>Ga0075431_100003165_pt1 | contig 15923 bp, 10 predicted proteins | sample RhiMetdeltSRZDD5_FD_75297 | JGI IMG/M metagenome (GOLD analysis project Ga0075431, IMG submission 75297) | Populus rhizosphere microbial communities from Tennessee, USA - Rhizosphere MetaG P. deltoides SRZDD5 | ecosystem: Host-associated > Plants > Roots > Rhizosphere > Soil | place: USA... | reverse complement strand
GCTGGTCCGCGAAGTGGAATCGCCTCCTCCCGAGACCGCCCGTGATGAACGGCGACGGCATTACCGACTGACGCCTGCCGGACGGCGCGCGCTCGACGCCGAAGTGAGTCGCCTCGAAGGGTTGATCCGCGTGGCGCGTGGTCTGCGCGGGCCGTCCAGGGTCAAGGGATGAAGACGGCTTGCTGGCTTTATGACAGGGTGCTGCGGCTATACCCGCGAGCCTTCTATCTCCGGTTCGCTCGAGACATGTCCACTGACTTCCACGATGGATACGCAGCGGCGCGCCGTAACAGTCGGGCGGCCAGCCTGTCTTTCACGGCCCGTGGCTATGCGGACCTGGCAGTTAGCCTCTTGTTTCAATGGCTCGCTACCGAGTTGTTCGTGATCTGGAGAGCCTCAGTACTTGTGGCCGTTTCCCTCTGGACCGTCGCCTTCACGGTGGCAGCGCTCGAATGGAGTGGTGGTCCCGCCGATCCATGGTTCGCCATTCAACTCGGCATCGCCCTTGTCGCCGGATCCACGCTGACCGTTGGCCTCGCGCTGCGTAATCACGAATCGTCCTGAACCAGAGAAGTCCGGCCGGAGCGATCTCAGTCGTGGCGCAACGCTTCTTGCGGATCGATTGACGACGCACGCCGCGCGGGGACCAGAGCCGCCAACACCGTCGTCGTGAACAGAGCGATTGGGACGACGCTGAAGAGCAGTGGATCGAAAGAAGGCATCCCCATGGCGAGCGTCAAGCCGCGGCCACCGGCGAAGCTGAGCACCGTGCCGATCGCGACGCCGGCGATTCCCATCACGGCGGCCTGCTTCAGGATCATGCGCAGCACTTCGGCCCGTACGGCGCCGACGGCCATCCGAATGCCGATCTCGCGAGTACGACGGCTCACTTGGTACGAAACGATGGCGTAAAGACCAATCAGCGCAAGGCACAGACCCACCAAGCCAACCGTCGTCGCGATACCAACAAGAAGGTTGGCCACAGCCACCGACCGCTGCTCGAAGAGCTCCTCCATCGTCTCGACGCGATAGACCGGAACGTTGATGTCGATTCCGCGAACGACATCGCGCAACGCTGCGATGGCGTTTGCCGGGTCGGCCTCGGTCTGGGCGATGAGCGTCATCTTGGGAATGGGACGCTGCGCGAATGGAACGTAAAGGAACGGTTGTGGAGGCATGAAGACCGAGTTGTGCCGGCTCGGCACTGAAACACCAACGACTTCTGCTGTCCTGTTTCCCTCCTGAACGAGTCGAAGACGTTTGCCTATTGGGTCGGAGGCGAGGTAGCGGTCCGCGAACGTCTGATCGACGACGACGACCGATGGGGAGTCCAACGTGTCGGTCGGGAGAAACCCTCGTCCACGGACGATTCCGACGCCCAGCGCGCCGAAGTAACCGGGATCGACTGAAGAGGAAACCACCGTCACGCTATTCTGCCCGGGCGCAAACTCGAAACCTTCGGGCGCAACCGCAACACCGACATAACCGGGAATCATCGGGAGGCTGCTGGTGAGACCAACCGCTCGTATACCAGGCACCTGCGCTGCGCGTTCCGTCAGAGTGCGGTAGAAACTCTCCGTTTGCGCCGGCGAATACCCGACGAGTGAGGGGTCGAGCCTCATCGTCAAGCGCCGATCGGTGCTGAACCCGGGACTGTCATGCAAGGCATATGAGAAACCGCGCGCCAGTTGTGTCGCGGCGACGAGCAGCACCAGGGAGCCGGCGATCTGCACGACGACGAGAGCCGAGCGTCCGAATGTGCGTTCACGATTGCCTTCAGCCGCTCCTGGTCGCAAGACCGACAGAACATCAGTACGTCCAGCACGCAAGGCTGGAGCAAGGCCAAAGAGCACAGCGCTGCCCGCCGCGATCAGGAATGTCAACGCAAGGCTTCGACCATCCATCCGAATCGCCAGCGGGGTGGGTACGTCGAGTCCGGACGAGGGCGCAAATGTCTTGAGGAGAACGACGCCGCCACCGGCGATCAGCGCACCGGCAAGGCCGCCTGCCAGGGCAAGCACGAGACTCTCGGTCATGAGTTGGCGAATCAGTCGCTTCCGATCGGCCCCCATTGCCAGTCGCACACCGATTTCCCGTGTGCGCGCGCTGGCGCGGCCGAGCACGAGGTTGGCGACGTTGCCACACGCGATCGCGAGCAGCACGAGCGTCAGGACACCCAACAGGCCAACCAGCAATGGTTGATAGGGATTGCCATCGACGCGGCTTTGCAATTCGGTGAGGACGGACGCCGTGAGGGAACGATACGTCTGCGGATAACTCGTCGCGAATCCGGCAAAGATTGCTGCCGCCTCGGCACTGGCCGCTTCCCTCGTCACGCCCGGTTTCAAGCGTCCCTTGACCGTCAGCGTGCGCCGCCCGCGATCGGCGAGTTGCGTGTCGTCGCTCGCGCCTTCCAGAACGGGTGTCATCATCAGTGGCACGAAGAACGTCGGGCGGGCGAGATCGAAGAGGCCGTCAAAGGAGTCCGGAACAACGCCGACGACTTCGAAGTCCGCGCCGTTGAGCCGCACCCGCCTGCCAATGATCGACCGGTCCGCGGAGAAGTCGCGCTTCCACAGCGCTTCGCCAAGGATGACGACGGCGTCGCGACGTGGGACGCGGTTTTCGTCCGGCAGAAACGAGCGGCCAAGAGTGGGGACGACCTGAAACGTGTCGAAGAGGTTCGCGCTCGCAGCAAGCCCGATCTTCAGCTCAGGTTGCGTGCGGGAGTCCCGCGCCAGCCCGGCTCGCAGTACCTGGATTGCGGCGAGGCTCGCAAACGATCGATTTCCGTCACGAACGTCGAGATACTCCGGATACGAGAGGCGGCCGTCATCGGTCGACGGCCGCGTCGCGAACGTGACCACCCCAAACGGATCCGGCACTTCGAGCGGGCGCAGGAAAAAGGCGTCGGCCAGGCTAAAAACCGCGGCGTTCGCGCCAATGGCCAGCCCAATCGAGACAATCGCCGCAAATGTGAATCCCGGACGGCTCCGGAGCGTACGTATCGCGTATCGAAGATCGTTCACAACCGCCTTTACGGATTCGAGCTACCAAAGTTCGCTCACGAGCCGGCTCGATTCGTGGCGGGCCGACGCGGACGCGAGTCGAGGCTTCGTGGAGCGCCGTGTCGAGCGCTTCCGGGTCATGTTTCAAGGTCAAGTCGACAAGCCGCTCGCCTCCCGCGCCACTGACCTTCTCGAATCCGCGTTCTGGCGGATCGGCAAGGTGCTGGGGGCGTACCCGTCGGATCCGTCGTCGTGATGCTCTACACGGAAAAGCAGTTCCGCGATATCACGCAGGCGCCGGAATGGTCGGGGCATCTACGACGGACGCATTCGGATTCCTGCGGCCGGCGCCGCCCAAAGCCCCAGCTCTTCAACGCGTGCTCGTCCACGAGTTGACACACGCCATGATTGCCGGCATCGCGCCACGCGGAATCCCTGTGTGGTTACATGAACACCCTCGATAACTTCGGGCTTCGCTACTCGGAGTTAGAAGAGGAAATCGCTGACGCGATCGGCACTCGCGAGGCGGCGCCTTCTAGAGCGGAAGCACGGCCACGGTGAACCCATCCTGATTCGGCGCGGCGTACTGACGATGGCGCCGGATGCTGGAGTAGGGGACCGTGACGAGCACTTGGTGATCGCCTTCGGGCTGCGGGTGGATCTGAAGGGTCATCTCCTCGGTCGCCGTGGACAACGCTCTCGCGGAATCCGCCGTGGCAAAGCCGATGATGTAGATCTCCCCGCTCGGCAATTTGTGGGTCTCGTAGCTGCGATAGCGACGCACGGCAAACAGCGGGGAGCTGGGCAGCCCCGGTGAATACGTGAACCCGTAGACTCCGCCCGGCAGCGCGTTGACCCCGGATCCTTCCTCGTTTGCGGCTACGAGGCGCACCTGATGCGTCAGCCGTAGCGCTTCCTGGTCGCTGGTCGCACGGAACTCCGTATAGACAACTCGACTCATACGTCCTGAATTCTATACTGTTCGCGCTTCTCGGTTCTCACTTCTCGGTTCGCGAACTACAAGTTCACACCGATCGGACAGCTCACGCCCGTTCCGCCGAGTCCGCAGTACCCATCGGGATTTTTGTGCAGATACTGCTGGTGATAGTCCTCGGCGTAATAAAACGGAGGCGCATCGGCGATCTCTGTCGTGATGCGACCGTAGCCGGCCTGCGTCAGTTCGTCCTGGAATGCCGCCCGTGACGCTTCGGCTGCCTTTCGCTGGGCAGGCGAGAAAGCGTGGATCGTCGACCGATACTGTGTGCCCACGTCGTTGCCTTGGCGCATGCCCTGGGTCGGATCGTGGTTCTCCCAGAACACCTTCAACATCGCGTCGTAGCTGGTGACCTTGGGATCGAAAACGACCAGAACCACTTCAGCATGCCCGGTCATCCCGGAGCAGGCCTCTTTGTACGTCGGATTCGGCGTATAGCCTCCGGCATATCCGACGGCTGTCGTGTAGACGCCGGGCGCCTGCCAGAACTTGCGTTCGGCGCCCCAGAAACACCCCATCCCGAATACTGCCTGCTCGAGTCCTTCCGGGAACGGCGGGGTCATACGGGCGCCGTTGACGGCATGCCTGTCGGCGACCGGCATAGCAGTGTCGCGCCCCGGCAGGGCCTGATCGGGTCGAGGCAACCGAAGGTTCATCGGACTGCTGAACAGCGCCATGTGCTCCTCGTTCTGTATTGCTTACTGCCTTAAGATGCCCGAAGTGACCGAGGAGATTCAAACGATAGAGTCGCGACGGAGACCTCAGCCGGAGGAAGGTCCCCTGAGCATCATCTATGAAGATGAGTGGATGCTGGTCGCGAACAAACCTCCCGGGGTCGTCGTCCATCCCACCTACAAGAACACCTCGGGCACGCTTCTCAACGCCGTGCTGTGGCGGGTGCGCGGCCGTGCCGGCGCACAACCCGGAATCCTGACTCGCCTCGACAAGGACACGTCAGGCCTGGTGGTCATCGCGCTCGCACCAGAGGTGCATTCCAAGATGCAGAAGGATGCGGTCGCCGGTCGAACGAGCAAGCAGTACCTGGCGCTCGTGAGCGGCTCGCCAGATCCGCCGCACGGTCAAATCGCGTTGGCCCTCTCGCGAGACCCCGGCGATCGGCGACGGGTCATCGTCACCAGCGACGGCGCACGGTGCGAAACGCGGTACGAAGTCGTGTCGACGCATGGAGCGCATTCGATGGTTCGCTGTGAGTTGATCACGGGACGCACGCATCAGATTCGTGTCCATCTCGCGGCGCTCGGTTGCCCGATCCTGGGCGACCAGGTTTATGGTGTCCCCCATGCGCAACTTGCGCGCCAGGCCCTGCATGCGTGGCGCGTCACGCTGCCGCACCCCATTACTCGGGAGCCGCTCGAGTTCGAAGCGCCGCTGCCTGACGACATGCGGGTGTTGGCGGGTCTATCGTAGGCCGCCAACAACCCTGTCAACTCCCAACCTCCACCCCTCGACGAGCTCGGGGTGATCTGAGCGACTCGAAGGCCAACTCCCAACTCCCAATGATTACGTTGGGAGTTGGATTTGGGAGTTGGGTTTTGCGAGTTGGGAGTTTTCAGAATTTGACGTTGTAGAGCACTCTGAAATTCCGCCCCATCTCGGGAGCGAGATCCTTGATGAGTGACAAGTGATTTCGATACAGCTCATTGGCCACATTCTCCAGCCGAGCCGTGATCGTATGCGCCACTGCGCCCTGACCGAACGAGTACGACGCGTATAGTCGCCCCAGCTGATAACCGTCTGTCGGCGTTTCCGTTGGAAACAGGCGATCCTGTGTCGCGACAATCGAGACATCGCCGCCGGCTTGAAATGCGTTGCGTTGGTAGCGCAGACCTCCGCGGAATCGCAGCGGCGGTATTCTCGGCAATGGCTCGTCCTTGTCCTTGAGCGTACCCTGGACGTAATCGAGTCCGAGCTCCAGTGCGATCGCTGGAGTGACCTGAACGTCTGAGTGCGCCTCGACTCCCTGCAGCACGCTATCGGCCGCGACGTACTCCACGATGGGGAAGCCTTCTTCACCTTCGCCGCTCGCCGGACCCTCAATGTCACGACTCGGGAACCTCGCGGCGAACTCGTCGAGACGCGCGTTGAACTCCTGCTCCGTGAGCGGCGCCCTGAACAGGTAGCCATTGACGTCATTCCGGAAGAAGGTGATTTCGCCCGTCACGCGACGAGTGCGCCACCGGAGCGACACGTCGAAACCAAGGGCATGCTCGGGATCGAGATCGGGGTTGCCCACTTCGAACGCAAAATTCCCGGGGTGCGGTCCGAAGTAAAACAGCTCCTCGAGCGCGGGGCTCCGCGCCGCCCGCGCCGCGCTGAAGGCAATCGTGATGCGATCGTCAGCCGCGGCCGGTCTCACCAACAACCCGACTGAACCTGATCCCGTCGTGAACGAACGATCGGGCTCGCCGTTCGGTTGATAGCCGGTGTGATCGAGGCGGCCACCGACCTGGAACGTCATATGCGGCCAGGTCAGCTCCTCGTAGAGGAACGTTGCGAACCCTCGCTGATCAACGGCCGGCGAGAGCGCTTCTTCGCCAATGGCATCGAAAGCGCGGTTCAGGACCCATCCACCCGCGCTGCCCTTGAGCCGGCCGAGCGCACGATGCGAACCCATCACCTCGATCTCCTCGGTGTTGTTGCTGAACGCCGTGCCGACTTGATCGCCCTCGAGCTCGTCATGCTTGTAGCGGCGAACGGCAAGCGTCGCGCGATAGGAGTCAAACGCCCCTTCGAGGCCCTGCCCGCCTCCACGCAGAGAGAACGCGTGCCGTCGCGGCGTGAGCTGCACCTGCCCTTCCTCGATCACGGGGATGCCGTACTTCGTGTCGTCGTAGCCGTAGCTGCCGCCGAAGTACGACTTGGCGCCCGTCCACGACAGGCCGACGTTGCCGAACCCACTCCGCGACTGCGAATTCACCACCTCGCCTTCCGGCGTGTCGACGTCGCCGGAGCGACGTCCACCGCCACCAAGGTGCAGTGCCAGCTTTCCATTTCCGAGGTGCACATCACCAGCAGCCCCACCTTCGCTTGCCGCCGACCCGAGGTCGAACGTGAGGTTGCCGCTGGCGCCCATCATCGGTTTCGTCGGAATCTCGTCGGTGATGACGTTCACCAGGCCACCGATTGCGTTGGCGCCGTAGAGCAACGTCGCCGGACCACGCACGACCTCGATCTTCTGGGCCGCAGCAGGATTGATCGGCACGCCGTGGTCGCCTGACTGACTCGACAGATCACCGAGGCGTTGCCCGTCCTGCAGGATCAACACCCGATCGCCGTCGAGCCCGCGGATGACCGGGCGGGCCGGCGCAGGACCGAAACTTCTGGCCGCCACACCAGGCTGACTCTCGAGCGTGGCGCCGAGCGACATCTCGAGCTGCTTCGATAACTCCTGGCCCGCCAGCACGGAGGTGGGCTGGAAGGTCTCGAACTGACTGCGAGCATCACCGCTGACGGAAACGACCTCTTCGAAATGCAGATCGAAGTCGACCTGCAATTCGATCGGTGCCGCATCCGCAGCGGCACGTACTTCTGTGCGGCGCGTGGAGTAGCCCTGTGCGAGCACCGAGAGGTGGTATGTCCCCGGAGGGACGTTTTCAAACGTAAACGTCCCGTCGGCTTCCGACGTCGTCTGGCGGCGGAGTTCGTCGATTTGTACAGTGGCGCCGCTCAAGGGAGTGGCATTCAACGAGTTCAGTAATCGTCCTTTGAGTGGCACGCCATCCTGCGCGGCCGCCTGGGATGCCATCACCAGGGCCACAACCAGCACGGCGCACGCCCGAACGAACGTACGTACGACCATGAGCATCTCCCGTTACTAACGTCAATTACGCGGCGAACCGCCGATTGTCAGGCGACGCTAGGAGAGGCGGGCGGAGCGCGAAGCGACGGACGTGCGAGCGAGGTTTGTGAGCTGCCGCTGAAGACATCCAACGACACCTGGATCTCTCCCACGACCGCGGGGGCAAACAGGGGCGTCGGCTGCGGCGTCGTACGAACCGAGCGCGTCCAGTGACAAAGGACGCAGTGAAGGGGCTGACCGCTGGATTCCTGGGGGCGGCTGACACTGTGACTCGATGGATCGTGCGGCGCCGCGCGGGCGCACTCGGCGTCGTGACAATCATCCTGATGGGGAACGGCCGACGAGACGGTCAGCGTGACGAGCGAAAGGAGCGCCGCGCTCGCAATCGACCGAGACCACTCGCGGAACCACGACAGCATGGATTTTCAGGGTAGCGGGCGACTCTCTAGCTGTCAAGAAAGCTGAAAAGACCCCGGGGGTGATTTCCGCCATTCCAAGTCCGGAAATCACCCCCGGGGTCATTAATGGTTGACTAGAATCAGTAGGACTCTCGCATGTCTTTTTCGCGTCGAGCGTTCCTCCAGACCACGGCCGCAGCAGCCGCCGCATGGCCGCTGACCGTGCGCGGCTGGCAAGATCCCGCCAAGGTACCCACTGGCCTCTTCCGTCACGGCGTGGCAAGCGGCGATCCGCTCTCGGATCGGGTGATCCTCTGGACACGGGTGACGCCGCCGAGTGGCCGCGCCAACGGGAGTCCTCTGGACATCCGATGGCAGGTTGCGTCCGACGATCGACTGCGAAACATCGTTGCGCGGGGCACGGCGGAAACGGCCGCTGAACGCGACTACAGCGTGAAGGTCGATGCGGCCGGTCTCAAACCCGGTGCGACCTACTACTACGCATTCGATGCCGGCGGCGAGCAGTCCCCGATCGGACGCACCAGGACACTCCCTGATCGCGGAACGCAACGGCTACGCCTCGCGCAGGTGAGCTGCTCCAATTACCCGACGGGATACTTCAACGTCTATCGCTGTCTTGCCAATCGCTCGGACCTCGACGCCATCGTCCACCTTGGCGACTACATTTACGAGTTCGCCAGCAACCGCTACAGCGATCCTTCGATCAAAAGGGCGGTAGAGCCAAACAAAGAGTTGGTCACGCTGCAAGACTATCGAGACCGTTACGCCTTTTACCGTAGCGACGTCGACTTGCAGGAAGTCCATCGCCAGCATCCTTTCATCGTGGTGTGGGACGACCATGAGTTGGCGAATGACGCGTGGTCGGGTGGCGCCGGCAACCACAGCGCAGACCAGGGCGACTGGAAGGTCCGTCAGCGGGCGGCGTATCGCGCGTATCTCGAATGGCTGCCGATTCGTGAAGCAGCCGGCAACGATATACGGCTGTATCGCCGCTTTGCGTTCGGCGGTCTCGCCGATCTGATCATGCTCGATACACGCGGGCTGCGCGACCAGCAGGCAGACGCAAACGACAAGGCCGCCATCGCCGATCCGCGCCGCACGCTGCTGGGCGCGGCACAGGAGAAATGGTTGTCGGAGACGCTGCGCGCGTCACAAGCGGCGGCCACGGGCTGGCGGATCCTCGGTCAGCAGATCCTCTTCTCGCCACTCACGATGCCCAGCATGACCGTACTGCGACCTGACCTCTGGGACGGCTATCCCGCGGCCCGTGAACGCGTATTCGACATGATCGATGGCGGTCGCATCACTGACATCGCGATACTCACCGGAGACATCCACAGCTCGTGGGCATTGGAGGTTCCGCGAAATCCCTGGTCTGGATACGACGCGAAGACGGCGATGGGATCGAGAGCGGTCGAGATCGTGACGCCGGCGGTGAGTTCGCCTCCCATGTTCTCGACCCCCTCGCAGCGCGATGTGGCAACCATGCTGCGGCCGCTCGCGCAACATTTGAAATTCCTCGATGGTGACAGCCGCGGCTACGTGATGCTGGACGTCACGCCGAAATCGCTCGTCGCGGACTGGTACTTCGTACCGACGGTCACCGAGCGGACGGAGCGCGAGTCTCGTGCGGCGCGCTTCGTCTGCGAGCGCGGGTCATCGCGACTGGTTTCAGCGGGAACGTAGAGGCGGGTCTTTAGACGCGCCTTGGCGATCGGCGGGTTGACTCTTCAGCTCACTTGTGTTGCCCCCCGCCCAACCGCGGGCTGCAAATACGGCCCGTCCCGCTGGGACGAGCGTCCCTGACACTAACAACACAAGTGAGTTCCAGGTTAAAAACCCGCCGCTACCTGCTGCCAGGCATCGGCGGCCATCCGAATCCCCGACGACAGCAGCAGTATGGCGCTGGCGATGACCACGGCATCGACAGCAGCTCTCACGCGCGGCAGGTGGACCCACCGCTGCATCAGAACGACGAGCGGGATCGCCGCCAGCGCCGGTGTCATCATCGCGAGCCACGCCGCGATAGCACCGGACCATCCGGCAGCAAGGTATCCCACGCTCACGACGTAGGCCCCTATCGGTCCCGGCGTCGACCTTCCAACGAGCACGGCTTGATTGATTTGCTCGACCGAAAGCGCGTGACGCGTCTCGACGAAATCCTGTTGAATCTGCGGCAACGAGCCCATACCCGCAAACGACGTGGCGATCGCTTTCAACAACAAGACGTAGACGACGATCGGGCTCATTGCGGGTCAGACGGGCGGGCCGAGCCCGAAATCGCCGCACCGAGTGCGGCGGCGAGGAGCAGGATGCGCACGGGTGTCACGTCGGCAGCGAGCATCGCGACCGACATGATCGCGACGATCGACGCGCGCATGAGCGCCGGCCTCCGCAGGTATGGACGCAGAAGGGACGCGGCGCTCGAAAACACGAGCAGCGTCGCCGCCAGCACGGCGACCGCCAAGATCACGCGAACCGCGGGATATCGATCGATTCGTACGATGGCCGCCGTCAGGGCGCAAATGATCAACGACGCTGGCAACGATGAGGCAACAAGTGCCGCCAGTGCACCCGGCCAACGATGAAGTGACCACCCGAGGCCGACGCAGTACGCCAGGATATTCGTGCCGGGCGTCAGTCGCGACACGGCTACGAGACCTGCGTTCCCGGTTTCATCGAGCAGGCCGTTCGCGGTGAAGGTGCGGCGCAGGAGCTCCATCGAGGCCAGTCCGCCACCGAACGTGCGGTTCACATCACGCGCGACGATCCAGGTGAACCGAGGGAGGGGTAGATGTGGACGGGTTTGTAGGTCAAAAGTCAAAGGTCATCACCTAACTTTTGACCTTTGACCTTTGACTTTTGACCTTCCAATGTCACTTCACGCCAATCGTCTCGAGGTACTTATCGACTAGAGCTTGATTAGAGCCGCGATAAGCCGCCGCGTACTTGCGGAGTTTCGTACGCTCGACATTCGACAGCGGCTGCCCGCCGCGAGCGACTTCGTACTGCGCGACGATGGCGGCATACAACATCTCCTGATCGGTAGGATTGCGGCTCAGGTAGTTGTCGAGAACGGGAAGCGCATCGGCATGCCGGCCGGTCATCGAATATGCCATGCCGAGACGACGGGCGAGCCCGTCCTGGGCGGGGTCGCGTTCATACGCCGGCTTGAGAATGTCGACCGCTGATTGCGCCTGACCTGTGCGCAGGCGGGCATCCGCTACCATCGTGTAGAACGCGGCGGGACGAGGTTCGTTGCCCAGCGCGATTTGCCACACACCGGCCGCGTCCTGATCGCGGCCGGCGGCGGCGAACAACGCTCCCAGGTAGAACGCGGCTGGGAAGAACTCGCGTCGTGGACCGGCCGCGATCTGCAGTTGCGTCGCCGCCTGATCGAGTTGACCTTTCGTGAAGAGCTCAATGCCGCGCAGAAACGCGGCGACCGTTTGATCGCCCGCGGTGAAGGCTTCAAGCGCCGCGGGCCCATAGCGCCCGGCGCGCGCCTCGGTCAGTGACTCCTTGAGCGACGGCGAACGCTTCTCCACGAGGTCGAGCATCGAGCCGACCACGTCGGGCGCCAGCACCGCCGCCTTGTCGAACTTGGGCAACGAGGATGCAAACGACACGACAGCGGCTACGGCGGCAACGCTGCCAGCAGGCGCCGCAGTGCCCTCATGCTCGAAGACAAAGGGGCGCGCGAGCACACCGACCGGTTTCCCGTCGCGAGCGATCTTGGCGCGCGCCACGTAGCGTCCTGGCGGAAGCTTCTTCGCGTCCATCACACCAGCCGCCACTCGCCACGTTGGCTGCTTCCCCGGCATCATCGTGACCGGCGATGACATCAACGCCGGCGAATCCGCATTGTCGGCAACTTCGAAGGTGACCGTCGTACCGTTCCAGGTCTGCTCACTATTCGAGTACAACTCGAGGTACGCCGCCACCCCTTCTGTCAGCACGTACGGCTCGACCTGAACCACGAGTCCTTGTTGGCCCTGCGTCGGGATACCACCCACGATCAGATCGCCAAACGCGAGCGTCTCGCCCGCCATCTTCCATGCACTCACGTCGCGCGCGATGCTTCCGCGACGCCCTTCGGCGTCGACGACGCCGACGCGCAGCGAATAGAGGCCTGGATCGACCGCAGCGCTGTGCACGAATTTCAGCGGCTCGTTGGGGCTCCCCGCGCCCGGCGTGAGCGTGACCTGATCCCCGAACGAGGCGGCAATCTTGTTCTGATCGTCGATGAGGATGTATCCAAGCGTGAACGTGCCTGGTTTGGCGCCCGCCTCACCGATCTGCGCCGCGACCACGAGACGAACCTTCTCGTTCCCTGGATCCTGTTGAGCGAACGTGGTGACGCGGAGAGGCAAACCGGAAATGGCAAAGGGCGAACCGAGTGCATCCCGCAAGCTATCCTGCGCGGACCGTTTCCTGGTTGTCGTCGGCGACAGCACGAACGCCTGCCGCGAACGTATCGTCACATCGTTGCGACGAACCTCGACGTCGATCCGGTGACGGTCGCCAACGCTATCGCTCGGTCGCTGCTCGACGCCGAGCAGGTAGTACGCCGAGATCTCAGAGGCGAGGCGCTCGAAAATCGGTTCGCCGGTCCCGGCGATGTGATACAGGCTTCCGCGCGACATCGAGGCAATCGCCTCGAGACCCTGCATCAGGATTCGACGATCTTCGGCTTCGGTCGGCGGCTGCTCGGCGATCGTCACGTCTCCGCGCCGGAGATCCACGGAGAGGACGTTGATCGCCGTGCGAGCAGCTCCCGCCAGTCGCACCAGGTGTCGCAGATCGTTGGTCTCCGAGATCGCGAGCCCCTCGGAGATCAGGATGAGGGACTTGGGACCATCAACGAAGGCCAGCTGCTCGAGCAATTGCTGAAGGCCACGCAGCGAAATGTCTGCATCCTCGCGCGAATTGCGCGAAATCTGCGACGATTCGGAGATGATGTCGCGTTCGCACTGCGCGAGCTGCCGCGGATCCGAGGATCGGCACTCACGAGTGAGCACTTCCGCAAGCACGATCTGATCGCGGCGCTCTTCGATGGCAATCGCTTCCGACACGCCGATGTTGTAGTTGCCTGGTCGCGCTCGCGGCTGCTGCCCGACGAGCCCTTGCATGGCGCGTTTGAGTCGAAGTTTGTCGTTCGTGAAATTCACCCGCGGCCCGGGCTCGGGATACGCAACAAACGCGATCTGATCGAGCGGGCTCAACATGTCCAGAAAGCGGCCGGCGGCGTCGAGAACGGGGCGAAGCGATCCGGGCCGGATATTCACCTGGTCGACAGCGATGATGATCTGTCGTCCGTTCGGCGGCGTGAGATTGCTCGTGTAGAAGCTTTCGGTCTTGTCCGCCGCGACCGCCTTGCGCGCCTCCTCAATGTCGACTTTGATCAGCTCGGCGGACACCACGCGCCGAACCTCGCCATCGATCTTCACGGAGAACTCCGGCGCTCGCAGATCTTCGACCGGTCGGCCACGGCGATCGACTACGGCGACGTCAACGGCCACCAGATCGACCCCGGTGCGGAAGGTCGGCCCCTGGATAGGCTCCTCTTGTTTTTGAGTCTCAGGCGGTTTCTGTTGCTGTTCCTGCGCGTGGACAGCAACCAGACCGAGCAGAAGGCACGTCCCGACGGAGATCAATTTCCTCATCGTCTTGCTTCCCGGAAATATCCTCATCGTCGTTCTCCCGGGCAGGATCCTAGCCTAGATGCCGTACAGGTCAGCATCCCAATTCAATCCGAGTTGGGACGGCGGAGCCATGTAACCGGCGAGTGCCGAGGCGGCCACGATGGCCGGGCTGGCAAGATAGCCTTCGCCCCCCACGCCCATGCGGTTCTGCCAGTTGCGATTGAAGGTCGTAATGGCGCGCTCACCCGGCTGGAGGGCATCAGGCCCTTGACCAAAACAGGGGCCGCACCACGACTGTCGAATCTCACCTCCCGCCTGACGAAACACGCCGGCGATGGATTCACCGTCGAGTCGCGGATCGGGGCGCTCGATCTGCCGGGCGACGCCGCCTGATCCCGGAAACACTACGAGCGGCCGCACCGCCTTGCCCACTCCGTGGCGCCGCGCCTGATACAGGACGAGCGCTGCCTGCAGCAGGTCGTCATAGCTCCCGTTCGTGCACGATCCAATCAGGGCCTTGTTGAATTGAACGCGTTCCGCGGCGACCTCGTCTGCCGGAAACGCATTCCCCGGACTGAACGGCTTCGCGATCATGGGAGTGACCGCATCGAGTGACAACTCCTCATCGATCTCGTATCGTGCATCGGCACCGGGAGACACGCGCGGATACGGCAGATCGACGATGCCCTTGGCCGCGTACCATGCGCGAGTCGTCTCATCCTCAGCGAAGATGCCGTTGAGAGCTTCGGCCTCCGCCATCATGTTGGCGATGGTGTTTCGATAGGCGATCGGAAGCTGACGATTGGCATCCACGAACTCGACTGACATTCCCTGCGCCTGCTGGCTTCCCCACCGGCGCAACAACTCGAGGACGATATCCTTGCCACTGACCCACGGCTGAAGCGCGCCGCTGACGACAACGCGCCGCGCCCTGACCAGCGTGAAATAGATGTAACCAGTTGCCCACCCGAACCCGAGCGTCGTCGAACCCACCCCCATGCCGACTGCGCCGTATGCCCCGTAGGCCCTGCTGTGTGAATCTGCGCCAGGAATGAATTGACCAGGCTGCACGAGGCCTTGTTCAGGAAAGTAGAAGTGAAAGATGCCGTCACCCGGCGTGGCGTAGTAGGGTGGCGCCAGTCCCTGCTCGCGCGCGAAGGCGCGCCCGATGCTCGTCTGCTTCTCATCGTCGTCACGCCCGGTGAAGACGAAATGATCGTTGGCGATCGCCGCTTGTCTTGGATGGATCACGTTTCCGCCGGTGATCTGGTTGAATGTGTGGATCGCAAAGGGGGCGGTCCCGTCGGAGGCCGGAAGCAGGTCGGCATACACGCGCAGGGTGTCGCCGGGCTTGAGTGCCCGTTGTTCTTTGTCGACGCGGTGCGCCCAGATGATCTGTTCGGTCGTCGTCAACGATCGTGCGATCGAGGGGTCCGGGAACTCGATGAGCGGTGGCGTTGCGATCGAGGGGCGGACCTCTCGACGGCCCACAGCCACGATACCGCCGCTTCTACGAAGCTCGTCTTCCTTGGGTGTAAGCGGAATCGGTTGGTAGAGGCGACCCTGTGTGATGTTGGTGAGCTCGCGCGACGCCGGATCGAAAGCGAACTCATCGCCATCGCGCGCGTCCTCGACGGCTTGCGGACTCTGCACCACGTGCAATCCGAGGTTGAGGGCGTTGCGGCGGAAGATGTCGCCCATGTTCTGGCCGCAGACGATCACCATCTCGAGGCCGGCCTCGTCGGCAATACCCTTCAGACCAGCTGGGCTCATTTCCCTCGAGGAGCCGATGGCGAACCGATCGCCGGCGATGACAAACGTCTCGCCCCGGTGCACACGCGCCCGGAAGTCGGGCATCAGGTAGCGAAACGAGCCCGCCTTCCATCGCTCGTCCAGGGTCTCGAGACTCTCGGAGACACAATCAGCCGCGGGTGTGATCTGGTCGGTATCGATAGCGTCGAGCTTGCGGCCGTATTTCGTTCCGGCCAGCTTGGGATCCCAAAAAATCAGCGCATGTCCGCGGATTGGCCGCCTGCC
>Ga0075431_100003162_pt1 | contig 15928 bp, 8 predicted proteins | sample RhiMetdeltSRZDD5_FD_75297 | JGI IMG/M metagenome (GOLD analysis project Ga0075431, IMG submission 75297) | Populus rhizosphere microbial communities from Tennessee, USA - Rhizosphere MetaG P. deltoides SRZDD5 | ecosystem: Host-associated > Plants > Roots > Rhizosphere > Soil | place: USA... | reverse complement strand
GTAGCGACATCCCCTCCGCTCCCCCTCTCCCGCGCGCGGGAGAGGGGGCTGGGGGGTGAGGGGCGCGTTCGACAAGGAGGTCGACGTGGAGATCGGGCTGTTCACGATGCCGTCCCACCCGCCGGAGCGGGACCTGTACGAGGGTCAGGAGTGGGACCTGCAGACCCTGCGCTGGGCCGACGAGCTCGGCTACAAGGAGGCCTGGATCGGCGAGCACCACGCCTCGATCTGGGAGCCGCACCCGGCTCCGGACCTGCTGGTGGCGCAGGCGCTGTTGCAGACGAAGCAGATCCGCCTCGGGCCGGGCGGCTTCCTGCTGCCGTACCACCACCCGGCCGAGCTCGCCAACCGGGTCGCGATGCTGGACCACATGGCCCAGGGGCGCCTCAACTTCGGCGTCGCCGCCAGCGGCCTGCCGAGCGACTGGGCAATGTTCAACGTGGACGGCATGGCCGGCGAGAACCGCGAGATGACCCGTGAGTCGCTCGACATCATCCTGCGGCTCTGGACCGAGGACGAGCCGTTCGAATACAAGGGCAAGTTCTGGACGGTCAATCGGACCGGGGTGATGTACGACACGTTGTACCCGCACCTCCGGCCGCTCCAGAAGCCGCACCCCCCCATCGGCGTGGCCGGCCTCAGCAAGCATTCGGACACCCTCAAGATGGCCGGCGAGCACGGATTCTTGCCGATGAGCCTGAACCTCAACCCGGGGTACGTCAAGAGCCACTGGGAGGCCGTCGAGGAGGGGGCGAAGCGCTCAGGTCGGACCCCGAAGCGGGCGGACTGGCGGCTGGTCCGCGAGGTGTTCGTCGCCGAGACGGACGAGGAGGCCTGGAAGCTCTCGGTGGGGAGCATGATGGGCCGCCAGATGCGGGAATACTTCCTGCCGTTGCTGGGCTCGTTCGGGTTCCACGAGTATCTCAAGCACGATCCGGACGTCCCGGACTCGGACGTCACGCCGGAGTACTGCGCGCAGCACAACTGGCTGATCGGCTCACCGAAGACGGTGGCTGAGAAGCTGCACGCGGTGTACGACGACGTCGGCGGGTTTGGCGTGCTACTGGTGTTCTGCTTCGACTACGCCGAGAACCCGGAGGCGTGGCACACGTCGATGCGCCTCTTGAAAGAGGAGGTGCTGCCGCTCTGCGCCGACCTGGTGCCGCGCGAGGCCGCCCCGGTCTGATCCTCGCGGCTCGGATGCGGTGGGCGGCGAAGGACCGCCGCCTACCGCATCTCGCGCGCCAGTGGTCGCCGGGCCGCCCAGTCGGACTTGCGTGGGTACCGGGCTTCCCAGGTCCCGATCGGGGCAGTCCCTTGTGAGCCCGTCCGCTGCCGAATCCGATCAGCCGGTTCCACCGCGGCTGGAAGTGCCGGATGAGCACGCTCTCAAGGTGCGCGAGCGGCGAGTTCTCGATCGTGAGGCGCTACGCCGAGGCAGGCCGGGCGGCTGTTCGCCGGGCGCAGAGATGTCCAGGGCGGCTGTCAGCGGACCCAGAACGTCCAGGACAGGACACCGATCAGGTTGCTGCCGCGCATCTGCTGGACCGAGACGCCGTACTGGCCTGCCCTGCCGCTCACGGCGGTGTAGGCGACGCAGCCGTTGCCGTCCGACATGTAGGCGCTGCGATTGAAGAAGTCCAGCCCGACCGTGTCGACGTAGGTCAGGGTGCTGCGTCGGACGCCACAGAACGAGACGTGGTACGAGCTGTAGGCGGTGATCGTTTGCGGCGACATGGTGGTCTGCGAGCTGGTGTTGTTCGCAGCGGCCGCGGGAGATGGCATGACGGACGAGAGGACGAATAGCAGCGCCAGGAACGCGAATCGGGCCACCATGGAAAACCTCCCCATGCCCGAAGGCATCGCCTGCCGCGGGAATTCAGCAGGTCTCATGCACCTCAACGGCTGCATTTAAGCGTCTGAGATGGCCCACTTGTCCTATAAATGCGACCCTCTGGACAGAAGGGCTGTGGAAGGCTCCTGACCAACGAGTCTCGAAGCGAAGCCGCGGTGCAACGCACACGCACGTTGAAGGTGCGCCTGGTGGTTCCGCCTGGCATCGGCGTCGATGCCAGGATGCGGCCGCACCCGGGCGCGACGGGCGAGGTCAGCTCGCCGACGGCCTGGCGGGAAATCGAAGCACAGCGGAGCTCCGACAGCCGCCGGCGTCAGACATGCCTCGAGGGCGGTGCCTCCTTCTGCACCGCCCTCGACCGATCAAGCCTGACGAAACGTCTGAGCGTTCAGCTCGGCATCGTTCGTGAGCGCGTCACGGCTTGATGATCTTCCAGAACGGGATGTCGGCCACCGATCTGGCGAGCTTGCTGTCCGCCGACGTCCCTGGCGTGAAGGCGCCGCTATCTCCCGCCGTGTTGAAGGAAGCGGCCTGCTGCTGGGCGTTCTTGATGGCATTCTGGTTGGTGCCGCACAGTGCACTCTCCCACGCCGCGAACGTTCCGTTGCTTGGCACCGAGCCGAAGGCCGACGCGTTCAGCTCTGCCGCGATGAGCTGCTGCAGCAGCTGCATCCTCGCCTGGTCGAGCGCCGACCGCTTGGCGCCCGTGCTTGTCTTCGAGATGTCACTCAAGAAGCTGCCCGTCAGCTTCCCAAGGGTGTCGATAGGCCGCCCGCAGATCGACGTGTCGCCGATGCCGGCCGTGTTAGCAACGCCCGGGAAGGTGTGCCCGAATGCGGTCCCGCCGAACCAGGCGATCTGGGCGAGCTGCGGGTGCGTCGCCCAGAAGCCCTGGGTGCGGGTCACACCCTGGCCGGTGTTCTCGAACAGACAGGTCACCGAGTCGCCGTTCTTGAGCGAGATGGTGGCGGTCTGCGTGGTCAGGTCGCCAACGCCGGTGCTCCCACCGGTCCCGGTCACGATGCAGTTGTGGGGCGTGTTCGGATCGGAGGAGCCACCAATGCCGGTCAGCACCCAACCCAGTGGCACCAGCTCCTTGACGGTGTAGCTGCCGGCGTTCAGGGTCTGGGAATTCGTCTGCCCGGCACCCAGGCTGAAGTCGTTGTATCCCGTACCGGTCGCGTCGAAGCTGAAGCTGGTCTGCGAGCCCTCCGGCTTGATGAGCTTCTTGACGATGATCGTGCCGGGCAGGTCGTCATTGGTGATCGTGCAGGTCTTGTTGTCGCCGACGGCCAGGGTGATGCTGCCTGAGTCGGTGCAGTCACCGCTGAAGCCCGTCTGCGTGTAGCCGAATGGCGGCGTGTTCTCACTGACCACGTATGTGCCAGCGTTGAGCGTGTAGATCTTGCCGGTCTCCGAGCCCGCGGCCGGGCTGTCCGAAACGTCGGCACCATCCTTCTTGACGCGCAAGGTGAAGTCGCTGGCGGCCTTAGTCCCGCCGTTGTCGTTGACGACGTGCTTGATGACCGTCAGCTTCGGCGCGATGTCGCTGTTGGTCAGGGTGCAGGTCTTCGACTGGCCCAGCGCCACCGTCACGTCGCCGTTGCTGTCGCAGTCACCGGAGAACCTGTCGAACGTGTACCCGGGCAGCAGGCTCTCACCGACCGTGTAGGTGCCCGGGTTGACCGGGACCGCCACGCCGCTGCTCACTGCGTTGCCCTCGAGCGTCAGGTCGAAGTCGTTCGGTGCGGCCGTCCCACCGCGGTCGTTGTTCACGACCTTGACGACGGTGATGTACGCCTGCTGATCGTCGTTGTGGATCGTGCAGGTGACGTTCTCTCCCTCGTCCAGGGTGACCGTCCCACCCAGGAGGGCCGGGCACTTCGCGTCGCCGGTGATGTTGACGAAGCTGTAGCCCGTGAGCACGGTCTCGTTGATCGCGTAGGCCGTGTTGGCGTCCACCGCTTTGGCCACGCCCGAGAGGACCGCCTGGCCACCGATCGTCAGCAGGAAGTCGTCCGGTGCGGCGTTGCCGCCATTGTCCTTCTTGACGTCCTTGATCAGCGTCAGGGTCGGCGCGACGTCGTCGTTGGTGACGATGCAGGTCTTGGTCTGGCCGATCGCGATCGAGCCGGTGCAGTCGGCCGAGAAGCTGGCCGCGTACCCGGACGGCCGGCTCTCGCTGACGCTGTAGCTGCCGGCGTTGAGGGTGACGGTCGTGCCGGGCGCCTCCGCCCCCGCGAACGAGGCCGGGCTGGCGTTGCCGGCGGTCACGTCGATCGTGAAGTCGCTGGCGGCCTTGGTCCCACCGTTGTCGTTGATGACGTACTTGATCACCACCAGCGTCGCCGCCTGGTCGTCGTTGGTGATGGTGCAGGTCGCCTCCTCGCCATTGGCCAGCGTGATCTGGTTGCCGTTTTGGAGACCGCCGACGCAGCTCCAGGCTGAGGCGGTGTAGCCCGATGGCCCGCCCGTCTCAGCCAGAGTGTACGTGTCGGCTTTGAAGCCGGCCGCGCTGACCACGTCGGTGCTGCCAGCTGCGCCCGCCCCGGAGAGGTTGGTCGACGAGCCGCCGGTGCCGGTCGCGGTCAGGGTCCAGGCGCTCGCGGGCGCCGTGCCGCCGTTGTCGTTGACGACGGCCTTGTCGAGCGTCAGCTTCGGCGCCCGGTCATCGTTGGTGATCGTGCAGGTCGCGCTCTCGCCGTTGGCCACGGTGATCTTGGAGCCGTTCTGGGTGCCGCCCACACAGCTCCAGGCGCTGGCGGTGTAACCGGCCGGCCCGGTGGACTCTGAGAGGGTGTACTCGCCGGCCGCGAAGGTGGCGTCGCTGGTCGCCCCGCCGGCCCCCGAGATCGGGGTCGGGCCAGTCGCACTCAGCGTCCAATCGGTCGCTGAGGCGGTCCCGCCGTTGTCGTTGGTCACGGTCTTGACCAGGGTCAGGGACGGCGCCACATCGTCGTTCGTGATCGTGCAGGTCTTCGTCTCGCCGGCCGCGATGGCTCCCGAGCAGTCACCGCTGAACGACTTGGCATAGCCGGGCAGTTGGACCTCGTCGACGCTGAACGTGCCGGCGTTCAGGGTCACCGTCGTGCCACTCTCATCGCCAGGGAACGAGGAGGGGCTGGCACTGCTACCGATCACGCTTATCATGAAGTCGGCCGCCGTCCTGGTGCCGCCGTTGTCGTTGACGACGTGCTTTTTCACGATCAGGGTGGGCTGGACATCGTTGTTGGTCACGGTACAGGTCTTGGTCTCGCCCACCGCGATCGAGCCTGAGCAGTCCGCCGAGTAGCTGGCGGTGTACTGGGTCGGCCCGGTCTCGCCGACACTGTAGCTTCCGGCCTTGAGGGTGACCGTCGTGCCGGGCGCCTCGGCACCGGGGAACGAGGCGGGCGATGCGGCATCACCCGTCACGCTCATCGTGAAACTCGACGCGACGGCAGTCCCGCCATTGTCGTTGACGACGTGCTTGATGACGATCAGTTGTGGCGGCACGTCGTCGTTGCTGATCGTGCAGGTCGCGCTCTGGCCGTTGGCCAGGGTGATGCTGGAGCCGTTCTGGGTGCCGCCCACACAGTTCCAGTTCGAGGCGGTGTAGCCGGCCGGCCCGGTCTCGCTCAGGGCGTAGGTCCCGGCGCTCACGTCGCTCTCGGCGCTGCCGGCCCCCGAGATCGGGGTCGGGCCGCTGGCGTTGAGTGTCCAGTCGGCCGCCACAGCGGCCCCGCCGTCGTCGTTGGTCACGACCTTCACCAGCTTGAGATGGGCCGGCTGGTCGTCATTAGTGACGGTACAGGTCTTCGACTCGCCGTTCGCGATCGTGCCGGAGCAGTCGGCTCCCAGGCTCTTGGTGTAGCCGTTGACTGTGCCCTCGTCGACGCTGAAGCTGCCGGCGTCGAGGGTGACGGTCGTGCCGGGCGCCTCGGCGCCCGGGAAGGTCGCGCTCGGCTGGACGTTGGTCCCAGTCACGGTGATGCTGAAGTCGCCCGCGGCCTTGGTGCCGCCATTGTCGTTGACGACGTGCTTGATCACCGTGAGCGTCGCCGCCCGGTCGTCATTGGTGATCGTACAGGTGGCCGACCCGCCGTTCGGGATCACCAGATTTGAGCAGTTGTCGTAGGTCGTGGTGTAGCCCGCGACCGCCGGCTCGGTGACGGTGTAGGTGCCGGCGCTGACAGTCAGGTCGTTCTGGCCGTCGGCCTCGAACGTCACCGCGGTGCCGCCGTTGACCTGGAACGAGAAGTTCGACGCCGTCCTGGTGCCGCCGTTGTCGTTGACGACCACCTTCTTCACGATCAGCGTCGCCGCCTGGTCGTTGTTGGTGATCGTGCAGGTGGCGCTCTCACCCAGCCCGACCGTGATGTCGGACCCGTTCTGGGTGCCGCCCACGCAGCTCCAGGCACTGGCGGTGTAGCCAGCCGGGCCGGTCTCGGAGAGGGTGTAGGTGCCGGCGTCGAACGAGGCGCCGTTGTTGACGGTCGGCCCAGCCCCACTGAAGCCGGTCGGGCCGGTCGCGATCAGGGTCCAGGCCGAAGCCTGGGCGGTGCCGCCGTTGTCGTTGACGACCTCCTTGACCAGCGTCAGCGACGGGGCGTTGTCGTCGTTGGTGACGGTGCAGGTCTTCTCTTCGCCCAGCGCGATCGTGCCCGTGCAGTCGGTCGAGAAGGTGGCGCTGTAGCCGCTCGGCCCGGACTCGGTGACGCTGTAGGCGCCGACTGAGGTCAGGGTCCTGGTGGTGCCCGCCTCGGAGCCCGGGAACGGATTTGTGCCGGCGACGGTCACCCCGTTGATGGTCATCGTGAAGTCGCCGGCCACGGCGGTCCCGCCGTTATCGTTGACGACGTGCTTGATGACGGTCAGCTTCGGCGCGTTGTCGTCGTTGGTGATCGTACACTCGGCGCTGCCACCCGCCGGGACAACCACGTCGGTGCAGGTGTTGGAGGTGATGGTGTAGCCGGCAGGGGGCGTCTCTGTGACGCTGTACGTGCCGGGGTTGACAGTAAGGGTATTCTTGCCCTTGGGCGTGTCAGCCCCATCCTGCAGGAAGCTGACGTTGCTGGACGGCGTGGGGCCGCTGACCGAGAACGAGAAGTCAGTGGCGATCTTGGTCCCGCCGTTGTCGTTGACCACCACCTTCTTGATGATCAGCGTGCCAGCCTGCCGCGTGTTCGTGAACACGCATTTGACCGTCTCGCCTGCCTCCGCGCGGAAGGTCGCCGTCCGGGTTCCAGTGTCACCAGTGCTGTTCGAGTCGTCACAGACGATCGAGGTCAGGTTGAACCCGGCGGTCGATCCCTCGGTGGAGGTGTACGTCCCCGGCGCCAGGTTGGCGACCGTGATCTGGCCGTTGTCGCTGATGGTGCCGGCCGCCGTGCCGGTGAACGTGAAGCTGCCAGCCGCCCCATCAGGGCTGGTCTGCTTCTCAACGATGATCGTGCCACGCTTGGTGTTGGTGTAGGTACAGGTGACGTCCTCACCCTCGCGGAGATTGATCGTCGATACGCCAGTCCCGACATTCCCCGTGGCTGAGCCGCCGTTGGGGCTCGTGATCGCGCAGACGAGGTTCGTGAGGTCCCACCCAGCGACTGGCGTCGTTTCGGTCACGGTGTAGTTGTTGCCGTTCTGGACGGTGACCAGGATGTTCGAGTAGAGCTGGGTGTTCGTGGGGGTTGCGCTACCAGGGTCGTCGTCGAGCGAGAAGGTCGACGGCGAAAGGCCACCGGTCGTCGTGAAGGCGAAGTCCTGTGGGTCGTTCGGGACGGCGTCTTTGATGATCGTTATCGAGGCCGGGAAGATGACGGCCTCGGCCGAGAGCGAGCGGTCCTGGTTGCCACCGCTGCCGTCAAGATTGTCCAGGCGCGTGTGGTACGGCGAGCCGGAGATGGCCACGGCGGAGTTGCCGATGCCCCAGTCGGCTCGGGTCGCGATATGTCCGCCCCAAGCAATCACCGGGTTGGCCTGAGTGGCGGTGAAGGTGATCGTGATCCGCGCCGACTTGTCGCCAATGAATCCTGTGCCGCCAGCGTACGAGTAGGCACTGACGGCAGTAATCGTGCCACCCCAGATCGTGAAGTTGCCGGCGACCGGCGTGATCCCCGCGCCGGTGACCTGTGGATCCGTGGGAATGGGGACCGTGGTCGAGGAGGTACAAGGGGTAACCCCGAGACATGGATTGGCCGTCACCACGGTCCGGTTGAACGTCGTGAGGTAGTCGATCGCGTGCTTGCTGGACTTCGTCGTGTCCCACTCGATCGTGACGGTGTGGCTGGCAAGGGGCAGGTTGTCCATCACTAGCCGGTAGGGGATCGAGTCGCCCTCCTGATAGAAGGACTTGCTGGCGCCGAGGTTGCCGTTGTCCCACTCGTTGGCATTGGCGATGCAGCCATCCGTACGGGGGGAAGGCGCCGGGTCGTTGGCGCACTGGTCGAGGGCGGCCGACGGGTTGGCGCCGGCGATGTACATGGCGGTGCCGGTCGGGGTCGGGGTGAGCGTCGCGGTCGGCGTGCCGGTGGCGGTGCTCGTCGCGGTCGCGGTCGGGGTCCCGAGGGTGCCGGTCGTGGTCGCCGTCGCCGTGGCCGTCGCGGTCTGGGTCGGCGTCGCGGTCGCCTGCGCCTGCACCCCCAGCGCCTTCGCGACGCTGATCCGCCCGAAGCTGCGCCCGGTGATCGGGTCGACGGCGCTCTTGATCTTGCTCGACGCGGCGGTGTTGCCGTTGCCGATGCCCACCAGCAGCGCCGCCTCGCCTGCGACGTGCGCGGCGGCGGCGGAGGTCCCGCTGGTGGTGCCGTAGCCGCCACCGGCATTCGTCGTGTAGATGCCGGCGCCGGGCGCGCCTACGTCGGCGCTGCCGGTGTTGCTGCTGCCGACCAGGCTGTCGTTCTGGTCGGTCGCGGCGACGCCGAGCACGTTCGGCAGGTCGGCCGGGAAGGTCGGCATGCTCGAGCCGTCGTTGCCCGTCGCCGCCACCAGGACGGCCCCCTTGCCCCAGGCGTACGCGACTGCGTCAGCCAGCGCCGCCGAGTAGGTCGGGCTGCTGAAGCCCATCAGGATGACCTTCGCGCCGTTGTCGGCCGCCCACAGCACGCCAGCGACGACGTCGGCGTCCCAGCCGCTGCCGTCGGCCCCGAGTACCTGGACCGACGAGATCGTCGCGCCGGAGTACGCCACGCCGGCCACGCCCGTGCCGTTGTTCACGCGCGCCGCGACGATGCCGGCCAGCGCGGTACCGTGGCCGTTGGCATCGCTGTCGGCGTTCCCGCCGACGAAACTCTGGCCGCCCGCCATCCGCCCGGAGAGGTCCGGGTGACCCGCGTCGACGCCCGTATCGAGCACGGCGACCTTCGCCGAGCCGTTAACGGGCACCACGCCGTACGCCTGGTCCCAGCCGATCCGCGGCAGCGCCCACTGCTGGCCGAAGCTCGGGTCGTCTGGCGTGCTCGCCTTGTTCAGCTTGACCGGCGCGGCGGCCCGCTCGATCGCCCCATGCTGCGAGAGCGCTGCCACCGCCTGGTTCACCTGACTGGCCGGCACCTCGATCACGCGAAGCCGGAGCTGCGACAGCTCGCGGCCGGCTCGACCGCCGGCTGCTTTGGCAGCCGCTTCGAGGTCAGCCGGCTTCGCCGATCCGCGGTACTTGACGAGCACCGGGACCGTCGGACCGGTCACGGCCGGCGTCGTCGGGGTCACCGTCGGGGAGGCAGCCGCGGCCGCGGCTGCAGTGGCGGCCGCCTGCGCGGCGGCGGAGGTCGTGCTCGTCGGCGTGGCGGTGCTCGTGGCCGCCCTCGCGGTTGGCGTCGCGGTGGCAGGCGCCGTGGTCGCCGTCTTCGTCGGCGTCGACGTGGCCGCCTTCGCGGTCGGCGTCGCGGTTGCGGTCGCCGATTCCTTGGCGGGTGTCTTCGTCGGCGTCGCCGCCTGGGAGCCTGTGCTCTGGGAGCTCGCGGCGGGGGAGGCTGATGGCGCGGGCGTATTCGACGAGGCCGGCGTGTTCGCCGCTTCGGCCACGGGGACCGGCACGAACGGCGCGGCGATCGGCACGAACGGCACGACGAGCTGCATCAGCAGGGAGAAGACGATCGCCCAGGCGAGCGCGCGCCCGCGCCGACTACTGGCGACCGAACGCTGTCCAACGACCGCGTTGGCGGCGAAGCGTCGCGCTGCGATGACGTGGCCTGCCCGAGACTGCCGCGTCTGCTGATGTGCCCGCATGGTGCCCTCCCCGGATGCTCAGCCTGGCCGAGATGCCCCAGTGCATCGGCCCATCGCCGGCCACGGACATCGCATGACCGGGCATAACAGATCCGTAACACTGCCGCGCGATGGTATCCGGTTCGAGCGGGTCGGACAAGTGATCTGACTCACTTATCACGCAATGTTTCGTCAGACTTGCTCCGGCGCCATCATCCATAGGAGCAGCAGAGCAACGACAGTACTTCCGCCTGGAGGACGGTCGGAGAACCGAGCCGTCTCCAGGTAGATCTTTACATCTCTTCTGGTCGCTGTCTCAACAACGAAAGCACTACCGCATGCCAGGAACAGATACAGCGCATTTCCGCGACAGTCCTTGTGAGATCAATTCCATTGCAACACTGCACTATGAAAGTTGTGTGAAAATTGCCTGAAGACGGGCGTGCTGCCCGTCTTCTGCGCGTTTCCGCTGTCGAGCCGGCCAGGTTGCCCCTTGCCGCTTCGAGAGCGCTGCTCAGCCGGTCGGCCCTGCGTACCTGCGCAGCTCAGGCCCGTGGCGCGGCCGTCAGCCAGGGGCCGCACCCCGCTGGTGAGGTTCGCGAGGCCCGGCCCGCACAACGCCGGTCGTTCTTGTAGTACGATGGGCTCGCGATGGCTCGATCTGGCGTCACGTCCGACGTCAGAGTTCGGGCAGCGTCGCCAATTCTGGGGCACTTGATTGGCAGACGTACCCGAAAGAGCCCGTCGCTCGTTCGTAGATGTACATCGCGAGGGCCGGCCGCTCGCTCCGTCCGCCGGCTGCGCCTTTCATTCGGGGAGGGGTTCCGTGAATCGAGGCCTGCGCATCCTGCCGCTGCTGATCGCGACCGCGTTCGCCGCCGTGCCGCTGCTGATCGCCGCGCCGACGCCCGCCAGCGCCGATCATGCGTGGGGCAGCTACCACTGGGCTCAAACGTCGAACCCGCTCACCCTGCAGGTCGGCGACAACGTCTCGGGCGCCTGGGACGCGTATCTCGACGAGGCGATCGAAGACTGGTCTGAGTCGTCGATCCTCGATCTCACGAAGGTCACGGGCAACTCGAATCCGAAGAACTGCCGTGCCACGGCCGGGCGGATCGAGGCCTGCAACTCGAAGTACGGCAACAACGGCTGGCTCGGGATCGCCCAGATCTGGATCAGTGGCGGCCACATCATCCAGGCGACGACCAAGGTGAACGACACCTACTTCAACACGGCCACCTATAACACGCAGGCCTGGCGACGGCTCGTGATGTGCCAGGAGATCGCCCACGACTTCGGGCTCGACCACCAGGACGAGAACTTCAACAACGCCAATCTTGGGTCGTGCATGGACTACACGAACGACCCGGACGGCGGTGCTGGCGGCGCGTCGAGTAATGACCTGAGCAACGAGCACCCTGACAGCCATGACCTGGAGCAGCTCGTGGCGATCTACGGTCACACGCACAGCACAGCCACGACCGGCTCGACGCCCGCGCCCGGTCGGAGCGGCACCGCCGCCGACGAGGGCCCGAACAATCTGGCCGAGCTCGGCCGACCGACCGGTCGCAAGGACGGCTACGGTCGCGACATCCACTTCGAGAAGAACCTGCCTGACGGCCGCAAGATCGTCACGCACGTCTTCTGGGCGCTGCCGGGCCTGGGTGGTCCACCGGCCCCCGGCCGGCCCTAACCTCACCTCCAACTCCTCGCCCAGATTCCAGGGGCAGCTCACCTGAGCTGCCCCTGGTCGTCTCCGTGGTATCGTTTGCGGAGCGGCCGGCCGATTGCTGGCCGCCAGGCGCGACCACAATCAGAGGTGCCGGCAGATGTCGCTCCGCCGGATCATGCGGGGCGCGAGCTGTGTGCTCGCGGCGCTCGCCATCCTGCTCACCACCGGCGTGGCCGGTGCCCAGGGCTCGGTGACCCCGTCGTACGGCGATGGCACTCTGACGCTCACCGGCGAGGGGTACCGACCGGGCGAGCAAGTCGAGATCACGGTCCGCGTTGCCGGCTCCACGCAGCCCTTCTTGGCCAGAGCAGACGCTCGTGGCCGCTTTCGACTGGCGACCGGCTTGCAGATCGCGCCGATGAGCCGGATTGAGATCGAAGCGCGCGACGAGCAAGGGATGACGCAAGTCACGACGACGAGCGGCCCCGGAGCGCTGCCCGGGCCAGGGAGTGGTATGCCATTGCCCGCGCCAGGGGGTGGCATGCCGCGGGCTGCGCCAGGGGGCGGTATGCCGCTGCCAGCCGAGCTGCCGCGCGCGGGCAACGCCTCAGTCCTGCCGCTCGGGCTCGTCAGTCTGGCCATCGTCTCGATCGTCGGCGGGCTCGTGCTGTGTGGCCGCGCTCCCTCACGGCGTGAGGGAGCCGGGTCGCGGTAACTGCCTGGATCGCCGCCAGCGGAGCGGACCGTCAACGTCGTCCGGTCCACCCTGGGCGATCCGGCGAGGTCGGCTGGTCTAAGCGGGGGGTGTGTCGCCGAGGTCGACGCGGCCAGTTGGCGTAGCGGCCTGATCGTCGGGCCGATCCCCGGCTAGACTCTCTTCGGCGCTCCGACGACGGGGTGCAGGGGAGAACGACGATGAGTCAGGCCACCAGTCAGGCAGCCGGTCAGTCCACGGCGGACGCCGCCCTGCGCGAAACCCTCACCAGAGTCACCACCGCCACCGCCTCGGCGATGCTCTGGCGGCGAGGGTACCCGTTCACCTTCATGCTCGGCGCCACGCCGATCCAGCGCGGCGCGAAGGTCTGCGGCCGGGCCGTCACCCTCCGCTTCGGACCGGGCCGGCCGGACCTGGCCGTCTCCGAGGCGGACCGGAACACCAGAGACCCGATGTGGGTCGCCATCGAGTCGCTCGGGCCGGGCGACTTCCTGGTGATGGACTGCGGCGGCAACCAGAGCGGCGCCACCACCGGCGACATCCTGGCCGCGCGGATCCAGTACCGTGGGGCCGTCGGCATCCTCTGCGACGGCGCCATCCGCGATGCCGCCCAGATCCGCGATCTCGTCGGGCTGCCGGCCTGGAGCCTCGGCGTCCAGGGGCTCGGGTTCACCCCGAACCTCGTCAGTCTGGACTGGAACGTCCCGGTCCGCGCGTTCGGCGTCACCGTGGTGCCCGGCGACTACATCCTGGCCGACGACGACGGCGCCGTGGCGATCCCGGCCGCGCTGGCGCAGGAGATCGCGGACGTCTGCTTCGAGCAGGAGCACAAGGAGGAGTTCATTCGCGGCCTCGTCCAGCAGGGCGTGCCGGTCAGCGAGTGCTACCCGCCGAACGCCGCCACCCTGGAGAAGTACGAAGCCTGGAAGAAGAGCGGGAAGTAGGAAAGGGTATGCCTGACGGTTCGGATCTCCTCGACAGGCTCCGATCGGCGCTGCTGGAGGCCGGGCTCGGGCCGACCAGGCTCGACATCGCGCCGGCCGACGACCCAGAGGGGCGAACGCTCGCCGCCGCGCTGGTGCTGCTCTATCCGCACCAGCTCCCGGCGGCGCTCGGCTCGGTGGACGGCGTGCCGCACCTCGTGCTGACCCGCCGAACGACGGCGTTGCGGCGTCACAGCGGCCAGATCTCGTTGCCGGGCGGCCGGTACGACGCCGAAGACGGCTCCCTCCTCCGGACCGCCCTGCGCGAGACCGAGGAGGAGCTCGGCGTGGATCCGGCCGCCCTCACGATCTGGGGCCGCCTGGAGCTCGAGCACATCGTCGCCAGCCACTACGCGCTGGCACCGTTCGTCGCCTACACGCCGCGCCGGCCGGAGTTTCGCCCGGCGCCCGCCGAGGTCGCCGAGGTGATCGACCTGCCGCTCGCCCAGATCCTCAATCCTGCCGTCCTGGAAGAGGAGCTCTGGGACTTCCAGGGCACACCGAGACGCGTCAGCTTCTACCGCCACGTCGAGCACAAGATCTGGGGCGCGACCGCTCGGATCCTCCACCAGATCGCCACGCTGCTGGACCCGGCCCTCGCCGACGCCGGAACGTTCGCCGGGGCTGGAGGAGAGATCGGCCGCCGGCTCGCCCCCGGCGACACCTGGCCGCGCTCGGTGCGCCCCGGCTCGCCCTGAGCCTCTCGACCCCTGTTCGTGTCCAGCGTGAATCGACACGATCTGGCATCGGTCGTGCCACAATTCAGGTGCGCCGCCAGGTGGCGGACGAACCGGTATCGCTGGGAGCGCCGACGTGGAGAGCTCGTTCACCGTCGCTCGGATCCGTGGCATTCCGATCGGCGTCCACTACACCTGGGCGATCGCCGTGGTGATGATTACCTGGTCGCTGGCCGCCGGCTACTTCCCCCAAGAGTACCCGGGCTGGCTGCCCAGGGATTACTGGTTCGTCGGCGCGGCTGCCGCACTGCTCCTCTTTATCTCGGTACTGTTCCACGAGCTGTGCCACTCGTTCGTGGCGCAGGCACGGGGACTGGCCGTCAAGAGCATCACGCTGTTCATCTTCGGCGGCGTCTCGAACATCGCGCAGGAATCCGAGGACCCGCGGGATGAGTTCCTGATCGCCGTCGTCGGCCCGCTCTCCAGCCTGGCGCTGGCCGGGCTGTTCTGGCTCGGCGTGCTGGCGATCCCGAACGACACCAGCCCGCTCGGCGCGCTGCTGTTCTACCTGACGACCGTCAACCTGATGCTGGCCATCTTCAACATCTTGCCGGGCTTCCCGCTCGACGGCGGCCGGGTGCTTCGAGCGATCCTCTGGGGCTCGACCGGCAGCATGGTGCGCGGCACGACCGTCGCCACGGTGGTAGGGCAGGTCGTGGCGTTCCTGTTCATCGGGTACGGCATCTGGCAGATCTTCATCGAGCGCGACTTCCTGAGCGGCGTCTGGATCGGCTTCATCGGCTGGTTCCTCAACAGCGCGGCCGAGGCGACCCGCCGGCAGGTCCAGGTCCAGGAGGGGTTCCGCGGGATCACGGTCGAGAGCGTGATGACGCCCGACCCGCCGGTCGTCTCGCCGGCCCTGCCGGTCCGCGCCCTGGTCGACGAGTACGTCCTGCGGCGCGGGCTGCGCGCGCTGCCGGTGGCGCAGGACGGCCGGATCGTCGGGCTGGTCTCGCTGTCGGACGTCAAGCACCTGCCGGAGCCCGAGTGGTCCGGCAACTCGGTCGGCGCGATCATGACGCGACCACCGCTCCGGACGATCGGGCCGGAGGCGCCGGTCGCCCGAGCACTCGAGCGGCTGGTGGAGGACGACGTCAACCAGTTGCTGGTCGTAGACAAGGACGGGACGCTGCTCGGCATGCTGACGCGACGCGACGTGATGCGGTTCCTCCAGATGCGCGGCGAGCTGCGGATGCGGCGCTAGGCGCCGGCGTCCCGATCGGGTCGTTGATGCTGGCGGAGGTACTCGGCGGCCCAGCGGCACCAGGCGGCGTACTCGCGCTCGTAGCTCAGGCCGCGCTGGAGCGTCAGGTAGGTCATGAACGGCGGGGCTGACGGATCGGCGAGCGCGGCCTGGAAGTCAGCCTGCATGCCGCCCTCGATCCCCGTCAGCATCGCCAGGCGCTCCTCGTGCTGGCGGGCCTGGTCCAGCAACAGGTCGATCGCGCGCTCCGGCTCGATCAGCCAGAACGAGGTGACCTTGACCAGAAACTCGTCGCGGATCTGGGGCGGATCGGTCGGCGCGAGGAGCCAGCCGAGCAGAATCTGCCGGCCGCGCTCGGTCAGGGCGTACACCTTCTTGTCCGGCCGATCGCGCTGCGGCACGACGGTGTGGACGACGAGCCCGTCCTTCTCGAGGCGGGCGAGCTCCGGGTAGACCTGGCTGTGGCGAGCGTGCCAGAAGAAGGCGATCCGCTGCTGGAGCGCGTGGGTCAGGTCCAGGCCAGAGGCCGGCTCGCGAGCGAGGAGCCCGAGCAGGGTGTGACCGAGCACAGAAACGGCCAT
>Ga0075431_100003161_pt1 | contig 15928 bp, 14 predicted proteins | sample RhiMetdeltSRZDD5_FD_75297 | JGI IMG/M metagenome (GOLD analysis project Ga0075431, IMG submission 75297) | Populus rhizosphere microbial communities from Tennessee, USA - Rhizosphere MetaG P. deltoides SRZDD5 | ecosystem: Host-associated > Plants > Roots > Rhizosphere > Soil | place: USA... | reverse complement strand
CGCTTTTCTTCCTCGGCCCAAGGATGCCACTTCGTGGTGAGAAAGGTAGCAAACTGAGCATGGACTAGAGGGGCACTTTCGTAGTCGGAAAGTAGGATCGTCGCCTTGGGATCAATGGCATGCTTGCCCTGTTCGGGCGGCTTCACTGATGAATAATGCGTTCCTGCAGCGATCAGACTTACACCATCCGCAGCCTCGCGAAGCCGCGGCTCTTCCGTTGGCGCCTGCGTCATCTGTACCCAGGGTCGCAGTACCGCGCTGGCAACTTCGGGCGGCTTCATCTCGTGCAGCCGCTCAACGGCAAACCAAATCTCCTCCTCGCCCTCGGGACCATTTACGTTTAAGCGGATGCCCGGCAGCCCTTGGAGTTCGTGCTCATACAGAGCAAAGAGACCATGTGCTGCGACAGTAGCGGCTGGTTTGCCACGCAATCGAGCGGACTGCTGAGAGAACTCGATGAGAGAGCGAAGCCTATCTCTTTCGATGCTCATGAGCTTCTCGTATCACTACGCTTTTCGTGTCATTGGTATTTGTCGCCGTTGGTATTTCCGTCTGCTGTCCAAGTGAATGGCATCCAAAGACCAAGTTATATTGCTGAATTCCTGGCAGTGTACGCGGAAATCTGAAATTTGAGAAGCTCAAAATCAGCCGCAAAATCCGTCGACTAGGGATATCTTATCCATTGCGCTTTCCGAAAAACCGAGAAAAACAACAGGTGTATTCATATTATTGAGCCGCGCGGTATTTCCATGACGACTGACCAGTATGCCGCAGGATTGAACTGAACGAGGTCTCCCAAACGGCTGCCGTTGGGATCTTTGGCGTCGGGCACGCGGTCGTAGACTTCGCGGGTGATTGAAACGGTGCAAAATTCTGAGATTCAACGATCTGGCGACCGACCAGAAATATTGCGGCATTGAACCCGAGCAAAGCTCCAAGACCGCCGAAGGGACGCTCGTGCTGCGCTTACGCGCGGGCGCGCGACTGGTTTATAAGTTGGTCGATAAAGTCGATGAGCGGGTCGCGGGACACGGACCGTGGTGGGACATGCATACGGCGCTCACGGTGCGTGAGGAAGAATTTTTTCCCAACTACCGGCGCATGTGGGACGGACTACCCGAGGAGGAGATCGACAAGGCCAATGCGAATCTCTCGGTCGAGCAGCAACAAGCGCTGCCCGCGCGCACGGGTCTACACCGCAGTCCGGTCGGCCTCAAGTGGAAACAGATCTGCGATCGCGGCGATGAATTCTACGATTGGGACGCCCACGCCTTTCACTTCATCGGCGGCATGGCGCTGAAAAACGACGGCTCAATGGCGCTGTACGAGGCCAAAGAGCAGGAAGTTTATTTGCAAGAGTTGACGGAGGCGATGAAGAAAGGCGCGCAGCGGTAATATCCGAATCAAATTCCGAAATCCGAAGCACGAAATTCGAAACAAAGCGAAAACAAAATCCGAATATATCAATCCAAAAACTCACAAACCGAAGTCAGTTGGGCTTCTTTTTTCTGTGCTTGGGTCATTGGAAATTGTTTCGAATTTCAGAATTTTTATTGTTATGTTGATCGTTTATTGAGTGGAGAAGCGCTTCTCGATTCTTTGGTAAACGTCGCGCCGGTGCATAATACCGAAAATCCAAACCTCATTTTTGACGATTTTAAAAACTACGCGATAATCTCCGACACGCAGTTTCCAATAACCCTTTAGCGTACGTCTAAGGGGTACCCCATATCTTTGCGGCTCAGCAATCAAGCGCGTTTCGATCGCTCGTTGAATTCTCTTCCCAACGTCGCGATTGAGCGCCGGAACATCTCTTGTTCTAACCTCCGGATGATAGACGAGTGTATACGCCATGCAGAAAGTAGTCTTATGAGCCCCATACTTGTTTATGGCTCAGGGCTCGCGAGCGTCGAAAGGTCTTTTCGCGCTCCTGGGCTACGTCCGCCAGCACAACGTCCTCTTGAGCTTCAAGGGCGTCCTTGACGAGGTCTCGAATCTTCAACGACAAGGAAATTTCCTCTTTGGCCGCCAGGCGTCGAACACTGTCATACAACGGTTTTTCCAAAACCACATTGATTCGCGGGTTTTTTGCAGGCATCGTTTTTCTCCTTAACGAGAGTGTAGCACTTGTGCCACACCATGGCAAAAAGATTCGTGGCAAAAAGATTCGCTTCTTGAAACATCCAGAACACTGACCGCCTTACTTAATTACTTTATCCGCCAAGGTCAGCACGTCGGCGGGAACCATGACGCCGATTTGTTTTGCTGTTTGCAGGTTGATTGCCAGCTCGAACTTGATCGGTTGCTCGACCGGAATGCTGCCCGCATTGGCGCCTTTGAGAATACGATCCACATAGTAAGCGGCGCGATAAAACGAGTGGTGCAGGTCCGGACCATAGCTCATGAGCCCGCCTTGTTCGACAAAATCTCTGAGGTGGAACATGCCTGGCAGCCGGCTGTTTGACGCAAGTTGCACGATTTCCGTCCGGCCGCTGCTCAGGAGCGCGTCGGTGAGCGTCACCACAGCATCGACGTGCTGCGAACCCAAGGATCTGAATGCTCGATAAATGTCTTTAGGCTGGCGCACCTCGCTCGACACCAACGACATCTTCAAACCCTTCGCCGCGGCCCGAGTCTGGGCCCACTCGTTGACATTTCCCGAGTTCGTCGGATTCCATAAAACCCCGACCCGCGACGCCGGCAAAACTCGGTTAAGCAACTCCATGCGTTTCTGCGCCAGATCCGGCGCCACGATGCTCAACCCCGTGACGTTGCCTCCGGGTCGGGCAAGGCTCGCCACCAGGCCGGTGCCGACCGGATCCGAGCTGCCGGTCATAACGATCGGTATCGTCGCAGTCGCTTTCTTCGCCGCCAAAGTCGCTTGCGTGCCGCGCGCCACGATCACATCGACCCGTAGTTTTGCCAGCTGGGCGGCAACTTCCGAAAGCCGCTTTTCGTTGGCCGCCGCCAAACGCGACTCAAGAACGAAATTTCGTCCTTCCGCGTAGCCTAATTCTCTAAAACCTTTGAAGAAGCTGTCGTGAAAAGAATCCCTCGTCGTCACCGAAAGAAACCCTATCCGCCAGATTTTCTCGGCCGCTTGCACTGGAACGGGGCCTACCGACGCAATCCCGGCAATCAGCCATGCGATGGCAATTGCAAATAGCTTGAAGGTAAATTGTCGGTTTGTAATCATCGTGATCTAGTGTAACTTTTGAGGCGTGGCGAGCAAATTTTTGCTCGACCCAACCGGTATTCTTCATCCTGCTGTTTTCAAGCCTGGCGTTCAGGCTAAAATTCCATGCCGATGCCGTTCCGCCGCGCCAAAGCATAAATCATACTGGCGACAGCGACGTCGGCGACGCCCTGGCCGGCGTTGTTTTTGAAGAGCGTGATTTGATCCGCGCGCGTTCTGCCGGCGATGCGTCGATTCAATAGCTCTCCCAACTCGCCGACTTTCTCCCAGCGCAAAAATCCCGCCTGCACCGGATCGAACAGGTCCCCCTGCTCGTCTTGAATTGCCTGCTCGCGGGAATTGACGACGATCACGTCGGCCCGCTTGATCGTGACATCATCGAGCTCCCGCCGCGTCGCTGCCGCCACTCCGGCGCGCACCAGACCGACGTTGCCGCCCATGATCGATGTCACATGAGTGCCGGGTTGAATCCACTCGCCGCTAAACACCGGAACATTGGAATTGGTGGCGGTAAGCAGCACATCGGCATCCTCCACCGCCTCTTTCGCGCTTGCGACCGGCCTCACTTCACACGAGACGAGCTTTTCCATCGTCCGGCAAAATTCCCGGCGGGTCGATTCGGTCCGGCAGTAAACCTTTGCCGTCTGAAACTTGCGGACCTTGGAAAGCGCCAACAAGTGATACTTCGCTTCGCCGCCGGCGCCGAGAATGCCCAGAACTTTGGAATCATCGCGCGCCAGACAGCGCGTTCCCACGGCGCTCGTCGCCGCCGTTCTTATCGGCGTCGGCCGCTCCGCCGGCAATTCCTTCAGCGCGATTCTGCCTACCAGGATCGCCATCAACGACGCGTCGTTTACATCGAAGAGGATCGTCACCGGGCCGCCCATGTTGTGATACGTTTGCACTTCCTTCGATACGGCAACGTGCTCGGCATGCGCCAAGAGCCCGATGGCCCCGAGCGAAGGAATTCCGCCGGGGTGGACGCTCACGCGCACGCCATTGGGCGCCATGATGCGTTTTCGCGGCGTGTTGAGCTCGGCACTCTCGCCCCACTCGCGAAAGCCCGCCGCCACGGCGTCGATCGCTTCTTCGATCGTGAGCATTCCATTTACATCTTCGGCGCGAATCAACAGTGGCATCCTGTACTCCTTGAAGGACCAAACGATTAAATTACTATACGCTGCTCGCGTTGACAACGAACGATGGCGCTACTATTTTGCGGCAAGTCTTAGTTTCGAGGTGTTGACCATGCGACGATGCGAAACTTTTCTCGCGCGGGCGGTTTTCGCTTTTATCATCGGCTGGGCGCTGCCGGTCGGCGCTCAAACCGTCGACATCGAGGCGGCCAAGAAAGAAGGCAAGGTGGTGGTCTATGCCGCCGTGCCGCCGCAGACGATGAAAGTCATCAACGATCCCTTCGAGAAAAAGTTCGGCATCCGAGTCGAGTACTGGCGCGCTTCGACCACCGGAATACTCGATCGCGCGCTCAACGAGTGGCGCGTCGGAAAACCGGGTTTCGACGTTGTCGAAGGCAACAAAGGCCCCCAGCTGATACTTAAAGGGGAAGGCGTATTCGACAAGTTCCTGCCCCCCTCCGCCGCAAAGTTTCCCCGTCAATTTCTCGAAGCCGACGGCATTCTAACACCCTGGCGCTTCAATCCCATCAGCATCATGGTCAACACCGAGCTGGTCAAAAAAGAAGAGCTGCCAAGGACGCTCGGCGATCTCTTGCTGCCAAAATGGAAGGGAAAGATTGCGATCCCCGATCCGTCGCGCCACACGACAACCGCGCAGTTCTTAGCGGATCTCGACCACTACGAAGGGATCAAGTGGCGTGAGTTTGCGAAAGCTCTCGGGCAGCAGCAACCCGTGCTGGTCGAATCGTTCGCGCCCATTGTCAATACGGTTATTCGCGGCGAGGCGCTGTTGGGGATTACCTACTTGAAATATGTCGGACAATATAAAGGTCCGATCGATTACGTGCGCTTGAACAAATATCTCGCCGACACGAATTATCTCGGCGTCAGCAAGAAGGCGGCGAACCCGAATGCGGGCAAATTATATGTCGACTATATCTGCTCGCCGGAAGGGCAAAAAGCCATGGCCGCGACCGGCGAGTTTGTCCTTGCGCCGCAAGTCGCCCCGTCCATTTCAGGCGCCGGCGACGTGGCGCAGCGCACGATCTTCATGCAAGAGCCGAGCGCCGAGGAGTTCAAAAAACTGCGCGACGAGATGCGCCAGATTTTTCTGGTCAAATAAAGATGCGTAAAGAGTTCGGAGTGCGAGAAGAAGTATCGCAAAAAATGGAACGATCCTGATTTCTTAGTAGTCATTCCGGGCAACCCCGGCGAATGCCGGGGGCGACCCGGAATCCAGGAATCTCAGGGACCTGGATGCCGGCCTCCGCCGGCACGACGAAAGAAAGGGCGTTGTTTCTGAGTCACTACAGTAACTGAGGAACGGTTCATCATTGTCGAGATCTCGGCGATTTCTTAATCGCTACCTATACACATCCCTTTCCAACTGCTCACGCTCGTACTGCTCTCGCTTCTGCCTTAACCGGTCCATCAGACGATCCTTCTCGAGCTGCCTTTCCAGTCGTCGCTGCTCTTGCGGATCTTCGAATCGATCTCGGGGCGCTTCGCGCTCGAGTTCGCGGGCCGGCGGAGGGGGCGTGGATTTGTCTCTGCTTCCGAACAACCAATCCAAGGCAGGGCCAAGCCATTCTTTGGCGCTGTCGAGATACGGCTCCAAGATGGAGTCGCGCGGTCTTGCATAGGGGAACCGGGCGCCGCCGTCGATAAATTGCGCGTCGAGCGCTTGCTGAAAGAAATCGCCCACCAGGAGCACCGCATTGTGCCCGCCCTCGCCCCAATAGTTGCTGCGCATGGTGACCCGCGAGTCGTTGAAGCCGACCCACGACCCGGCGACGAGACGCGGGTGCATCAAGATGAACCAGCCGTCGGTATTTTTTTGCGTGGTGCCGGTTTTTCCCGCGACGTCGGCGCGCACGCCGAAGCGGGCGCGGATCGCTTGGCCGGTGCCCAGATCGACGGCGTCGCGCATCATGTTGATCAGATTGCCCGCGGTTTTGTCGGTCATGACGAGCTTGCTCTCGGACTTGAATTCGGCGAGCACACGGCCCCTCTTATCAGTGACACGGGTGATGAAACTCGGCTGGCGGTATGCGCCGCCGGCGGCGAGCGTGCTGTATGCGCCGACCATTTCCAGCGGCGTCACCGGACTGGTGCCGAGCGCGAGCGAAGGCACCTCGTCGAGCTTGCTTAGGTTCACGCCCATCCGGCGCGCCAGTTCCGCGGTTTTTTTCGGGCCGACCTCCTGCATGACTTGCGCGGTGATCGTATTCTTCGAATAGATGAGCCCTTCGCGCGCAGTCATCGCCCGGCCGCTCGGCGGCGAAAGATCCGCAGGCCGCCACACGCTTCCGTCCGGCAAAGGAATTTCCACGGCGCGGTCGATGAAGCGTTTATCCGGCGCCATCCCCTGCTCGAGGGCCGCGCCGTAAACAAACGGCTTGAACGTCGAACCGGGCTGGCGCCGGGCTTGAGCCACGTGATCGAATTGGTCGGTCTTGAAATCGCGGCTGCCGACCCACGCCTTCACCTGGCCGGTGGCCGGATCGATGGCGACAAAACCCGCCTGCAGGCGGGTTTTGTCCGCGCTCAACTTGGCGACGAATTCCTTGTTGCTCTTTAACTGTGCCAGGGCGGTCTCGGGGGTCGCGCCGCCCTCGACCGCGGCGCGATAAGCCGGGGAATCCCGGATGAACAATTCGAGCAGGCTTGGCTTGGTTTTCCAAAAATGGCCGAACGGCTGCACGCGGCGGCGCTGATCGAAGTAGGCATTTGGATTCGTCGAGAGCAATCGATCGGAGCTCATCCCCCACTCGACGTCGGCGACCGCTTGCAAGGTTTCCATCTGGCGGTGCACCGCCTGGTTGGCAAGCGCCTGCAAACGGGAATCGATGGTGCTGTAGACAATCAATCCGTCGGCATAAATGTTGAGGTCGTTGCGATCCGCCAAATCGATCAACCATCTGCGAATGTGGACCGCCAGATGAGGCGCGGGGCCAACGGCTTCCGGCTGGCGCTCAAAATCGAGGCGTATCGGTCGGGACTTTAGCCGGTCGAATTCCGCCTGGCTCAACACACCGCGCTTGACCATCTGCGCGAGCACTACGTTGCGGCGTCGCAGCGCGCGCTCGGGATTGAGCACCGGGTTGTAGTAGCTGGTGCCTTTCAACATGGCGATCAGTGTCGCGCTTTCGAGGACATTAAGTTTTTGCGCCGACTTGTCGAAGTACGTGCGCGCCGCCATTTCGATGCCGAATGCGTTGTATAAAAACGGCATCGTGTTGAGATAGGTTTCCAATATTTCGTTTTTTGTGTAGGCGTACTCGATCTTGATCGCGGTGATCGTCTCTTTTATTTTCCGCGTGATCGTGCGTTGCCGGCCGATCTCCTCCGGGTACAGATTGCGCGCCAGTTGCTGGGTGAGAGTCGAGCCGCCCTCCAGATTGCCGATGAACACGCGCAGGAGTCCCGCAGTGACGCGCAGCAAGTCGACACCGTAGTGTCGATAAAAGCGGTGATCTTCGGTGGCGATCAGGGCGGCGATCACCTGCGGCGCGACTTTTTTTAGCGGGACCCACTCGCGGTTCATCGGCTTAAACGTGGCGAGGCGTCTGCCGTCGGCCGACATCATGACGCTGGGCTGATCGATTTTCGCCTTTTGGAGGTCGGAAATACTCGGCGTGAACGGGATCAAAATCACCGCGTACACGCACACCAACGCCAGACCAATCGCACCCAACGCGACGAAACCCTTGGCGCCGGCAATAATCCTGTCCCGCGTAGTTAACGCAGGATCGATAGCGGCTCTGAAGTAACCCGCGAGCCGTCGGTACAAGCGCCTGACCCTTGCGGGAGGTCGTGCCTTTTCAGCCACTCTCGTTTCCTAGCTTTTCGCGACGCTCAAAAATTCCAGCGATGCGGTCATTTTATCACAGCGAGCTTGACACGAACCAACGACGCAGGCGCCCTGCCGCTCGCCGGCCCATCATCGCGGCGCTTGCCTTAAAATACTCAACGTCGACAACCTTTTCAGAAAAGCACGGCGAAGACTCGCTCGCAAATGTCGCGGTCCGATGATTTATCTATTTATCTATAGACGATTTCCCCGGACAACCCGTGTTCGCCCAAGCCCGCCAAGGTTAAGTCGCATGGTATGCAAGCAAGAGCACCCTGACCACTGGCATCGATACGTGCCATGGCGTGATGAAGAAAACGCATTAACTTATCCACGATTCGGTCGTCTAAGCAGTTTATCTCTGCTTGACCGACACGACGAAAGTCAGGGATATCCCGGCGCAAATCGCCAGGAACGCAAATACGGCACAAATTGGGCGCCGGCGTTGAAAAGGGACCGCACGTCGTACGCTGGCTTATCACAGGAGGTTACGATGAAAACGCGATGGAGCATTTACTTTTTGGTCGGGGTTTTTTCGTTGGCAGTTTTGTCGGCAACGATATCAGTCGTTACCGGAGCGCAGTCCCGCGAAGCCGATGACGATGACGAAGATGCGCTGGATGACCCCTTGCCCAATTGGGTCGATCTGCGCGTATTCATCCTGCGGCCACGGGTGGTTAAACCCAATCATCTCGGCACCTGTGTGTCCAGCACCAATCCTAAGGCCAATCACTTCGAAGCTGCCCCCTGGCATCTCTCGGGACCTGTCGTCTGGAGCCTCAATCGATCGACCGTTCCGCGTAACGTCGCGGGCGGCGTCGACAGCGTTTTGAACCAATCATTCGACACTTGGTACAGCGGCATATTTTCGCAGGGGGCCGATACCAGAGCCAAACGCGCAAGGCTGGACAACGTGAATGCCATCTTGTGGAAGAAATTGGGCCGATCCACTCTCGGCGTCACATTTGTCTGGTTCTCCAGAGACTCGGGCGAGCTCTTGGAAGTCGATACAGTTTTCAACAAACGGCATCCCTGGGCGATCTTTCCAACCGGGGCGGAGTGCCAAACTTTCCCTGATGCTTATGACCTGCAAAACATTGCCACCCACGAGTTCGGCCACTGGGTAGGGCTGGATGATTTGTTCGATGACGCGGACAAAGACTTGACCATGTATGGTTTCAGCGCCGGCGGCGAGATCAAAAAACGCTCATTGGGAACGGGAGATGCGAGCGGCCGGAACGAGCTGGAGCCGTGAGACATTTATGAGTCATCGCTTTGTGTCGCAAGCACTCATGCTGTGTCTCGCTGTCGCGGCTGCGAGCCTTGTCCAGGGGAGTACCGTCGAAAAACTATCCTTCGGCCGGCTCATCGACGAAGCCGATGTCATCGTCAAGGGCCGGGTCGAAGAAGTTAAAATTCGCCAGCCTCCCGATCGCCGCTCCGTAACCACCGTGATTACTGTTTCCGTCGCCAGCCAATTCAAAGGAACGAGAGTCCCCGTTGTGACCATCGAGCAACCCGGCGGATCGATGGGCGAGATAGCGCAGGGCGTGCCGGGATTGCCGGAATTTTCTACCGGCGAGGAGGTGATCGTTTTTCTCAAGCGGCAGCGGAGCGGGGCGCATGTTATCGTCGGCGGCAAACAAGGAAAATTCAGCGCAAAAACTGCGCCCGGAAGCAATCAAGCAATCGTCGAAGATTTCGCCCATCGCACTGAAACTCTCGATAGCTTTCTCGATCGGCTTGTAAAGATGACCATGTGAGAGCGCCAGTATCTCGTCCTGGCAGTTTAGATAGACTTCTTTTTTTTCATTCCACAAACGACCCTCGGCTCCAAGCCGAGGGCTTCCTGATCTGTCGACTGTAAGTCGACTCTTGTTTCCGTCATGACGCACTTTCAATTCGACGGAAGGTGAGGGATTTCAACCATCCCCGAAAGGACTTAAATTGTGCTAAGCGTTTAATTCTTGGCCTAAAGTATTTTTGTATAAATCCCCTTGCAGGACTTTCACGGATGAAGGTTCTGTGATTTGCCGCCGGACGGGTCTTGCGCGCAAGGTCGGATTCGTTAAAGCTTGCTCGAGACCGACCGGAGCAAACCGCGGTCGATCATTTATAGGAGGGAGGAAAGGCGATGGGAACGATCGACGCAGACGCGCATGTGATAGAGACCGTGCAAACCTGGAGTTATCTCGAAGCGCACGAGCGGCGTTTCACGCCGCAACTGATGACGCAAAGCTTCGGCGCGGATCTTCTTAGCAACGAAGGCACGGCCGTGCGCGACTTTTGGGTCATCGAAGGGCGCGCCCACGGTAAAGACCGTAACGTCGGCACCAACACGCCGCAAGAATCCCGCGAGATGCTCAGCGTCGAGGCGCGCCTCGCGCACATGGACAAGCTCGGGATTGAGACCCAAGTGCTTTATCCCACGCTCTTTCTCCGGCCGATTGTCCAGGAAACCGCGCGCGAGCACGCGCTGTGCAAGTCCTACAATCGCTGGATGGGCGATCTTTGGCGCCAGGGCAAGGACCGCTTGCGCTGGGTGGCGAAGCCGCCGCTCCGACTGCTGGAGAAAACCCCGGACGCCGTAAGGAGCGAACTCGAGTGGGCCAAAAACAACGGCGCCTGCGGCATCTTCATGCGCGGCTTGGAATGCGAGCGGACGCTTGGTCAGCCTTATTTTTATCCACTCTGGCAGATGGCCGGAGACCTCGATCTCCCGGTCTGCGTCCATTCGGCCAACGGCAGCTTTCTCCATCATGATTTCTTCGCCGACGACACGAGTTTTACCAAGTTCAAGCTGGCCGTCGTCGGCGCCTTTCACACGCTGCTCGAAAAAGAGATCCCGAAGAAGTTCCCAAAGGTCCGTTGGGGTTTTGTCGAGGTCAGCGCGCAGTGGGTGCCTTACGTGTTGAACGATCTGGCCGACCGTTACCGGCGCCAGGACAGAACTTTTCCGGGCGATGCACTCGCGGCTAACAACATGTGGGTCGCCTGCGAGAACACCGACGATTTGCCCTACGTCTTGAGCTACGCCGGCGAGGACAGTCTCATGATCGGCACCGACTACGGTCACCATGATCCGTCATCCGAGCTCAACGCGATCCATCTGCTGCGTAACGATCAGCGGATTACGCCGGCAGCGGTCGAAAAGATCCTCGATGCCAATCCGCGAAAGTTTTACGGGCTGGGCTGAATCTTAAGCGTGTTCAAAAAGTTCCAATCGTTCAAAACGTTCAATCCGTTTGTGAGTGAATCAATCGCCCCGCCCACAACTTAATGACCGCTAAAGTCGGCATCAACGCTTTGTTTTGCGCTCGATTCACGATATATCCGGCGTGATATGGAATTCGGCATCTTCGACCACCTGGATCGGAACGACCTTCCCCTCAAAGATTTTTACGAAGCGCGTCTCCAGCTGATCGAGGCCTACGAGCGCGCGGGTTTTTACGCCTATCATGTCGCCGAGCATCATTCGACGCCCATCGGCATGGCGCCGTCGCCAAGCATATTTCTCTCCGCCATCGCGCAGCGGACCAAAACGCTGCGCTTCGGCCCGATGGTCTACGCCCTGCCCTTGCACCACCCGCTGCGGCTGATCGAAGAGATCTGCATGGTCGATCAGTTGAGCGGCGGGCGGCTCGAGATCGGTTTCGGCCGCGGCTCGTCGCCGACAGAAGTTTCTTTCTACGGCCAGGACCCGGCCAAGGCGCAGGACATTTACACCGAAGCGCGCGAGATGATCCTCCGGGGGTTGACAGAGAAGCGGCTTACGTTCGAAGGGAAATTTTTCAGCTTCAAAGATATTCCAATGGAGCTCGAGCCATTGCAGAAGCCTCATCCGCCGATGTGGTACGGCGTTCACTCGGTGGAAGCCGCGGAACGCGCGGCGCGTCAGGGCCTAAACATGATAAGTCTGGACTCGGCGAAAGATACGCGCGCGTATAACGACCGCTATCGCCAGGTTTGGCGCGAATTGCACGGCGACAAACCGACGCCTAAACTCGGCCAGAGCCGCTTCATCGTGATTGCCGAGAACGGCAAGCAAGCGTTCGCGGCGGCGCAGCGCGCCTATCCGATCTGGCACCGCCATTTCTACTACTTATACTCCATTCGCGGCGGTAAACCGACGCACCCGCGGCCCGACACTTTCGAGAAGATGATGGAGATTGGCCACGCGATCGCCGGCGATCCGGCGGAGGTTTTGAAATTTCTTCAAGGGCAAATCGATGAATCAGCGGCAAATTATCTGGTCGGGCAATTCGCCTTCGGCGATCTGTCGCTCGCCGAGTCGCTCCGGTCGGTGGATTTGTTTCGCAAACATGCCATGTCACAGCTGAGCGGGGCGCACTGAAGGGCAAGAAGATCGCGAAAGGCCAGGAACGGAATTGGTTTTCACCGCGGAAACGCTGAGTACGCAGAGATTTTTTAAACTCTCCCCTCCGCGCCCTTAGCGCCCCTGCGGTGAACCGTCCGAGACTTTGTGTCCTTGGTGTGCTTCGCAGTGAGCACGAGTATTCGCACAAAAGGTAAAACCTGGAGGTAAACTGAAATGGAAAAAATCGGATTTGTTGGAACGGGCGCGATGGGCAGTGCTTTATTGTCGCGTTTGAAGTTGGCGAACGTCGTGGCCACCGCCTTCGATATCGCGCCCAAAGCGATGGAAGCTGCGCGCGCAGAGGGCGCCCTGACTGCGACGTCGGCGAAAGCGGTAGCGCAGGGCTCGACGATTATCGACGTGGTCGTGAGGACCGATCAAGAAGTGCTTGAATGCATGCTCGGAAACAATGGCGTTCTCGAAGGCGCCGCGCCCGGCTCGCTCGTCCTGCTCCACAGCACGATCCGGCCGGCGACAACGAAAAAAGTCGCCGAAGTAGCGGCGGACAAAAGGGTCAACGTCATCGATGCCTGCATGACCGCCGTGCCCGCTATGGTGCGCCAGGGCGGCTTGACGTTTCTCGTCGGCGGCCAGAAAGCTTTCTTCGAACGCGCCAAGCCGCATCTTATCAACATGGCCAAGGACGCGGTGCACATGGGAACGCTCGGCTGCGGTAACGTCACCAAACTTTTTAAAAATATGGTCACCGCCTCCGAAGCTTTGATCGTCTATGAAGCGCTGCAGATCGCGAAAGCCGGCGGCGTGAGTTACAAAGCGGCGCTCGATCTCATGAAAAAGACCAAGTCTCAGCACATCCTGGAGCGCTGGGAAACGCGCTACGACATCTCGGGCGATGAACTAAAATTCGACCCTGGCACGAATCTGTACGACAAAGATCTGCCGCTGGCGGCCGAAGTGGGCAAGAGTCTGGGCGCGGACATTCCCGTGGTGGAAGCGCTCAACAAATTGGGCGTCAAGCTCAATGGCGGAAAGGTAAGTATTTAGTTTCGAGTTTCGCTCAATCCCGTTCCGGGAGCAGTAGAAACCAGGAACCCCATGCGAGTTAGAACTTATCGCGGCCATAGAGTGGAGCTTGATTCCGACGAGGTGCGAGCGCGCGAATGGATAGCGCGCGGGACCATCGTGGTCCCGGACGGGAAGAAAGAAAAACGCATTCCGATCTTCGGCCGGCGCAGAGCAACCTTCGATACCCAGCGTCAGGCCGACGCCTACACACTCGAACTCGCAAAATTGTGGATCGACGGCAGAACCTGGGGAACCAACGGGCATGGATAAACGAAGTTCAAAGGAGACCTCATGGAAATCACCGATGCGCAGAAATTTTTGCGGGAGAATCACCGCGCCTGTATCGCAGTCCGGCAAAAAGACGGCTGGCCGCAGATGACCTTCGTGACCCCCGGGATCGACGCCGAGGGCAGAGTGATCATCACGTCACGCGGCACGACCTACAAGATCAAGCACATCCGCCGCGATCCGCGCGTGTCCATGCTGATCTTCGGCGAGCAGTACAGCGGCTCGAAATTCGTGCAGATCCACGGCACGGCGGAAATCATCGAGCTGCCGGCGGCCATGGACACACTCATATACTGGTATAAGCAGGTGCGCGGGGAGCACAAGAACTGGGACGAGTACAAAAAGCAGATGGCCGACGAGAAGCGCGTGATCCTCCGCGTCAAAATCGAAAAAGTCGGCCCGCAAACCGTGAAAAGAATCTAACCGCAAAAAACGCAAACTACGCAAAACGGTCGGGATTGCCTCGCGGAAGCGCTCTATACCGGCTCAGCGCCTGGGCGGTGAACCATTCGAATCCTTACCGGTGTGGATTCTTTTTGCGACTTTTGCGTTCTCTTATGAAAATAGCCTCACGCCGCCACCGGCAATTTCTCCAAACTGACTTGGAAACCGAGCCGTTGTAGTCGTGTCACGCAGCGTTTGGTGACGGCCTGACGGTCGCGTTCATCAAAGTAGTTGGCACCCAAATCCGAATAAGGCTGTTTGCGCGTGAGCAGATGATAGGCGATCACCAGGATCGAATGGCCTACCGCCACCTGAGCTTTCTTCTTGCCGCGCCGAGCACCGATACGGTGATACTGGGAGCTCAGATACTTATTCTTGGTATGTGCGGCTCCGTGCGCGGCTTCCACCAGGCAGTGGCGCAACCAAGGACTGCCCTTGCGGGTGCGGCCACTGCGACGCTTACCGGCCGATTCGTTGTTCCCTGGGCACATGCCGGCCCACGATGCCAGATGCCGGGCGCTCGCAAAGCGGCTCATGTCCCCGCCGGTTTCCGCCCAGAGCACCTCGGCCGTGCGTCGGCTCACTCCGGGAATGGTGTCGAGCCACCCGATCTCTTGCTCAAAAGGGCGCAGTCTCTCCTCGATCTGCTGGCTGAGTCGTTCGATGGCTCCTTCCAGATAATCGACCTGCGCCAGATGCTCGGCGATCAAAAAACTCTGATGCGGTTTAAGCCGCCCCGAGAGCGCCTCGACCAATTGCTCGCGCTTCTCTTTGAGTCGGCCCTTGGCCAAACTGGCCAGTTGCTCGGTATCTCTCTCTCCCGCCACCAGCGCCTCCAGCATCTGGCGTGCCGAAACCCCGTCGATGTCGCTGACCACGTTGGCCAACTTGATATTGGCCGCCTCCAGCACCTTCTGCAGTCGGTTGATCGTGCGGGCGCGGTCGCGCACCACAGAACTCCGATACCGCGTCAACTCGCGCAGTGCGCGAACCTCGACGGGTGGCACAAAACTACCGCGCAGCAAACCGTGCGCGAGCAACTCCGCGATCCACTCGGCATCGCGCACATCCGTTTTGCGTCCGGGCACCGCTTTGAGATGCTGTGCGTTGACCACCAGCAACTCAAACTGCCCTTCCAGAATGTTATAAACCGGCTTCCAATAAACCCCGGTCGATTCCATCGCCACGTGCGTGCACCCTTCCTGCGCCAGCCAATCCGCCAGCCCCAGCAGATCCTTGGTCATCGTCCCAAACTGTCGAACCTCTCTGTCCCAAGCACTGCCCAACCACTTCAGCCGACACGCGGTGATGCTTCGCTTGTGCACGTCCAGCCCACAGCACCGATGGTAGATCACTTGCATCGCCTCACCTCCCGCAAGAGTTACTTACCCAAGACCAAAGGAGCATTCGGCTTGATAAGATTCTCTTATGCGTGCTTCCCATAGCTTCGGGAGCGACAGACCGTGTTTCCTTAGAATGCTCGGGTCCTACTTTGCACAGGCTCCAAGCGCTAGACGCAAATCGACCGCCGGTCATTGGTCTTCGGCAATGCGACGCTACCATTTTCATCCGCCGTGTTGTACCGATTGGTACATGAATTACTTTGC
>Ga0075431_100003153_pt1 | contig 15941 bp, 15 predicted proteins | sample RhiMetdeltSRZDD5_FD_75297 | JGI IMG/M metagenome (GOLD analysis project Ga0075431, IMG submission 75297) | Populus rhizosphere microbial communities from Tennessee, USA - Rhizosphere MetaG P. deltoides SRZDD5 | ecosystem: Host-associated > Plants > Roots > Rhizosphere > Soil | place: USA... | reverse complement strand
AGCGAGCCACATAATGGGTGCTCTCCTTGCAGACGCCCCTCCCGCCCGAGATGGCTGCGCCAGTCGCTGTGATTTCAGTCGCTGCGACTGAGCCCTCCCAGGGTTACGCCTTGCCGTCTCACCCGCATTCGGTTGTCCCACTTTTCTTCCTCCCAGGAGTCCTCGCATGAACCGCATTCTCAATGGCGTTCGTCGCTTCATTCGCGAAGATGACGGCGCCGCGATCGCCGAGTACGGGCTACTCCTTGCGATCGTCGCGGTTGGTCTGATCGCGATCCTTACGGCGTTCCGGAACGACATTGCCACGTGGTGGAACGGGATGCGTGAGAACATCACGGCACAGCCGTCGGCCGCCGATCCGAACGCACTTCCGGCTGCCACGCCCTGACGCGACAGCGCTCGGGCGGGTAGTCGCGGTTCGTAACGCACCCCCGGGATGATGTCCTTCAGCGAGACGCCAATCGGGATGCTGGCGGGCGCAGCGTTCACCCTGCTGCTCGCCGGCGCCTGCGTGTCCGATGTCCGGTCGAGGCGGATTCCAAATCGCCTCGTGTTCTCGCTCGCGTCTGCCGGAGCCGTGTACGCGGCGTGGTCGATGTCGCCAGGCAGCGCGCTCGGCCAATCTCTCGGCGGGATCGCCGTCGGTCTGGCCGTCTGGCTGCCGTTCTGGATGGCTGGAGTGCTCGGAGCAGGAGACGTGAAGCTCGCGGCGGCCGCCGGTGCATGGCTCGGAATGGAAGGAGTGATCGAAGCTTCGCTGATGGCGGCGGTCGTTGGTGGCGGGCTCGCGCTCTGGGCGCTCGCGCGCGACGGCGGCATTGCCTCCGGGGTGACTCGGTTCGCCGTCTGGATGGTTGCGTCTCGATCGACTGGCGCGCTCGCTCCCGAGCTGACCCGGCGGGAGCGTCGTGTGCCGTACGGGCTTGCGATCTCGGCGGGTGCCGTGGTCGCCGGCTGGGTTCCGAACCTGATTTGGTAATCCGGGAAGAGATCCGAGGATCGTTATGCGCTTACCGAGGCTGATGCGGAACGAGGACGGGGCGGCTGTGGTCGAGTTCGCGCTCGTCATGCCGATCCTGGCGCTCATCATCTTCGGCATCATCGACTTCGGACGCGCTTTCTACACGGTGAACAACATCATTTCCGCCGTGCGTGAGGGAGCGCGCTATGGAGCCATCCTGGCCGCGCCCATGAGCACGCTGGGACAGCAGGAGATACGGGATCGCGTGCGCAGCGTGTCGCAACCGTTCGGCGGGGACTCGCTCGTTGACTCGCAGATCCAGATCGAGTTTCCGGATGGTGAGTTGGTGAGAGTACGTGTCCAGAACTATCCGTTCCGTCCCCTGACGCCGATCGCGGATGCCCTCGGCATTGGAACATGGCCTATCACGCGCCAGGCCACGTTCCGTTGGGAGCGCGGCGCCTAACGCGGACCATCGGGCCGGCGCTCGTCGTCGTGCCCTCGGAGCAAGGACCAATGGCTCAGAGACGGTATACGATCGTGTTCTACGTCGCGGTCTTCATCGCGGCGATGGCGACCTACGGGGTCTTTCGTGTGCTGCAGGCCGCGAAGACGACCGCGCGGATCACCACGCAGCCTGTGGTGGTGGCAACCAGGGACATTCCCGCCGGTGCCGCGCTCGAGAAGCAGGCGCTCGAGGTGCAGCAGTGGCCGGCGGTGGCGGTGCCCAAGGGAGCCCTGTCAACCCTCGCGACAGCCACAGGCCGTGTCACCCGCGTTCCGGTCTTCGCCGGCGAGGCAATCGTGCCGGGCCGACTGGCGCGCGCCGGGACGGCGCCAGGACTCGAGGCTCGCATCGCACCGGGAATGCGAGCGATGTCCGTCCGCATCAACGATGTCGCCGGGATGAGCGGGCTCGTTCAGCCGAACAGCCGGGTGGATGTGCTCGTTTCGCTACGCGAGAGCGGCGGGAACGCCACCGAAGAGGTTTCCAAGCTCTTCCTGGAGAACATGCGGGTCCTTTCCATGGGCTCGCGCACGACGCGTGACGATACCGGGGATCCGACGCCTGCCACAACCGCGACGCTCGAGGTGACGCCAACCCAGGCGGAAAAGCTCGCCGTCGCCATGCGCCAGGGAACGATTCAGCTGGTGTTGCGCGGGTTCGATGATACCGACAGCACCGGAACCAAGGGCGCGAGCTCGTCGGAAGTCCTCGCCCAGCTTCGCGCGGCAAAGCCGGCGCCGGTGGTCGCGCAAGCGCCGGTGCGAACGGAACGCTCGACGCCGAGGCGTCGCCCCGTCGTTGAGCGCGAGCGCGTGTCGCCACCCCCGCCGGTCGCGGTCGCACCGGTCCCGAAGCCCGACTCGCTGACGGTGCGCGTCTATCGCGGCAACCAGGTGACGCAGCAGAAGTTCCAGGTCGACACGTCCGAAGCGCACGAGAACGGGACCCCATGATCGTCGTCCTCACTGCTCTCCCCCACGAGGAGCTCTCTTGAACGGCTTCACCGCGACACGCCGATTCTTCTGGCTCGCCGTGCTCATCGCGTCGACGGCGGCAAGCGCCGCGGCGCAGGCCGTCCAGGTCACACGCATCGATCTCCCGATCGGCCGCTCGTATCCGATCTCGACGACGGTTCCGATCTCTCGCGTGTCCATCGCGGCTCCGGGAGTGGCCGACGTCATCGTCATCGGCGAGCGCGAGGTGGTCATCAATGCGCTCGCGGCTGGCGAGACCGACGCGATCATCTGGCAGGCGAATGGGACGCGACAGCATTACCGCGTGTCCGTGCACTCGCCTTCCGACCGGATGCAGATCGCGTTGCACATCAAGTTCGCCGAAGTGCGGCGGGACGCGCTCCGTGAGCTGAGCGTCTCCGGTGCCGTGTACGACAAGAACGTCAACGCCAGCTCGGGACTGATCGATCCGCGATCGATCATTGAGGCCGACAGCCTCATCATCTCGGCGACACGGCGGTTCCTCTCGATCTTCACCGATTTCGGCACCGACCGACTCGTCGGCTGGATCGAGGCGCAGGAGCAGGCCGGCCGCGCGAAGGTGCTCGCCGAGCCCACGATTCTCGCCGCGAACAAGGAGGAGGCGAACTTCCTCGCCGGTGGTGAGCTACCCGTGCCGGTGGTGCAGGGCGGCGCGGGCGACGCGGCCAGCTCGCGCGTGACGATCGAGTATCGCGAATTCGGTGTGCGGCTGAATTTCATGGGCGAGATCATCAGCGACTCGCTGGTGAAGCTCAGAGTCCGGCCGGAGGTCTCGAGCCTCGACTTCGTCAACGCGGTGCTCGTCTCGGGCTTCCGGGTGCCCGCCTTCCGCACGCGCCGCGTCGAGAGCACGATCGACGTGCGACGCGATCGGAGCCTGATCATCTCCGGGATGTTCAACACCGAGGAAGAGCGCGTGAAGACGGGAATTCCACTGCTGATGCACATCCCGATTCTCGGTCAGCTCTTCTCCAGCACGCGCTTCCAGAAGAACGAGTCCGAGCTGATCGTGATCGTCACGCCCGTGATCGTCGATCCGCTGCGGCCCCCCCGGGAGCACACGATTCAGCTTCTCCCTGACACGACGCTCCCGGCGCGCGACGCGCTGGAGAAGCGTCTTCCGCCGGAGGCACGGCCCTAACGGTGTCCACGCTGCGCAAGGCGCTGATCGTCGGAGGAGCGGCCGGGTCGCTCGAGGCCGTCAAGTCGGTTCTGACGCGCTTCGGTTTCGGTGAGCCGAGCGCGGCGATCGACGTTGGCGCGGCGTTGGGGGAGCTGCAGCAACAGACGTACGACCTGCTGCTGCTTCCACTCGAGGACATGGATTCGCTGCAGCTCGCGGCGGTGGAGCGAGCGCTGCGTGCAGGGCGCTTGTCCTTCGCCATCGGAACCGGCCCGCGTGCCGAATCCGACCTGATCCTTCGGGCGATGCGCGCCGGCATTCAGGAATTCCTGGTGTATCCGCCCGATCCGAAGGACCTCGCCTCCGCGCTCGATCGTCTCACGCGACGCGTGAGCGCGAGCGGGCAGCGTGGCGTCGTCTACGCGTTGTACAGCGGCAAGGGTGGGCTGGGGACGACGTCGATCGCCGCGAACCTCGCGCAGGCGCTGGCGAAGGGTCGAAAGGACTCACGTGTCGCGATCGCGGATCTCGTGGTCACCGATGGCGACGTGCGCGTCTTCCTCAACCTGAAGCCCACGTACGACCTCGGCGATCTCGTCAAGAAGCTCGATCGAGTCGATGCCGAGCTGCTGAACTCGCTGATGACCCCGTATCGCGAGGGAATCTGGGCGTTGCCGGGCCCCGACAACCCCGAGCTCGACGATCTCCTCGATGGTGCGACGGTCAGCTCGATCATCGAGCAGCTGCGGAGTCATTTCGCGTACACGGTGCTCGACTGCGAGCATCACATGAGTGAGCGTACGCTCGCGGCGATGGATCTCGCCGATCGAATTCTCCTCGTCACGCAGCTCAACGTCTCGGCGTTGCGCAGCACGCAGCGGACCCTCGCCATCTGCCGCCGGCTCGGCTACGCGAACGAGAAGATGTGCGTCATCGTCAACCGCTATCAGTCGGGCGAGGTGCTGTCGGTTACCGACGCGGCGGACGTGCTCAAGTGCGACGTGTTCTGGAAACTGCCGAACGACTATCGGACGGCGGCCGGGGCGCTGATGAAGGGAGTCCCGGTGGCCGAGTTCGATCCGCGGTCGAAGCTCGCGTGGAGCTACAGCCAGTTGGCGGCCAGGCTCGCGGGTGTCGGTGAGGTTGCTCGAAACGGGAACGGTACCCACGGCGCAGGCGGTCGTTCGCTTCGCGCACTCCTCGGCATGAAGAAGAGAGTCTAACGAATGTCACTGCGCGACCGTCTTTCGGGCATCAAGCAGAACGGGACGACCCGCCCGGCATCTCCTCCGGTCGTCACGCGGCCCGCGGCGACCCCCGCCGTCACCATCGGCGACTACGCGCCCCCGGCGCCCCGACCACGCGAGCGCGCATCGGGCATGTACGCCGGGCGTCAGCGCGAACAGCCCGCGCTCAGCCCGGTCGAGCAGCTGAAGGTCGACCTCCACCGACGCCTCATCGAGCGGCTGGATCTCGAGGCGCTCGAGCAGGTCAAGGACGAAGGTGAGCTGTCGCGCCAGATCCGCGCCGCGGTCGTCGAGATTCTCCGGGCGGAGCAGACGCCGCTCAGCCAGAACGAGCGCGAGGAAGTCGTCGAGCAGATCGTGTACGAGATCATCGGGCTCGGACCGATCGAGCCGTTGTTCCGCGATCCGACGATCAGCGACATCCTCGTCAACGGCGCGCACGAGATCTACATCGAGCGCTACGGCAAGCTCATCCGCGTCCCGGCGGCCTTCCGAAATGACGCACACTTGCTGTCGGTGATCGACCGCATCGTGAGCAAGGTCGGACGCCGCGTGGACGAGTCGTCCCCGATGGTCGATGCCCGCCTTCCCGACGGGTCTCGTGTCAACGCGATCATTCCGCCGCTCGCGCTCGACGGGCCGGTGCTCTCGATCCGCCGATTCGAGGCCGATCTGGCGGTTCAGCAGCTCATCCAGAATGGAACACTCACCGAGAGCATGATCCGACTGCTCGCCGGATGCGTGCATGCGCGACTCAACATCATCATTTCCGGCGGTACGGGATCGGGCAAGACGACGTTGCTGAACGCGCTCAGCTCCTTCATTCCTGCGGACGAGCGCGTCATCACCATCGAGGACGCGGCTGAGCTGCGTCTCATGCAGGAGCACGTCGTGCGGCTGGAGACGCGACCGCCGAACGCCGAGGGGCGGGGTGAAGTCATTTCGCGTGACCTGGTGAAGAACGCGCTTCGTATGCGTCCGGACCGAATCATCGTCGGCGAGGTTCGGTCGGCGGAAGCGCTGGACATGCTCCAGGCGATGAATACCGGTCACGAGGGATCCCTCACCACCATTCACGCGAACACGCCTCGCGATGCGCTCGCCCGTCTGGAGACCATGATCCTGATGGCGGGGACCGCACTGCCGACGCGCGCGATGCGCGAGCAGATCTCCTCGGCCGTGGACGTCATCATCCAGATCGCGCGACTGGCCGATGGATCCCGTCGCGTCATGAGCATCACCGAGGTCACGGGCATGGAAGGCGACGTCGTGACCACGCAGGAGGTCTATCGGTTCCGGCGTCGCGGCATCACCGCGGAAGGTCAGGTCGTGGGACAATTCGAGTCAACCGGCGTGCGGCCGCTGTTCGTCGACCGTCTCTCGGTGGCCGGCGTCGATCTCCCACCGCAGATGTTCGACGGGACCTGAGCGATGGACTTCCTCGTTCTGATCGCGGTCTTCGTCGCGACCGTGGCGCTCATGGTCGCGACGTACATGTACGTGAACCGCCGCCGACTCGAGGCGGCCAGCGATGCGCTTGCCCGGCTGGCGACGACCGAGGAAGAGCGACACGCCGTCAGCATTCTCAAGGGTGCGCAAGCCGGTGCCGGCCTCATCGGGCGACTGCTCACCGGACGGTCGTACACGGAGTCATTGGCGGAAGAGCTGCGCCGCACGGGGTCGTCGATGTCACCGGCGACGTTCGTTCAGGTGTGCATCTTCACCGTCGTCTCGGGCGTCACGCTCGGCTTTGCGTTCGGCAGCCCGATCTTCGCCGCGGCGCTTGGGCTGTTCGGTGCAGCAGCGCCATTCGTCTGGATAAAGCGCCGGCAGCGGAAACGGCTGGAGGCGTTCCAGGGTCAGCTGCCGGATGCCATCGACATGCTCGTCAGCGCCATGAAGGCGGGCTACTCCTTCCAGGCGGCGATGAACTTCATCGGCGAGGAGATGCCGGCGCCGCTCGGACCCGAATTCGCACGCTTTTACGACGAGCAGCGCCTGGGTATCGATGTGCGCACCGCCCTGCTGTCGCTTCAGGCTCGCGTCGACAGCATGGACCTCAAGATGTTCGTGACCGCCGTGCTCGTGCAGCGCGAATCAGGCGGTAACCTCGGCGAGGTGCTGGCGAACATCAGCGACATCATGCGCGAGCGATTTGCGCTCGAAGGCGAGCTGGAAACGCTCACTGCCGAATCGCGACTGTCCGCCCGCATCCTCGCGGCGCTTCCGCTGCTGGTCTTCGTCGGCATGTTCGCCCTCAACCCGGGGTTCATGCGGCCCATGCTCCAGCAGCCAGCGGGACAAATCATGCTCGTCCTCGCCGGTGTGTCGGTGGCGATGGGTTATCTGGTGATGGTTCGTATCGCCGACATCGACGTGTGAGGCTGACCGCATGACGATCGCGCTCCTCTTCCTGATTGCTCTCGGCGTGACCTCCATGGCGGTCGCGGCGTACACGTTCGTCATCGACCGGCGCAGGCAGGCACTCGTCCAGCGTGCGCTCGGCGTGACGGATGCCGAGGCGTCGCGCCGGAGCGCGATCCTGGGCGCAGCGAAGAAGAAGCAGCGGGGCGCGAGCGTTCTCCGGCAGCTGCCAGCCGGGCTCGAGAACTCGAAGTTCACTCAGAAGCTGGTGTATGCCGGCTACGACGGGCCGTTGGCGCCGGCCATCTTTGCCGCCGCACGCCTGGCGACGCTCGTGCTCATCCCCACCGCCGTCGGGCTCCCCCTCGTTCGCGCCCCTCTGCCGCTCCTCCTCGTGCTCATCCCGGGAGCGGCGCTCATCGCGTGGATTCTCCCGATCGCGATTCTGGAGCGAATGGTGCGCGCGCGGCAGGATCGTATTCGACAGGGGTTGCCCGACGCGCTCGATCTGCTCGTCGTGTGCGTTGAGGCCGGTATCAGCCTCGATGCCGCGATTCTTCGCGTGGCGAAGGAGCTCTCGATCACATACGCCGACCTCTCGCGCGAGCTGCTCGTCGTCAATCGTAAGACGAACGCGGGCGTCTCGCGTGAGGAAGCGATTCGCGGTCTCTGGAGCAGGACCGGCGTGGACGATCTCCGGTCGCTCTCGACCAGCCTGATTCAGACGGAGAAGTGGGGCACGAGCATTACCAAGGTGCTGCGGGTGTCGGCAATGACGCTTCGCCGCAAGCGCCGGCAGCGTGCGGAAAAGCGAGTGGCGCTGGCCCCGGTGAAGATGACGTTTCCGCTGGTGACGATGATCCTGCCGGCGCTGTTCATCATCATCCTCGGGCCGGCGGTTCTGCAGGTGATCACGTCTCTCAGCGCGGCGGCGCGATGACGGTGATGTCGGCGAGAGCGGTCGGGAGGGGCGGAGCGCGCATGAAGAATCGCCGTGGCGCGATCGTGGTGATGGCGGGGGTTTTCATCGTGGCGATCATGCTGATCGCGGCGATTTCGGTGGACGCCAGCCGCATCTTCGCCGCGAAGAACGAGCTCCAGACGGCCTCGGATGCCGCGGCGCTCGCCGGTGCGCTTCAGCTGCTCGAAGACCCGGAGTCCTTCGCTGACACGGCACGCAGGTACGCTCAGCGCAACCTCGTGGAGCAGCAGCCGATCGACTCGGTCGAGATCGAGTACGGCGTCTGGATGCCCACGGAGCGCCAGTTCATCGCGGGTGCCGAGCCGAAGGATGCGGTGCGCGTGACCACGCGGCACCCGCTTCCGTTGTCTCTGGCTCGAGTCTTCGGCGACTCGACGGTGATGGTGAACGCTTCGGCGATCGCGTGGTCCGCGGGACCGGTGATGGAGCCGCGGTGTCTCAAGCCGCTCGCCGTTCCATACAGCAGATTGCTTCAGATCCTCGGCTATCAGCCCTACGAAAACGTCTACCTCACCGACGAAGACGTCCGTCGCCTTCGGGATCTGCCGGTGAGCGCGCGGCGGTGGCACTTCCATTTCGGAAACCAGAACAAGGAGGACGATCAGGCGGACAGAGAGTGGGGGGTGGACCACTTCAAGCGGGATCAGTACTTCCCGATCGACATCGATTCCACCTGGGATCGAGACGATCCGAACATGTACACGCGGCCATCGCTCGACACGGCGACCTATCGCTCGTATCTCGCCGGGCCCCCGGATGGGCGATGCACCGCCAAGGTTCGCGCGCTCGATCAAGTGCGGTCGGAGCCCCAGCCGAAGATCAATCCCGTGCGCAACGGCCTTGGCGAGATTTGCCGGTCGCTCGGGGGGACGCTCACGCTGGGCAGCACTCTGACCTGTAGATCGCCCACCGGGCAGCGGATGGAGATGCCGCTGCCGGTGGCGTACTGGTCAGGCTATTTGCCCAACCCCGACTACGTCCCGTGGTACAACCAGGGTGCCGGCGCGATCCTCGTCACGCGAATGACGGGATCGTTCGTGGTCGACAGCCTCGACTGGGAGCCGGGAAGCACCACCTATCACGCGCGCATGCACGGCTACTTCGATGTGCAGCGCGACTTCGGTGTGGTCGACGAGACGGCGACGTCAACGCTGCTCCGCCCCGTTCTCGTCCGGTGAGCGACGTTCTCGTGCGACGTCCGACTCCACAGACCGGCTCTCCGCGCGAGGTGAGCGACGACCTGGTCCGGCGCGCGCCGTTGCCCACGGAACGCGCCGTACTGTGGAAGCCACTTCCGGACTCGTATCACCTGCTCGCCTCGATGATGCGTGCCACGGAGGATCAGGCGCTGCTGTTCATCACGCAGCGGGCTTTCCTCCAGGTGGAGCGTCACCTCTGCTCCGCTCCCGAGCTCGAGCTCGGAGGCTTCCTCGGCGGACAACTCTGCGAGTGTCCGCGCACGCACCGACGCTACTCGATCGTGAACACCGTCGTGCCCTTCGCCGACGTCGGTGATCCGATCGGCTCTCGCGTCACTCCGCGGGCCTTCGAGACGGTTCAGCGGCGGCTCGCGGCCCACGGCTTGTCGATGATCGGCTGGTATCGCAACACCAGCGGTCTGGGACTGCAGCTGCTGCCTGACGACGTCGAGACGCACCTGGCGTATTTCAACGAGCCGTGGCAAACCACCATGCTCGTCGTCCCGAATTCTTCCAGGCCAAAAGGGGCGTTCTTCACCTACGACCAGCGAGTGGGGCGGGGATACTGCATCCCATTCTACGAGCTCTTCGACGAACACGCTGCCGAGTCGAATCGTCTGGCCCGCACGTGTATCGGGTGGACCACCTACGTCGCGTCCGCTCCCGTCGAGCCGCTGCCCGTCGCGGAGAAGGAGATCGTCGAGACGATCGTCGCGCCACTGCGAAGCCCGCCGCCCGATCCCGAGCCGCGAGAGCCGATCGACGAGTGGTGGGATGCCATCAAGGACCCGTGGGTTCGGCTCAAGGATGTGGCGGTTGCGGCGACACGCCGCGAGGAGAAGGAGCCACCTGTTCTCGAGCGACCCCGCGAGGCTCAGCCGGTCGCTCGCCCGGCGCCACCGCAACAGAGGGTGCCGGCCGTGGCCGCGCCGAAACGACCCGATCGCGCGCGCACAACGCGCCCCGCGGCCTCGCCGCCCGCGAAGCAGCCGGCGCCGCGTACGTCCTCTGAAACCACACTCGACGATCTCGCGCCGCCGCCGGCTCGCGCCGCCTACGAGGATGCCATCAAGCGGGTGCAGCGCAGGCTGGCCGAGATGGAGTCGGTCGACGCACGCTCCGGCACGAGAATCAAATGGCGACGCCGCGGTCGGATTGCCCTCGTCGTGGCGTTGCTGTCGTTCCTTGCGGCCATCGTGCTCGTGACGGTTCGCGCTCGCCCCGGCCAGAACGCGCAGGCGGCGGTTCCGGCGGCCGCTCCCGCCGGGCCCGGGCCCGATGTGACGGTCGACGAAAACCTCCCCGACCTTGCCGGAGAGGCGACGCTCGGCGCGACCGTCGACTCGCTATCCGATGCGCTCGTGCACTATCGCGAGATTGCCAACAGCCACCGCAGGGGACTCGTGAGCTGCGGCGTCCTGAGCCGAGCGTACCGGCGCGTCATGCGTGCGCGCACTGGCGTCGACTCGGCTCGACGCGGGGTCGGTGGCGGCCTCACCGATGCGGATTCGATCAGCCTCTCGATGATCGGCGCCGAGTTCACCCACGTCGCCCAGACGCACCAGCGCTCGGGTTGCCCTTGACGCGATCCTAACGAGGCGTCGCGCTCACGCCGTACGAAGCCACCGTGCGAGCTCGCGCATCGTCGGGCGCTTGCCGTACATGAGCATTCCCGTCCGATAGATGCGTGCGGCCAGCCATACCGCGATGTAGCTGCCGGCCGCCACCGAGATCAGCGACACCGCGATCTCCCACCCCGCGATCGGAATCACCGCCATTCGCAGCGGCATCACGATCGGTGCCGAGAAGGGGAGCCACGACAGCGTGTGCGCGAGACCGCTGGTGGGCTTCGACAGGATGGGCTGGAAGAAGACGAAGCTCGACACGAGCAGGAGAATGATCGGCATCAGCGCCTGCTGCGCCTCCTGCTCACTGCTCACCATCGCGCCCACCGCCGCGAACAGCGAGGAGTAGAACACGTATCCCGCGACGAAGAAGAGCAGCAGCACGAGCCCCATCCCGACCGTCACGTCGGGCGGCGTGAACGGCACCGCATCGACGCCGAGCTTGTCGAGCAACGGCTGGCGATACCGCAGAAGCAGAAGCCCGGACGCGATCCAGACGGCGAGCTGTGTGAGCCCCACGGCACCGACGCCGATCACCTTCCCTCCGAGGAGCTGCCACGAAGGAACGCTCGAAATCACGACCTCGGCGACGCGTGTCTGCTTCTCCTCCATGACACCGCGCAGAACGGCCTGCCCGTAAAGCATGAGGGCCATGTACAGCATCACGACGATGATGAGCGCGAAGATCACGCTCACTTTCGCCGAGCCCCCGCGGCCACGATCCGTGATGCGCTCGAGCTCGAACTCGACCCGCGTTCGCGCGAGCGTGGAAGACTGGTCTCGGGCAACGCCGGCCATCTCGAGTCGGGCTTCCATGAGGCTCTCGCGCACCACCCGTCTCAGCATGTCCATGTCCGCCTCGGCCGAGGCGTTGCGACCCGCGTAGCGCACGGGCTTCCCTTCGAGGGCGGCCGAATCGAGCACCAGGTAGCCGGTGAGCGCGCCCCTCACGATTTCCTTCGTCGCCGTGCTCTCCGCGGGCGCCAGCTCGCTCGCCGCCAGCTCGTGCACCCGCGTGCGGGCCGTGTCGCCGATCATTCCGACGCTCAGCCCATCGGCGATCCGTCGGCCCACCTCGCGACCGGTGGCGTCGAGCACCACGATTCTGGCCACGTCTTCCGAGGCCTTGGTGCGACGCGTGATGATCGCCGGGAGAATCATCAGCGCCGCGAAGAACACCGGGCCGAACACCGTGCTGAACAGGAACCATCGCGTGCGCACCCGCTCGAGGTATTCCCGCGCGGTAATGACCCAGAGCTTATCCATGGCCGGTCATCCCCTCCTCCACACCGGCCGCGCCGACGCGATCGAGGAAAATGCGGTGCAGGGAAGGGCGAACGATCTCGAACCGCTCGATCGTGGCCCCCGTTCCGATGAGACGCGTGAGCAGGTCCTGTGGCGAAGCGTCAGGCGCGAGCTCGATCTCGAGCATGCGATTGGAGTCCTCGCACCGGGCGACGAGCGTGCGGTCGCGCAGAATGGGCGGGACACCCGCCGGGGTGCCGTTCGAGAGCACGACGGCCACGTGCCGCCCGCCATGATGCGCCTTCACGTCCGCCATCGAGCCGTCGAGGACTTTCTCGCCGCGAGCGATGATGCACACCGAATCACAGATCCGCTCGGCGTTGTCCATGAGGTGCGTGCTGAAGATCACCGACTTCCCGCGCTGACGCAGCTCGATGACGATGTCCTTCAGCGCCTGCGCGTTAATGGGGTCGAGCCCGCTGAACGGCTCGTCGAGGATGACGAGATCGGGATCGTGGATGAGCGTGGCGATGAACTGAACCTTCTGCTGCATGCCTCGGGACAGCTCATCGACCTTCGCCTCGCCCCAGTCCTTCTCGGGGGTCTTCAACGCGAGCCGCTCGAGCCAGCCATCGATCTGGCGATCGGCGTTGGCTGCCGACATTCCCTTGAGCTGCGCGAGAAAGCGAAGGACCCGCCGTACCTGCATCTTCCGATAGAGCCCCCGCTCCTCCGGCAGGTACCCGACCCGGTCGGTGATGCCGGCCTTCGAATTCGGCTCGCCGAAGATGCGGATGGTGCCCTCATCCGGCGCGATGACGTTGAGCAGCATCCGGATGGTTGTCGTCTTCCCGGCGCCGTTGGGGCCGAGGAGACCATAGACCGATCCACGGGGCACCGTGAGCGAGAGATCGCGTACCGCGACGTGTCCGGCGTAGCGCTTCCAGGCGTTCTGGATCTCGACGGCGGGAGTGGTGGCAGGCATTGGGTGAATATACCGCTGATAGACGCAGGGGTCGAAGGCGTCGAAGGCGGTCGAGGGGGGTCGACGGGCGTCGTAGCATGGAGCGCGACCGGAAGGCAGATTGCCTTGCCCGCTCTTGCCCTTCGACCGCCTTCGACCGCCTCTGGCCGCCTTTTGACCCCTTCTCGCCTGTCCCACCGTCTCGCCAGCGTCGCGTCCGCTCTCGTCGCGTCCATCTTCCTGCTGTTTCTTGTGACGCCGATCACCGAGTTGATCAGCGCCGGCGGTGGAAGCGGACTCCGCAAGCTGATGACCGACGCCGAGCTCAGGGCGTCGCTGTGGCTCACGCTGGTGACGGCGACATCGGCCGTGCTGTGCGGCGTCGTCGGCGGGACTCCCATCGCCTACCTGCTCGCCCGCCGGCAGTTCCGCGGGCGCGCGATCCTTTCGGCGGTCCTCGATCTCCCGCTTCTCATTCCGCACCCCGTCGCCGGCATCGCGCTCTTGCTCGTACTTGGGCGCAACAGCGCCGTGGGCGGCGCCGCGCTCGATGCCGGGCTGCGCATCATCGGGTCGCCGATCGGCATCGCGCTGGCCATGCTGTTCGTGTCGGCGCCGCTGTACGTGAGTGGAGCTCGTGAGGCATTCGCGCGGGTCGACCCGCGGTTCGAGGCGGTGGCGCGCACGTTAGGCGACCCGCCGTGGCGTGCCTTCCGTCGCGTGAGTCTGCCGCTTTCCCTGCGGGGACTCGTCGCCGCGGCCGTCGTCATGTGGGCGCGCGCGGTGAGCGAGTTCGGGGCGATCGTCGTCATCACCTACAATCCGAAAGTCGCGAGCGTGTTGAGCTACGATCGATTCACGAGCTTCGGACTGTCCGAGGCGCTGCCGGTCGCCGCCGTCCTCGCCATCCTCGCGCTCGTTCCGCTCACCCTCCTGCGCGCCCTCCGCTATGGCCGAACGGCGGCGGACATGGGGTGGAGCGGCGACTCGTGATCGACCTGCGGGGCGTGCAGGCGCGACTCGGTGCCTTCGAGCTTCGCGACGTGTCGTTCGTCGTGCCCACCGGGAAATACGGCGTCGTCATTGGGCCGGCCGGCTCGGGGAAGACGACGCTCCTCGAGACGATCGCCGGCATCAGACCGCTGCGCGGGGGGATGATCATGCTCGACGGGCGAGATGCGCGCGGACTCCCCCCCGAAGCGCGCAAGGTCGGATTCGTCTACCAGCACGGGTATCTCTTTCCTCACCTGAACGTCGACGAGAACATCGCCTACGGCGCGGCGAGTCGGGAAACCGCACGTGACGCCGCATCGCGCATTGGCGCCGACGGTCTGCTGGGACGTTCGGTTCGCGGCCTCTCGGGAGGGGAGCGACAGCTCGTCGCCATCGCGCGCGCGCTCGCCGCGCGTCCATCGATCCTGCTGCTCGACGAGCCGTTCAGCGCACTCGACCCGCGCCGTCGCGTGAGCGTGCGTCGCGAGGTTCGGACGCTGCATCGCGAGTGGAACATCACCGTCCTGCAGGTCACGCACGATTTCACAGAGGCGGGTCTGCTGGGAGACGTCGCCATTCTCCTCGACGCGGGACGTGTGCTCCAGTCGGGACCGCCCGAGCGCGTCTTTCGCGAGCCGGCCTCGCCCTACATCGCGGAGTTCCTCGGGGCGGAGAACGTGCTCGCCGGCACCGTCCATCATTTGCGTGACGTCGCGCCCGACTGGGCAACGGGAGATGACCCCACTCTCGATCCGTCGGCCCGCGGGCGTCACGCCATCGAGTTTCGCGCCGGGCCACTGACGTTGTACACGGTTGGTGATGCCGCCGAAGGGCCTGGCTACGCGGTGATCCGGGCCGAGGAGATCCTGTTGTCCACCCAACCGCACCCGTCTTCAGCGCGCAACGTCTTTCGCGGTCGGATCACCGAGGTGGCCTCGTCAGGCGCGCTCACACGGGTGACGGTGAACGTCGATGACACACCGTTGATCGCCGCACTGACGACGCGCTCCGCCGAGGAGCTCGCCCTCGCGCCGGGTCAGGAAGTCCTTGCGTCGTTCAAGGCGATGGCCGTGCATTTGTGTTGAGGCAGGCCGAGTCGCTGGCGGCTCCATGAGCTCGGCCGCAGGCCATCGCGAACCGAATTCCCGGTATTCGAGTCGCTGACAAAGTGATCTTGGTCGGCGATACGCCGCGAAATGGCATAGCCGGGACATTCTCCGCCATCATCTTCTGGTACGTCGCGTAGTCAATGGCGGGGTTTCGGCGCTCGAAAATCATGTCGAACGACACGTCGAAGGCTGCCATGGTGCACGCCATCGCCCCGGAGGGGGCCGGTCCCGTCGAGGCGCGCAGAGAGGACTCCGCACGAAAACGACAGGCGCCATTGGGCACCGGGTCACCCACGCTCACGACACCTTCCACGGCGTTCCAATGTGTGGTGTCCCGCCTGACTCGATAGGCGCGTCGGCGTTTGAACACCGTTGTCGGGTCAGTTTCCGGTTCCAGGGTTATCGAGGGACGGGTGACGGCGCCTGGCGTGCGCGCCCAGAGAACGATGACGTCCGCGGCGGGCATCCCGCGCCAGGCGACAACACCGCGTCGCCACACGGTCTCGCGACCGTTTTGGGTGTCAACGAACGGGTCATACGCGATCTCGTAGGCGATCGCGCGGTACGTCGCCTCGACGTCATCGACGACGAGGGTGACCGGGACACCCTCGCCGCCGTACTGCGCG
>Ga0075431_100003147_pt1 | contig 15956 bp, 17 predicted proteins | sample RhiMetdeltSRZDD5_FD_75297 | JGI IMG/M metagenome (GOLD analysis project Ga0075431, IMG submission 75297) | Populus rhizosphere microbial communities from Tennessee, USA - Rhizosphere MetaG P. deltoides SRZDD5 | ecosystem: Host-associated > Plants > Roots > Rhizosphere > Soil | place: USA... | reverse complement strand
GGCGCCGCACGGGCGAGCGTGGCCACGCTCGCGCAGGATTGGGTCAGCCCAGCCTCAATCGCTGGGGGAGTCAAGATAGTCCGCAGGTAGGACTCAGAACGCCTCTTCGGCTGGCGCCGTTTCGGCCGTTCGCGCTATTACCGTGAGGAAACGGGACGATTCATGTCGGTACGTACGCGAAGGAGATCCTCTTCGGCAGGATGTGCAGGGTGAACGCAACGGCGTTCATCCTGCCATCCCAGCCCCTTGCCCCGACGCCGACCGGGAGGCAATCCCCTGGCATCCTTCGCGTCCTTCTCGTTGGCTGTTGCACCGTTAGGCGCGACGAAGCCTGGCTCCGCGATGATTCCAACACCACTTGCGCGACCACCGGAGCCGCACTGCGAGAGCCCGCAGTCAGGTAGACAAGAGCATTGCGGTCGTCGCGCCTAACGACCGCAACGGGACGCGGCTACGGCGGGGGCAATTTGCCATCCAGCAGCGACCGGATGGCCGATCTCACAATGGACCACGATGGCTCATTCGCCGTTGTAATCTCGAAGTGCCCCATCTCCGGGATGACAATCAGTCGTGCCGGGTCCCGAGCCTGCGTGGCAGCGCGGACATAGGCTTCCGCGATCGGCCGCGGCACGAAGTCCTCGTACGTGCCCATCACGATCACCTGAGGGATGCCCAGCGGGAGAAGCTTGATCGGCGACGCCTGTGCATAACGCTCCGGTACCGCCGCAGGAGTGCCTCCCATGAGCGCCGTGATCACCGTGTCTCGGCAGAGCGTCTCGTAGCCCGTGATGTTCGCCGTCATGTCGACCGGGCCCGCGAGGTCCACGACGCCGCGGACCTTGAGCGGGTTGGTGACGTACAGGTCGCTTCCAGCAGGAATGCGCGAGCGCGCGCTCGCCCATAACGCGAGATGGCCACCCGCTGAATGCCCCACGAGGATCGCGCGATCGAGATCGAGGTTGTGTTCGACGGCGATGGCGCGGAGATGGTCGACGCCTCGACCAACGTCGAGGTACGTCGTTGGCCACCCGCCGCCGCGCATCACTCGACGATACTCGATGTTCCAGCTGGCGATCCCTTCACTCTTGAGGGCGTCTGCGATCATCCCCATGTACGTCGCGCTGCCCATCTTGAAGCATCCACCGTGAACGAGGATGACAACCGGGTGCGGCCCCGGCCCCGATGGGATCCGCAGGTCGCCGAACTGATCGGCGTGCGAGCCGTACGAGATCCGTTTATCGGCAGGCTTGGTTGGGAGAGTGCGCAGCTCGGCGGGGGTCATCAATTTGCGAGTGGGCGGTGTCGCCGGCGTCTGTGCGCGCACGACGGGTGCTGTCAGCGACATGCAGACGATGCCAACTCGCCACGAGGATGGGACCCGAACCGGCATACGGTCTCCTTGCGATAGTGCGCAGAGCAGTACGCTACACCTCAACGCATCGCCTGACTAGTCGGCCTCGGCCTAACGATTTCGTTGGGAATGCTGCGCTGTTTCAAGAGCTCATTGAAGGCTGCCAGCTCCTTCGAGACGCAGGAATGGGTCTGTCCAAACTCAGTTGCTGGCGGAGTCAAGATAGCCCGCAAGGAGGACTCAGAACGCCGGCCGCCGGTTTGCCGAGCAAGCCGGCCACTCACCTGTAAGTTCGCCGCCCGACACCGTCGTGGCGACGTTCGGCGGACGGGAGATAGCGCGTCTTTCGCGATGGCCGCCGAGACCACCCGGAGCCGCGCGACCTCCGAGACGTACCACACCCGGTCCCGGCGGTCACGGTATTCGATCGGCCGCTGCGTTCGAGTGCGTGGCATAATGCTTGGTAACGCAAGCTTAAAGCCGGAGTCTTTGCGCCGGCGAAGCGGCAGTCGACTCGCCACCAAACCCGCCCACGAACGTGACGTCGTAGGCCTCCCGTGCGGCGACGCGATGGCGTAAGGTCATCAGGCAAAGGGCGGGCCGACGGCGCCCCGCCGGTGTTACGGTACCGCGTTCGTCTCAGTTCACAGGAGGCACAACATGCGCGCTTCACGCGACGAACTTCCGCTCCTGTTCGGGGCCGATCCAGCCGCGGTCCGCGGCGCAGATTGGGGCGGCTTGCGCGCGCTAATCGTGTCGCTGCCCGCCGGCGCAGACCTGGGCCCACTCTTCAAGGGCTTGCCTAACGACCGATGCCAATGCCCACATTGGGGCTACGTCATCAGGGGACGAATGCGGGTCAGGTATGCCGACCGCGAGGAGGTGGTGACGGCCGGCGACGTGGTCTACATGCCTCCGGGCCATACGGGCGTCGTGGAAGAAGACTTCGAGTGGGCGGAGTTCAGTCCGCCGGCCGAGCATGACGCGGTCCTGGAGGTGGTGCGGCGCAACGCCGCTGCCGCGCCGGCTCCGGCGACGTAACTCCCTCGAGAAGGTCGCACGGCGCACGCCCGACGCCGGGTACGCTTGCGCGGCGTGCGGCCGGCCCCGACGCCTTCTCGGCGCTCAGGGGCCGGCTTGCTCTAGACGGGGCGCGGCGAGTAAAGGCATCGCCGCCGGCCTTCTGCCGTCTATGTGGACCGGGCGGTGACTACTTGCCGCCGGGGCGTTTGCCCGTGCCCGGCTCGACGAGCGTGTCTTTCAATTCCTGGTAGTGCCGGACGAGCGCGTCCGCTTCCGCGACTTTTGCTTCCGCCGGAGCTGGTGCCGCGAGCAGCATTCCCAGCCCCTCGATCGTTCGCGATTGCAGTTCGGTCAGCTTCTCGAGTTTGCTCCGTTCCCATTCCGCGAAGTTGTTCACGCGCCCCTCCTGCGATGTCGTCGGGCTGTTCGCTCATCGGCGTAAGGCCCATGCAAGTCCGCGCCCGACATGCTCCGTTCAAACGGTGGTGCCACCACGCCGCCGACGCAACCACACGCGGGCTGACCGCCGACCCGGTTTCAGTCTCAGCCGGTGCCCACCCTAGCTGGCTGTGATCGAGCGAATACGAAGTCGCATGGCGCTCTCTCCAGACCTGTCCGGTGCTTGACCAACGTCGCCTTCGACTCGCACTCGCGCGCCAGCACCGAGCGCTCGAAGCTCCGCAACGCGGTCGCGTGCAGCGTCGGCGTTGTCGGCGACGAACGACTCGTCCGAGCCAGCGACGGTGATGAAGACCGTGTCCCCGCGAATTGCTACAACGCCGGCCGCACGAATAGCGGACGCACGAGGTGTGAATCCGTTGTCGCGAACGACCTTCCACACCTGCGCCACTCGAACGCGATTATCCGGCGTGAACTCGATGGTCGCAACGCCCTCCTTGAGACTGACGTTCGCATCAAGAACGCCTTCGATCCTTTTCAATCCCCCGCGCACGGCGTGGGCGCAAACCGCTCAGTCCATCCCAAAGATCGTCTGTCGCATTTCCTGAAGCTGAGCACGTGCAACAGTCGGGACGACGGCGAGCGCGGCGATGAGTACGAGCCCTTTCATTCGTTGATCTCCTCTTAGAACCAGGCGACGATATCCAGTGCGAATCGCACCTTGTCGCGCTGCTGGGTTCCGTTCAATCGCTGATAAACGGGAAACACCGGACCGCCCGACACTCCCCAACCGCGGTACAGGCCAAGCAGCGTTGGGCCCACGAAGTATTGTCGCCCGCCACTCGAAACCACAGGGACGCCTCCAACCTCGGTTCGCTGCGTGATCTCACCGACGGCCTCGATGAAAAGACGCCAGTCCGCGTGAGGGTACTCGTGCTGCATTGACGGTGGTCGCAAGCCAAGGACCGCGCTGACCATTGCGGCATCGCCGACGTGATCGGCAGTCGGGCCAATCGGTGACATATACCGGCGATACAAGGCTCCTGCCCAGGCGTAGATGCCGCGAGACACATAGCCGGTAGCGAGCGCCCCCATGATGCCAGGCGCGGTGCTCGCACCCATTCGGACATCGTCAGTGGGATAGTCCAGGGCCACGAATGCTGTGGACTCGTAGCGTGAACCAACACCCAGCTCTCGTGCCTGAAAGCGCCATCCGAGCGTGAGCTCGAGATCCGGCGCCGCCGGCATCCGCGTCGCCACGCGCGCCGGTGCCATACCTTCGGACGTATAAATCGGGACAGGGAACGACGCGGAGACTTGAACGTGCTCCGTGACGCCGTAGCTGATCATCGGCCTGAACATCGCCATCTCGTGTTCGTCCGAGATCTGACCCATGAACCCATTGTCGACGCTCCAGCCCCCGCGTCGAAGCGTCGGCGTCGAAAGTCCGAACACGGGACCGTGACCTTGGGCGAGGAGCGGGGATCCCGACAACACGCAGACTACGATCGCCGTGATTGGGCCGCGCATCATGCGTCCAGGTGCTCGAGGACCATCGGAAGGATGTAGGCCACCGAGCCACCGACCGCGATCAAGACGGTCGAGCACCAGAGAATCACCCGGCTGAAACGCGTTGCCCGTGCGCATGCCTCGGGATCATCCGCGGGACAGGTGCCGCGCTGCACGAGGAGCCGAGGCACCACGCGATAGACGTAGTAGAAGTTCGCCGCGATCAGCAGCGCGGTTGGGGCGAAGATCCATTCCTTGTGTCGTGACAGCGTGACCAGCCAGGGCACGGCCGCCAACAGGGAGCCGACCGTCGCGCCAAAGCCCAGCAGAACCAAGAGCGACGGAAGGGCGCAGCAGAGGAGCGTACTGACGGAGGAGAAAAGACCGAAATAACCGAGCAGTCGCGACTCACCACTCCGTGCGTTCGTCAAAGCCGTCATTCTGTGGAACCGCAGCAACCAGGTGCCGCCGCGTCGTCCATCGCGGCGATGATGACGCAGTCCTGCTTCGCACCTACCGCCTTGCACTTCTCGACGAGGCCGACGAGGTCGGTGCGGATCGCGGTCAGTTCGTTGATGCGACGGTCTATCTCTCCGATCTTCTCTTCGGCGAGGCGTCGCACCTTGAGCTGGCTCCGAGAGCGCGTCTCGCGCAATTCGATCAACTCGCCGATCTCGCGCAGACTGAACCCGAGCTCCTGCGCCCTCTTGATGAAGCGAACGAGAGGTATGGTCCCGTCCTCGTACTTTCTGTACCCCGACGCCGAGCGACGAACGCGAGGCAGAAGACCACGCCGCTCGTAATACCGAAGCGTCTGGATGTTCACGCCCGCCTTTGCGGCGATCTGCCCGATAAGCATGGCCCACCTGGGTTGGTCGCTTGAATATGAACCCTACACCTAAGTATAGGGTCAAGACCGGCTGAGTCAGGCACCCGCACGAAGGCGCGGGACGCCTGCCATATAGACGAATATCTATTAGATTGATAGTCGTCTATACGATCCGCCCGCCCGAGGCGGACTGCACCGGGCGGCCGTGACCATACAGGCTCCCGTTTCCGCCTGGTGCCCATGCTGCTTCCCCTCGACGACTTTCTCCGCATCGCGAAGGCCCTCGCCGATGCGCGACGGTTCGCCATCCTCGAGCGCATCGCCGGCTCGGGCGACGCGGCCTGTCAGCACCTCTGCGACGAGTTTCCCGTCTCGCAGCCAACGATGTCCCATCACCTCCGTCTGCTCGTCGACGCCGGGCTGATCGAGACGCGACGCGACGGACAGTACGTGCACTACCGGCTGCGTGTCGAAACCGTGCGCGCGTACATCGCGACGCTCGAGAGCCGGTTGACTTCCGACTCGTCGCGGGCACGCACCGCGGCGCGCCGGACCACCCGGACGGGCTGACTCGGCTCGCGCCGGAATTCCAGAGGAGTACACGACGCCAATGACCGATACGAAAGCAAAGGGACGCGCACTGTTCGACGCGGTGTATCACGGCGACGCCGGCGCCGCGGACGCGCTGCTCATCGCGGGCGCTCCGCTCGACGCGCGCGATAAGCGCGGCAGCACGCCGCTGATGGTCGCCGCCGCAAACGGGCATGACGAAACGGTGGAGTTGCTCATCGACTGGGGCGCGGACGTGAACGCGGCAGACCTCACCGGGCACACGGCACTCATGGCCGCCGCGCTCGGCGGGCATGCCGACGTTGTCCGCACGCTGCTCGAGAACAACGCGCAGCCGAACGCCACCACGGTCGACGGAATGACGGCGCTCATGTACGCAACGATGTTCCGCCATCGCGGCGCCTGCATCGTGCTGATCGCCGGAGGTGCCGAGGTTTCCGCGCGGGACCGTGACGGGCTCTCGGCCGCCGATCGCGCACGCAGTCACGGGGATCTCGAGATGCTCGCGCTCCTCTACCGCGCTCGGCCCACGATGCCGCCGCTCGCCGCCTGACGGTGGACGGCGACCGTACCCTCACTAGTTAGGTCAGCCGCGCGTCTCCGTGATGAGCGACACGTACACGGCGGGATCGACATTGCCGCCGGTGACGACGCAGCACACGCGACGGTCCCCAAACGTCTCGCGTGACTCCAGCAGCGCGCCGATGCCGAGGGCGCCGGTCGGCTCGGCCTTCAGGTTCGCGAGCGAGAACAACAGCCGCACGCCTTCGCGAATCGCATCCTCGCTCACTTCGACGATCGCCTCGATGCCGTCCTTGAGGATCTCCCAGTTGTGGCGGCCCACGCTGAGGGTCCGCGTGCCATCGGCGATCGTCTGCGGCTCCGCATCGTTCGACACGATGTGCCCGGCGCGCAGCGAGCGTGCCGCATCGTTCGCCATGGCCGGTTCGGCCCCGATGACGGCCATTCGAGCTCCGGTGCGCTGGATCGCCTGTACCAGGCCAGCCGTGAGGCCTCCGCCGCCAATCGGCGCGACGACGACGTCCGGCGGCGTTGCCAGCGCCGCGAGCTCGTCGCCGAGTGACGAATTGCCGGCGATGACGAACGGGTCATCGTACGCGCTCGCGATGTAGGCGTCAGGGTTTTCCGCCGCCAACTGCGCGACGCGGTCAGCCCGTCTGATCTTCGTCGTGTCCACGAGGTCGACACGCCCGCCGTGGCCCAGCACCGCCTCGACCTTCACTCGGGCGGAATTCGCCGGCATCACGATCGTGCAGCGTTTGCCGAACAGCTTGCAGGCATAGGCCATCGCCTGTCCGAAGTTGCCGGAGGACGCCGTAATTACGTGTGGGTGCGGCACGTTGGCGGCGACGTTGTACGCCGCGCGGAACTTGAAGCTCCCGGTGCGCTGGAACGTCTCGGTCGCGAGAACCAAGTCGACGCCGAGGTACGCGGCGAGGCGAGGGGCCTCGATCAGCGTTGTCGGTCTCGGCCAGTCGGACGCCGCCGGGCGGGCGGCCACGTCGCCGGACGCAGGGTGCGGAGCGGTTGTCATCGAATCAGGCATGCGGGTCGCAGTAACACGGGCGGGTCGCTTCCAAGATAATCTCTCTGCGAAGCGAGCTCGTGCACGACAAGGCCTCGCGACGGGTTGAGTTCGACGTTGCGTCAATCCATCGGAGGCTGTTCTATTGTCGCGCTCGATATGACGGCGCGTCGCATCCCGCAACCCTATGCGCGCCGGTGGCTCCCGTGGACGTGCGCGACCCGCGAGGACAGAATGACGCGCGAGGAAGCACTGGCGATCGTGCGCCGTATTGAAGGGCTGGCCGCGACGTCCCGCCGCGACGACAGCGGGGCGCAGGACGATATTCTCTACCTCGTCGACCAGCTGCGAGAAGCCCCGGGCGTAGAGGACGTCGTGCGCGAGAAGGTCGCGAGCATTGCCGCGTGGACCGACATTCTGTTCAGCGAGCGGAAGCGGGCTACTTACGGCGGCGACGAGGAAGTGACTCAACTCCTCCTCCACGATTGCGAGCGCCTTCGGGCGGCGATACGCGGCGATTGACGGAATTGCTCGCGATTCGGTCCCGACGGCCTGTCCCGTGCGGCGGTTGGCTGCCCCCAGTTCACGACATCGTAGCCCCGATGGAGGAACCGACGCCGCCTCACCGTGTAACGTCGGCATCCGACGCTGCGGCATGGCCATACGCCGTTCGTGGACCTGGCGTCACGCAGGTCTTTGTCAGAGGATTGCAAGGAGGGTCGGGCGCAACGCCAAGGCGATGCGTCAGCCCAGATTATCCACGGGAGTGGGGTTGCTGGCCGACGCACGAGCAGGGGTGCGTCGCCAGGCCAGCGGCGCCGGTCCGGTTCGCGTGAACGCAGGAACCATCGAAGGGTCGGCACTCCCGCCGCCCTGAGCGAGTCGATACAGCGTCATCGTCGGAGTGGCGTTGGAAGCTCTGTTCGAGTTCTTGTTCAAGTACCGCCCGGTGGTGTTCGAGAAGGGCCAGCTGGCGTTCGCGGCCGGTCCGGGCACCTACCTCGTCGTGGCCATCGCGTTGGCCATCGGCCTTCCGGCACTGATCGCGTACGGCCGGCAGCGGCTTCGTGGCGGACCTCGCGATCGAGCCATCCTCATGGCGCTCCGCATTGCGGCGCTCGCGGTCGTCGTGCTGTGCCTCTTCCGCCCGGTGCTCGTGGTATCGGAAGCGGTGCCGCAGCGAAACGTGGTTGGCGTCCTCGTGGATGATTCCCGAAGCATGCGGATCGCCGACCTGAATGGTGGAACGCGCGCTGAGGCGCTACGCCATCTCCTTGGCGGTCCCGACAGCTCGCTCTATGCGTCGCTCGCGGAAAAGTTCGTCGTCCGAATGTTCCGGTTCTCGGGGGACGGTCAGCGCGTCACGCAGCTCGCGGACCTCACGTACGACGGTACCCGCACGCAGCTCGGGCCGGCGCTGGAAGCGGCGCGGCAAGAATTGACGGGTGTTCCGCTATCCGGGCTCGTGCTCCTGACGGACGGTGCGGACAACTCGCGTGGGTCGTTGACCGACGCGGTCATGTCGCTCGGTGCCAGACACGTTCCGGTGTTCACGGTTGGCATCGGACGCGAGCGCTTCACGAAGGACATCGAGGTCAGTCGCGTCGAGGCGCCACGCAGCGTGCTCCAGGGCGCGTCGCTCGTCGTCGACGTCATGGTGGCGCAGCGCGGGTACACGGGCGAGAAGGTCCAGATGATCGTCGAGGATGGCGGTCGGATTGTCAGCAGCCAGGCGGTGACGCTTTCGGGCGATGGCGAGGCAGTGCCCGTCCGCGTTCGTGTCCCGACGACCGAGCCGGGTGCGCGCGTCCTGACGTTCCGCATTCCCGGGCAGGGCGGTGAGATGGTCGCGCAGAACAATACGCAGCAGGCCATCGTGACCGTGAGCGATCGCCGCGAGAAGATCCTCTACATCGAAGGCGAGCCGCGGTGGGAGATGAAATTCCTGCGGCAGGCGGTGCGCGACGACAAGAACCTCCAGATTGTCACCCTCCAGCGCCTGGCCAAGGACCAGTTCCGGCGGCTCAGCGTTGACGACAGCCTCGATCTGGTTGAACGCTTTCCCAAGACGCGCGACGAGCTGTTCGCCTACAAGGGCGTGATTCTCGGCAGCATGGAGGCCAGCTTCTTCACGGGCGATCAGCTCCGCATGCTCGCGGACTTCGTGAGCGAGCGCGGCGGCGGCCTGCTCGCGTTAGGCGGCAGGCGCGCGCTCGCTGAAGGCGGGTACGCGGGGACGCCGGTGGCCGACGTGCTGCCCGTTGAGCTCGCGCGACTCCCCGACTCGCCGGCACCGCACTTCGTCGAGCTCAAGGCCGACGTGACGGTGCCGGGGTCGATTCATGCGGCCACGCAGATAGCCGATGCGGAAAGCTTGTCCGTGAAGCGATGGAAGACACTCCCGGCCGTGTCGTCGGTCAACCGCATCGGGCGAACGAAGCCGGGGGCGACGGTCCTCTTGTCGGGCACGCCCACCAAGGGTGGCGATCGCGAGATCGTGCTCGCGTTCCAGCGCTACGGTCGCGGCAAGTCGATCGTGTTCCCGATCCAGGACTCGTGGCTCTGGCAGATGGACGCCTCGATATCCGTCGAGGACATGACGCACGAGTCCTACTGGCGCCAGCTGTTGCGGTGGCTCGTGCACGACGTGCCGTCGCGCGTGATGGTCGCGTCGGTGGGTGATCAGGTCGCGCCAGGGGACGCGGTGGAGCTCGACACGGAGATCTCTGACCGGACGTTCCTCAAGGTCAACAACGCCGAAGCGATCGCCCGCGTGACGTCGCCATCCGGAGCGGTGGCGGAGATGCCGCTCGAGTGGTCCGTCACCCGCGATGGCGAATACAAGACGGCATTCACGCCGACGGAGAAGGGGCTGTACCGGATCGACGTAAAGACGCGCATGGGCGCAGACACCGTTCTCGGCGATCCGGCGTACGTCGCGTCGGGCGATCTGACGACCGAGTACTTCGGCGCGGAGATGCGTGCGCCGTTGCTGCGTCGGATCGCCGAGGAAACCGGCGGGCGATTCTATACCGCCGACAACGTGGCCGAGTTGGCGAAGGACATCGTGTTCACCGAGGCCGGGAACACGGTCGTAGACCGAAAGGACCTGTGGGACATGCCGTTCGTGTTTCTCCTGCTGATCGGGCTCGTGACGAGCGAGTGGGGGTATCGGAAGCTGCGAGGACTCGCCTGATGCGTGCGTCGTGGCGTGCTGGCGTGCGGTTGTGTGCTGCGGTGATTGGCGTCGCAGTCAGCTGGCCCACCGTGACGCCGTCGCTCGCCCAGGGATCCGGGCGCGTGCGCGCACTCATCGTCACGGGCGTCGCGGGCGACCCGCAGCTGGCCGACGCATTTCATAAGCAGGCGACGACGATGATCGACGCGCTCACGACGCGGTTCGGCGTGGGCGGCTCCGACATCGTGTATCTCTCCGAGACGCCGACGCGCGATGCCGCGCGCATCAAAGCGGCGTCGACGAAGCAGAACATCGAGCGAGAGCTCACGTCGCTCGGCGAGCGATCGCAGAACGGCGACGTGCTGTTCATCATGCTGATCGGCCATGGCAGCGGCGACGACGCGACCACGCGGTTCAACGTGCCGGGGCCGGACATCACGGCTGCCGACTTCGCGCGGGTGCTCGATGGCATTTCCGGTCCGACGATCGCCGTCGTGAACGCGTCGAGCGCGAGTGGCGGGTTCGTCGGGACGTTGTCGGGGCCGAATCGGGTGATCGCGACGGCAACGAAGTCCGGGATGGAACGCAACCAGACGCGCTTCGCGACCTACTTCGTGCAGGCGTACGCGGCTGACGTCGCGGACGCCGACAAGGACGGCCGAGTGTCGGTGCTGGAAGCGTACGAGTACGCGCGGCGTGAAGTAGCTCGGGCCTACGAGGCGGAGAATCACCTGCTCACTGAGCACGCGCAGCTCGACGACAACGGCGACCGCAAAGGCAGCGCGGCGCCTGACGCGAAGTCGGGCGACGGGGCGCTCGCGCGACGCGTGTTCCTCGGCGGGACAGCGGGCAGCGTCGCCGCGGCTGCGCGTGCCGCGTCGAACGATCCGCGCGTCGCCACGCTCGAGCGCGAGAAAGACGCGATCGAGTCGCGCATTGATTCCCTGCGCCGTCGCAAGACGACGATGGACTCGACGGCGTACGAGAAGGCGTTGGAGGACTTGCTGGTGCAGCTCGCGGAAAAGAACAAAGCGATTCGTGACGCAGCGGGAGGCCGGCCATGATGCGCGTCCCGGTGCTGCGGCTGGGGCTCCTCATCGCCGTGCTGGCAAGCGTGTCGTGCGCCAACGATCGCCCGGTGTGGGCGTCGCAGGGCGCACAGGACGACGCGTCGCGCTTGCGCCGCGCGGGAGAGCTCGAGCGGACCGGCAAGTACGACGAGGCGATCGAGATCTACAAGGACCTCGCGGGCAAGCCGAACGCGACGGTCGCGAGCCGCCGCGGCTTGCTGCGCGTGCTGTCGGAAGTCGGCAAGTATGCCGACGCGGAGGAAGCGGGGCGGCGATTCGTCGCCGCCAACGGCGGCGTGGAGCTTCAGAACGCGTTAGGCGAGGTACTGGAGAAGCGCGGGAAGCGTCCGGACGCAGAGGCGGCGTTCCGCGCCGCGATGTCGGGGCGTGCCTCCGATAGCGTCATCGCACGACTCAATCTCGATGTCTTGCGGTTCGAGCGCGGTGAGCACGCCGAGGCGCTCAAGGACTTCGATGGCTTCATCGACATCTACAACTCGCGCCGCCGATCGCTGACTTCCGACGAGCTCATGGCGGTGGGGACGGCGGTGCGCTACCTCGGCGTCACGAACCCACAGCTCTTCAAGGACGCGCTCAAAGCCTACGATGAGGCGGCGGCGCGTGACTCGACGAACCAGGAGGCGGAGCTCCGCATCGGAGAGCTGTTCCTGGAGAAGTACCAGAGTGGCGAGGCGAAGAAGTCGCTGGGGGCAGTGCTCCAGAAGAATCCCCGCCACCCACGAGCCCTCCTCGCGTCAGCGCGGGTTGCGTCTTTCGATGGGAGTGGGTCGGCAGGCGACCTCGTCAGGCGCAGCCTCGAGGTCAATCCGAATGCGGCACCTGCGCGCGCCTTTCTCGGTTCGGTGTATCTGGACGGCGAGGACTACGTCGCGGCGGCCCGTGAGGCGGAGCAGGCGCTTGCCACCGACTCCACCGACGTCGATGCGTTGAGCGTGTTGGCGGCCGCGCGATACCTCCAGGGCGATCGCGTAGCCTACGATGCCGTGAAGCAGCGGGCGGTTGCGCAGAACCCGCGTGGTGCCGGGTTCTTCGTGGATCTCGCAGAGTCCGCGGCTCGCAACCGTCTGTACGCACAAGCGGTCGAGTTCGCGCGTGAAGGCGTCGCCGTCGACTCGACATCGTGGCGCGCGTACGGCGTGCTCGGCATGAATCAGCTGCGCGTCGGCGTCATGGATGAGGGCCGCCGGAACCTCGAGCGCGCGTTTGCAGGCGACCCGTACGACGTCTGGATCAAGAACACGCTCGATCTGCTCGACTCGTTCAAGGACTACCGCGAGACCACCTCCCCGCGGTTCCGGTTTGTCATCGACGGGAAGGAATCCGAGCTGCTGACGACGTACATGAAGGAGCTCGCCGAGGCGGCATACGACTCGCTCGCGGCACGATACCAGTATCGTCCACCCACGCCGATCCGGCTGGAGGTATTCCGCAGCCACGCCGACTTCTCCGTGCGGACCGTTGGCCTCGCTGGCCTTGGCGCGTTGGGCGTGAGCTTCGGGACGACGTTGGCGATGGATTCGCCGGCGGCGCGCGATGCGGGCGAGTTCAACTGGGGCTCGACGTTCTGGCACGAGCTCGCGCACACCTTCACGTTAGGCGCGAGTGACCATCGCGTGCCGCGGTGGCTCTCGGAGGGGCTGTCGGTCCTCGAGGAACGCCGCGGACGCCGCGGTTGGGGCGCCGACGCCACGCCGGAGTTCCTCGCGGCCTATAAGGCCGGGAAGCTGGTGAAGGTGAGTCGGATGAACGATGGGTTCATGCGGCCGGCGTATCCGCAGCAGGTCATCTTCTCGTACTACCAGGCGTCGCTCGTCGGTGAGTTGATCGAGCGCGACTACGGGCCACGCGCGATCGCCGACATGCTGAACGCGTACAAGACGGGCGCCACCACGGCTCAGGTGTTCGAGCGCGTGCTCAAGCTGAAACCGGAGGCGTTTGACGCAAAGTTCGACGATTACATGAAGCAGCGGTTCGGCCCCCAGTTGGCCGTGATCGAGCCAAAGGAGAATCGCGGTGGTGGCGCCGGTGGTGATGCGGTGGCGGCCGGGCCTCCGGCCGTCGACGGCGAGCTCGCTCGGACCATGGCCCGAGCCATTGCCGCGGTCGAAGCCAAGAACTTCGATGAGGCCACGCCACTCCTCGAGCGGGCGAAGATCATGTTCCCCGACTACGCAGGCCCGCGGAGCGCGTATTCGTTGCTCGCGCAGATCCACAAGTCGCGGGGAAACCTGCGTGCGGCAGCGAACGAGCTCACCGCGCTCACGCTGCGCAACGAAGACGACTACCGGGCAAACGTCGAGTTGGCGGGTATGCTCGAGCAGTTAGGCGACACCGCGGGAGCGGCGGCGGCACTCGACCGGGCCATGTACATCTCGCCTTACGAGGCGCCCCTCCATATTCGCCTCGCGAGCCACTACGCTCGTCTCGGCGATCGCGCGAAAGCAGTGCGTGAACGAGCGGCCGTCGTGGCGCTGAACCCCGTCGACCGCGCCGAGGCGCTCTATCAGCTCGCGCTCGCCTATTACGAGGCTGGTGACGCGTTGGCCGCGCGCCGCGAGGTACTCCGCGCGCTCGAGGATGCGCCGAACTTCGAGAAAGCGCAGGAGTTGTTGCTCCGGTTGCAGCGCACGAACCGGTCAGGAGGAGACTGAGATGCGAATCAGGCGTCGGTACGTGGTCGTCGCGCTCCTTGCGGCCACTGCGCTTGGACTCTCGGCGCAACGTCGATTCTTCGACCGCGAGTTTCCCGTCGAAGGGAACCCGTCATACGACGGGCGCGTGACGTTCGCGCGGCTGCGTTACCCGGGGGTCGGCGGGATGACGAACGAGGGGCCGGGGTGGATGCACGATTACCCCACGGCCGAACGGCACCTGCTGAAGATCCTGTCGGAGATCTCGGATCTGCGGCCGCGTGTCGACTCGAGCAGCGTGCTCGACTTCGGCGATCCCGAGATCATGCGCTACCCGATCGTGTACTTCTCGGAACCGGGCTACTGGGACCCGACCCCGGAGGACGTGAAGAACATCCGCGACTATCTACTCAAAGGCGGATTCATGATCATCGATGACTTCCGTCAGTTCCATTTCCCGAATCTTCAGATGCACATGAGCCGCGTGCTGCCTGACGCGCAGTGGATCGAGATCAAGCCGGGATCCCCCGTGTGGGATTCGTTTTTCAGGATCGAGGCGGAAGACCTGCTTCGTCCCGGGATCTACGGACCGCCAGTGCAGTACCTCGGCATCTTCGAGGACAACGATCCGACCAAGCGCCTGATGGTGGTTGCGAACTACAACAACGACACGGGCGACGCGTGGCAGTGGTCCGATCAGGGATTCCTGCCGATCGATCTCACGAACGATGCGTACAAGCTCGGCGTGAATTACGTCATGTACGCCCTGACTCACTAACGACTCCGTGCACCTCCGTCGTCGACACGTCGCGTTTCTCGCTGCGGTCGCTGCCGCTCCGCTCCTCGCGCAGGGGTTCCGGGGATGGCGGGGTACCGCGATCGAGCCGAACGTGCCGTACGACGGGCGATTCACCTTCGTACGGCTACGGTATCCGGAGGTGCGGAGCGCAGGGTGGGCCTACGACTACCCGGCGATGGAGCGGCACTTCATGAAGGTCGTCTCCGAGATTACCACGATCGGCCCGGTGGTGAACGGCAGCAACATTCACGATCTCGACGATCCGATGTTGCACCGCTACCCCATCGCGTACCTCTCCGAGCCCGGCTACTGGGTGATGAGCGACGAGGAGGCGAAGGGCCTGCGCGAGTACCTGCTCAAGGGCGGTTTCCTCATCGTCGACGACTTCATGGGGCGCGAGTGGTACAACTTCGAAGAGCAGATGAAGCGCGTGCTGCCCGGTGCACAGATCGTCCCGATGGACGTCTCCCATCCGATCTTCGACTCCTTCTTCCGGATCGAGTCGCTCGCCATGACGTACCCCAACCGGCCGCAGATTCAGGCCGAGTTCCACGGGATCTTCGAGGACAACGACCCGACGAAGCGGCTGATGGTGATCATCAACTACAACAACGACATCGGCGATTACATGGAGTGGTCGAACGATGATCTGTATCCGGTGAACCTGACGAACGATGCATACAAGTTTGCGGTGAACTACCTCGCGTATGGTTTGACCCACTAGTCGTTTTCCGATCCCCGATTCCCGATTCCCGATGGCTTCCACCGCCGAACAACAGGTTGCTCTTCAGAACGCTGACGACATCGCGCTCGCCGATCGTCTGCGCGCCGGACATCAGCAGATCATCACCGAGCTGCGCAAGCTCATCATCGGTCAGGACGAGGCGATCGAGCAGTCGCTCATTTCGCTGTTCGCCGGCGGTAACTGCCTCATCGTGGGCGTGCCGGGGCTCGCGAAGACGCTGCTCATTCACACGATCGCGCGGGTTCTCGATCTCAAGTTCTCGCGCATCCAGTTCACGCCGGATCTG
>Ga0075431_100003135_pt1 | contig 15992 bp, 10 predicted proteins | sample RhiMetdeltSRZDD5_FD_75297 | JGI IMG/M metagenome (GOLD analysis project Ga0075431, IMG submission 75297) | Populus rhizosphere microbial communities from Tennessee, USA - Rhizosphere MetaG P. deltoides SRZDD5 | ecosystem: Host-associated > Plants > Roots > Rhizosphere > Soil | place: USA... | reverse complement strand
GTTAAATAAAGCGACCCGTCCGGACCCATCGCTAAACCCATCGGCTGATATTCTGCCTGAAAATTTGATATAATAGGATCCTTTGCAAAACCATCTGCGAAAACTTCCCATTTTCCTGATGGTCTTCCATTTTCAAAAGGCACAAAGCAAACAAAGTATCCAGCCTGTGGATATGGTGCGCGATTGTTGGAGCCATGAAAAACAATAAAAGCTCCTTTCCTGTAACGGTCAGGAAATTGATTACCGGTATAGAAAAGCAGATCATTGGGAGCCCAGTGAGCCGGAAACGCAACCAACGGCTGATCAAATTGATTTTCGGCGGCGGCCTTCTTCCTGTCCCCTCCATACTCCGGCGACAATATGCGCTTTTTGATGAACGGATCGTAATAATAATATGGCCAGCCAAAGTTCGAGCCTTCTGTCACCTTTACAAATTCTTCCGCAGGAAGAACTGCATTGTCCCAGGCGGAATATAATTGAGGATACATGACAGAAAGATTATCCCGGCCGTGAATGGCAGCATAGAGGGTTTTATCTTCTTTGTTCCAATCGATGGCTACTACGCTCCTTATGCCGGTAGAAATCCTGACACCATCTTTCTGCGTCTGGCCAGACTTGTTAAGGTCAAATTTCCAGATACCTGCATGATCAACAAGTTCAGGACATGGGTAAGTACCACTTGCACCTGGGGTCCCTGCAAACGATTGGTTGATCGGTTGTTCACGGTCAAGAGGCTGGCAAGCATTGGAGGGAGAGCCAAAAGGAACATAGATGTATCCCTTATCATCAAAAGCCATTGGCTTGGCGATATGCCAGTGATCAAGGCCGTGCGCATGATCATCGGTAAGAACCACTTCAACTTTACTATCCGGTATTAGTTTACCCGTTGTAAGCTTCTGCCGGTATACTGCCCCGGTGGAGCTGTAATACAGATAGCCGTCGTGTATCCTCATGCCCACAGCGAGATTGCCCCCGTTCTTGTAAATGCCGAATCTTTCTATAATATCTGCTTTTCCATCGTTGTTTGTATCCCTCATCGCAACGTTTCCAGGTTCGCCATCAGGCGATGACCGCAGCTTGACATATATGTCGCCATTGTGATTCACTGCGATATGCCTTGCCCGTCCGATGCTGTCGGCAACAACCAATGCTTCAAATCCACGGGGCAGAAATAGTCCTCCATTGTCAGAATCGGATGGAGGCAAATCGATTTCTTTCGGAAGGTTGCCTATACACCGAACGAAATTGAAACATGAAATTGCCAGAAGACCGTACAGGTAAATTTTATGCCGTGAAGCTTTTCGGGAGAATAGTCTGATATTATTCTTCATTACTCAACCTGTTACAAGCGACGATGTGAGATCCCTTGAATTTCGCAAAGCAGGAAGTTAAGTGAAATCGGGATGGTGGCAGGCCAATTTTTCTGAAACGCTTATTGAATCAGCGTACGGCGCGGCATTTCTGGTAATGATTGTTAGCTGCCTGATAAGGCGTAACCGATGAACGGGCACATGAAGAAAGAACAATAACTGTAATTATAAAAGCAATAATCTTCATAGACGGATAATTATGACAAACCAGAACGCCCAGCCGCTGGTAATATTGCATGCATGAGGTGAATAAAAGTTTTTGTTTTTTCAAAAAAATGTTTGGATTTCCTGTATCAAGTTTTCTATCTTTGTAGGCCCCACCTGTTTGAACGTAAGTCTATCACTCGCGGCATACAGTGTTAATACATATTGTTACGTTAACACTTATCAACCACTGATCTTTTTACATACAGGATTAATTCATTTTTAAAAACGATTGCCATGATTTTGAGTCCTGACAATGACGTTACTGTTATGCGCATTCACCTCAATGAGCTGCGATCAAGACTTGATCAGGCCGTGCGCGACGGCGAATCTTTCACAATGATGAAAGAAATTCATTTGCAGATTAAGGAGCTCGAATCCTGCATCAAAGTTCTGGAATGGAATGGTAGCGCCGGTCCTCCAAGAGGAAAAAGTGAACCTGCTTCGAGGGAATTTGGTGAGAGACGGTACAGGTATATCGAAGAGCCCCCACCCTTATTATAGTTTTAAATGATCAGCAAGGCGCAATGTCATCGCCACTATCGTGTAAGTTGGATTTGCGGATCCGGCCGTGGGAAAACATGAAGATCCTGCAATGTATAAATTATCAATTCCATGTACTTTGCAGTTCTCATTCACAACGCCAGCCATGTTGTTCACATGCATGCGTGTAGTACCCATATGGTGCCACCCGCCTGCAAGATGTTCCGGCCATGATACATCATTTTCATCATGCAGCCACTCATGTAAACGCACGCGGCCGGTACCCGTAATGCCGCAAGCCACTCCAATTGTTTCAATTAATTTCCGGTAACTTCTTTTTTCGAGTGAGGTGAGTTTCCAGTCGAGCACAACTCTGGGCATGCCCAGGGCATCTCTCTCCGTGTCAAGAATTATTCTCGACGAAGGGTTGGGCGATTGCTCCATCCTGGCAAAAAACATAAACTGCCTGGTTCTATTGAAATTTTCTTTCAGGTATTTCCCGCTTTCATAATATTTTTCTGCTTCTTCCCACCCTTTGAGGCTCGCTGCGGGATCTTGACGTGTATCACCACCTCCGGCATTTTCTCCGGTGCCGCCTTTTTCTTCCTTTACCTCAACGGGATCAAGTGCAACGGTGCCATTCAATACCTGCAATTCCCTTTGCCTGATTTCGGTCAGGGCAAGCTCGGCCCGTGACTTCGTGTAAAAAAACTGAAGCCTGTAAAGATCCAGTGAAAGAGGCCTGGGAAGAAACAGGTCCGCCGCATTCATCTCAAGATGTTCCATAAAGTGCCTTCCTACAAGATCGTAGTCGTTGCCCAGCCCTTTTTTTGACTGTCCGTTCGAGGCAAGAAGCAGTCGCGCATTTTGTATGGCACAACACGCCAATACGAATTTCTTTGCACGAACCCTGTGTTCCTTACCTGCAAGATTCTTTACTGTGAGTTCCGTTACAGAGCTAACAGTGTCATTGGCAACAATGTTAGTAACGTTGGCATAAGTGTATAGAATAATATTTTCTGCATTCACAATCGCATGACGATATTTTTTGCCAAAGCGGACTGGTGGACTGAAATACCACATCTTGTTTCTGAGAACGTTGGTGTCGAATGGAAGTGAAGATTTCATTGTACCGGCATCGGGCATGGAAGTTTGCAGTTCAAGGATATCCGACGCTTTCTGGTAATAGGGGTCGAGATCGGTGCGCGAAAGCGGCCATCCGCTATCAGGCACCCAATCTCTTTTCGTGAAATCTATTTCATCATATTCCGAGCAATATCCCGCCCAGTGCCCGGTGGTGCCTCCAAAATAATGGAGCCTCGACGATTCAAGAGAATAATATGGTAGTCCCGCATTTTTGCCACGATACAGATCCTGCATTGCTGGCTCATACTCAAATCCACCGCCCTCCAGCAAAATCACTTTTACACGAGTGTTCAAGAACTGCAATGCCAGGGTAATGCCCGCGGCGCCTGCTCCAACAATACATATATCGCCCTCGATCAGCGTGTTGTTTTCAGAAGTTCGGGCATCAACGTGCATGTTAACTTAATGAATTTAGGTAATAGAGTGCTGACTGGCGCGCTTCCGTGACCGACAAAATCCAACCGTTAATAATTACGACATTGCCATTTCGGAATTCATTTTGTATTCTTACATTGACAGGGGAGTCGGGTTGCTCATTCAGTGTTGCAGAGATTAATGCTGTAAGTTTTTTCGGATCAGCCTCTGATGGAAAACGATCGATATAAGCTTTACCGATTTGAATGGTTTTACTTTTTCCGATCAAAGAGTAAAGGAGATCAGGCCGATTGTCGCTGCTGCCTGAACCGCATTGCGATAACGGCAAACTTGCAGCTGCAGAGCCAGCCAGTGCCAGTATTACGAACCGTCTCCTTTCCATTTTCTGATGAGCTCTCAAATGTAGATAAAGATGTTTATTAAAGTAACCGGGCTTATTCTTTTACTGGTAATTGCCGGCATACCGTTGTTTATGCATTTAGATTCACTTCCATTCAGGCTTTGGGATGAATCAAGGCTGGCTTCGAATGCTTATGAAATGAATAGGAACGGCAATCTGATCGTTACGTATTACGACGGTCGGCCCGACATGTGGAATACCAAGCCTCCGCTAGTGATATGGATGCAACTTTTTTTTATTAAGCTTTTAGGATTTAATGAACTCGCGGTGAGACTACCTTCGGCGATCGCAGGACTTCTCACATGCATGGTATTACTGTTCTTTTCGCAAAAGTTTTTCAAAACATATTTAATCGGTGCGTTTGCGTGTATTGTACTTGTAACTACAAACGGATATGTTGACATACATGCAATCCGAACGGGCGACTATGACGGCCCTCTGGCACTTTTTACAACTGTTCTTGGTCTTTCGGCATTTATGTATGCGGAAAGTGAAAACAAACAGTGGCTGTACCCCTTATTTGCCGGCATAGCGATGTCGGTACTAACAAAAAGTATTCAGCCACTTCTTTTCATGCCAGGCATCGTCCTATATTTTTTCCTCAGAAAGAAACTAAAATTACTATTCACTAAGCCATTCATCATCGGATGTTTTTTTGCAGCTGCCATTGCAGGTGCCTATTACATTCTGAGGGAGGTATTGAACGAAGGATACCTTCTTGCTGTTTGGAACAATGAACTTGGTGGACGGTACTTCAATGGGCTCGAGGAAAATGACGCGGGTCCGTTGTATTATATTTCAAGAATGAGCGGCTACCTGTTCCCTTACTGGATATGGCTTCTGCCAATTTCAATTGTCACCGGCATTCTTTCAGGGAATGAAAAGATAAAAAACCTTACTGTTTTCAACTTCATCGTTACCTCCACATATTTTATTTTCATTACGGTCTCGAAAACAAAGCTATACTGGTATAGTGTTCCGCTTTTTCCTTTGTTTAGCCTTCACATTGCAATGCTGCTATATCAGGTTTACACTTTTCCCAAACGAATTAATTTTTTCAACCGTTATCCGTTCGCTGCCATAATAGTAGTAAGCGTGATTTTTATTTATCCCTACCAAAAGATACTAAGAAAAGTTTATCATCCGCAGGAATACAGTTGGGACAATATGTATCCTATCAGCCAATTGCTGCAGAATGCTTTCCATAATAAAATGTCGATGAACAACACTGTGATCGCCTACAAAGATTATGACCAGCACTTTAAAGTTTACACTGATGCTCTTCACGACCGGGGTGAGATTATTAATTATAAGCAACCTGAAAAGCTATCGGCGGGCGACACTGTTATTGCAAGTGAGAAAGAAGTATATCAGCTGATAGAATCGAGATACAAAGTTGACATACTAAAAGATGACAGAGAGATAAAGATCTACGTAATTAAATGAGTCACCTTTTACCAAGTTCCACGATCCGGCAATCTTTAATATCCTGTTTATCGATGTTGAACAAAACAATCGTTCTTACTTTATGCCATCCTTCCTTTCCCGCTGCGCCCGGATTTATGTGGAGACAATCAAACTCCTTATCATAGATCACTTTAAGAATGTGCGAGTGGCCGCTGATAAATAATTTCGGTGCCGATTTTTTCATTTCCGCTTTTACAACAGGTGTATACTTGCCTGGATATCCCCCGATGTGACACATCAAAATGTCGACGTCTTCGCATTTCCACCTCAGCAATTCAGGATATCTACTACGAACATCATAACCATCAATATTTCCATAAACGCCCTTCAATGGTTTGAACCCAGCAAGCTTTTCAGCAAGATTTACGTTTCCAAAGTCGCCGGCATGCCAGATTTCATCGCATTGTTCAAAATGCCTGAACACGGCTTCATCGAGAAAATTGTGAGTGTCTGATATCAGGCCTATTCTTGTCATATCAAAAAAAATCCCCGCAGGTTTGCGGGGACAATTTATATCAAACGCGATTGATCAGTTCTTAAGCTTAAAATATTTCTTTACGTCGGCATATTTGTCGAGATTGATGTTAGCAGGAATGTTAGCCAGTTCTCCACCTGGTATCAGAACATACCGGTACTGGAAGAATTTATCTCCCGTATCTTCTATTGTTCCTGCATCAACCGTAGACACCAAAGCAATGGTATCTGTAAAGAATACAGGGTTGATGATCACAGCTCCATCGAAATAAGGTAATGGAAATACAACAGGGTCGTCGGCTGTATTGAAGTTGATGTAAACCTTTATTTCTCCCTGATTCAAAATTTCCTGAGTTAATGCTTCTGCAGGTATAACTGCGGTCCAGTTACTGCTGTCATTGTTTGGCTCAAAGTCTACGTCGAGCCAATCAGAATAAATAACATTTGCAGTTCCGGTTGGACCGGCAGGACCAGCAGGGCCAGCAGGACCGGCAGGGCCGGCGGGACCTTCAGGACCCGTATCGCCTTTTTTACATGCTACGAAAATAAACAGTGAAAAAATTACGATTAAGGGATAAAATAGAGGCTTATTTGTCATATGATTGTTTTTGGAGGTGATACCTAAATATAAATTAAAAACGTACATCAATCAAACTTTACTGAATATTCCCCGTAAAGAAAAAATCAGTGCGGTCTCTGCTCGTAAACTGACCCAACGCAGGTGTGGCACCCGTAAAATAATCGACTTTAAAATCGTCATTGTCGATGTAATCAAGCAATGGCGCCATTTCTGTTTCTACGGCATTGCCGTTACCATTAGTAAGCGATCTCGTGAATTTTGTAACATTCGAGCTGCTCAATGCGGTATAATCATACAGGTAGGCCGCAATAAATAATACTCCATCCTGTTCCACATTTACGAGCATGGCCATTGTTTTGCTCGCATCATCGAATATAAATTCAATATCACGCAGATCAAGGTTGAAGCCGGAATTTTTAAGATTGAATTTAATATCCTCATAAACCGTAGCAAAAGTTGCAGACTGTCCTGGTAAAGTACTGTCGTCCGGAACCGATATAGTTACTACGTATTTTCCCAGCACCTTGTTCATAGGTATGATCGGATCGGTTGAATTATTGATATGCACTCGGCCGGAACCTGTATTGATGTAATATTTGTCAACCGCTTCGTCCCAAAAAAGATCCTGGAATGTGTAGCCACCCAATGTAACCGGCTGTTTGAAATGAATACCGTCAATCGTATGGCTGAATGGAACTGAAACAGTTTGCAGCTGGTCTGAGGTGAGATAAACAAAGTTCAATCTGAAAAGGAAGTTGTTGAAACTTAACCCGATCTTATTATTATCCGATCCATTAAAGTACAGGAATGAAGTAGTTTTAGGAAGATTTGTTGTCACTTCAATTATGTGCTTCAGCTGTCCATTGAACGCCGTAGTTATTTCTTCCTGAGTTGCCCTTAACATAATTGCATCACTGTGATTGAAGTTGCCTTCTAAAAACAGTGTGTCGCCCGGCTCCGCATCTTTAAACGAAAAATCGTAATCAGATCCCCATCCGTACCCTCCCTGCTGCGCGGGACTGAATGAAACTGTTTCATCGGGGTCGGCGGCAACGTGAATATAACTGTAGGTATCGAATACAAGCGATGGACGCTGGGTAGCTTTAAGGTGCCAGCTGCTTTCTTTTGGTATATCCGATGTTACAGTGTTGAAGTCTCCCACCATTACAGTACGGTTCGAATCAGGAAATGTAATGTAATATGTTAACCCTCCCACTTCAATGTCCTGGCTCTCTAACGCCTTTGGATATACGAAAAGCTTCCATCCCGGTGCGGTCATCAATGCTTCCTTGTAAGCAGTAAGCACTTTGGCAAGCCGCTGGTCGGGAGTTTCAGGAAAAATTTCGTCAACCTTCTTCACGCATCCCGAAAAAGCAATTATTATCAGTGCGCATATCGTTATTAAAATTCTCATATTTGGTCTCACTTTCTTTAAGGTAACAGCAATGCAATGAAATAATCACTTGATGAAGCCACCGTCGTAAACTTCGCTCTCGGAAATATGCTTACCGAAGGGTCTTTATACCACGACACTCTAAATTGATTATTCGAAAAATAATCCAGCACCGGCTGCACCGCTCCTTTGATCAGTTCGCCATTATCATTTGCCTCAACATATGTGTAGTCATATGCTCCTGCCGTCAGCGTGTAGGTGTATTTGAAATCTGCGAAAAACGTTTGCCCATTCTGAACTATATACATGCGCAGTCTCATATTACCTGGTTCAGTTAACAACACTGCGATCGAATCGAGCGTAAGCCGCGAAGGAAGCGGGATCGCCTGCACTTCGGTTGCTGCGTCCTGCATCATAAGTGAAAAACTTGCGCGTTGGGGCAAAAGCACCAGGTTATTGAAATCCACGCTGGCAGTTGTAAAATCTTTATCTACACCGTAAGCTTCTTCTATAGTTGGAGGAGGAACCAGGGCATTAAGTGCGTTGTTCACACGAGTCTGCAGACTGTAAAAATCGATGCTCCAAACCTCCTTAAAATAGTTTACAACATACTGCTCTTTAGTTCTGAAAACTGCCTGCACTTCTTCGTCCACTGAATTAACAAGCTCATCGTAGCGGATCTTTCCAAGCGTCAGCATATTTGAAGCCATCTCAACAAAGTCTTCGTCTGATGAGGCCATAGAATAAGGAGTGATGTAACCGTTATTCAGCGCTTCTTCATCGCTTACATTGAACCATGTAGCGGTGTATCCGGTAAAGCCCGCCCTGGCCGATACGCCTTTGAAATCCGAGGGATAAACAACATTCTGGTTAAGTATATGCGCGAACTCGTGATGCGATGTGTGGATCATTCTCATGACCGATGAAGCAGGGTTCTTATCGAAATTCTGGTTGATATCAAAGAACGCGATATTGTTTCCACCTTCAGCCTGTCCCAACAGCACTGTTCCGTTGAAATTGTATTCAACACTGCCTACAAGCTTGAATTGTTTGGGAGAATATTTCTTAATGAATAGATCGCTGCCGGTTTCAGCGTTATATGGATCGATCCAAACCCTTTTGATGGCCGACATTGCCGGAATGATCTTGCTTTCATCGGGAGGCGTAAGCGTTTTATCAAGATTCAGCTCCCACGGGTCCCACCGGTATTTTACCGCGATGTTATATGGAACGGTCAGGCTATCGAATAACCATTGGTCGAGGGCGGTCTTTTCGAATGAGTCGCCGCCGAGCCCAACGGGTGTAACGATGTTCAGCTTCTCGTCCTTATTGCATCCAATGAATACAATCGCAAGCGCTGAAAAAATTAATAATATCTTTTGTGTTTTCATATTCTGGTTTATTAGCGTGGGTTCGGCTCCAGCCCCGACTGTTTCGTAAGAGACGGAAGCTGCAATACACGCCTGTTATCAGTTGGACCAAGTTCAATCACTCCGCCATCTGCAGTAAAATGTGTTACGGGGATCCTTAAGCGCAGGATGTCGAACCATCTCATTCCTTCATGCATAAAGAAGGCACGTTTGAAATCAAGCGCAGCTAAAAGAACTCCCGTTGCTGAACCGGTGTTATAAAATGTTGCGCATCTTGAGGGGGTTACTTTATTGGTGAATGGACTATAGTCATCGATATTCTCGCTTATAAAAGAATTCAGGTCCTGCACTGCCGCATTCAGGTTGTTGAGGCGCACATAAGCTTCTGCCCTGTTGAGCAACGCTTCTTCGCCTGTAAGCAATGGAATTGTATTGTAAGGGTCGCCGGTGTTTGCGTTGATATCCTGTCTTACAAAATGCTCATAAAATTTGGGAATGTTATAAACCTGCGGATTTGCTCCGTAAACATCATATGCATAGAATCCGCCTGAAACATTGCGCCTGAACAACACTTCATTTCCCACCCTGTCTCCAAGTCCATACCTGAGCGAAGGATAGCTTCTTCCCCAGATAGAGAGTGCTTCCTGCAGCAACAAATTTCCGCGTGTAGTCGATTTGGTATATTCTGCCTGAAGTTCAAAGTACTGGAGATTCGTAAGCGTGCTGTTCCATGGACGGAGATTTTCTGTTACAGCACTTCCCAGAGCTTCTGAGGCGTATGTAACCACCTTTTGATAATCCTGCTTGAAAAGATAAAATCGTGCGGCAAATGCGGCTGCGGCCCTTTTGTTGAAATGGAATTTTGGTGAATTCCCGTATATCTGGTCGTTGATGAGAGGATAGCCTTCAATAAGATCCTTTTCAATCATCTCATAAACAAACGCAACAGTTTTTCTCTCATATTGCTTGAAGGTTTCTGTTTCTGGAACCGTTACATAAGGTATTCCAGGATCGGATGCCGCAGTTGAAGGATCATAAACATTAGCGAATAATGTTACCAGCATAAAGTGGGCGTAAGCCCTTGCAAGCAAAGCTTCACCTTTGTGAGCACTTAAAGCCGCCGGATCTTCCGACTCTTCGATGATCTGCAATGCCTGGTTGGCGGCTGCAATTGCTTTATAGCAAGCTGTCCAGTAATAGTCGGGTCCATCGTTGGCATCTGGACTTTCTTCGACCACATTATATCGGTAGGACTGAGCATTGATCCGGTCTACAAAATCGTAACCAGTACCGCCACCCTCCTTATCTTCCGCGTTATCCGACATCGATTCGGTGAATAATATATAGCTGGCGTGAGGATATGCGCTTGTAAGCAGTTGTGCGAGCTGCTCAGGCGTTTTTATATTAGTTCTGTTGTCAGGTTCTTTATCCAGGTATTTGCTGCATGAGCCAAGTGTTAAAGCACTCAACAGGATTATATATGAAAAAGACTTCCTCATGATTCCGTTTTAAAATCCTACCCTCAGCGCCAGGGTTACTTGTTTGTTTATTGGTTGAGCGATGCCGCCCGCATTGAAAAACTCCGGATCCTGACCATGCAATAGCGGGTCTGCATAGATCATAAGCAGATTTGTACCAACAAGATTCGCCGAAAGTGATTTGATTGGCGTGCCGGCGATGATCCTGGATGGCAATGTATACTGAAGCGTTACAGATTTCAATCTTACAAACGACCCATCCGCCACCATTACATTTGAATAGTTATAATAATTATACGGATAAGATTGCGAAGCGTTGAGGTCGAAAGCATAATACCGGTCTGCGATTGATGGGATGATGGTTAGTTTTTCATCACCGGGCAACGTCCACCTGTTCTTGAAATCGTTCGGAAGGGCATCGAGATCAGAATATTCAGTTTTATATGAAGGCTTGAGTCTTATTTTATTGCCAGCCTGGTATGATATGTGAAACTGGACCGAAAAATCTTTATATCCGAAGGTATTCGTGAATCCACCCACTATGATAGGGTCCACAGGTCCTTCATACTTCAGAAAATCAGTTTTATCGCTTTGAAGGAATACGTTGTTGCTCACACCGCCTTTGTCGTCTTCGAAAGTGGGAATACCCACTTCGTTGAGTCCCCTGAAGGGTATAGAAAACAATCCCCTGACAGGATATCCCACCTTTGCTCCTCCTTCAGGTACCACAAGGTCGAACACGAGTGGAAAATTTTCGGCCCGCGTAATTTCATTTTCATTATATGAGAAGGTAAGATTGGTTTCCCATTTCCAATTTGCGGTTGAGTAAGGTGTGCCCCCAACGCTAAGTTCGATGCCATGTGATTTAAGATCGGCATAGTTTGCGGCTTTGATTGATTCGCCACCGATTCCTGCTGTTCTTATCAGGCTGATAAGATCAAGGCTTTTCCTGCTGTAAGCATCAACAGAAAAAGTGAGCCTGTTCTGGAAAAGACCGAGATCAACTCCAACATTCGCTTCATACTTCTTTTCCCAGGTGAGCTTGGAGTTTTCCAGGTGCTCGATGTCTATTGCAAGCTGTCTGTCGTTAAGATAAGGCCTGTTCGTAAGCTTTGTACGTAAAACTGCAAGTGAGTTTGTTGCATTACCGTAGTTGGCATTCAGTCCATAACTTGCTCTCAGCGTGAGATAACTGATGGGATTTATTTGTGAAATAAAATTTTCCTGTTCCATGTTCCATCTTCCTGCAACAGTCCATGAATTAAGCCATCTTGCTTTTTCGGAGCGGCCAAGCCTGTTTGAACCGTCACGGCGCAGCGTACCGTCGAACGTATACTTCTTATTATATGTGTATCCAACGTTCGCGAAGTATCCAACAAATCTTTCATATTCGTTGCCCATTCCATAATACTGCAGGCTGTTTTCAACAAACTGCTTGACGATCCTGTAATCAACAAACGGTACACCGCCGTTCTCATACTGGTAGCCGAAACCGGTGTTATTGGCATTCTGGCGGTCGGTGTATTTGATCTCCTGTCCTATCAATCCGCGCACTTCATGCACTTTCAACAGCGTTTTATTAATGTTAAGTGTATTACGGATAGTGTAATTCTTCAGATCATCTTCGTCCCTGTTATAGAATCCACCATAAGGAAGCACAACGATCGGCGGCGCCTCAGGATCATCGGGATCCCTGTATAAAAATTTGTTCGCCTCTGCGATGGTTGAATTGGGAGCAGCCCTAAACGCATTGGCCTGGTTCGAATTTTCAGTTATCTGGTGTTCCTTGGTGGTTTTAACATACCTGATTGCTCCGATAAAATTATAGGTGAGCCAAGGCTTGAACTTGTATTGCAGATCGCCCGTCAAACTAAGGTCCATCAGGTTCAACTTGATGTAATTGTTCTTTATCTCGTCGATGATATTGAAGTTGGTAAAGTTTCTTCTGAAATACGAGTAGCTTCCGTCGGGCTCATATGCGGTAAGCACGCGGCTTGTATTAAGAGCGTAGCTGAAAGGATTAATGTCGAAATCCCTGTCGTATGAACCGCTCACCGGATTAGTAACGCGGCTGATTGTTCCGGGCGCCTGCTGTTGCCTTACCGATCCCTGGACCTTGAAGCCCGCGGTGAACTTATCTGTAAGGTTATACGTGTTTCTAAGGTTTATCGTATAACGGCGAACCTTATCCGCGATCGACCAACCCTGGTCATTATAGAAGCTGGTAGAAAAGTACGATTGCGCTTTATCGCTTCCGTGTGAAAAGCTTAAAGAATGTTCCTGAGTGAGAGCGTTCCTGAAAAGTATATCAAACCAATCAGTATTAACGCCTGCATATTGCATAAGAAATTCGCGCCGTGCCTCGGGAGTGTTGAGCAACAGAAATTCATTTGACTGCGGATCCAGTCCTCTCAGCAGATCTGCCATCTTACCATATATTCCTGCATTCGCGCGGTTCGCGATACTGTTGTAATCGAGGTACCCTTTCCTTTCAAGTTCTCCATATATCGATATCTGGTCCGCAGAATTCATGATGTCGTATTCTTTGTATGTCGGCTTTAGCTGGACCCCGAGATTTGCAGTATAATTAATGCTTGTTACTCCCGACTTTCCGCGCTTGGTGGTAATAACGATCACCCCATTCATCGCACGGGCACCATAAAGCGCGGTAGCTGCGGCATCTTTAAGAATGTCGAATGTTTCAATATCGTTCGGATTCAAACCGGCTACCGCAGATCCCAGCATCGTATTCGGGTCGCCGCTTGAAAGCTGGTCATTTGAAATGTTCACAATGTCTTCCAGCACTACGCCGTCGATAACCCAGAGTGGTTTATTATCTCCCGTTATGGACGTAGCTCCGCGGATACGTACTTTCGGCGCCGAACCAAAGGTTCCTGATACGTTTTGGATAGCCACACCGGCTGCGCGGCCTTCAAGCATTCGGCTTATATCTGTTTGGCCGGGCGTTTTGATCCTGTCCATATCAAGCTTTACTGCCGCGCCCGTAAACTTGCTTTTATCAATTCGCTGGAAGCCTGTAATGATCACATCTGTAAGGGTTCCGGAATCCGAAGTGAGGCTGAGTGATATAAATGTCTGTCCCGCGGCAAGCCGCACTTCCCGGGCCTGGTAACCAATGCTGCTTATAACGAGTGTTGCACGTGCCGGTACATTGTAAAGCGTAAAATATCCGTTCGCGTCGGTGGTTGTGCCCAGCTCACCTTTCTTGAGTAAAACGGATACACCCGCTATAGCATTTCCGGCGCTGTCGGTTACCCGGCCCCGGATAGTAGTATCCGCCAAAAGCTTAAAATGTCCATCTGTTTTTCGGGAACCGCCGGCAGCTGAGGTTTTGAGGGATAGAAAAGTTAAAATGATGGGCAGCAGCAGGATAGCTAGTCTCAGCATGTGTCGATACATCGGGCGGCCTTTGATTAAGGTGACAATTTACTTACCTTTTTGGGAAAGGACATTGTATAATTGACAATTTTGAAAAGATTGCCGCTGCACTTATTTTATTTTAATATACATATAATGGCATGGTTCAGTTAATAATTATAAATTTGACAACCCCAATCCTTGTGATTCACCTTCACTGATCGTTTTCTTCAAAAATTTTACGGGTTTCTCAACTCCTTAGGCATCTTCTATCCTATTCGCATATCTGTTCCCATATCCGCGTGATTGAATCTCACAAAACATTCATTATGAAGACAATTTTATTCTGTACGACATTATTCTTCGTTTGTGCCCTACCTTCTGTTTCCCAAAATGTATTTAATCCGGCCGACACTACTGCCAGGTATGATGCAGCCGCGCCTCTCGGATCAAGGAACAATCCTAATCCTGCAAGATCAGGTTTGCAAAAATGGGTAAGTGTTCCTACCAACGGTATTAGTACCTCTTTCGATGCATCGTCGTATAAAGCATATTTTATTAATGTAGGTGGAAGACGAATGCCGTTTCGATTGAAGTTTCCATATAGTTACAATAATCCGGATAGTGCCGGCAAGCGCTACCCGATGATGTTGTTCTTTCACGGCGCCGGTGAACCCGGTTGCTTAACAAACGGTGGCATCTACAATAATGAAAAGCAACTATTGCATGGAGGCAGAACCTTTATGGAGCGTGTGGACAGAAATGAATTCGATGGTTTTCTTTTTTATCCCCAGGCATATGTGGCCAACTGCTCCAATTATTGGGGTACTACGTATGATGTTGCGGTGCTTGCCGCGCTGGATTCGATGGTAAAATATATACGCGCCGATATCGACAGGCTGTTTGTAAACGGACTTTCAGACGGGGGCCGCACCACCTGGCGCTTTGCGAGAACATTTCCTACGCGTGTTGCACGCGTTGCACCATCTGCAATGAGTGCGATGACTACAAGTCTCTCCTCAATGATTCATATCCCTGTGTGGTTCGCCACGGGCGGCCGTGATACAAACCCTTCGCCCGAACAGGCGCAACAAACGCTTACAACATTCACGAACCTGGGAGGCAACATCCGCTATACTATGTATCCGGAGCTTGGTCATGGTGTATGGAACCAACACTGGGCAGAGCCCGACTACGTGCCATTCATGAATGGAACACATAAAGCAAACCCGCTTGTTTATTTCAATCACTACCTGTGGTGTCCCGGACAAACCATTAGCGCGAGAATGGGATTGACGGCCGGGTATGCATCTTACGAATGGGAAAGAGATGGAGTGGTGATAGCAAGAAGGCAAAATGGAGTAAACACAATTCTTGTTGCACAGCATGTAACAAGCTTTACAGGAAACGAAATTGTTGTAAAAAGTCTTGGAACATACCGCGCTCGTTTCAGGAGAACAGCAACGGGGGCATGGTCGGCCTGGTCACCAACGCCCGCAGTTCTGGGTGTAAAAGGTGTAACTCAAACTGCACCGATAACGGTGAGAGGATTGCAGAGTAAAGTACTGCCTTCGCCGGATGGAAAAACAACGGTTACGCTGGAGTTGCCGAAAGGATTTTTAAATTACCAGTGGTACCGTTCGACAGACCTCACTTTGCTGAGCAATGTTGATTCGTTCAGGGCGCCCGCAGGCACATATCGCGCGAGATACTCCGAACAGTTTGGCTGCTCAACACTTTTCTCACCTAATTTCCTGGTACCATCAACATCGGCAACGCCAAAGCCTGATGCGGCTACCGATCTAACCGCAGTGCCATTGTCGGAAAAATCAAATCAGTTGACCTGGCAAAATAATCCCACACCTGCAGTAAAT
>Ga0075431_100003132_pt1 | contig 16002 bp, 19 predicted proteins | sample RhiMetdeltSRZDD5_FD_75297 | JGI IMG/M metagenome (GOLD analysis project Ga0075431, IMG submission 75297) | Populus rhizosphere microbial communities from Tennessee, USA - Rhizosphere MetaG P. deltoides SRZDD5 | ecosystem: Host-associated > Plants > Roots > Rhizosphere > Soil | place: USA... | reverse complement strand
CGCCCACCCGGCACAGCTCCTTCGGCCGCCGCCGTTACCGGTGCCTCGTTGCAGATCCCGTTTTCCGCGGGCGCGGCTGTCGATCCGGCGCCTCGCCGAACGACTATCGGGTGAGGAGTTCATCCGTCCCCCAAGGAGGCCGCCATGTGCCCCGCATGTCTGACCACTCTGGCGCTCACCGTCGGGACCGCGAGTTCGGCCGGCGGCGTGGCAGCGCTACTGCTGCGCCGGTTGTACGTCCTGCGCCATCACCGGAACCCATCGCAGGTTTCACGAGCCAAGGAGAGATCGTCATGACCCGTACCGGTAGCGAACCCCACCCAGTCGTCAGCCGCGAGGAGTGGCTCGCCGCCCGACGCCGGCACCTCGCCCGCGAAAAGGACCTGATGCGGCGCAGCGACGAGCTCGCGGCCGAGCGACGCGCCCTGCCGTGGGTTCGTATCGACAAGCCCTACGTGTTCGAGGGCCCACGGGGCCAGGAGACGCTTGCCGATCTCTTCGAGGGCCGCAGTCAGCTGATCGTCTATCACTTCATGCTCGCGCCCGGCCAGAAGGAGGGCTGCGTCGGTTGCTCCTTCGTCGCCGATCACATGGACGGTGCGGCGCCGCACATCAACGCGCGGGACATCACGCTGGTCGTCTGCTCACGAGCACCCCTCACCGAGATCGAGGCGTTCCGCCGCCGCATGGGCTGGCGCTTCAAATGGGTCTCGTCGAACCGCAGCGATTTCAACAGCGATTTCCATGCGTCGTTCACCAGGGAGGACCTGGCGAGGGGCCCCACGTACTACAACTTCGAGCAGCGCAGCTCTCCGTCGGAAGGCGAGGCGCCGGGGCTGAGTGTTTTTTACAAGGATCAGGCCGGAGCGATTTTCCACACCTATTCGGCGTACGCTCGCGGACTCGAGGTCCTCGATGGCGCGTACCATTTCATCGACCTGACCCCGAAGGGACGCGACGAGTCGGGCCTGCCGTTCCCTGGCGCGTGGTGGCGTCATCACGATCGTTACGCGACCTGACACCGTCGGCAGATTTCATCCCCCACACCCGCGGAGCAACGATGCGGTACCTGTGTCTCATGTATTACGACGAGAGCAAGCACGCGGCCTTGTCGCGCGGCGAGGCCGAGGCGCTCGCTGCGGAGGCGCGCGACTATGTCGAGGAGCTGCGCCGCGGCGGTCACTACATCGCGTCCGACGCGTTGCAGTCCGTGCGCACCGCGACGACCCTGCGGCCCGGCAACGGCCGGTTTGCGACCACCGACGGGCCCTTTGCCGAGACCAAGGAGCAATTGGGCGGCTTCATCCTCATCGAGGCGCGCGACCTGAATGACGCGATCCGTCTCGCATCCCGGATGCCGCCCGCGAGGCTCGGTTGCGTCGAAGTCCGTCCGGTGAAGGAGCAAGGCTGCGCTTCGTGAATGCAAGGACAGTGCGATGAGCGATGAAACCACCGTCGGACGACCGAGGATCGCCACCCGCGAGGAGTGGCTCACCGCCCGCAGGGAGCTGCTTGCCCGCGAAAAGGAGCACACGCGTGAGCGCGACGCGCTGAACGCGGCGCGCCGACGGCTGCCGATGGTGCGGATCGGCAAGCCCTATGTTTTCGAGGGACCGGCCGGGTCGGCAAGCCTGCTCGAGCTCTTCGACGGCCGCCGCCAGCTCATCGTGTATCACTTCATGTTCGATCCCGATGCGCCACCGCCTGGCAGGAGCGGCGCGCCCTGGGTAGAGGGCTGTCCCGGGTGCTCGTTTGCCGCAGACAACCTGCCGGACCCGGTGCACCTGCGCGCGCGGGACACCAACCTCGTGCTCGTCTCGCGTGCGCGCTGGTCGAAGATCGCGCCCTTCAGGAAGCGGATGGGCTGGACGCTGCCCTGGTACTCGTCCTACGGCAGCGACTTCAACTACGACTTCCACGTCACGACCGACGAGACCCGGCGGCAGGTCGAGTACAACTACAAGGACAAGGCGACGCTCGAGAGTGAAGGCCTCACCTACCATCTCGCCGGCGAGCAGCCAGGCCTGAGCGTCTTCCTGCGCGACGGCGAGCGCGTGTATCACACGTACTCGACCTACGGCCGCGGGCTCGAATGGTTCCTGGGCACAAGCCACCTGCTCGACCTGACGCCGTACGGGCGCCAGGAAGCGTTCGAGGATTCGCCGGCCGGCTGGCCGCGCGGCTCCGAGTCCTGGCCGCTGCATCACGACAAGTACGACGTGGAGCCCGCGCAGGCTTGCTGTCATCACAGGGAAGAGAAGACGACCTCATGATGAATGCCGAACCGCACGGTATGGCCGGGATGGCGGCTACGGAACGTCCGCCTACACCGATCCGCACGAGGGTCTGATCGGTGTCCAGTTCACCCAGCAGCTGTGGACGAGCCCGAACGCGCCGGCGGTGCAGCGCGACTTCTGGACGGCGGTCTACCAGGCGATCGCGGACTAGAGGGGAACCATGAAATTCCTGTGCATCATTTGCGCCGAGAAGATGATGGAGCACATGAGCGAGACCGAGGCCGCCCGGCACTACGACGAGTATCGCGAGTTCACCGACGCGATCCGCGCGAGCGGCCATCTCGTCGACTGCAACCGGCTGCTGCCGCCCGCGACTGCGACGACGCTCCGGGTGCGGAACGGCCAGGTATCGACTACCGACGGGCCCTTCGCCGAGACGCGCGAGCTGTTCGGCGGGTACTACCTGATCGAGACCGGCGATCGCGCCGAGGCGCTCGGGATCGCGGCGCGGATTCCCGGCGCAAAGAAGGGTTGCGTCGAGGTCCGCGAGGTGGCAGAGGACGTTCCAACCAACACCGCGCTCGGCCGACGCGTGCGCTGAAGCTTGCGAGCCGGTTCCGCCGTTGCCCGACGATGACCCAGGCGAGCGAAGTCCGCGCGACGATCGAGACGATCTATCGCAGCGAGTCCCGACGCGTCCTTGCCACGCTCATCCGTCTGCTGCGCGATTTCGAACTTGCGGAGGAGGCGTTGCACGAGGCCTTCACTGCGGCGATCGAATCGTGGCCCACGCAGGGCGTGCCCGCGAATCCACGCGCCTGGCTCGTGTCGGCCGGCCGCTTCAAGGCGGTGGACCGGATCCGCCGACGGGCGCGCTTCGACGCGTCGCTCGCCGAGCTCGCACGTGAGCTCGACGTGGAGACTGGCGACCCCTCCGCGCACGATGTCGAGGAGCTCGAGGACGACCGGCTGCGCCTGATCTTCACCTGCTGTCACCCAGCCCTGTCGCCCGACGCGCAAGTCGCATTGACGCTGCGCGAAGTGTGCGGCCTCACCACCGAGGAGATCGCACGCGCGTTCCTGATCGGCGCGCCGACCGTCGCGCAGCGCATCGTGCGTGCGAAGGCGAAGATCCGCGACGCCCGAATTCCCTACCAGGTGCCGGAGCGAAACGAGCTGGCGGCACGGCTCGACAGCGTGCTGCGCGTGGTCTACCTCGTTTTCAACGAGGGCTACTCGGCGTCGACCGGCGAGTCGCTCACCCGTCACGACGTGTCCGCCGAGGCGATCCGTCTCGGTCGGCTGCTGCTTGAGCTCCTTCCCGAGCCCGAGGTACAGGCACTGGTCGCGCTCATGCTACTGCACGAATCGCGGCGCGCGGCGCGCAGCTCGCCCGACGGCGAGCTGGTGCTGCTCGACGCCCAGGACCGCGCACTCTGGAACCATGCACAGATCCAGGAGGGTTCAGATCTGGTCGAGCAGGCTATCGCGTCGCGTCGCTTCGGACCGTACACGCTGCAGGCTGCGATCGCCGCCGCGCATGCGACCGCGCCCACGGCGGCGGATACCGACTGGACCGAGATCGCAGCACTCTACGATCTGCTCGCGCGGATCCAACCGTCGCCGGTCGTGGATCTCAACCGCGCGGTGGCGGTCGCAATGCGGGACGGACCCGCCGCGGGCCTCGCGCTCCTCGACGAGATCCTCGCGCGCGGCGACCTCGCCGATTACCACCTCGCGCACTCGGCGCGCGCCGAGCTCTGCCGCCGGCTCGACCGGCACGACGAGGCGCGCGCGGCCTACCGGAAGGCGCTGTCGCTCGCGCGGCAGGAACCCGAGCGCCGCTTCCTCAGCCGTCGCCTTGCCGAGCTCGGCTAGTTGCGCGGCGCGATCTTCCAGAGCTCGCCGTTGGCCGCGTCGGTGACGACATAGAGAGCGCCGTCCGGTCCCTGGCGCACGTCGCGGATGCGCTGGCCGCGGTCGGTGAGCAGGTGTTCCTCGCTCTTCACCTTCGCGCCGTCGAGCGAGAGACGCACCAGGCTCAGCGCCTTCATGCCGCCTATGAAGACGCTGCCGCGCCATGCGGGGAACGCATCGCCGGTGTAGAACTGCATCCCCGAGGGAGCAATCACGGGATCCCAGTAATAGACGGGCTGCTGTGTGCCGTCGCGCGCGGTCACTGAATCCGGAATCGGCTGACCCGAATACTCGATGCCGTAGGCGACGCGTGCCCAGCCGTAGTTCTTCCCGCGCTCGATGAGGTTGAGCTCATCGCCGCCGCGCGTGCCGTGCTCGACCTCCCAGAGCCGTCCCTGCGCATCGAAGGCCGACGCCTGTATGTTGCGATGACCGAGCGACCAGATCTCCGGGCGTGCGCCGTCGCGGCCGGCAAACGGATTGTCGCGCGGTACCGAGCCGTCGGGCGCGATGCGCAGGATCTTGCCCATGTGGCTGTCGAGCTGCTGCGCCTGCGGCCGCATCGGCTTGTCCGAACGGTCGCCGAGCGTGATGTAGAGCATGCCGTCGGGGCCGAACGCGAGCCGCGAGCCGAAGTGCTTGTCACCGTTGTACACCGGCAGCGCGCGGAAGATCACGCGCACGTTGGTGAGCCGCGGGCGACCGGCAGAAAGCACACCGCGCGCGACGCTGGTCGCGTTGCCGCCCTGGCGCCGCTCGGAGTAGCTCCAGAAGACGGTGTGGTCGGACGCGAACCCGGGCGACAGCGCGACATCGAGCAGACCGCCCTGGCCGCCGAAATCGACGGCGGGCAGGCCTGCGATCGGCTCGCGCATCTGGCCCTTCGCGGTCACGACGCGCATCCGTCCCGGCTTCTCCGTGACCAGCAGGTCGCCATTCGGGAGCGGCTCCACCGCCCACGGCTGCATCAGGCCTTTCGCGAGCACCACTACGTCGAAGGCGACGTTCGAGCGCTCGGCGCAGGCACGAGTCTGGCCCGCGAACGCCGGCCGCTGGTCGGGTGCGTTCGGCTCGCTGGTCTCGATCGGCGCGCAGCCTTTCGTGGCCGGGACCTCGGCATCCGCGGAGGAAAGCAGGCCGGTGGCCACGAGCGCTGCGAGCGCGACGCGCGCGGCACGCGCGTTCGACGGGTTCGTGTTCATGCGATCTCCTTGGAGCGCCGTCCTGGTGCTGGTGTCGGGACTGAGGAGGTCCGTTCCGTTCGACTCCGGGATTTTACCGAAGCCGCATCCGCGGTGCGGATGCAGACCCGGAGATGCAGACTGGCCTACCGCGCGGCGGTCGGATCAGATGATGAGCCAGTGGCCGCCTCTGCGCCTCGTGCTTGCAGCACGCCCGCGCTCGCGGCCTCGAAGGTGTCCGCCCTTCGCTCGCCCGCATGCAGCTCGCCGATTCGCGTGTCGACGATGCGACCCGCTGTATTGATGGTAGAACGCAGGCCACTTCGACGCATAGCGCGCGTGCGTGCGCTCGAGCCAGGGCAGCGTGTTGCGGCAGTTCGAGCAACCAAAGGCCCAGAACTCGATGAGCACCGGGCGGCCGCGCAGCGCCGCGAGCTTGAGCGGCGGGGAGTTGAGCCAGTGCGCGGCATCGAGCTGCGGCAGCTCCGGCGCGCGGCGCGTGCTCACGCATGTGACGCTCCTCCTGTTACCCGATACGACCGGCCAGGGCGCGCCGGAATTACAACGGAAGTGCCAACCCCCGCAACTTACCTCCTGCGGCACGGTGGGACCATCGGACCCAAACAGCCCTTTCGCAGGCCGCCGCTTGGCACGCAGGACGACCGCCCGATCCGACCCGCCGCTGACCGTGACCGACCGTCACGCCCGCGGACTCCTGCGCCGGTTTCTCGAGGACGAACGCGAGCGGGCCGCCGAGGTGCGCCGGCGCCGGCGCCGCCAGCCACTGCACGGGGCGCCTTCGCTACGCGCCGCGCATCGCGTGCTCGAGAACCTCGACAAGGCCTGGGCGCCGCGCACGCTCGCCTCGTACACGGATACGACGTCCGACGGCGTTGCGCGCCTGGGCCTCGCCTGTCTCGAGACCGAGGCCGCGTGGCTCGCCGACTGGCCCGGGATCGCCGCGCGCTCCTTTCTGCGCCGCTATCTCGTGCGCCCCGGCGACACCATCTATCGCTCGAAGTCGCGTGGCCACGCGGCGTTCTCGAGTCACAGCCTCGAGCGCGTCATCCAGCGCGGCGACAACTGGCGATCGATCGCGCGCGAGCTGCGCGTCGCCTCGCTGGTTGCGAACCCGCGGCTGTACGACCTCGCGAAGGCGGCCGATTTTCGGCAGATGCTCGTTCCCGGGTCGTGCGGCGTGTTCGTGGGCGACTTCGATTCCAGCCTGCCGTTCATACGCTTCGACACCTTCCTGCCGATCACGGCGGCTGGGCGCGGGCGCTGCGACCTGCTGGTCGAGCTCGCAGGCCTGCTCTGGATCGGCGATCGATACCAGGCGCTGATGCCGGCGCTCTTCTTCCCGGACGAGCCGAACGAGCTCATGGACGAGGTGCTTGCCACCTACGAGCGCCATCGGCGGCTCCTCGAGCGCACGCATGAGCCGGGCGAGGACTGGTTCGGTCTTGCGCTGGCGCAGAAGGACGCCGAGGGCGGATCCAGCATTCCGTAGGCCCGCGGCGGCCAACGGCGGGTGCGCGCACGCTAGGATGCGCGACGCGGTTTCCGGGTCTTGTCGAGCAGGCGGACGATCCCGCCGCCAAGCTTCATGAGCGCCGCGACCTGCGCGGCCGGCAACTGCATCATCTGCTCATACCAGCGACTCGTGCGCTCGACGAAATCCAGCATCGCGCGCAGTCGTCTCTCTACGATCGGGCTGACCGCGGCATCACCGTGCGCGGTTTCCAGGCACTGGCGAAGCGCCGCCGCCGCGGGATCGAGCTCGCGCGCCTTGCGCCCGGCGGCGATGCGCGATACCAGAGTCCATGGATCCGTTTCCGCCTCGTAGAACGTGCGACGGTCCCCACGCACCGGGATGGAGCGGATGATTCCCCACGCGAGCAGCTCGCGCAGCGAGTTCGAGACATTCGAGCGGGCGATGCCCAGCGCCGCCGCGATCTCTTCGGAGGAGAGCGGGTGCTCGGAGGCATACAGCAGGGCGTGGATCTGGCTGACCGAGCGGTTGACGCCCCAGCGGTCGCCGAGATTGCCCCACTGCAGGACGAAGTCCTGGACCGACCGGGGAAGAGCGACGTACTGTTCTGGAACTTCTGTCACAACAGAAATTACAGGCCCTGATAACGTCGGAGTCAAGACCCGCGCGGGGTCGCTCACCGCTGGCCGAGCGCCCCGGCGTTTCGGCACTTGTCGCGGTCGATGATGCAGTCGCACCGCCCGGCCGCGCCCGGTGCCGGTGTGCACGCCGCGGTGCAGACCGTGAGCGGCAAGTCCTTGCCGCGCTGCACCCTGAGCTCGGTGGGGCAGGTGCCGCCCACGGCCGCCGCCTGCACCAGCGTCCCCGGTGTCGAATGAGCCTCGCGGCGATGCGAGGTCAGGGCGAAGCTCAGGATCGAGCCGAGCGCTGCGGCGGCGACGACGAAGAAGACGATCAGTTCCTTGCGGGAGGACATCGAGTCTTCCGGAGCGAGCCTGTTTTCGCCAAGACTACGCCTTCGCCCGGAGCACGGCGATCACGCCGCACGCGGATCGACCGTCGCTCCACGCAAAGGATGCAGCCTCTGCGAAGAAGCCTCGCAATGATCGCGACCGGAATGCTCGGTTGCGTTGCCGGTTGCGCAGCGCCGCCGGACCGACCTGTGCGCTCGTCCGTCGGTTGTGCCGAGGCCGTCGTGGATCGGCATCTGCCCGCGGGGTTGCACGACAAGCGGGCGCATTGTGTCGCGGGCGGGCTGATTGCGCGGTTCTGCAGCCCCACCGAGGCGCGTCTCGCCGGGCTCGGCAAGGAGCTGCGCGACGTGTTCGGCAGCGGCGACGCCGACTGGTCCGACTGGCAGGCGACACGCTCGGGCGTGCGCTGCGCAACCTCGCGCTCGGACGTGGCCTCCATCATCGCGTGCTGCGAGAATGAGACGCCGGAGAAGAACACGAGCGGCGAGCCCGCGCCATGAAGAGTCCAATGTGATCTCCGATCCCGAGCCGCAGCGCACGCCTGCCACGACCTACGGGGGCGTGCTGTCGATAATCGCGGTCACTTTCGGCCAGTCGCGTTCGGCCGGAACCGCCACGGCTCCCGGGCCGTTTCGGCCAAGGCAGGAAGCAGCTGCACCTCGCGCCGCGGATAGGGGATCACGATGCCGCGGTTGCGGAAGGTCTCCAGGATCGACTGGTTGATCTCGCTCGTGGCGACACCGAAGTCGAGCACCGGCACCCACGGTCGGACGCTGATGTTCACGCACGAATCGGCGAGTCGAACGGTCTGGACGACCGCTGCGGGATTCCGGATGACGCGCGGGTTCGCGCTCAGCACCTCGCGGATCGCTGTCATCGCAGTATTGAGGTCTGTGTCGTAGGCGACCCCGACGATTACGTCGAGCTGCCGCATCTGGCCAAAGTTGTGCAGGATCTCGCCGGCGATCTTGTGATTGGGAATCACCACCTGTGAACGATCCGGGTGCCCCAACACCGTGCTGAACACCCGGATCACCTCGACGCGGCCTTCTTCGCCGGCAATGGAGATGTAGTCGCCGACCCGGAAAGGCTTGTTGAAGATGATCGAGAGTCCCGCGACGCCGTCCCCCAGCACTCCCTGCATGGCGAGCGCGATACCGGCGCCGGCCACGCCCAGGCCGGCCACCAGCGGCAGCAGCTCGACGCCCAGGTTCTGCAGAGCCACGATGACGAACAGCGTAAGCAGCAGGACCCGGGCGATGCGCGACACCAGGAGCCGCACCGGCGGATCGAGCTCGAGCCGTGCCAGCGCGCGGTCGAACCACCGTCCGAGCCAGCGGCTGACGACCAGGCCGGCGATCAGGATCAAGATCGCGGTGAGGAGCCTCGGTCCGAACCGGACGGCGAGGTCGATGATGGAGACCTTGAGCTGTTCGATCGTCTCTAGCTGCTTGTCCATGACTGGTCCACTCGCTGCCCGGGGCCATGCCCAGCCCGGCCTGACCACGCTATCAGCGGGCGGACCGCTGCGCGGTCGTCGTCGGCCGCGTTCAGCTGTCAGCCAACGCCTGCGGCAGCACGAACACTCGCCGCGCGAGCGCCGATTCCAGCTGTTGCGGGGGGTAGTGCCGCAGCAGCAGCCCGCGGTCGAGCAGATCCGGGTTGGCCGCGGCGAAGCCCCGCCAGCCGCCGGCGTCGCCGCGCTCGCAGAGCCGTGCGCGGATCAGCGCGAGGAAGCCGACCGTGATCGTGTCGTGGTAGCGGTCCGGCTTGCCGAGGGAGGTGGCGTACCGGCGGATCACCGCCGCCATGCGATCGATCGCCTGTCCGAACGAGCCGTCGCATAGGTACAGGTACGCGGCCCGCACGTGTGCGGCGTGCGTGAACTCCGCCTCGGGCAGCGTGCAGCGCTCGAGCGCCGTCAGGAAATCTGCATCGTTCATGATTTCTCCTCCATGCGATGGCTGGCCGAGGCGTCGAGGTCGAGGTCGTAGACCTTCTTGAGCTCGCGGATCTTGCGGAGCGTCTCAGGCGAGAAGGGCATCTTGCCGTCGAACGCGTGCAGCACGATGCCCTCGAGCAGGTCGCCGAGCCCCATGTTCTTGTACTCGGCGAGCGCTTTCAGCACCTTGACGATCCGGCTTTCGAGCCTCACGCCCGTCTGGATCCGCGTAACCACGATCTTCGTCCGGCGCGCCATGGCAATGATCCTCGGTTAGTGGTACCAAGGTACCGTTGTACCCGGCTGGTCGCAAGGTGGGGAGCAACGGTTCCCCGGCGACCGCCGCGCCGCGCGAGCGGGAGCAGTCGCCGGCCATCCGGGCGGCCGAACAAGCCGCGACCCGCCGCGGTGGTATCGTCCGCACTTCGCGTCTGCAGGGTGCTGCCCTCGTCCCTGAGCCATGCTCACCTTCGATGCAGTGACCTTGCGTCTCGCCGGGGGCTTCGCGCTCGAAAGCCTGTCGTTTGCACTCGAGCCCGGCCGCACGACGGCGCTGGTGGGCCCCAGTGGCTGCGGCAAATCGACCGTCCTGCGGCTCGCGGCCGCCCTGCTCAAGCCCGAATCCGGCTCGGTGTCGATCGGCTCGCAGATGTTCACCGCGCGCAACGCCAACGCGCTCCGCCACCGGCTGGGCTACGTGCTGCAGGAAGGCGGGCTCTTCCCGCACATGACGGCGGAGGAGAACGTGACCCTGATGGCGAAGCATCTGCGCTGGCGCGGTTCGCGGATCGACGAACGGATAGACGAGCTGCTGGCGCTCGTTCATCTCACCCCTGAGCACCTGGCCCGTCGGCCGTCGAGCCTCTCGGGCGGCGAGCGTCAGCGGGTCAGCCTCGCTCGCGCGCTGATGCTCGATCCGACACTGCTTCTGTTCGATGAGCCCTTGGGCGCGCTCGATCCCATCGTGCGGCACGAGCTGCAGCGCGAGCTTCGGCAGCTCTTCCGGTCGCTCGGCAAGACCGTGCTCCTCGTGACGCACGACATCGTCGAAGCCGGTTATCTCGCCGACGACCTGATGCTGATGCGCGACGGACAGATCGTGCAGACCGGACCGCTGCGCGAGCTGGTGCAAGCCCCCGCGGAGGCCTTCGTCGCGGACTTCATCGCTGCGCAGCGCCAGCTCAACGACGTGCTGTCGGAGGAGGCCGAATGAGCCGCTCGCCGCTGCGCGCCTGGCCCGCGCTCAGCCTGCTCTTGCCGCTGCTCGCCGCTGCGCAGGGCGATGGGCCCGGCCGCCCGGCGGTGGTGATCGGCTCCAAGGCCTTCACCGAGTCGGTCATCCTGGGCGAGATCATGACCGGGGTGCTTCAAAGCGAAGGCATCCCGGCCACGCATCGCCGCGAGCTCGGGGGGACGCGCGTGCTCTGGAACGGGCTGCAGACCGGCGACATCGACGCCTATGTCGAGTACACCGGGACGATCCTGCTCGAGATCCTGCGCGAGGACCCGGCCGCCGACGATGCCCGGCTCGAGTCGCTGCTCGCGGAGCACGGTGTCGTCATCGCCGCACGACTCGGCTTCAACAACACCTACGTGCTCGGGATGCGCGAGGCGCAGGCGGAGGCGCTGGGCATCCGCCGGATCTCCGACCTGCGTGCGCATCCCGATCTGCGCTTCGGGTTGTCGAACGAGTTCGTCTCGCGCGCGGACGGCTGGCCGGGTCTGCGCGCGGCGTACGAGCTGCCGCACGCGGAGCCCCGCGGGATACAGCACGATCTCGCGTATCGCGGGCTCGCCGCCCGCTCGGTGGATGTGATCGACCTCTATTCCACCGACGCCGAGATCGAGTACTACCAACTGCGGCGGCTCGAGGACGATCGCGGCTACTTCCCGCGCTACGACGCGGTGATTCTCTATCGCCAGGGGCTGCGGAGCGCCGCAGTCGAGGCGCTCGCGCGGCTCGAGGGCACCCTCGACGAGGATTCGATGGCAGCGCTCAACGCGGCGGTCAAGCTCGACGGTCGCCAGGCGACCGCGGTGGCCGCCGCGTTCCTCCGCGAGCGGCTCGGGATGAACGTCGCGTTCCGCGAGGACGGACGGCTGCAGCGGTTTCTCGATCGCAGCCTCGAGCACCTGCGGCTGGTGGGTATCTCGCTCGGAGCCGCCATCCTGATCGCGATCCCGCTCGGCGTGCTGGCGTATCTGCGGCCGCGGCTCGGTGAGATGGTGCTCGCGGCCACTTCGATCGTGCAGACCATCCCGGCGCTGGCCCTGCTCGTGCTGCTGATCCCCTGGCTCGGGATCGGCGCGAAGCCCGCGATTGCGGCGCTCTTTCTCTTCAGCCTGCTGCCGATCGTGCGCAACACGCAGGCGGGCTTGCGGAACCTGCCGCCCGATGTACGCGAGTCGGCGGTTGCGCTCGGTCTGCCGACCGCGGCACGCCTGCGGCTCGTCGAGCTGCCGCTCGCCGGGCCCTCGATCCTGGCCGGCATCAAGACCGCGGCGGTGATCAACGTCGGGACCGCGACGCTAGGCGCGCTGATCGGCGCGGGCGGCTACGGCGAGCCAATCCTTACCGGCATTCGCCTCGACGACATGGGTCTCATCCTCGAAGGCGCCATACCCGCCGCGGCGCTCGCGCTCCTGGTTCAGGGTGCGTTCGAGCTCGCCGAGCGGCGGTGGGGAAGATGGGAGGTGCAACGCGGCGACTGAACGGGTGCCGCGACGCCGGCCGCCACCCGCTGTGCTACGCTGCGGCGCCAAGCAGCCCGCCGACAGAGCAGGCCGACATGGAAAACCTCGTTGCCGCGGCCGTCTTCTTCCTGGCGATACACTTCGGCGTCTCGGGCACTGCGCTCCGCGCACGGCTGGTGCGCGCGATGGGCGAGAAGGCATACCGCGCGCTGTTCTCGATCGCCTCGATCGTCGGATTGATCTGGCTCATCCGGGCGTACAACCGGGCGCCGCATGTCGAGCTCTGGGGACAGCTCCTCGCGCTGAAGCCGCTGGCCGCGGTGCTGGTATTGCTTGCGTTCCTGCTCGTGGTGATTGGCTTGTCGACACCCACCCCTACGGGAGTAGGCGGCGAAGCGCGCCTCACACGCGACGCGCCGGCGCGCGGCATCCTCCGGATCACGCGCCACCCGTTCCTGTGGGGCGTGGCGCTGTGGGCGGCCACTCATTTCGTCATCAACGGCGACCTGGCCTCCGCCGTGCTGTTCGGCTCACTTCTGCTGCTGGCCGTGGGCGGCACCGCGTCGATCGACCGGAAACGGCGGCTCGCCTTCGGCGAGCACTGGGAGCAGTTCGCGCGCGCGACGTCGAATTTCCCGTTCACCGCGATCGCGGCTGGACGCAACCAGCTGGGCGCGGCGTTGCGCGAGATCGGATTCGTGCGGCCGCTGGTCGCGGTGGCGATCTACGGCGCAGCGTTCATTTACCACGCGCGTCTTTTCGGCGTGCCCGCCGGATAACACCAAGGTTGAAGTCCAGGGGATGGGGTAACTATGAACAGGCGTTATTTCCTCAGGTCCTCGCTCGCGGGCGCCTTTGCCGCCTGTCTTCCGATGGGGCGACTCTTCTCGGATACGCTCGTCGCCGGCGCGATCGAGGCCGTCACCGGGAGCGGATCGCCGGTCAGCCTCGATAAGGCGGCGCTGCAGGAGCTCAAGGCAAGTCTCCGGGGTACCCTCATCCTGCGTGGCGAGCCCGGCTATGACCAGGCGCGTCGCGTGCTCAACGAATCGATCGACCGCTACCCCGCGCTCGTCGTGCAGCCGACGGGCGTTGCGGACATCCGCACCGCGGTCGACTTCGCGCGTGAGCGCGAGCTCCTGGTCGCGGTCAAGTGCGGCGGTCACAGCTACTCGGGCCGATCCACCTGCGATCGCGGCATGCAGATCGACTTGTCGCGATTCCGAGGCGTGCGCGTCGATCCCGTGTCGCGCACTGCCTATGTGTCCGGAGGGAGCCTGCTCGGGGAACTCGATCACGAGTCCATGGCGTTCGGCCTCGTCACGACCGCCGGTACCGTTTCGCACACTGGCGTCGCGGGGCTGACGCTCGGCGGCGGATTCGGTCGCGTGGCGCGGCGGCATGGTCTCGCGCTCGACAACCTGCGCGCTGCCGAGCTCGTCACGGCGGACGGCAAGCATGTGCGCGCGAGCGCCACCGAGAATGCCGACCTCTTCTGGGGCGTGCGCGGCGGCGGTGGCAACTTCGGCGTCGTGACCGCGTTCGAGTTCGCGCTGCATCCGATGTCGCGCCAGGTGGTGGCCGGCGATCTCGTCTTCCCGATTTCGCGGGCGCGCGAGCTGCTTGGTTTCTACCTGGACTACAGCCTCGATGCGCCGGACGATCTCTACATGGACGCCATAATGAACGTGCCGCCCGGCGGTAAGGACGGGGTGTGCCTGCTCCATGTCTGCTACACCGGGCCGGCGGCGCAGGCCGAGGCTGCGCTCGCGCCCGTGCGGAAGCTCGGCACGCCGCTGGCCGGCAAGCTCGAATCCGCCGACTACGTCGCGGTGCAGCGCAGCTCGGACCGCACCGATCCACGCAACGAAGGCGAGTACCTCAAGTCCGGGTTCATCGACGGCGTCGACCCGGCGCTGGTCTCCACGATCATGGACGGATTCGAGCCGAATCCGGGGCGGGAAACGACGGTGTTTTTCCAGCATTCCGGGGGCGCGATCGGTCGGGTCGCGTCCGACGCGACTGCCTTCCCGCACCGGCGCTCGACCCACAACATGTTTGCCGCCATCTCCTGGCCGCTCACGGCCGATCCGACCGGACACATCGCGTACCTCAAGAAATACTGGGCGACGCTCGAGCGCTTCACCGATGGCTACTACACGAACGAGGTGGGCGACGAGGCGCAGCGATACGTCGACGAAAACTACCAAGGAAACCTTGCGCGTCTGCAGGCAGTCAAGAGAAAGTACGACCCCGGCAATCTCTTCCGGCTGAACGCGAACGTGAAGCCGCCAGTGTGAGGTCCGTATGGATGCGACCGACATTGATCGAGGCGCCCGAAGCATTCGCCGCGACGTCCAACGCAGCGCGCCGAAGATGCTGTCGCTCGCGGCGACCCTTCTTGTCACTATCGCCTGCGCGTTGCCGCACGTCGCTGCCAGGGCCGCGGACGAGGCCGCTGCGGGCACGGCGCCCCTCAAGATCGGCGTCATCGGCACCGGTCACATCGGCGGGAACCTCGCGACGCTCTGGGCCAGGGCCGGGCACGAGCTCGTCATTTCGTCCCGGCATCCGGAGGAGCTGCAGGAGCTCGCGCGCTCTCTCGGTCCAAAGGTGCGTGCCGCTACGCCGCGGGAGGCGGCGGTCTTCGGTGACGTGATCCTGATCTCGGTGCCGTACATGGCGTTGCCCGAGCTCGGCCGGGACCTGAGAAGCAGCCTCGCCGGCAAGATCGTGCTGGACACCGGCAATCCCTATCCGCAGCGCGACGGTGCAATGGCGGAGGAGGCGCGCCGGAAAGGCACCGGTGTGGCATCGGCGGAGTTCCTGCCGGGAACGCGCCTCGTGCGCGCCTTCAACGCGATCAACTACAACGACCTCAAGAGCGAGGCGCACCGCGCCGCTCCTCGCGTCGCAATCCCGCTCGCAGGTGACGATGCCGAGGCGCTTGCAATCGCCGGGCGGCTGGTGCGCGACGCCGGCTTCGACCCGGTGGTGGTCGGACCCTTGTCGCGCGCCCGCGAATTCGATGTCGGCACCAAGGTATATACGCAGCTCCTCACCGCACCGGAGCTGCGAAGCGAGTTGGGTCTCCCGCCGGAACGGGAGTAGATTCGCCCGCGTTGCATCGCCAGGTGCGCCCCGGGGCGGATGAAGTACGCCGCGCCGGCGTGGCGCGCTGACTCGAACTGCCAGGACGTCAAACGGGGGGGGGCAGAACGATGCTCAACCAGCATTCGCCCGCGGGCCTGATGCTCATCGTCCTCGTGCTTGCCGGTTGCGGGGATCGGACCGCCAATGCACCGAAGGACAGGTACGACCCGGCGCAGATGGAACTGCGGTCTCCGCCGGCGCGGGTCACGAGCGAGCGGCACACCGGCGAGTTTGCAAGCGGAACCTCCCTCAACAGGACCGCGGAGCTGCGCTCACTCGACCGCGCGCAGGTCAAGGACGTCCGGCTCGACACGACCCACAAGATCATCGAGATCGCGCCGGGCCTGCACTACAGCGCGTGGACCTTTGGCGACCAGGTCCCCGGGCCCGCGATCCGGGCGCGCGTCGGCGA
>Ga0075431_100003131_pt1 | contig 16003 bp, 11 predicted proteins | sample RhiMetdeltSRZDD5_FD_75297 | JGI IMG/M metagenome (GOLD analysis project Ga0075431, IMG submission 75297) | Populus rhizosphere microbial communities from Tennessee, USA - Rhizosphere MetaG P. deltoides SRZDD5 | ecosystem: Host-associated > Plants > Roots > Rhizosphere > Soil | place: USA... | reverse complement strand
AGAAGTCCAAACGCTGACGGCGTCGCAGGCTCACCGGGTCCCCCTGGTACGAAAAAGAGGGGGGGCCCACTCGTCGGGCCGGTGGCCGGCACGACGATCACCCGCAGCTCGAGCGTCCGGGTTTGCGGGGAGCCGAGGCTCTCGTCGACGGGGACCCATCCGCAGCGGGCTGGCACCGGCGCCGGCGGCCCCTCCAGCGTGCAGGGCTCGAGGCTCGCGGGCGGCGGGTCCGGATGGCTCGCCAGCGTGCTTTCGCCGGGAAGGGCGAACGCCGCGGCGAGCGCGAGGACGACGGGCCCAACCACCCTCCTCGCCTCGCTTCGCCCACCACTGGTAGACGTTCGGCGAGATCCGCCAGTCATTCAGAGAGACTCCGACCGACGCTGGGACTCTAGCACCGCAGCAGCGGAGTGCCGGGCGCGGTGGTGACGCGTTACTGGCTGGGCTCGACCGTCAGCTTCGCCGTGCCGTGGGCGCCGTAGTAGCCGAAGTCGTCGGCGATCCGGGCGTGCACGGTGTGCGTGCCGACGCCGTAGGCGCTGTCGAGCTGCACCTCGAGCACCGCGTCGCCGGAGGCGTTGGTCGACTTCGAGCCGAGGGGGGGTCCGCCGAGGTCGAACGTCACGCTGACGCCGCTGCGAGGGAGGCCGGTCGACGCATGGGTCACGTGCGCCTTCAATGCGACGGTCTGCCCGACGCGGCCGGTGAGCTCGGGCACGGTGATCCTGGTCCTGGCCAGCACCATCGACACCGGCATCTCGACCTCATCGGCGAGCCAGTCGCTGTCCTGCGCCATCCTCACGGACAACGTCTTGCAAGCCACCTGGGGCCTGCCGGAGACGTGGGCCGTCCCGTTGGCGTCGGTCACTCCCGACAGGGTCCACCCGACCGCCCAGGCCTTGCCGTTCCAGTACGTGAACGTGAAGTTGACGGTCTGACCCTCGATCCCGCCCGCAGACGACATGTGCGGACCTATCGGGGTGATCCTGGTGACCTGCGCGGAAAATCGGAGCGTCTCCCCCACCTGCCCCGACTCGGCGGTGAGGATGTTCAGGAAGCCGTGGTGCACGTGCCAGATCGGATAGGTGTGCTCGTCGGAGGAGCCGACGCTGAAGTCGTCGCCGATGAAGGCCACCTCGATATGGGCGTCCCCCGCGATATTCCTGGGTATCGGGTACTGGATGCTGGCGACACCCTTGACGGTGGTTGCCGTGCCGCCGCGGCCGTTGACCGTGAAGTTCAGAGCCCGCCCGTCGAGCTTCGCGCCATCGGTCTGCCGGGTCAGCGTCGCGCGGACGGAGAGCGTGCCGCCCGGCTGCACGCCCTTGCTCGGTGCGTTGTACCAGGTCGATCCGAGCACCAGCTTGGTGTCGGCCTTGGCCGCCAGGAACTGGGCGACCGCCTTCGAGGGCCCGAGGACGTTGTCGCCCTCGAAACGTGCCTCGAACGGCGCGGTGCCTTGTGGAATCTGCGCGATCCTCCAGGAACACGTCGCCACGCCCTGCGGGTTGGTCTTGGCGCCACATGCAGACGCCCCGGCGACGCGGAACTTCACCTCGTGCCCCTGGAGCGCCACCCCGGCGGCCGACGTCCGCAGCGTCGCCGAGAGCGAGACCTTCTCGCCCACCGCTCCGCCACGACTCTCGAGCTCGAGCCTCGTCGCCGGCAGAATGATCGAACCCGGCGTGGGCTTCTTGCCCGGGCTGACGGGCCCGCGCGGGGCCGCCTGGTCCGCGGCGTGCGTCGAGCCGGCCGTCGCGACGCACACCACCACTGCCGAGGCCACCATGCCGAGGGTGCGCATGAGAGTTCCCGGAATCTTACTGCAACGGCGAGACCGGCCAGGAGGCGGCCTCGCGCCTAGGGCTTGACCGAAAATCGCACGCGGTAGAGGTCGTACTTGCCGACCTTCGCCTCCGGTCTCTGACCGGTGAAATACAAGATCGCCCCATCGGCCCAGTCGATCGCGGGTCCGTACGTGTAGCCGCCGCTCACGTTCACCGTCGCCGGGAGGATCGTTCCCGCGTCGTAGCCCTCGGGGCCCAGCGCGGCGAAGAAGAGCTCGACCGGATCGTCCTTGATGTCCGCCGAGCGCGTGAAGACGATGGAGCGCCCATCGGGGAGGTACGTGGCGTCGAACTCATCGGCCGAGGTGTTGACGGCGCCCGGGAGGGGTTGCGCGGGCGCGAGCTCACGTCCGGCGAGTCGTGTCACGAAGAGGTCGCGGCGTCCCGCGCCGCCGCGTCCGTCGGATGCGAAGAGCAGCGTCTTGCCGTCCGGCGAGACCGCCGGCGCCCACTCGTCGCCGGCGCTGTTGACCTCCGCTCCGAGGTGCTCCACCGCCCCGAAGCCGCTCGCCGTTGCCGGCACGCGAAAGATGTCGTCCCCGCCGAGCGTGCCCGGCCGGTTCGAAAAGAAGTACACGGACTTCCCGTCCGGCGAAAACGCGGGATCGAACTCCTTGTCCGGCGAGTCGAACGACGCGGGCTCCGGCGCGGACCATCCGTTCGTGCCCTTGCGAGTGAGCCAGATGTCCCATCCTCCGGGTCCGCCGGGGCGATCCTTGCTGCCCCAGAGCATGGTCTTGCCGTCGGGACTCACGGCCAGGCGCACCTCCGAGAATTCGCTCGAGGCGATACCCGGCAAGACGAGCTCGGCGGGGGAGGTCACCGCGAACACCCGCTGCGAAGCCGGAACCGCGGCGGCCCGCGCCTCGGCCGCCACCGCGGGCGCGACCTGCGGCGTCGTGGCGAGCGCGAAGAGGCAGAAGCAGTGAACGAGAGATCTGGGCATGGGAGGAGCATGCCGAACCGGGGGCCCACGGCCTAGATCCACTTCCGACGTGGCGAGGATGACCACTTCGGAATCGCCAAGGCGATTCGCGGATCAGTCCCTTGGCACCTCCTCGCCGACCTCTTCTCCCGATCGCGGAGGGTCGCTAGCCGTCCCGCAGGGACTCCGTCGGGTCGACCTGAACAGCACGACGGGCCGGTCCGGCCGCGGACAACAGGCCGATGGTCATGATGAAGATGGCGGCCGCCGGGAGGATCCCCGGGATGTGCCACCCGCCCTCGACCTCGATGTTCAGCTTGCGATGAAGGACGAGCGCGACCGTGACGCCAACGACGACGCCGGCGGCGATCTGCCACAGCGCGCGGGCGAAGATGCTCGCCAGCAGTAGCCCCGGCCGCGCGCCGAGCGCCGTCCGAATGCCGATCTCGCGGCGCCGCCGGGTGACCGTGAAGGACATGAGGGCGTAAAGCCCAGCAGCCGAGAGGACGAGCACGCTCAGAGTCACGATGGCAAGGGCGTAAGACGTCAAGTTGCTGGACACCTGCGCCGCGCCGAGGACCTCATCGAGACGGCGCACATCATCCAGACGCAGAGTCGGATCGAGGTTCGTGACGATCTCTTGAAGGCGACGCGACATCGCGGCAGGATCGGGCCCGGCACGCAGGGCCAGCTGGATCGAGCTGGCGGCTCCACCCGCACTGGACAGCGCCGGAAGCAGCGCCGAAACATACATTCGTCCCTGGGATGTGTTCGCGGGGCGGTCGGGAACGATCCCGACGATCTCGTACCAGGGCCCGGCCTCCGCTCCTGGGGTAGGAACCGGCCTGACCCGGCGGCCAATGGGATTGGCGTCGCCGAGCACCTGTCGCACGAACGTCTGGTCCACGATCGCCGTCGCCCCCGCGCCGAAATCCCTGCCGTCGAACGTGCGGCCCGCCAAGGCCGAGACGTCGAATACCGTGAAGAAGGCACGGTCGACCTGATTCGCTCTGACGTACCGTCGGATGCGTTGGTCGCCGGCGGCCCCGTCGTTGTCGATCTCTGCCATCTCGACGAGCGCCAGAGGCTCCGCGCCGGGCAATGCCGCGGCGAACGTCACTGCAGATGTGCCGAGCTCCGCTTCGATCTGGCGAAGGACCTCGGCCTGGAGGTCTCGGACGCGAGAAGCGGACGACGGCAGGTCCGCCTCCGCGGTTCGCACGCCCTGGGAATCGACCACGAGCCGCGCGGTAAGGAATTCCCCAGTGGCAAACCCGGGGCCGAGAACGGCGGGCCGCAGGTGCCCCCACGCCAGCTCCATCGTGGACGGCAGCCCTGCCAGAACCAAGCCGACCTGCGCGACGATCAACGCAGTCCACGTCGCGCCGAGCGGTATTCCCGTCCGGCTGCCCAACGAGCGGAGTGCGACGGGCAGGACTCGGCCGGTGGCCTGCAGAGCAGGTACCAGGCCGGCAATCAGCGCGGCCAGCACGGAAAGGCCGGCGACGAAGAGCGCGGCGCGCCACGAGAAGTCGAAGTCCACCCAGAACGGGAGCGAGCCGCCCAGATCCGGGAACCGCCTGATGATCTCCCCGATCCGGGTGAGGATCGGGCGTGTCATGGCGAGCGCCACGGCTCCCGCCGCCGAAGAGAGCACGAGCACCTCCACGCACAGCTGCACCACGATGCGACCGCGGCTCGCGCCCAGCGCGAAGCGAGCGGCGAACTCCTCCTGGCGCGTGACCGTTCGTGCGTAGATGAGGATGGCGATGTTCAGGCATGGCGGCACGAGCAGCAGGGTGACGAGAAGCAGGATGAGGCGCTGTTGCCAGGCCAGTTCCCCGCGCTCGACATCATCCGTAAACGCAAACGTATAGGGCACGACACGTGGGCGGCGCGCGTCGATATCGCTGACGCGCTGACGCGCGTGCCCGCTCGTCGGTCCGGTCGCCGGCGGCAGTAGCCCTCTGGTCGTCAGCTCCGCCTGGGCGACGTCCAGCGAGACGCCGGGGGCGAGCCGGGCGAATACGGCTCCTTCGGGCGCGGCCTTCAGGGAGCCCACAGGATCCGATCGGAGTGGGATCCAGTAGCGGTGGTTCACCGGGAAAGCAAAGCCCTTGGGCATCACACCGACCACGGTGTGGACGATCTCGCCGAGCCGTACCGTCTGGCCGACGACCGCACGATCGGCCGCGAACCGCGACTGCCACACGTCGTATCCGATCACCACCACGGCCGCCGCGCCGACGTGCTCGTCGGCCTCGGCGATCCACCGCCCCAGGAACGGCGGCACCCGCGCCAGCCGGAAGCCCGAGGCGGTGATCTCGGCGACGCGCACCCACTCGGCCGGACGGCCGTCGACGATCAGTCGGCGCTCGATGGTCTGAAACCCGCCGAGATCCTCCACCGACTGCAGCGTCTCGCCCCACCGCTCGAGGTCGCGCCGGGACACATCACGTCGGCGATGCGCCTCCGCGTCCCAGCTCTGAAGTACGACCACCCGCTCCCCCTCGTCGAGGGGCGGCGCGGTGCGCCCCATGAACTCGTCGAGAAAGACGAAGACCACCGCGGCGATGGTGATCACGATCGTCATCGCCAGCCCACCGGCGAACGTGAGGCCCCAGGATCGACGCAACATGCGGAGCCCTAGCTTGGCGTCCAGCGCGAAGCCGTCGAGCCAAGGCAGGCCCGACGCCGCGCGCCGCGACTCGCGCAGCTGCGTGATGCCGCCCAATTGCACGCGGGCGGCCCGGCGTGCCTCCTCGACGGTGAGCCCCCGGCGCAGGCCGTCTTCCTCCGCCATCTCGAGGTGGGCAGCAATCTCCTGGTCGAAGTCCGACTCGAGGTCGCCGGGACGGAGGAATCCGCGAATGCGGGCGGCGATCGTTCTCAAGAACGCGAGCACGACTCAGCTCCCGGTCTGCGGGTGCAACACCCGGCCCATCACGCCGGCGATGCGCTCCCAGTTCTCGGTCTCGGCCTGCAGTTGCTTGCGACCGGCCTTCGTCAGCGAATAGAACTTGGCCTTGCGGTTGTTGTCGGACACGCCCCACTCTGCCCTGATCCACTTCTTCTGAACCAGGCGGACCAGGCACAGGTAGACGGTGCCCTGGTTCACGATCAAGGCACGCTCCCCCACTTGCTCGATGCGAAGGGCGATACCGTAGCCGTGCAGCGGCCCGAGGTGCTCCAACGTCTTGAGGACCATCAGGTCGAGGGTGCCCTGAAGAATGGACGACTCAGAATTCGGCATGCCGAATACCTCTGGGATGTACGGCAACACCTCTGTGTTGTATAGAGGAGCGTAGCCGCCCGCCCTGTGGGATGTCAAGAGGAGAGAACCGGACATGAGCACGATCGTGGTGCAGGCATTCATCACCCTCGACGGCGTCGTCCAGGCCGGCGGCGGACCTGACGAGGACCGCGACGGCGGCTTCGAGCACGGCGGGTGGGCGATGGACTATGACGACCGGATGGACAAGCTCGGCGAGGGCGGGGACCTCGTCGCAGACTGGGAGAGCCGCACCGAGGCGTTGCTTCTCGGGCGCAAGACGTACGAGATCTTCGCCCGCTCCTGGGGCGTGTGGGACGAGAACGCCGAGGGTTTCCAGGGCGAGCTGACGCGAAGGTACAACCGCATCCCCAAATACGTTGCGTCGCGCACGCTGACCGAGCTCGGCTGGAAGAACTCGCGGCTTCTCGGCCCCGACGTGCCGGCTGCGGTGAGGAAGCTTCGTGCGGAGCAGGGCGGCGAGATCCGCGTGTGGGGAAGCACCCAGCTGATCAGGACGCTGGCCGAGCACGATCTGGTCGACGAGTACCGGCTTGCGGTCTACCCGCTCGTGCTGGGCAGCGGCAAGAAGCTGTTCTCCGACGGGTTCGCGCTCGCCAGGCTCAGCCTGATCGAGAGCCGCACCCTGCGGTCCGGAGTCGTGGTCAACACCTACCGGCGCTCCGACCCCGGCTGAGCCCTCACCACTCCGAGCACCGACCCAGGCGCCCGTCTATTCGAGCGCCAGGCGGTGCGGTTGCCACTGCAGGCCGAGCGCCATGATCCGTTCGAGCAGCTGCGGGTAAGGCAGCTTGGCCAGCTCCGCCGACTGGGCGAAGTCTTCGAGCGCCGCCAGCTGCGGGTTGGCGTTGGCCTCGATCACGTACGCCTTGCCGCTGGCATCCATGCGGAAATCGATGCGCGCGTAGCCCGTGAGCTCGAGCGCTCGATAGGCGCGCCGCGCCAGGTGCTGAACCCTGGCCGCCTGGTCCTCGGACAGCTGCGCCACGTCCGTGTCGATTCCGTGGCGCCTCTGGTATTTGACGTTCCACTTCACCCGCTCGGTGGCGATGTGCCAGTGATCGCCGGACATCTTGGCGAACGACATCTCCCACACCGGCAACACGCGCAGGCGATGGTTGCCGAGAACACCCACATAGAGCTCGCGGCCGTCGATGAACTGCTCGACGATCGCGGGCGTGTGAATCGCCTCGTGGATGTACTTCACACGCTTCACGAGCTGATCTTCGTTGGCCACGACCGAAGCCTGCGAGATACCGACCGATGACTCGTAGGTCAGCGACTTGACGATGAGCGGAAAGGTCAATCGCTTGGGAAGGATCGGCTTGCGATTGACGGGCACGACGGTGAAGTCCGGCGATGGGATGCGGTGATACGCAAGCAGCTTTCTCGCCAGCGACTTGTCGCGCGCGAGGGTCAGTCCGCGCGGATTGCAGCCGGTGTACGGCGCCCGGAGAAGCTCCAGATAGCTGACGACGTTCTGGTCGAAGACGCCGATGTCGGCGAACGCTTCCAGGAGATTGAAGACGATCGAGGGATGGAACTCCTCGATCGCCCGGCGGATGGGCGTGAGGTCGTCGTTCACGCCGATGACCAGCAGCTCGTGGCCGCGCTTGCGGAGCGTCGTCACCACGTCCCACTCCATCTGCCACTCCGCTGAGACCTCGGCCGCCGAGACGTCTTCTTTCGGCACCAGCTCGTGGTGCACGAGGACGAGCACGCGATGCCGCTTCACGGAGTCACCAAGTTCAGAGGGCCACTCGCTTCATAGCGCCACCTGTTTCAGAGCCACCTGTCTCAATGCGCTACCTGTTTCACAGCGCTACCTGCTTTCATAGCGCCACCCGATGGCGACCGCTGTGCAGGTAGTTCATCGTCTGCACGGTCAGGAGCACGGTGAACTCGTTGCGGGCCTGCTCTTCAGGGGCGGCAAGGCGCAGCTTGAGCTCGCGGCAGCGACCGATCATGTCTTCGAGAACCTTGTCGATGGTGTATTGGTAGATGCCGGTCCAGCTCGCGACGACGCGGCGGACCGGCTGGCGCACCTTGCCGATGAACTGCGCGGCCGTCATGTTGGCGGCGAACTCCGGAGCGTCGGAAAAGAGCCGGCGCAGCTCGCGGTCGTAGAACTTCGGGTGATCGACGCCATGATGCCGGCGCCTGCGGCGATAGTGCCAGCGAAGAGTGTGCCGCAGGCGCGGCAGCGGGTCGACCTCTTCCGGGTCCGCGACGAGCGGGGGGCGGCCGCGCAATCCGCGCATCAGCGTGTCCATGTACTGCAGCTTCTTCAACGCCGGCCACCCCGCGTAACGCTGGGCCCAGTTCGATTCCGGCGTCAGCCACACCGCAAAGGTCTCTGCGAAGTCCTCGTCCGGGTGGCTCTGCGCATACCAGGGATCGATGTGCTGGACGAAGCTCTTGCTGTACGGCTTCGGCGTGTAGAACTCCGGGTAGGGCTCTGCCGAGCTGCCGAACAGCAATCGACGCTGCCGTCGCAGGCGCAGCTTGAAAGCGTGGTCGATGACATGTCCCGCCTCGTGCCGCAGAATGCGCATGCACCACTCGTGGTCGCCGCCTTCGACTTCGAGCATTTGCGACCGTTCCAGCCGCTCCAGGCGGGGATGCGTCAGATAGAACGGCACCGCCATGGCCACGGTTCCGTTCGGCGTCGCCCACTCGTTCGAGATGTAGAAGCTGATCGGCAGCTGGAGCTCTCGCGCCGCGAGCTCGCCCTGCAGCTGCGCGATGCGGCCTTCGACGACGGTTCCGTCGAGCTTGAGCGGCAGATCGGAGAGCCGCAGGTCGAGCAGTTGCTCGTCCGGCAGGTCAGCCCAGTTCGCCGGAACCCTGGGCGACGGAGGGCCGGTCATGGTGTCAGCTTGTATTCCTCGCCCAGCGGCCCCGCGCCCGCCAGGTACCTGCGCGCTCGCACCAGCTCCGCGACCTGCCGGATGTGCCCGAGATCGTGGAGCGCCCACTCGTGCAGCATCTGCGACAAAGTGATCTCGCCTGCGGCCTTGTGTAGCGCCTTGCGACTCCCCACCTCCGCCGGAAGCCCCCGCAACAGCTCGAGGTTCATATCCCGCTGGTCCTCGAAGTGCCCGAAGGCCTCCTCCGGATCCGCGTTCTTGTAAACCTCCAGATGCATCTGCGCGTCGTCGGGCTCGAACTCCGGCATCTCCTCGCTCAGAAAGCGGTCCACGCGCGGCCGGTAGCAGTGCCACTCCGAGTGCGAAAGGTGGGAGAGCACCTCCGCGATCGAGAAACGGTCCCCCGCCGGCTTCCAGCGCGCGTCCTCTTCCGAGATCTCCGACATCAGGCCGCGCAGGATCACCGGCGTCGCCTCCAGCAGATCGAGGCAAGGCAGCGTGTCGTTCATGGAGACGATCCTACGCTGCTCTCGACCGGCGATTCGTAGGCCGCTCGCCGCGTCGTGCGAGCCCGAGGAGCCCCAGCCGGCGGGCCTCGGAGGCCCACCGCAAGCGCACCTCGCGGCCCCTCTCGCCGTCGGGTTCCGCTGCCGCGAGTCGAAGCTCGATCTCGTCGACGACTCGATCACCGGCTCGCGCCGCATCGGCCGCCGCCGTGAGGTCGCGACGCGCTTCGTCGAGCCTGCCTTCGCCGGCAGCGAGAGCGGCTCGGGCTCGCAGGAAGGTCAGCCGGCGCCGCAGATCGGGCGCGGCAGCGTCGGCGTCGCCCAGCGCGGCCAGCCTTCGCCGCGCTGCGCCGAGCCGACCCGACTCGGCGTCGATGCGGGTGCGGAGCTCCTCGGCGAGCGTGCCGGCCGAGCTCCCGATCCCGGCGTTGGTCGACGCATCGTCGAGGATCCGCAGGGCGGCCGCACGATCGCCCGCCGCCAGCTCGACCAACGCCCGATCGACGTTGGTGAGCGCGGCGAGGACCGGCTCGTTTTCCGCGATCTGCAATCGGTGCGCTTCGGCAAGCTCGCGCCGCGCTGCATCGGCATCGCCCCGGGCCGCCGCCTGCCAACCGCGGAGGAGCTTCGCCGCGGTCAGCGTCACGCGGTCGCCCGACGAGCGAGCGGCCTCCTCGAGCTCGTGCGTCAGCGCCTCGACCTGGTCGAAGCGGGCGGCGGCGACCTCCACCCGGCCTCGCACGAGGAGCGCGTAGGCGAGGTCGGGCCAGTCTGCCGCTTCACGCAAGTAGCCGATCGCCTCGTCGAGAAGGGCGGCAGCCTCTGCCACGCGCCCTTGCTCCGCGAGCGCCTCACCCAAGACCCAGAGTAGCCGGCGTTGGTTTGGGCGTTCGTTCTTCGAGATCCGGATCGACTCGCGGGCCCAACGCTCCGCGGCGTCCGGACGGCCTCGCCGGAGGCTCACCTCCGACAGGTTGCGCAGGACGATCACGCCGTCCGCGCCGGCCTTGCGGAAGTTGGCCAGGGCGCGTTCGAGCCGCCTCTCCCCTCGCACGTACTCGCCGCGTTGGAGCGACTGGATCGCGAGGTTGTTGAGCACCTGGGCCGCGGGCAACGCGTCGCCGGCCTTCTCGAAATCGGCGAGCGCGAGCTCCATCTCGCGCTCCCCCTCTGCGTGCTGTCCGAGAATGACGAGCATCCGTCCGCGCGAGGCACGAGTCCTTCCGACCAGCTCCCCGCGGCCCATGCTCAGGGCGGCGTCGCGGGCGCGGGTGAACAACGCCAAGGCCCGCTGCGGCTGGTCGCGATGCTGCGAGAGGAATCCATCGATGTAATCGCAGAGCGGATCGCGCTCCCTCCCGGGGATCTGCCGCATCCGCGCCAGGACGAGCCCCGCTTCGTCCAGACGGTCGTCGTACACCAGGCGGATCGCCAGCCCGGCGCCGGCTTCGACGTCGGTGGGTGCTCCGGCGAATCGCTTCTCGAGATCCTCGATCGGCAAGGCCGTGACCTGGCTGAAGGGAAACGGGCGAGGCTCCGGCGGCGGGGCCGGGCGCAGGCGCGCCGCCTCGCGCGACGAAGCGATCGCCAGCGCGAAGGCCGTCAGGGCGGCGACGATCGCGCCGCCGGTGAGCAGTCGCGTACGTTCCCGGCGCAGAAATCTTCCGGCGCGATAGCGGAGCCCACCCCGCCTCGCCTCGACCGCGCGGCCGGCGAGGAAGTTGCGCAGGTCGTCGCCCAGCGCCGCAGCCGAGTGGTAGCGCTCGCCCGGTTCCTTGCGCAGCGCCTTGAGACAGATCGCGTCGAGATCGCGATCGAAGCGCCCGCCGTGCGATGCGGAGGGCGCCGGGCCTCCGGAGCGTCCCGGGCGCCGGGGGTCTGCGCTCGCCCGGCGCGCCGCGGTCGAGGGCGGCTCCGGATCGGTCTCGAGCACGGCACGCGCGAGCTCCGCGGGCGTGCCGTATTCGCCCCCGAACGGACGCCGGCCGGCCAGGAGCTCGTAGAGGACGACGCCAAGGCTGTAGACGTCGGAGGCGAAGGTCGCACGCTCGCCGCGGAATTGCTCGGGGCTCGCGTACGCAGGAGTCAGCGCTCGCATCCCCGTGCGGGTCAACGTCAGGCTCTCGCCACCCCCCGGCGCGAGCAGCTTCGAGATCCCGAAGTCGAGCAGGCGCGGCCGGCCGTCCCTGCCGACGAGGAGATGGCTTGGTTTGAGGTCGCGATGGACGACTCCGTGCTCGTGCGCGTATTGCACCGGCTCGACGACGGCGAGCAGGAGCTCGATCCGTGCGCGCACGTCGAGCGCACCGCGGACGGCGTACGAGATCAGGTCCTCCCCTTCCACGTATTCGAGCGCCAGGAACCAGACGCCCTCCGGCGACCGGCCACCGGCGAGGAACCGTGCGATGCCAGGGTGCTCGAGCGAAGCGAGGATGCGCACCTCGTCGCGGAAGCGGCGGATCTCGTCTTCGCTCGCCAGCGGTCGATCGATCACCTTGAGCGCCAAGGTCCGGCGGAAGTCGGCGGTCTCCTCTTCGGCGAGGAAGACGCGGCCCATGCCGCCGCGCCCGAGCTCGCGGAGGATGCGATAGGGACCGACGCGTTCCGGAACGGCGTCAGGGGCCGCCGTCTTCGGCTGCGCGAGCTCGGCCGCCAGGACGTGCAGCGGCCTGTCGAGGACCGAGCTGCCGCCGGTGGCCTCGAGCATCCGCTCGAGATGCCGTGCCGTGGCCGCATCCACGGCAGCCAGCTCCGCGAGCAGGCTCCGACGGCCGGCGGCGTCGAGTGTGAGGGCTCGCGCGAACAGGTCGGGCAGATCCTCGCCGTTCACGGGCTGCATTCCATCGCGGTGCGCCGCCAAGCGCGGGCGAATTGCCAGGCCCGCAGCCGCCCGTTCACCGGGGCACCCGTCGCCGCGTGGAGGGCACGGCGGGAGTCTACCGCCGCCCGGAGGGCACTTGGCTAACGGCTTCGTCGGGTGGGCTGCTCCGTGGCACTGCCCGGCGAGCAGTCGCGCGTAATCCGATCGGAAGGCGCACTACAGGCTCACGCCTTCCGCGAAGACCACCAACCACCACTCGATAGCCAACGCCCGCCCCGATCCCGGGAGCTACGGGAGAGCCTCGTCGGCTAGACCGGTCGCCACGACCAAGGAGACGACCCTTGCACGCTTCGACTTCGGATTCGCCCCATCGCCTTTCGCTCTCGCGCGCTTCGATCTCACCAGTGCGCGCCGCCCTCGAGAGCGCTGGCCGCTCGGTGATCGCGGCCGCCGCACTGACCGCCGCGCTCGCCGGCCCCGCGCTCGCCCACCCCTCGCCGGGCGACTACGTGTACTACCCGTTCCCCAACGTCTACCTCAACTACAAGCTCACGGCGGAAGCCGGCGAGGCGTTGGCGCTCCAGCCCGACGGCCTGGTGGTCGTCGCCGGCAATCGCACCCAGGGCGCCGCCCCGGGCACGCCTCCCCGCGCGTTCGTGTGGCGGCTGTGGCCCTGGGGTGACAACGACCAGAGCTTCGGGGGCGGCGACGGTGTCGTCGAGCTCGACCATGGCAGCAATGCGCAAGGCGTCGTCGTGCAGCAGGACGGCAAGATCGTCGTCGCCGGAACCATCGGCAACTCCGCCAGGGTGTGGCGTCTCGAGCCGGACGGCAGCCCGGACCTGGGATTCGGCGTCGGTGGCCAAGTAGTGCTCTCCAACACCTGGAGCGCCGCGGCCGGGCTCGCGCTGCAGGAAGACGGCCGGATCGTCATCGCCGGCCATGTCTACGACCCCCAGTACCTGTGGAACTGGGCGGCATGGAGACTCGACCCGGCCGACGGCGCGCGCGACCTGAGCTTCGGCTCCGCCGGGCAGGTGATGATCGACGCCACGAGCTGGGAGTACACCAACGCGATGGCGCTCCAGCCGGACGGCAAGATCCTCATCGCCGGCCACCAGTCCAACCAATATTCTGCCTACGCGACGGTGCTTCGCCTGCTTCCCGACGGCACGCTCGACCGGACCTTCGACGGCGGCGGCGTTGCGCGCTTCAGCTACAACGCCTTCCCCTACATCGAAGCGATCGCCATGGCGCCGGACGGCAAGATCGTCCTCGGCGGCGGCACCGGCTACACGGGACCGCCGTCGACCTCCGACGGCTTCGACGCCTACGTCGCGCGGCTGCGCCCGAACGGCGGCAACGGCTCCATCGACGGCGCGCTCGACCCGACGTTCAACAGCGTGGGCATCCAGCCCATCCCGCAGATCGGCACCGGCATCATCAGCGGCCTCGCCGTCGAGGACACCGGCAGGATAGTGGCGGTCGGCCGGCTCACGCACGACCAGCTCCACCAGAACATCGAACCCCACGGCGCCGTCTACCGCATCAACGTCGACGGCACCATCGACTCCGGGTTCTTCGACATCTGGTGGGCGGGCATTACTGACTACCGACCCATCGACGAGCTGCCCGCCGACTGGGGGCTGGCCGCGGTGGCCATCGCGCCGGGCGGCAACATCATCATCGCCGGCTGGCACGCGCCCACGCGCGAACGCCCCAGGGAGGGCGGCGACGACACGAGGGCAATCCTCGTCACACTCCGCGGCGGCGAGGCCACTCCGCAGTAGCGCAGGGCTTCACCGCGACCCCTTGCCCAGTCGCCGGTTGCGACCGGCGGCTGGGCGCCGGCGTCAGTCGCACTCGAAGGCGTCGGTGTCCGGCGCCATCGCCGTCGATCCGTGAGTGCGGCGCCGGCGGCGCCGCACTCGCGCTCTCGCCGCGGTGGCCGCTACTGCTGAGCGACCCAGACGTTGATCGAGGCCGGCTCAGTCAGCGCGTCGCTCCAGATGTAGCCGTCGGACCAGATGTAGCCGTCAGACCAGAAGTAGTTGTCGGCCCAGATGTAGCCGTCCGACCAGATGTAGCCGTCGGACCAGATGTAGCCGTCGGACCAGATGTAACCGTCGCTCCAGATGTAGCCGTCGCTCCAGATGTAGCCGTCGAGGCCGCGGATGAAGAAGTTCCCGGCCGCGTCTTTGTCGGCGGCGCCGCCGTAGTGCTGCGTGCCGTTGAGGTCGCTGGCGATGTTGAGGCCGCGGTTGGCGCAGGCGCCGGCGGGCAGTGTCATGCGCGAGGCCCGGTCGACGTTCACGATGCCGGCGCCCTGCTGGAAGATGCTGTAGGCGAGCTCGCCGGCGTCGTCGACCGCCGGCCGCGCCGAGTGGGTGAGCAGGCACTTGACGTCGTCGGGGCGCAGCGACGGGCGCTGCTGCAGCAGCAGCGCGGCGGCGCCGCTCACCACCGCGGCGGCCTGCGAGGTGCCCGACATGGTGAAGTACTTCGGGTTGTCGAAGGACTCCGGATGGGCGCGCGCGAGGAAGGAGTTCTTCGGCATCAGCCCGAGCGCGTGACCGCCGGGTGCCACCACGTCGGGCTTGACGAAGCCCTCCCAGGTGGGGCCGGTGCCGGAGAAGACGGCGAGCTGGTCGTCGGCGCCGTTTGCCGGCGTGTAGTTGTCCGTCATCGCGCCGACGGTGAGCACGTAGGGGACGTTGCCCGGTACGCCGATGCCCATCGGGTTGGGGCCGGTGTTGCCGGCGGAGGTCACCACCACGATGCCGGACGCCCAGGCCGCCATCACCGCCTGGTTGAGCGGGTCGTCCCAGTAGTGCGAGCGCGGGGTGGCGCTGAAGGAGCAGTTGAGCACGCGGATGCCGAAGAGGTTGCGGTACTGCACCACGAAGTCGATGCCGCGGATGACGTCGGCATAGGTGCCGCGGCCCTGGTCGTCGAAGGCCTTGACGAAGGCGAGCCGGGCGCCGGGGGCGACGCCGTTGAAGCGGCCGTTGACGTCGAGGCTGCTGCCGATGACGCTGGCGACATGGGTGCCGTGGCCGTTGCCGTCCACCACGACGTCGTTGTTCCAGCGCCGGGGGTCACGGGCGTCGTAGACGGCGACGATGCGAAGCCGCCCGCGGGAATCGGTGATGAGGCCATTGGTCAGGTAGAGGCCGGTGTCGAGGACGGCCACCGTGACGCCGCGGCCGTCGACGCCGGCGGCGTGCAGGCGGTCGGCGCCTACCAGCGCAGGGTAGAAGGTGTCGAGGTTGTTGCCGCTGCCGCCGCCACTGGTCGCCAGCTCGACGCCCTCGTTGACCGACACCCGCAGCCGGCGATCGCCCTGCAGCGCGGCGAGCTCACCGGCGGTCAAGTCGGCGGCGACGCCGCGGATGATGCCCAGCTCGTGGGTGACGACACCTCCGGCCGCGGTGACCGCGGAGCGGGCATGCTCGAGGCTGGCACCCTGCACGAGGAAGGAGACCCGAGGTTGCGGGGGGGCGAGATCGCGCGGCGCCGGCGACGGCCGGCCGACGAGCAGCAAAGCGAGGAGCGGCAGCAGCCGGCGAAGAAAAAGAGGAGCGTTCATGGGTGGCCTCCAGTGGTGAACCCGCCGGAGGAGCAACAACCGTACCTCGGTCTCCCACCCCGGTTGTCACTCTAAAGCACTGACAAGAAAAAGCTTGCGGCACCAATGCCGAAATCGGTCCGGCGCGCCGTTTCGGTCGCGACAAGAAACGGC
>Ga0075431_100003125_pt1 | contig 16015 bp, 21 predicted proteins | sample RhiMetdeltSRZDD5_FD_75297 | JGI IMG/M metagenome (GOLD analysis project Ga0075431, IMG submission 75297) | Populus rhizosphere microbial communities from Tennessee, USA - Rhizosphere MetaG P. deltoides SRZDD5 | ecosystem: Host-associated > Plants > Roots > Rhizosphere > Soil | place: USA... | reverse complement strand
CATCGACTGTGAACGCGCGTCTGGCCGAGCAAAAGAACTGAGCTTCACCACGGACGAACTCAACAGAGAAGTTGGCCAGCCATGCCGGACCATCCGCCAATAGACGCCCTTGAAAAGAAGATCCGGCTTGGCTGCGGATTGATTGCCGGTAGTGCATCGGGTAACGGGCCGGTGGTTGGGACCGTGCGGATAGGAACGATCGCGGTGCGTTCATTCATGTGGCTGGGCAGATCCGCGCCCGAGGAGGAACGCGGCCCGTTCCAGCTCCTCGAGGACATGCACACGATTGTCCTGAAGTGAGGTAAGGAATCTTGTTGCGAAGGGCGCTTTGGCTGGCTTTCTCGCTCTTTCCGGTCTGGTCTTATGCCGCGATTTTCGCCGGTCGTGGCGTCGTCAGATCGTACTGGTGGATCCTGTACGCCGGACTGGTGGTTGCGCACTACTTCTTCGTCATCGTGCACCCCCTCTTCAATCGAAACCTGGAGTCGTGGAAGGTGAGGGGAGGATGGGCAGCGATGAACCTGATGTTCTATCCGCTAGGCGCGCTATACGCCTGGTTCGGCACGGCAAAGCCTGTCAGAACCGCCACGTGAACCCGACGGATCCGAACCGATCCGGTTGCTCCTGCCCTTCGTATTCACGGCTCCGAATCACATACGTATACGCGACACGCAGCTTGCGCCAGAGAACCGCAAAGCCCGCCTGACCGTCGTAGACGAACGTCTCCTTGTGGATGTCGACGTCATACGTCGATGCGTCACCATCGAGAAAGATGTTCTGCGCGACGGCGCGTGCATCCACGCCTGCAAACACATACCAGCCCAGCCCATCGCGCGGCTGAAAGAATGCGGAGCCTGGCAGGCTGGGTCGGATGCGGGGCACGCCGAAGTCGTTGCGCAAGTCCCGGCCGAGTCGCAGCGTGATTCCGGCATTGCCGTAGGTCGCGATGTTGCCGAGACTGAAACCGACGTGCGGACTGAAATCCACTTCCACAGGTCCCAGACGCCGCTTGCCGATATTGCGCCACCGATGCTCGTACAGCAGCTGATAGCCGAATTCGTCGCTGAGTTGATTGTCCCAGCCGTTCGCGTGCGCGCTGCTGATCCAGTCGTGAAAGCCGTTCTGCACCTCTTCGCCCTGAGCTGAAGGGCCGACGATGCCGAGATTGAGCGCCCAGGTGTCGAGCTGGTTACCCTGATTCGCGATGACCGCGACGCCGAGGTAGAGCCAGCCTGCGTACGGCCGTTGATCGGGCAGGGGCTCCGTCGCTTCGGTATCGTCGGGCGTGAAGATGCTTTGGCCGAGCGTCAGCCCCACTCGCGTGTGATCGTCCTTGTTCACACCCGGCAGCAAGTTCGAGCTGCTGCGGAACCAGTCCCAGAGGTGATCTTCGATCGAGAGGTACGAGATCTCGACGCCGTTGGTGTAGTGGTGATCGGTGCCGGCAATCGCGTCGTTTTCCCAGAGGAAGTTGAAGGTTCCGCTTTCGTCTTCCGCTGGGCTCGCGCAGACGCTGGTGAAATTGAGCGACAGAGCGAGGACGATCAGCGCCTTCGCTGCGATCCGTCTTCCAAGCCCGCCTTTGTGCATCTCATATAGATAGTGCTCCGGGGCGCCAAAGGGTATCGGACGAAGGGTCAGGTCAGGCGTGGGACTGTGAGCTGAAGCATGACCTGCCGGCGGCGAATGACTTATCGTGCGCGCACTGCGAAACACCAAAGAACTCAGTGCGGGCTCATTCTCAGAATCCGGTTGTCGCGTTCCTGGCCCTGGCCGCGATGTCCTGCGTGGCCGCTGCTGCGGAAGTCGCGCCAGACGAAGCAGCGCCTGCCGTGCCGGCCGGGGCGGAGCTCGAACGGCAGGGGGCGGTCGTCGGTGAAGTCTTCATCAACAACGAGAACATCTTCGACCTGGAGGACCCCGAGGAGAACAACCGGCTGTACCGGCTCGCGAACAAGCTGCACGTTCGCACGCGGCCGGAGGTGATTCGTCAGCAGCTGCTCTTCAAGAGCGGCGACCGTTACTCGCAGCGCCTCATCGACGAATCGGCGCGCATCCTGCGATCTGCCCGCTATCTTTACGACGCGTCGATTCAGCCGGTCGCATTCAAGGACGGGCGCGTCGACATCGCGGTGACGACGCGCGATGTCTGGACACTGAACCCCGGGCTGTCGTTCAGTCGCAAGGGAGGAGAGAACACCGCCGGCGTAGAGCTCGAAGAGCTCAACCTGCTCGGCACAGGGACGGATCTGGCAGTCTCCCGCGTCTCCGGCGTCGATCGCGACTCGACGATGATCGAGTACAAGGATCGGCACGTCTTTGACACTTGGGTGAGAGTACGAGCCGCGTACGCGGACCTCAGCGACGGCTCGTTCAAGGCCCTGGAAGTCGAGCGTCCCTTCTATGCGCTCGACTCGCGCTGGACGGCGGGCGTGGTCTCGCGGGACGACGAGCACATCGAACCTCTGTACGACCTGGGCAAGGTTGTCGAGGAATTTACTTCGCGTCAGAAGTTCGCCACCGTCTTTTGGGGTTGGTCCGACGGTCTGCGCGACGGTTGGGTGCGACGCTGGCGCGTTGGCGCAACTTACGATGAAAACGTGTTCGGCGAGATCCCAGGAGCGACGCCGCCGAATCTCGTGCCGGCGAATCGCAAACTGGTCTACCCGTGGCTGGGCTTCGAGCTGGTGCAGAACGACTTCGACAAGTTCAGGAATCACGATCAGATCGGCCGCACCGAGGATTTCCCCCTGGGTGCACGCTTCAGCGGGCGGATTGGCTATGCGGACCAGGCCTACGGAGCAGATCGCAGCGCATGGATCTTCTTGGCGCGGGCGAGTCATGGATCCGGCAGCGGCGATCGTTCGGCGCTGCTGCTCAGCGGTGCTCTCCAGGGCCGGGTCGAAAGCGGCGAGCTGCGCGACACAGTGCTCGATAGCTCCGTGCGTTACTACGTCAGACAATCCGAACGGCGCCTGTTCTTCACGACGCTCGAAGCTTCAGTTGGCCGTGCGCTCGACCTGGATACGCAGATCCTGCTCGGGGGCGACAATGGCCTGCGCGGCTATCCGCTGCGTTATCAGGGAGGCGAGGCCCGTGCGCTGCTGACGGTGGAGCAGCGCTACTTCACCAATTGGTATCCGTTTCGCCTGGTTCGCGTCGGCGCTGCCGCGTTCTTCGATATTGGCCGAACCTGGGGCGAGAGCGCCGTCAGCACACCGAGTCAGGGGTTGCTGAAAGACGTGGGCATCGGCCTGCGGTTCGGCAACAGCCGTTCGGGGCTCGGCAACATCATCCACGTCGACCTCGCGTTCCCGCTCGACGGTGATGCTTCCATCGACGACGTGCAGATTCTGCTGGAGACGAAGGAGCGCTTCTGATCGAAGCCCGCAGACGATCGGTCCGCGGGCTTCGCTCGAACTCCTGACTAATTGCGCATCGATCTGAATCCCGCGCGCAGTTCTTCCGTGAAGAGCTTCGGTTGTTCCCAGGCAGCGAAATGACCGCCCTTGGGGAGCTCGTTGAAGTGAATGAGATTGCGGTAGGAGCGTTCGGTCCAACTCCGCGGAGCCTGGTAGACCTCCTCAGGGAAGACGCTGACGGCAGTCGGAACGGAGATGTTGTAGTCGTTGAAGAAGGCGCCCTTGTATTCCACATAGAGACGAGCGCTGGACACACCCGTGTTCGTCAACCAGGAGAGCGTGATGTTGTCGAGGATGTCATCACGCGTCAGGTCGCCGTAGGGCTCCCCATCGATAAAGAGTTTCACGATGTGCGCGTAGCTGGCCACGTCGTGATCGATCATCCAGGCAGCCAGGGCGATGGGTGAGTCCGCCAACCCGTACAGAGTTTGCGGATGTGCGGCCATCATGATTTGCGTGGGAACGTGCTGGTATAGGAACGCCATCTGGTCGTAGGCACGCCGCTCCTCAGTCGAGAGACCGGCCGGCGGCGGCCCGCCGGACTGAAGCGCCTTGGAAACCTCAGGGGGCGCGGCACCGGAGAAGTTCACATGGATGCCGATCAACTCTGGCGGTTCCTGTTGAGCCATCAAGTTCGTGACGAACCCACCCCAATCACCGCCTTGCGCCGCGAATCGGTGGTACCCGAGGCGCTTCATCAGCTCGACCCACGCCCGCGCCATGCGAGCGGGGTCCCAACCCGGTGTCGTGGGCTTGCCTGAAAATCCGTAGCCTGCCATCGACGGGATCACCACGTGGAAGGCGTCCGACGCGCTGCCGCCGTGAGCCGTGGGGTTGGTCAGTGGATCGATGATCTTCAGCTGCTCGATTGGCGAGCCGGGCCAGCCGTGAGTGACGATGAGCGGCATCGCATCTTCATGCTTCGAGCGGACGTGCAGGAAGTGGATGTCCAGTCCATCGATCTCGGTGATGAACTGCGGATAGGAGTTCAACTTGGCCTCGACCTTGCGCCAGTCGTACTCGGTCGCCCAATAGCGCGCGACCGCTTGCATGAGGGCGAGTTGCACGCCTTGCGAAAAATCGGCGACGGTTTCCTTCTCGGGCAACCGCGTGGCCTTGATGCGCTGACGCAGGTCGGTCAGTGCTTCCTCGGACACCTCGACTCGAAATGGCCGAATGGCCGCGTTTTCGAGCGGCTTCACCTCAGCGACCGCCTTGAATGAGGTGATCGTGGGAGGGGCGAGACTCCCTGCGGCTGCTGGTGCCGTCGAATTCGTTTCGAGCATGGTGATTCTCCAGGGTGAGGGAACCGGTAAAACTACCAAGGCCACTCCTCATTGGATTGGACGGATGACCGCAACTATCACGTTTGTGTCGTTGTATTTCGCCTGGGCAGCGAGCATGCTCGCGGACCTCTCGGGGATTGCTCATGACGCGCAGTCGAGCGATGTCGAAGACCGCTCATCGAGGTGGCTTGGCGCGTTGGCAAGTCGAGTTGGCCTTGCGTCTACTCCTGAACGACTCCGGTCCGGGGCATTCGCTCAAGCAGATCGCCGCGCACTGCGGTTTATCACGCAGCCATTTCGAAAAAGCTTTCAAGGTCAGCTTGGGAGCGCCCCCTCACCGTTGGCTCATGCAGCAGCGCATTCAGTGGGCCGGTGAAAAGCTGGAGCACACGAGCGACAGCGTCAGCTCGATCGCGTTGAAGTGTGGCTTTACCGATCAGAGCCACCTCACTCGGGTGTTCGGTGCGATCGTGGGTTCCAGTCCGGCTGCTTGGCGACGCCAGCGCAAGGCCAGCGTCGCAGCGCTTTGATCTGATCAGCGCGGGCGCTTCGCGTCGGCCGGTTCGATGAAATCTGTGCTGGTGGGACCGATCGATTCGATCTGCACGACCGCGCCTGCAGGCCCAGCCGCCTGGAAGTGAGGGACGCGCGCGGGCAACCGGTAGAGACTTCCGGCCTTGTAGCGGCGCAAGTTCGCGGGATCGAACTCGTCGCCGAAGCCGAGTTGCCATTCACCGTCGAGGACCGTATAGGTGCGTGCGTCCGGATGGGTGTGCGGCTGCACTCGCTGGTTGGGCGGCATACGCACACGTACCACCAGTGGTCCTGGTTTGTTCGCTTCGCCGAGCAGGATCGCGATTTCGGTGCCTGGCATCGAGGGACGCGCTTGCCACGGCACTCGGTCAGCCGGCACTTCGACGAAGCCTTCTGCTGGAGTGCCGGCTGCCGACATCGAATCAGCGGCGATGAGGACCAGCGACAGCAGTACGATCGACACACGGTTACGCATACTCAGTCCTCGACTCGGATGCACTTTCCGTAGATGCCCTGCGCGCCGATCCACCCATTGATGAACCCGCGGTTGTCGCTCATATTCTTGCGGTCGCAACTTAGAGTGCAGAAGCGTTCAGGTCAACTACGCTAGGGCTCTACTCGTGGAGGAAGTATGAAAACTAGAGCAGCTGCTGTGCATGTCTGAACGAATCTCGCCACGCCTTGCTGAGGTCGTCGAAGCATTGCCGCTGCGTCCGGGCATGCGCGTTCTGGAGATTGGCTGCGGTCCGGGCGTCGCCGCGCGCGCTGTACTCAAGCGGGTCGGTAATGGCCACGTTCTAGCCCTTGACCGTTCCGCCAAGGCCATTGCGCAGGCCATTGCAGGCTCCGCAGCGGAGCTCGCAACGGGCAAGCTGGAGTACCGTTGCGTGGCGATAGAAGATTTCGTTCTCCGCCACGATGAGCGACGCTATGACCTCGCGTTCGCTATCCGAGTGGGCGCATTAGATGGCCGGCATCCAGCAGCAGGCCTGGCTGCCCTGAGTCGATTACGGCACGCGTTGGTCCAGGGCGGACGAATCTTCATTGATGGCGGTGATCCACTGAAAGAGGTCACGCTTGGCGTGACCTGAGGCGTCATGAGCAACGGCATTTCCAATCTCGCCACTCTGCTTAGCTCTATGGAGCCCGTCCTTCATCCGGGCGTCTTCGCTTACTGCGTCGTTGCTCACGGTTCCGATCTCTCCGCCTGGGTTCCCGCCGTAACCGTTGCCGAATCCGAAGGGCTCACGCTCGTTCTGCCCGAGGAGCAAGCAGTCAATGCAGGCTTGCCCGTGCGGGCGCGCGTGGCATGGATCACTTTGACCGTTCACTCCGATCTTGAAGCTGTCGGTCTCACGGCGGCCTTTGCTGGGGCTCTAGGCAAGGCAGGCATCAGCTGCAATGTGGTCGCTGGCGCGTTCCACGACCACATCTTCGTTCCCGTTGAGCGGGCTCAGCGGGCGCTGGCTGCGCTCAAGGCCTTGCAGAAGGATTCGGCTGCGTGAAGCAATGCCGCTCGATCTGCTGGACGCCCATTTGGAACAAGAAGCGGCAGGGCGGACTCGAGCATCTGCTCCTGGCAGACAGCACTGCCGACAGCGTCGTCCTCGCATTCGACGAAGAGCGCGGTCCGTTCCGGCTCACGTATCGGCTTGCCTGGGACTCATCGTGGCAGCTCCGCGATGCGGATCTCGTCGTCGTGACAGAGCGCTTCACCCGATCGCTGAGTCTGCAAACGGACGGACAGGGTCACTGGCGACACCGCGATGGCGGGACCATCGACGAGCTCGATGGCTGTCTGGACATCGACATCTGGCCAACTCCTTTCACCAACAGCTTCCCGATTCGTCGTGAGCCGATGAGAGTCGGCGAGAGGCGGCAATTTCGCATGGCTTGGATCTTTGCTCCGGACCTGACGGTTCAGGCGCAACCGCAGGCCTATACACGGCTGGCAGATCGGCTCTATCTTTTCGAGAATCTCGACGGGAGCGGTTTCACGGCAGAGCTCCCCGTGGATGACGACGGCATCGTGCTCGACTACCCGAAGCTGTTCCTGCGCGCGCCTGAGGATTGAGAGAATGCCCATCGGTCATCAAGGAAGCTGGGTGGATGTGACTGCCTGCTCGGAGCTTTGAAAGTTGACGCTGATGCGGACGCCGACGGTCGGGTCGTCCTTCGGCACGCAATGGACCCAGTCCCCCTGGCAGTGGCCGCCCATCACGACCAGATCGCCACAATGCGGCTCGAACCCAATAGACGAGCCGCCGGCGCGCGGCTTCAAGAGAAATCGACGCGCCGCGCCGAGCGTCAACACCGGGACGATGCACTCGGGTCGGCGGCACGAGAATCGGTCCCGGTGCCAGCCAGTGCTATCGCGACCGTTGCGATACAGGTTGAGCCACAGGTTGTCGTACTTGACTCCATAGTGATCGGAAAGCGCGCTGGCGGCATCGAACAGCGCTCGATGAGGCAGGTTACTCAGGCTTCGATACTGTGCAGTGAGCCGCGGCTCGAGAAATCTCTGGTCGAACATGCGCCGGTAATGCTGCTTCCACGGCACGGCCTGCAACAGCAGTTCGAGCAACTCCTCACCGCCGCGCAACCACGCCGGCACCAGCTCTACCCACGAGCTCGCATCCAATGCGGCGCGCTTGGCCGTCGTGAATGCTCGATCCAACTCGAGCTCATCACGAGCCACGAACAGATCTGTTTGATTCATTTGGACAGCAGACCCCATCGGTGAGAACGGTGCTGTCAAAATCTTTAGTGAGGCGCAGTCCGATAAACCATTTCGACGCCGTGGGCATCCCACCTCGCATGAATTACGCAACGGCGGTGCGTCACCGCTTCCGCATCATCTTTGCTGCGAGCCTGCTGGCATTGGCAGGCTACGCTCACGCTGCGCAGGAGACACGCTCTCAGATTCAGCTGCACTTCGACTACGCCGGAGCCAGAACGCTGTTCGAGGTTCTGAATCGGCGCGACCTCGCCCCGCAGGACTTCGCTGAGCTCTACAAAGTCCAGGGCCTGGCCGCGATGGTCGACAACGTCACGCGGTTCATTCCGGAGATCACACGGCGCGAGTTCGAGCAGCACCTGCTGAAGTTCATCGAGACAGGAAAGGAGCCGGGACACAACGGCTACGTAGTCTGGGACTTCAAGCAGGTGCTCTCGACCCGCAGCGAAGTCGAACAGCTGATCGGCAAGCTCGAGGCCGACGAGGCGCGCATAGTCGCCACGACACTGCGAGAGCTGGAGCCCTTCCGGCCGAACACGGGGCCGCTCACCATCACGGTGTACTTCGTTGCGGGCGGCGTCTCAGACGGCTTTGTGCCGGAGCGCAGCCGCGAGCCTGCGCTCTACGTCAACCTGACGCGTGCACGGGGCGACCTGGACGGCGTCGTGTCGAACCTGACGCACGAGATCTATCACGTCATGCAGCAGAGCGCTTCGCGACGGGCAGGACTCGGCTCGATTGTCGATGAGCAGGAGAAACTAGCGCCAGCGCAGCGGTTGTTGGCGACCACGCTATGGGAAGGCTCGGCGAACTATGCTGCCGACCCGCGTCGTCTCGACGGATCGGGTCAGTACCTCGAAATGTGGCGTGACCGTTTCGAGCAGAACACGACGCCGGCAAAGCTCGCGGAGCATTTCGAGCTGTTCGAGACAGTGCTGAAGGATCTGCAGGTCGGACGCACGTCATGGGACGACGCGTACGCTCTCGGCTTTGCGGGACCGCAGAGCCCTTTCTATTTCGTCGGGTATGAGATGACGCGGCTGATCGACCAGCGCTGTGGCCGGCCGTGTGTCCAGCAGCTGTTCGACAAGCCGCCCGCAACCTTCTTCCAGCGCTACATCGAGATCTACAAGCAGGACCCGTCGATCACGATCCGGTTTTCGCCGGCGACGGAGGCGTGGATCGCCGGGCAGCGGTGAGCTAGGGATCCGCCGCAGCTCCCTAGTTCTCTTTCAGTACGTCGCCCACGTCAACGACGCGGAAGGCGCCGGACTCAGCGGCAAACTGCCGAAGCAGATACGCATGTCCGTACCCGTAGACGACGAGCACCCGGTCCTGGGGACGGTCGGCCGCGCGCACCAGGTTGGTGAAGATGCGGAGATTGCGTGCGTACCACTGACCGACCCAGTTGGCTCCAGGTTGCTGCTCGGCATCGCCAATCCCTGCCCAATCGAAGTAGTTGCGATGATTCGCCGCGAGGGTCTCCGGCTGATTGATCTGCAGGAGCCACTTCCCGATGGTTTGCGTACCTAACGGAACGATGCCGACCGCTCCCTTGGGATCGAGGAGCGCGGACACTTGTGCCTTCTGGCCGTGTGCCTGGCCATAGGCAATCCAGTCGTAGTCTTCGTCTTTGCCCGGTGGTTCCTCTAGCCAATCCACTGCGTAGACGCGTGCGAGATGCACCTTCGCCGCGAGGCGCAGTCCGATCTGCTCCACCTCGCCACGACCCAGCTGATACTTTCCCGCGAGGTAGTCTCGATAGCGCACCTCGAGAGCCGCTTGCTTCTTGAGTGGCCATTCCACAGCGATATGCGTCGGTCGGTAGGCTGCGAGTTGCTCCACCACCTCGCTGATCTCTGCTTGTCGAGTCGGTGCAAGGACGTCGTCGACCTTGGTGTTCACCACGTCGTGCCCGGGATTGTCCAAGTGCGCGGTGCCGAGAACCAACAACGTGGGTCGCTGGTCCGCAGCTCGGTCACGCAGCAATCGGACGTCATCCTGTGCTACAGCGGGCAGAGATATGGCTGCAATGACGCAGCCACACCACACCGACTTGATCCAGGTATTGAATCCAGACATTGAGCTCTCCCTGACGATTGACTGCCAGTTAGAGCACGCGACGCTGGGAAATTGTTGCGCGCTTCGCTCCGTTTACCGCAATGCGCTCTTAAACGTATCCGCCGTCGGAGTTCCACGTGGACTTTGGTCCTATGCCGGCCGTAAGCGATCCGTAAGCCGATGCGTGCGACGCTACAATCGCGGGAACGACTAAATCAAAAAGGAGACGGCCATGGCAGAGCCAAAATCGAAGTTGGAACTGGCGACGAGTCTCGTTCAAGTTCTAAGCGTCATCGTTGGCGTAGTGATCAGCGTGTGGAGTTTCAATGTCGCTCGGACCAAAGAGGCCGAAGCTCGCGGGCTGGAGGCGGAGGCTCGCGCGATAGAGGCCGACAAAGCGTTTGTCGAGTTGCGTCGCGCTACCTACCTGGAGGCGGTGAAGACAGCAGCCATCATCGCAAATCGGGAAGGTCGGACTGACGACGAGCTGGCCAAGGCAAAGCGGCGGTTTCGCGAGCTTTATGTGGCCGAGCTCACCATGGTCGAGGACTCCGAGGTGGCGAGCAGGATGGTTTCTCTGGCCCAGGCCGTCGATCCGGAGCTGACACAGCTCAGTCCGCCGCAAATGGCGGCTCTGCAGCTCGCCCAAGCGCTCAAAGCTGGCTACACGAACCCGCGCGCGCAGTAGACTTCTGCTTCCGCCCACAGGGGAGCAGAACGATGGGCCCGGCAGAAATCATCCTGACAGTCCTCACTGCAGCGGGCGGTAGCGCGGTCGTCCTTGCCGCCCTGGCAGCATGGCTCGGCAAGGTCTGGGCAGATCGCATCGCGCAGACCCAGAAACTTCACGCCGACATCGACGTCGATCTGCGGATTCGACGCATTGCCGTGTACAAGGAGCTCTGGAGCGCTACAGCTTTGCTGCCGAAATGGCCCAAGGCTACTGACGTTACGTATGAGGATCTGCTGAGATTCAGCGAAAACCTGCGCGACTGGTATTTCAGGAAGGGCGGCATGTACTTCTCGCGCAGCACCCACGACAAAGCCTACAGCCCGCTGCAAGACGCGCTTGCAGAGGTGCTCAAGTCAAAGAGCTCCGGCCTGATCTCGGACGATCACTACGAGAAGATCAGAGCGGCGTGCAGCACTCTGCGCAGCGCCCTGGCCGGCGATATCGAGTCGCGAAGGGAGGGACCGGAATGAATCTTCAACAACTCGTGGCGTTGTTGAAGGTTGGATATACGGAGCTTCAGTATTGGCTCATCGGCATGTCGCCGGAGCGATATCATTACGCTCAATCCAGAAACTACGACCAGCTAGGTGCGCCGCGCCGCTCGGCGCATCACTCGCATGAGTGTCTGACGTACGCAGAGTATCCGGAACCCCGGGCGCGTCTGGGATACTACTATGCGAATCTTGGGAAGCATGGCGAAGCCGCAGAGCACTATCGCAAGGCCATTCAGAGCTGGCCGCACCCTTCGATCATGCTTGCATTGGCCCAGGCTGAGCTCCGCGTTGGTCACAACCAGGCTGCAGTCGAGTGGCTCCAGCGGGCGGAGAATTCGGAAATGAAAGATCAATTGCAGGATGCGATCGCAGAGCTTCGATCGGAGCTGGCGAGCAATCGGAAGGGGGAAATGTCATGAAAGCATCTCGCATCCTTGCCGTATCGATCCTGACCATCGCCAGCGCGTTGGCACTGCATCTCGCGTCAGCGCAGCAGCCCGGGGTCAAGCGCACTGTGTTGCAACGGCACGATCTCAGCGTTCCTGGGCGCGAGGTGATCCAGGTGCGCGTCGAGGTCGATCCGGGCGTGGCGTTGCCACTGCACACGCATCCAGGCGAGGAGGTCGCCTATGTGCTCGAAGGCACCTGGGAGTATCAGATCGAAGGACAGGGTGTGCGTACGCTGAAGGCGGGTGACGTCGCGTTCGTTCCGGCTGGAGTGAAGCATGCAGCGAAGAACGTCGGCAGCGACAAAGGGACAGCGCTAGCGACCTATGTGGTCGAGAAGGGCAAGCCGCTCGTGGTCCCGGTCAAGTAGAGCGGGCGTTAGTGCAATAGATCGGCGATATAAATCGCTTCATTTGCTCTGAATCGTGCCTCTTGCGCGAGGGGAGTCTTGCCGCTCTCCGTGTTTCGCCACAACTCGGCACGCTGCTCGCAGAGTGAGCGGCAGCGAGTGCGCTCGGCGTCCACATGCTTCGCGATCAAGTTTGCGATCGCTTCGAGCAAAATCGGGCGAGCTGCCAGCGGCACGGGCAGCATTTGATGTTTCAGCTCATCGGCAACGAGCTCGGGAGTGATTTCCGACATCGCGTATCTCCTGGATCTAGTCCTTCTGCACCGGCAGACGGCAAATCCCGACGAACAAAGCTCGCGCCTCGGAGTCCGGCGCATCGAGCCTCGCATGCGTGCTTGCAGCGACCACAAGCTGGTTGCCGTCTTGAGGCAGGCTGATCAGCACGTGCTTGAACGCGACGTCGAACATCGTCAGCGTCTTGGCATAGTTGGTCGAAAATGTTTCGTTTGGGGTTCGTAGCGGGCCGGTGCCGTCAGCCTGCGCGGTGCCACGCAACGTCAACGTGTTCTTCTGTCGATCGAGCTCGAGCCGCACGGTCGTCGACTTCTGAGTCATTTTCTGTTCGTAGTCTGCGAGGTTCTTTGGGAAGAACGACTCCTGGCCTACGCAGACGAAGGTCAGGATGTCTGCCACAGCGGCTGGGCACGTGAGCAGACCTGCTATCGCAATCACGAACGAGTAACGGATGTTCATGCAGTGAGTGTAAAGATTTTCGACCGTTGTGACATCGCCTCGCATTTGTTGAAATCGTGCCACACCCGAGGAGAGATCTCGACATGTCATTGCTGGCTGGTCCAGAGGCCGGCGTCCCCGCTATTGACGATCCAGCGTTCGGCGAAATCCTCCAGCTTCTGCGTGAGCGCACTGGAACGGATTTCGCATCCTACCGGCTCCCCACCGTCGCGCGCCGTACCGTCAACCGGATGATCTCAGTCGGCGCCGGAACCTACGCGGACTACTTGCATCTCCTGCGCCAGCGCGAGGGCGAAGCGGCGCGACTGCTCGAGCACGTCACGATCAAGGTCAGCCGGTTCTATCGCCACGCGCCGACGTTCGAGACGTTGCGCCGAGAGGTGGTTCCGGAGCTTGCGCGCCAGTCTGACGGCAGACTGGTTACCGTTTGGAGTGTCGGGTGTGGTTGTGGCGAGGAGCCGTACACGCTCGCGATGCTGTTCGCGGAAGCGGGCGTGAGTTGCGTGATCGAGGCTACCGACATCGATCCAGCCGCGTTGCAGAGGGCCGCGCACGGCTGCTACGCCGACGCTGCACTCTTCGAGCTGCCCAAGGATCTCCGTGAGCGCTACCTGGTACGTGGTGACGGCTTCTATGAAGTGAGTCCAGCGCTACGCGAGCAAGTGCGGTTCAGCTATCACGATATTCTTTCGTCGCGGCCGCCACCGAGCGGCGGCGAGTTCGATCTCGTCTGCTTCCGCAATCTGCTGATCTACCTCGGGCACGAGGTTCAGGAACAAGCGCTGCAATCGGCGCGTCGCGCCGTGCGGCGTGACGGATATCTGTGTCTTGGCGAGGCCGAGTGGCCGTCTGCGGCCATCGCGACGACGCTCACGCCGCTTGCACCGGACACGCGCATCTTTCGGCTATCGGTGTAAGCGGTTTGGTACCCCGGCGCATCAGATAGGTAACGTTTCTGCTGCCCGGCCGTCTTCCCTGGGATGACAAGGGAGGCACGCGTATGACGCTCACCCGGAGATCGTTCATTGGGGCTGCCGCCGCGCTGCTTGCCGGCGACGTATCCAAGACCTATGGCTTTATCAATGCGCAGTGGTTCGATGGTCAGCGCTTCAGACGCGGCGATCTGTATTCCGTAGAAGGCGCTCTGACTTTCCGGCGACCGCGGCACCTTCACGAGTCGCTCGACCTCTCGGGTAAGTACCTCATCCCCCCGCTCGCCGAGGCACACAATCACAACGTCGAGAGCTCGCCGCGCCTGGACGAGGTGATCGGCAATTACCTTCGCGACGGCATCTTCTATGTGAAGAATCCCAACAATTCGCTGACGAGCAAATCTGCTATAGCGGCCAAGGTCAATACACCGTCGAGCATCGACGTAAGCTTCTCCAATGGCGGAATCACTGCGAGCGGCGGTCACCCTATCGGCATCGCGCGCCGCAATCTCGAGCGCGGCGGACCTCTGACGATGTGGGACGAAGGACAGTTCTACTTCGTCGTGGACAACCGCGCAGACTTCGAGCGCAAATGGCCCCAGATCCTGGATGGCAAACCGGACTTCATCAAGACGTTGCTGCTGTACTCGGAGGAGTACGAACGTCGCAAGGCCGACGACGCGTACACCGACTGGCGAGGTCTGGACCCGTCCCTGCTGCCGTCCATCGTCGAAGCGGCACACCGTGCCGGATTGCGAATGTCGACCCACGTCGAAACGACGGCGGACTTTCATCACGCCCTGCTCGCAGGGGCCGATGAGATCAACCACATGCCGGGCTTCAGACCGGAGCGCGGGGACTGGACGAAGCTGGACGTCGCACGGTTCAGAATCTCCGCCGCCGATGCCAGGCGCGCTGCAGAGAACAAGGTCGTTGTCGTGACGACCTTGGTCTCGGCGCTGGAGCGCATAGAGGAGGCACGTGCTGGCGAGATGGTTCGGGAGTGGCGCGATCTGATCGTCGCCAACCTACGAACGCTTCGCGATCATTCCGTGCGTGTAGCGATCGGCAGCGACAGCTATCGGCAGACGTCGATGAGTGAAGGACTGGCGTTGGCGCGGCTCGGAGTCTTCGACAATCGATCGCTGCTGCAGATGTGGTGCGAGGCGACTGCGGCAACTATATTCCCGGCGCGCAAGATCGGCTCGCTACGCGAAGGCTATGAGGCGAGTCTGCTCATTCTCGATGCGGACCCGTTGCAGGACGTCGCGAATCTGCGGAAGATCTCGCGGCGCTTCAAGCAGGGAGCGTTCCTGGCGAATTGAACCATGCAAATCGGCACAATCAGATTGACGCTTTGGGTTTGTCTATGTGTGGCTTGGACGATCGGCGATGCGGCTGAACCAGAGCAGGTGCCAGTCGGCCCGATCGACAAGATGGCCAAGGACGTGATCGCCGTCTATCGAGAACCGGATCGCCGCGTGTCTCTCGATAATCTCTTCCGGTTGCAACTTGCGGCGGGCGAATACGACGCCGCGGCCAAGACGATCGAGTCACGGCGAGCGCTGGATGCGGGAGACACCTCGCTTGTTGCCAAGGCGCGCCACGTTCAATACTCCATCCTGGCGCAGGCGAAGTCGCGCGAGGCGGCAACGAAGGTCTCCTTCGACAGCGCCTTCGAGCAGGTATTTCGCGACGCATTCGCGCGACTCGACAACAGAACCTCAGCGCATGCAATCCGCCTGTTCGTCGCGATGGATGCAGCGGCGATGCAGCGGGACTTGGCTGCAAGACGCGAGCAATCCAAAGGCAAGAGCACTCTCTCAGTGCCGGATGCTATCGAGCTGATCAAGGCAGACCAGGCAGACGCTGCGTATCGCAGCTTCGCGACACTATCGCCGAAGCTCATTGCTGAGGACGACGCCCGCCGCTATTTCATCGACAGGGACGTTCGCGTGCGGACATCGGACGGCGGCACACTCTGCACGTTGATCGTGCGGCCGCGGACTGGGCCGGCGCGACTCCCGGCGCTGCTTCAGTACACCATATACATAGACGCATCCCGTAACTTCGCAGACGCGCGGCGTTCGGCGTCGAACGGCTATGCGGGCGTCCTGGCGCTCGTTCGCGGCAAGGGCTGCAGTCCGGACGAACCTCGCGTTTACGAACGCGACTCGGCGGACGCCGCAGCGGTCATCGATTGGATCAGCACCCAGCCGTGGAGCGATGGCCGAGTCGGCATGCATGGCGGCAGCTATTCGGGCTTC
>Ga0075431_100003124_pt1 | contig 16016 bp, 11 predicted proteins | sample RhiMetdeltSRZDD5_FD_75297 | JGI IMG/M metagenome (GOLD analysis project Ga0075431, IMG submission 75297) | Populus rhizosphere microbial communities from Tennessee, USA - Rhizosphere MetaG P. deltoides SRZDD5 | ecosystem: Host-associated > Plants > Roots > Rhizosphere > Soil | place: USA... | reverse complement strand
TAGAAGTAGAATCCGGCGAGCGCCAGCGCGGACGCGAGCAGATTCACGAAGGCCGCCAGCAGCGCGGTGGCCGCCGTCGCCAGCGCGACGCCGAAGGCGAGCACCGCGACCGCCTCCATGCGTCCGCTCGGGATGGGACGCAAGCGCGTTCGCGCCATCCGGTCATCGATGTCGCGGTCGATGTACATGTTGACCGCGTTCGCGCCGCCGGCCATGAGATATCCGCCGATCGTCACCGCGAGCACGAGCGTCAGGCTCGGGCTGCCGGCGACGAACATCGGCGCGATCGTCGTCACCAGCAACAGCGAGATGATGCGCGGCTTCGTCAACATGACGAGATCGCGTACGAGCGTGCGGCTCTCCGTCCGCACCGTCGCGATGCTCATGACACGAGCGCTCCGCGTTCCGTTCTCGCGGGAGCGGCCGATCGCGTGCTCCCGTCACTCGGCACGCGCGCGGCGTACTTCGACCCGCGCCACGCCAACGCGGCCGCGATCACGACCGTCAGCCACACCAGCGTGCCCACCGCCTGGTGCGCCGACTGAAGTACGGGAGGGAGAAAGGTCGACACGAGAACGGCGGCGATGACGATCTGCGTGGCGACCAATGCCGCCAGCACGGTCATCGCGCGCCGCATCATCACGTTGTTCCGCTTCCAGGCGGCGATCGTGAGTCCCGTGACGTGAAACGCGAGGAAGAACGCGATCAGACGATGCGTCCAGTGGATCGCCTGCGCCGTACCCTCGGCGATCAACCCCCCGTTGCATAACGGGAATCCCTGGCACGCCGGTGCGGCTCCCGGCACGTTGGCCGTGAAACCGCCCATCATCACGACGATGAACGTCAGTCCGGCCGTGGCGATCGCGGCCCGCGCGGCCCGCGGCGCGACGGATTCACTCATCAGCCTCGCCGCGCCAAACCCGCCGGCCCGCACGACCGCGATCGCGAGCACGGCGAGCAGCGCGAGTGCCAGCGCCATATGCACGACTACCACCAGCGGCGGAAGCTCGAGCCAGACGGTAATGGCACCGAGAATCGCCGGCGCGAGCCAGAGCGCCGCGGCGGCCGAGCCCATGCGCAGCACGCCACCGCGCCCACCAACGCCCGGCTCATGCCGGCGCAGGAACGCCGTTATCACGAGCGCGAGCGTCGCGACGAGCAACCCGGCCGCGATCCACCGGTGGGTGATCTCAATGATGAGCTCGGTGTTGTCGAGCGGGGGGAACCACATGCCATTGCACTTCGGCCAGTGGGTTCCACACCCCAGGCCGGAGTCGGTGATCCGCACGATCGCGCCGAACACGATCTGCGCGTAGGCGAGAGCGAGCGCCACGTAGGCGATCCGCCGAATCGTCGTCATCAGAAGCTCAGGAAGTGTGCGCTTGGTGCTCCGCGTGCTCGGCCGGCGGATCTGACGGAGCCGCAGCAGACTCGCGGCTCTCGCGCCACGTGACCCACAGGACGAGTCCCAGCGCGATGGCCGGAAGCACCGCCCAGATCACCTCGGTGACGCGATACGGGCGCGGCAGAGGGCCGCCGTTCGCGACGGTCACCGCCCGGAGGGCAGAGCGCAGAATAAACGCCTGAGCCACGACGATGGTGGCGATGCAGGCGACGAGAAAAATCGTGGGAAGCACGCGGGGTAATCTAGCCGACGTGGGCTCGTGCAGCGACCGCACCCCACCGCGGATCGTCATTCACGACGTCCGCCTCGTCCCTGACCCTGGACCCGGGACCCTCTCTGTCCGTACTATCCGCCCCCATGCGCAACGAACTTCCGCGCCGGCTCGGCCTCCTCAGCGCGATCGCGGTGCTCGTCGGCTCGACCATCGGGTCGGGCATCTTCCGCTCGCCGGCGGTCATCGCCGATCGGCTGCCGGGGCCGCTGCCACTCCTGTCGGTGTGGGTCGCGGGCGGCCTTCTCGCGCTGTGTGGCGCGTTGACGCTGGCCGAGATCGCCGGCGCGTATCCGCGCACCGGCGGCCTCTACGTCTTCATTCGCGAAGGGTGGGGGCGACTCCCGGCCTTCCTCTTCGGATGGGCCGAGCTGGTGCTCATCCGCGCCGCTTCGTTAGGCGCGATCTCGACGACCTTCGCCGAGTATTTCTTCAGGGCGATCGGGCGTGAGCCGAGCGTGGCACCGTACGACGACTACGTGCACTACCTGGCGGCCGTCGCGATCATCGTCACCGCCGGCTTCAACTACGTCGGGATTCGGTGGGGCGCGCTCGTGCAGAACCTCACGACGTTGGCGAAGTACGGCGGCTTGCTCTTCATCGTGCTCTTCGCGCTCGCCGTGGGATTCCCCGAAGGCGCGTCACACTTCACCCCGGCGGTGCCACCCGGGAGCTTTACCATCTCGGCGTTCGGTCTGGCACTCGTGTCGGTCCTGTGGGCGTTCGACGGATGGGCGGACCTCAGCTTCGTCGCCGGTGAGGTGAAGGACCCGCGTCGCAACGTGCCACGCGCGCTCATCCTCGGCGTCACCTCGGTGATCGTGATCTACCTGCTCGCCAACGTCGCGTACCTGGCGATCTTCCCGGTGGACCAGCTTCGCCAATCACCGCGTATCGCGGCCGACGTCGCCATGCAGCTGATCGGAACCGCCGGCGTCGTTTTCGTCGGCGTGACGGTGATGCTGTCGACGTTCGGGACGCTGAACGGAACGCTGCTCACGTCGCCGCGCATCTTCTTTGCTCTGGCGGACGATGGGCTGTTCTTCCGGAAGGTCGCGGCCGTTCACCCGCGCTTCCAGACGCCTTACGTCTCGATCGCCATGACCGCCGCGCTCGGCGTGATCTTCGTGCTCTTTCGCACGTTCGAGCAGCTCGCCGACACCTTCGTGACGGCGATCGTACCCTTCTACGCGCTGGGCGTCGCGGCCGTCTTCACGTTGCGCAAACGGGCGGATTACGATCCGCCCTTCCGCACGCCGCTCTATCCGATCGTGCCGCTGCTGTTCGTTCTCTCGACGATCTTCATTCTCGTCAACGCGATCGTGGATCCGACGAGCCGGTGGTGGACGTTGCTGGTGCTCGGGATAATCGGGTTGGGGATTCCGGTTTACTATCTGACCGTCGGGCGGGCCAAGGGCCAAGGGGCAGGGGCCTAGCGGAGGGCAATGGGCCCGCGGTGAATCCGTGACCCACCCGTGGCCCTTGGCCCCTGGCCCTTGGCCCTTCACGGAAACATCTTGGGGCCTCCTTATCCCCATTGCATGAAGATTTTCTCCCCCTGTTCACTCTTCCTCGCTGCTCTCGCGCTTTCCGCATGCGAGGACGCGGCTGCTCCTGAAGGTCAACCGGGAGACCTGACGGTTGCGGCGTACATCGACAACGACGCATCGGGCTCGTTAACGGCGGGCGACACGCCGCTCGCGAACTTCGAGATCGCGGTTTTGCATGACGGGCAGGAAGTCGCCAGCGGTACGACGGCGGGCGATGGGCGCGTCACGTTCGCCGATCTGGCGCCCGGAAGCTACGTGATCGAGCCCGGGGGCCCAGTGCCGCCGGGCGCGACGTTGACGTCGAACCCCTCGCCTTCCGCGGTGATCGACTTCCGTGGCCGCTCCGTGTCGGTCGACTTCCGCTACGCGATGTTCCCTGGTGTGGTCGAGGGGCGCGTGTTCCGGGATGAGAACGCCAACGGCACCTTCGAGCAGGGAACCGACGTGCCGGGGCCGGGTCTCTGGGTCTTCCTGCGGGCAGATACGGGTGCGGTGGGGGCGAAGCTCGATTCCGTTCGCACGGACTCGCTAGGCGCCTATCGATTCGGTCGGGTCGCGCCGGGTAATTACTACCTCGAGTTCGAGCGGTTGGGGGCCATCAACTACGGGACGGCAGGGGCTACCCGTCAGATCACCGTCGTTGGTGCTGCGTCCACGTCGCTCAACGTCTTGTACACCGGCTCGATCTTCGTGACGGTTCGTCAGGCGCGCGCAACGCCGGTAGACACGACCGTCGCCGTCATCGGAGACATCACCGTCCCGCCGGGAGTGTTCAACGGGAGCACGCCGGGAGCGAACTCGGAGATCTGGGTTCAGGATACGACGGGCGGCATCGCGGCGTTCCCGGTGCCGACCGCGGATTCGGCGGTCTTGCGGCTCGGGACGCGCATCGAGGTCGTAGGCCCGATCACGCTTTTCAGCGGGCAAAAGCAGATCGGGCGTACCGGCACCGCGCCGACGATTCGGGTTCGGACCGGTGGCGCCCAGGTGGCGGCGAAACCAAACACGGCGGCAGAAGCGCGCACGCTCGCCGACGAGGGGCGGCTCGTTACCGTCTCCGGCTTGCGAATCGACTCCGTTCCTGGCGGAACCGGGGGCGCCTTCAACGTGAGAACGGTCTCGGCGACCAACGACACGCTGACGATTCGTGTGAACGGAACCGCGACTGGTCTCACACGCGCGAGCTTCGTCGTCGGTGAGCGGTACAACATCACCGGGATTCTCACACAGTTCAACGGCACCGCGCAGCTGAAGCCGCGCTTCGCGACCGACGTGGCGCAGATCGTCGCGATGCCCGTCGCTCGGATCATCCTCAACGAGCTCATGGCAAACCCGAACGCCGTCTCCGACGCGGCGGGAGAGTACATCGAGCTGCACAACTGGGGAACGGCGGACGCGAATATCCAGAACTGGACCATCGAGGATGCGGCCGTCAACAAGGACACGATCAACATCTCACTGGTCGTGCCCGCCGGCGGCTACGTCCTGCTCGCGCTCAATGGGAATGCCGCCCAGAACGGCGGTCTGACCGTCGATTTCGTATTCGAGCGGATTTCGCTGAACAACACCGGGACGCCCGCCGATCGGATCATCCTGAGGGATGCGTCCGGAGCGACGATCGACTCGGTGGCGTATGCGGCGACGCAGGCTGTCGCGGGCACCGCCGTCGGAGTCCGAGATCCATCGGCCGAGAACGCCGATGCGACCGGAGCAAACTGGCAGGCGCAGACGTCGACGTATGGAACGGCCGCGGTGCCTGACCGAGGTACGCCTCGAGCCCAGAACGATGGATACATCACGCCGACGCAGCCGACCCCGCTCGTCGGCCGCGCCGACGGGACATCGCCCTTGAACAAGAAACAGCGATGAGAGCTCACTTCACGCGAACCGTACTCGCTCTCGGCCTGACGTTGGTCGCCGCGTGCGCCGAGGACCCGGCGCCACCCTTCGAGGTCGAGGGGGCAGGGACGGTGAGCGGGCGCCTCTTCTTCGACGCCGACAACAACGCCCTGTTCACGCCGTTAGGCGGCGACACCCTGCTCCGCAACGTCGCGGTCGAGCTGCGGGAGCGTGGCTCCTCCGTCGTCATGGACGAGACGACGACCGACGCGAGCGGGTCGTTCGAGTTCGCCGGCGTCCCACCCGGGACGCACGACGTCTTTCTCGTGCAGGATTCCACCGTCATCGGACGCCTCGTCTTCTGCGCGAACCCGGTGCGGGCCTCGGTCTACCCCGACGAGACCGCGTTCATCTCCGCGCCGGCGAAGCGCGGGTGCGTGGTGCGCATCAACGTGGCCGAGGCGGCGGCGTTGGGCGCGTCGATCACCGTCGCGGGTATCGTCACCGCGGCCCAGGGGACGTATCGATCAAACAACATCTACATCCAGGATCCCACGGGCGGCATGCAGGTGTTCGGCCTTCCCGCGCTCGGACTGCAGCTCGGGGACAGCATCGAAGTCTCGGGCGTGCTCGGGCAATTCGGCGGCGAGCTCCAGGTCAACAACCCCGTGGTCGCACCAAATCGCAAGTCGGGCCTCCCGGTTCCAGCACCTTTCGAGCGCGCCACCGGCGACATTGCCGCGGCCGTGACCGCCGGCGGCGCCAAGGCCGCGGACGTCGGGCGACTGATCGTCGTCAGGCACGCCACCGTCGGGACCTTCGCGTCCGGGAACGCAAACCTCGACGACGGATCGGGGCCGATCCAGATCCGTCTCGACGCCAACGTCGCCGGCACCATTCCCACCAGCACCTTCGACCCCGCCAAGTGCTACGACATCACAGGATTGCTGGGCTTCTTCAACGGCACACCGCAGCTCAAGCCGCGCGGTCTCTCCGACGTGACGGAGGTCCCGTGTCCCTGACGAGACTCCTGGCGCGGGTGGCTGTCGCCCTCGCCCTGCTCGCCGCCACAGCGTCGTTAGGGATGGCCCAGGCATCCACGACCACGGGCAACATTCGCGGCCGCGCGATCGACGAGGCGGGTGCACCGCTGCCGGCGGTCACGGTCGTCGCCACCAACGAGGAAACCGGATTCCAGCGCGGGACGCAGACGGACGATGCCGGTCTGTACGTCATTCGATTCCTCCCGCCCGGCAGCTACCGCGTCTCGGCGCGCCGGATCGGGCAGCAGCCCTCGGAGCTTCCCGGCGTGCGCGTGACGGTCGGAAGCACGGCGCAGGCGGACTTCACGCTGCGGACGGCGGCGGTTCAGCTGACGGGGGTCGAGGTCACCGCGACCACGCGGGAGATCGACGTGGCCGACGCCGGCGTGAAGCAGACGGTCTCGCAGGAGGAGATCACCGAGCTCCCGTCGTTAGGGCGTGACTTCACCGACTTCATCACCCTGTCCGGGCTCGTCAGCCCCTCCCCGGAGGTGACGACCGGGGGCCAGTTCTCGATCGCGGGGCAGCGCCCATCGCAGACGAGCATCCAGATCGACGGCGTGGACGCGAACAACGCGTTTTTCGGCGAGAATCGCGGCGGAAGCCGCATCCCCTTCGCGTTCTCGCTCGAGTCGATCCGCGAGTTCCAGATCATCACCACCGGATTCGACGTGGAGTTCGGCAACTACTCCGGCGGCGTCGTCAACATCGTCACCCAGGGCGGCACCAACGACTTCCGTGCGTCGGTCTACGGCAACCATCGCGGAAAGTCGCTCACCCGCTCCGACTTCGATGGAAATCCCGCGAACAACTTCTCCGCGCAACAGTACGCCGCCGTCGTTTCCGGCCCCATCACGCGCGACCGGCTTCACTATCTGGTATCGCTCGACGGCCAGCGCCGCCGTGAGCCGTTCCGGTCGATTTCTCCGGAGCTCCTTCGCGGGAGAGACGACCCCGACGATGCCGCCACTGCCGACAGTCTGGAGCGCTTCTTCGACGTGCTCGAGACGCAATACGGCGTGGCCAACCCGCGATCGCAGTACGGTGAGTGGGAAATATCGAACGACGTGCTGACGCTGTTCGGACGACTCGACTGGACGCTCAACGACCGACATCGGCTGTCCGTCCGGAACAACTTCTCCGACCACAAGAACCTGGATGAAGCGGGGGGATTCGCGTTCCCGGCGGGTATCTCCCAGGCGGAGTCGTTCAAGGATCGCGCAAACTCCCTCGTCGCCGAGTTGACGAGCGTCGTGACGCCGCGGGTCTTCAACGTGCTGCGCCTCCAGTACGCCACCGAGGAGCGTCCGCGCCTCGGCAACAACTTCAAGCCCGAGCTGCGCGTCAGGCTCGATGCGAACGAGACCGTCGAGTACGGCGGCTCGTTCATTTCATTCCGCAACAACCTCGATGAGAAGAAGATTCAGCTCATCGACAACGTGACGCTCGCGCTCGGCGGGCACTCGATCAAGCTGGGCACGAACAGCACGTTCTCATCGATCGAGAACGTGTTCTGGCTGAACGGCTCCGGCGGGTTCGAGTTCAACTCGCTCGCCGACTTCGAGGCATTCCGGCCATCGCGGTTCAACCGGAACGTGAGGGCGGATTCCACCGTGCCGGCCGCCACGTTCGACGTCCAGGAGTATGCGTTCTACGCGCAGGATGAATGGCAGATCACGCCAAAGCTGCTCGGCATTTTCGGCGTGCGCTACGACGTCCAGCGCTACAGCGACCGCCCCGGGCGTGTGATCGACGCCGAGCGGGCGTTTGGTCTGGAGACGGGAATCGCACCAATCGACGACAACAACATCTCGCCGCGGGTCTCATTCACGTACAACGTTCGCGGCGACGGCACGCAGCTCGTTCGGGCCGGCGCGGGCCTCTTCTATGGACGCGTTCCGTTCGTGATGGGGAGCAACGTCGCGATCACCGACAGACCCTTGCTGGTCGTGGAGTGTCGTGGGTCGATCGCCGAGGATGCGCCCGACGCACCGCCTGACCCCGCCGATTACCCCGATTGGGCTGCCAGCGGCAACGAAAACCCGTTCGGGTGTCGCGGTGGCGGTGGAGTCGGCGGCGTTCCCGAGTACACCTTCTGGAATGGCGACTTCTCGCTCCCCGAGACGTTCAAGGCAAATCTGGGATACGAGCGGAAGTTCGGGCGCACCACGCTCGCGTCGGTGGATTTCCTCTTCTCGGAATCGAGCAAGCTGTACACGGTGCGCAACATCAACCTGCGCGACCCGCAGTTCCAGCTCGCGAGCGAGGGAGGGCGGCGGATCTTCGTCCCGGCGGGCCGGTTCAGCCCGAGCGCGGCGGCCGGCATCGATCGCTTTCGCAACACCGACTTCGCGAGCGTCTACGTGAATTACAACGACGGCGTCGCGCGCTCGTTCTCCGGGACGGCCAACGTGGAGCATCGGTTGTCCGACTCGAGCGCCATCCGGGCGTCATACACGTACACGTGGGCGCGAGACAACTCGAGCTACTTCTGCTGCACGGCCAACGAGGGCTTTACCGGGCCGCGCTACGGGGCGCTCGGGCCTAACGTGATCGGCGCCATCGGCGACGAGTCGGCGGGGTGGGGACCAAGCGATTTCACACGCGACCACACCATCGTACTCTCCGGGACGTTCCGGCTCCCGTACGGCATCCGGGTGAGCCCGAAATGGAGCATTCGAAGCGGACGCCCGTGGGGTCCCGAAGTGAGTGGCGACATCAACGGCGATGGTGTGAGCTTCAACGACCGCCCCTATATCTTCCGTCCCGAGGAGCTCCCCGTCTTCGTGGCGCCCACGGTCGCCAATCGCGACTCGGTGATCGCCCTGCATCGCGCGCGCTATTCCGACTACCTCGAGGAGTTCGACTGCGTGGGCGACTACGTCGGGCAGGTCATCCCGCGCAACACCTGCCGGCAGCCCTGGTTCAACCAGCTCGACATGACGATCCGCAAGCGCTTCGCGACGACGCGAAGCCAGGGGGCCGAAGTGCACATCGATCTCTTCAACGTGCTCAACGGCCTCAATCCGAAGTGGGGGCGCAACGTCTCGGTGACGACCTCTCGCCGAAACCTCCTATCGGCGCAGCAATTCAACACGGCGGACGGAGAGATCGAGTATACGGTGCCGACGACCTTCGGCGACCGCATTCAGGTCGGAACTAACCTACTGCTTCAGTTCTCGGCCCAAATCGGCGTCAGGTACTACTTCTAGGGGTCAGGGGTCAGGAGTCAGGAGTCAGGGGGGATCAGTGTCGAGGGTGCAGGAGAGAAACGCCCTGAACCCTTCCCGTTGGTGTGGTTCTGCCCTACAACCCACCCTGACGCCCTCGACGACCGCGGACAATGACAGCAGTCACGCCTCGGGTGACTCTGTCATTCGAGTCGTAACCGGACATTTTGAGGATTGGCTCGAAAGGTCAGTCGAAGCGTGGGTTCGAGGGAGAAGATACAGGGAGGGGTCAGGGCGCAGTTCTGTCCTGCAACCCACCCCCTGATCCCCCCTGATCCCTGACTCCTGACTCCTGACCCCTCAGTTATTCGGCCAATCCCCCACCGCCGCGATGAACTCCGGCCGGTCCACGAAGGGATTCCTGTTCCCCTGCACCCGGAACGCCAGTGAGTTCCGCTGACGCTCGAACGCATCGGGAGGATCGGCGGCCGCCCACTGAAGCAGGATCGGCTCCTCGATGATGAAGTTCTCCAGCGTGAAGCTCGGCGTGCGGCGCAGGTTGTAGCGCGCGTAGAAGTAGAGGATTGCGCGGGCGATGTCGCCCTTCTTCGCGTTGCGCGGCTCGAACACCTCACGATTGTTCGCGTCGAGTCCTCGCTTGCTCACGTCGCCGTCGCCGTCCGGATCAGGGCTGGTCCACGTCGGCGTTCCGACCACCACGCCGAACGGAAGGTTCGAGCGCTGGCCGTTCGCGACCTCGTCCGCCGGAAAGAGGTGATGCACGTCGGTCATAGCCGGGAAGGTCTGCGCACCCTTGCTCTGCGGCCAGCTGTGCTCGGCGTTGAAATCCGCCGTCAGGGCCGTCGCGCGCGAGTTCACGGTGGCGACGCGCCCGGTGTAAATGTCGGCGAGGAGATCGTTGTTGTCGGGGTCCTCGATGTTGGCGTACATCGAGTCGCGAATGTTGTCGTAGCTCAGCGCGCGCGTGCGGCACAGGATCCGGTCGAGGGCCGCTAGCAGCGCGGCGCCGGTCTTACCCTCGGCATTGCTGTAGTAGCCGGCCGGCAAGGCGGTATCGCCGGTCGCGGCTGGAGGCGCACACGCGACTGGCTCGAAGGGGGCGCACTGCACGAGCGCGGTGCTCCAACATCCGCCGTATACTCCATCTCCTTCGACGGCGCGCACGACGACGGTATACGACTCTCCCGCCACGGCGTCGAAGGTGATCCGCTCGCAGTTGGATGCGGTCGTCGATGTCTCTCCCTCACCCTCCAGATCGAAATTGAAACCCGGCTCCCCGCAAATCGCGACGGTGGTCGTCCCCGTTCTTCCGGGAGTGAAGGTGACCGTGTCGGCCGCGTCCGCGATCAGCGTGTCGCTGAAGGTCCCGGTGAGCGGAAAGCGGGAGTCGATGGGTGATGTGAAGTCATCTTCGCAGGCTGCGGCCAGAAGAATCACCACGAAGAACAGCGCACGACGCATTGGGAGGCTCGGCTAAGAGGGAGGCGTCAAGATACACGCGTAGAAAAGCGAGGGGAGGGTCAAGAGCAACGGAGCAGCGGTCCGCCCTCGACCCTCCCCATGGCCCCTGGCCCCTGACCCGCTTAACGAGGGCCAGGGCCTCAGAATATCTCGAGGTTAATGTACTTCCTGGGGTTCTTCTTGAAATCCGCGGTCAACGAGTCCACCCGCTGCACGAGCGCCCGCACGTCGTTGTACAGCCCTGGATCGTTGAGCAGCTTCGCCGCACTGCCATCGCCACTCTCCAGCTTGGTCAACAGCGCCGTCATGCGCTCACGCGTGTCCTGAAAGTCGGCCGAGAGCTGAGCGAGGTTGGCGGTCGTCTGCCGGATGTTGCGCATGGTGGAGTCCACCACGGCGGAGTCGATCGCACTCACCGAGCGATTGAGGTTCCTCGTCAGGCGCGTCAGCTCGCGTGACTGCTCATCCGCGATCCGACTGATCTGCAACACGAGGCGGTTCGTCGAGGAGATCGTCCCCTTGAGGTCCTGGATACCGCCCTCGCGAACCATTTGGATCTCGAACGCCTGCGCGACGTCGGACACGCCGCGGCTCACCGAGTCGAGGCGCGACAGCAGCGCATCCATCGTCGGCGGCGGGGGCGCCGCGGGGATCGTGTCGCCGGGCTGCACGGCCGAGCGGTAATTCAGCGGGGGCTCGAGGTTGATCGCCATGTCGCCGAAGAACGACGCCGTTTTCAGCTGAGCGATCGATCCCTCGGGCACCGTGTACTTCTCCTCGACCACCATCCACACGTCGAGCCAGCCGTCCGGACGCAGCTCCACGCGGTCCACCGTCCCGACGGCGAACCCGGCGAGCCACACCTCCTGCCCCTGCTTCAGGTTCGCTCCCCAGCGGAATCGGGTGTACAGCGGGTACGTGTCGGACAGGAGCCCGCTGCGTGAGAGCCACAGCGTTCCGAGCACGCCGATGATGAGCGCAACGGTGACGAACACACCGACGAGCACTTCGTTGCGTCGCTTCATGACTGAAGATATCGGGCGAGATACAGTGCGGTGAGCGCGTCCAGCAGGAGAATGATCACCGACGAGATGACGACCGTGCGTGCCGTCGAGCGGCCGACGCCTTCCGCACCGGCCTCGGTAATGTAGCCTTCGTACGTCCCGATGAGCGAGATGGCGCCTCCGAAAAGGGTCGCCTTGATGAGCCCGTAGACCACCTGGAAGCGGTCGAAGGTGAGACGGAGGCCGCTGACGAAATCATTGGACGTGACATCAGTGGCCGCGATCGAGATGAGATAACCCGCGAAGATGCCGGTCGCGTTGGCGATGATCGTCAGCAACGGCAGCATGAGCATGGCCGCGACGAACCGCGGGACGACGAGATACGCGACCGGATCGTACGCCAGTGTCTCCAGGGCATCGATCTGCTCGGTGACGCGCATCGTGCCGATCTCGGCGGTCATGCGCGCGCCAACGCGTCCTGCCAGCACGAGCGCCGTCAGCAGCGGACCGAGCTCGAGCACAATGCTCTGGCGCGTGATCCAGGCGACCGCCGAGAGCTGCGCGCCGGGAAAGAGCTGGTAGAACGTCTGGAACGCCGTCACCGCACCGATGAACGCGGCCACCGTGAACACCAGCGGTAAGGAGTCCACGCCGATGTTTCGCGCTTGCCCGAGCGTGAGCGGAAGCCACGTGCGCCACTCGTTGAATGCGCGGAACATCTCGCGCGTGAAGTACGTGCGCGCTCCCATGCTGCGGAAGAAGCCGCGTGTGGAGCGGGAAACCTGCCGGAAGAAGATGATCCCCGCACGCTGGGGGATGGGAAACGTCGCCGTGCGCCTCGGGCCGGTGTCGGCGTCCGTTTCCTGCGGCAAGGTCACGTGCGCGTGCGTGCGAGCAGGATGGCGCCTGCGACCCCGAACACCGCGTTCGGCATCCACGCCGCGACGTTCGGCGGAAGGATGCCGCCGCCGCCGATCGCCTTCGTGAGCTGAATCAGCATCAGGAAGATGACGGTCACTCCGAGGGAAACGCCGATGCCGTACGCGGCCCCGCCGCGCTGCGTGCTGGTGGCAAGCGGCGCGCCGAAGATCGCGATGATGAGACAGGTGACGGGAATCGCGATGCGCAGCGCCTTTTCCACCTTGAAGCGGTTCACTTCACTCGACCCCGACCGCTCGAGCGCCGAGATGAAGCGGGCCAGCTCCTTGTATCGCATCTCCTGGGACGTTTTCGGGGCGGCCATCAGCTCGCGCGGCGCCTCGACGAAATGGTTGTCGGCGAGACTGTCGAATGCCACCGCCATGCTCGTGCTGTCGGTGGGGACAATATGCATTTGGCCATCGCGGAGCATCCAGTGGCCCGCGGTGTCGCGCCACGTTCCTCCGCGCGCGGTGACGATCGTGGTCGGATAGTCCGGCCCGCTCCCCTTACGCTCGACCTCCAGAAAATCGATCGCCCCGTTGCCGACGTTGAGCGCCTGGATCTTGTACACGCGCCCTTCCTCGCCCGCATAGGTGAAGTTGAATCGATCGTTGGTGCCGCTGAAGCGGTTTTCCTCAATGATCTTGTTCCGCTTTTCGTTCGCCACTGGAACGATCTCGCCCAGGAATCCGGCGAGCACGGCCACCATCGATGCGCCAAGGAAGATCGGAAAGGTCAGGCGATGAAAGCTGATGCCGGAGGCTTTGGCGGCGGTGATCTCCGAGTGGCGCGTGAGCGAGCCAATGGAGAAGACCGTGGCGAACAGCACCGCCGCTGGCAGCGCGAGAAACATCGACTCGGGGATCCAGTAGAGGTAGCTCAGCAGGATCTGGCCCCGCGAGAGATTGCGGCTGAGATACTTGTCGAGCTTCTCGGTGAGGTCGATGATGATGACGAGCATCGGAAACCCCACCGCCGTCGCCGCGAAGATCTTCCAGAATTCGCGAAGGACGTAGCGATCGAGAGGGCGGAAGACGCTCACCGTACGCGTCTCCGCTCGAGCGGAATGCCGACGCGGCGCGCCTTACGCGCGAACCAGGCGCGAATCGCATCCCACGCTTCCGACATGTCTCCGCCGCGCGCGGTCGCTCCCTCGCGCTCCATGCGCACCAGCAGCAACGCCGCGATCACGAGGAAGACGATGTTGGTGAGCCACATCGCCAGGAATGGGCTCATGATGAGGCGGTCGGCGAGCGCCTCGCCTCCGACCAGACCGACGTAGTAGAGCGAGAAGATGCCGACACTCGCGCCGATCACCAGCCCGACGCCGCCACGCGGAAACCGCAGCGCGATCGGCGCGCCGATCATCACGAACACGATACACGCGAACGCGAGCGCGAACTTCTTCTGAATCTCGACGTCATAGCGATTCATCCCGGTTCGCGAGTCGCGCATGCGAGCTCCAATGAGCTCGATCTGACCGATGAACGGATCGAGCACCTCGCTGGTGCCCCCCTTGTAGAAGTCCACCGTCCCATACCCGCCGGCCGAGGGCGGCAGTCCCGCCGACGGGGGGATACCTAACGACCGCTGGCGGGCGCGGCGACGGTCGGTCACTCCGGCGGTTTCGATGACCACCGGCACCCTGCCCGCCCGCGCCGTGTCCCGCCGCTGCGTACCGGGCTTGCGGACGATGGAATCAAGCTGAGGGAGCTGGTTTCCCGCCAGCGCACTGTCGGGCTTGATGAGTCGCCCGACGGCCGCCAACGCATCGCAATAGAGTCGCCCCAGGCCGAACGGCTCGCGGTCTTCGACGGCATCCGGCATTTCGGTGGGACCGGGCGGCTTCCCGGTCGCCACCCGCCGCGCCGATGCGGCGAGGGCTTCCTGCAGGTGATATTTGGCGGTCTCGTATTCACGGGACGCCTGCGCGACTTGCGCCTGCATCTCGCACACGGACATCTCACGATCGCTCTTGTAGGCGTCTTCCTGCGTGCGCTGGAGCGTATCGGCGACTCCCCGAACCCGGATGAAGTCCACATCGAAGAACAGCCGCTGCAGCTTCCCGGGCTCCTCCTTCGGGATCTCCTGGGAGTACCCATCGAAGAGCGTCAGCTCGAGATCGCTCATGTTCTTGCTCATGCCCATGCGCCCGCTGTCGGCGTGAATCGTGCGCCTGCGCAGCGGATCGCTGAGGTCGATGATCATCACGTCGCGGAGCAGGTCCTGTGCGCCGTCGATCTTCATCGTCCGCAGAAACAGTCTGCCCGGAGAGACTTCATTGATCACCTGCTCGCGAAGGGCAAACGTCGGCTTCTTGCGCGCGATGTCCGTCTGGAGCTTGCGAAGGCGATGATTCGTGCGCGGCAGGATCTGATCGTTGAATCCGACCATGATCAGCGCGAGGACGGCGCCGCCGAAGATCACCGGACGAAGCACTCGCGTCATGCCGACGCCGCTCGCGCGCAACGCCGTGATCTCGTTTTCGGCGGCCAGCCGGCTGAACGCGTACAAGGTCGCGATCAGGACCGCCATCGGCGTCGTCATCGCGATGATGAACGGGATCGAGAGCGCGAAGAACTCCCAGATGACCTTGGCGCCGAGTCCCTTGCCGACGAGGTCGCCGAAATGGCGGGCGACCTGGTTGAGCAGGAACAGCGAGGTCAGCGTGGCGAGCGCGAAGAGGAAGGGCCCCGTGTGCTCGCGCAGCACGTAGTGACGGAGGATCTTCACGCTGGGTATCTCAAGCGAGCGGCATATTCCACGCGGGGTAGCTACTGCAAGCGAAAGGAGGACCGAGGAACGACGAGCGAGGAATCATTTCCTCACCGCTCATTCCTCTTTCCTCGTGCGGTTGGGATGTTATTCTCGTGAGACACGTCAATTTACGTTCCCGGCGCCCCGCGGGCGAACGGGAGCGCGCGTGGCTCCCCGCTGCCGGTAACCGGGTGCGCCTTTTCCGTCTCTTATTCCCCGCGGCCCTCTCGATCGTTCCCGCACTCGGCGCGCAGCAGCCGGCGCAACCGCCGGCGGCCGACACCGCGGCGCGTCCGGGCATCGGTGTCCGACTGCGGTTCCCCAACGACTCGCTCGTCCTCGAGCGCCCAGCGGCGCTCGGGCCGTTCGGGCGTCTCGCTCCATCGCGCGACAGTGGCGCGACCCTCGCCGATCGTCAGGTCGCCGGCCTCCTCCAGATGACGGAAGTGGCCCGTGCCGCGCGCTGGGGCGAAGCGGTGGTCGCGGTGTTCGCCGATTCGGCGCGAGCGCCGGTCGCGCAGCTTCCAGATTCCGCATTCCGCATTCCGCAATCGGACTCATCGCGCCGCGAAGG
>Ga0075431_100003119_pt1 | contig 16028 bp, 10 predicted proteins | sample RhiMetdeltSRZDD5_FD_75297 | JGI IMG/M metagenome (GOLD analysis project Ga0075431, IMG submission 75297) | Populus rhizosphere microbial communities from Tennessee, USA - Rhizosphere MetaG P. deltoides SRZDD5 | ecosystem: Host-associated > Plants > Roots > Rhizosphere > Soil | place: USA... | reverse complement strand
CCGCAGCGCAACACGGGCGTCGGCGTGAACCTCCCCGTGTCGAATCAGCCCACCAGCACGACGATGAGCTGGACCGATACGAACGGAAACTTCATCCCCGACTGCGATCTCAGAAACCCGGTGGCCAACGGCGAGTGCGGAGCGTGGAACGACCGCACGTTCGGTCAGGTCAGGGAAGGCAATACGCGTTTTGCAGACGACGCGCGCGGCGGCTTCAACCTGGAGAGCTACAACTGGCAGGGCAATGTCTCGGTCCAGCACCAGTTGCGGCCGAACATGGGCCTCACCGTCGCCTATTTCCGCACGTGGTACGGCGCGTTCCAGGCGATCGACAATCTCGCCGTCACGCCAGCCGACTTCGACCCGTTCTGCATCACCGCGCCGACCGACAGCCGGCTGCCCGCCAGCGTGAGCGGCAAGCAGTTCTGCGGAATCTACGACATCAATCCGTCGAAGTTCGGCCTGGTCGACAACCTTCGCACGCAGGCGGACCACTACGGCAAGATGAGCGAGGTCTTCGACGGCGTCGATGTCACCATTGGCGCGCGGTTCGCGCAGGGCGGACTGGTCCAGGGAGGCCTGGCTACCGGGCGTGTGGTCGCCGACAACTGCCTGGTGATTGATTCGCCTGGCGCCGGGACCGGAAACGGAACACCCGGGGCCCTCATGGCTGGGGCGCCCGCGGGCGCCGCGTTGGCGATACCGCAGGTGGATTCGCGGCCGGGCTTCTGTAAGGTGAGCCGGCCGTGGTCGTCCGGGACCCAGGCGAAGTTCTCGGTCGTCTTCCCGTTGCCCTTGAACTTCCAGGCCAGCGCGATCTATCAGAACATTCCCGGGGTCCCGATCAGGGCCACCTACGTGGCCACCAATGCTGAAATCAGGCCGTCGCTGGGCCGGAACCTCGCGGCGTGCCCCAGCCAGGCCACTGCCACGTGTAATTCGAATTTCCCGGCGATCGACCTGATCCCACCCTTCACACTCTACGGTGACCGGATCCAACAGGTGGATCTCCGTTTCACCCGGAGCTTCCCGATCGGGAGCCGCAGGCTGCAGGGGAACTTCGACGTCTACAACCTGCTCAATGCGAGCACCGCCCTCAACGAGCAGGCGGCGTACAGTCGCACGAATAACCAGTGGAGGAATGTGGTCCAGTTCATGGGCGGGCGCCTGATCAAGTTCAGCGCGCAGCTGACCTTCTAGTTGGTAGTCGGCAGTTGGTAGTTGGTAGTTGGCAGCAACCCGACTACCATCTACCGACTACGGGAGATGACGATGCCGAACCGCAGAGACTTCCTCCGAAACGCCGCGGGCGCCACGGCGGGCGCCTTCCTCCTCAACCGCGGGTTCACGGCCTCCGTAACCGCGTCGCGCCAGGCTGCCCCCGCCGGAGGGAGGCGGCAGGTCGTGATCGGCGGCCGGCGCATCAAGGTCGTGGACATGCACAGCCACCACTTCATTCCCGAAGTTGTGGATATCGTCAAAGGCACGCCGCTCGAAGCCGCGTTCAAGGGCCAGGCGGGCAACAAGGACCGCTATCTGGGACCAAGCTGGCTACAGTACATGGACAAAGAGGGCATCGACGTCATGGCCCTCAACATGAATCCGTGGTGGTACGCGGCGGACCGCGATCTGTCGCGCCGCATCTGCGCGCTGCAGAACCAGAAGACGGCGGAATGGTGTGCGCGTTATCCCGATCGCTTTGTCGGGATGGCGACAGTGGCGCTGCAACACCCCGACCTCGCGGCCGAACAGCTCGAGGAAGGCGTCAGGAAGCTCGGCATGCGAGGCGCGCCGATCGGCGGCAGCGTCGAAGGCGAAGAGCTGGGCTCGCCACGCTTCGATCCCTTCTGGGCCAAAGTGCAGGAGCTTGGCGTCCCCTTGTTCATGCATCCCCAGGGAGCGCCTGGTACGACGCAGAACGACCGGTTGGAGGGCAAGGGCGGGCTGGGCAACACCATCGGCAACCCGCTGGAAACCACCGTCGCGCTGTCGCACATGATTTTCGAAGGCGTGTTCGATCGGTTTCCGGGCCTGCGCGTGTGTGCGGCACATGCGGGCGGCTACCTGCCGTCATATCTGGGCCGGTCGGAGGTGAGGTGCAGCCGCGCGTCTCAAGGTGGCGGGGAATGTCCCAAGAAACCGTTCCCCGAATATTTCCGGCGGGAAATCCTGATCGATACGATGATTTTCCGCCACAACGGGCTGGAGCATCTGATCAAAGAGGTCGGCGTCAGCCAGATGTTCTACGGGACCGACTTCCCGTTTGACTGGCCGGTAGGCGTCGATTTCATCCTCACCGCGCCGTTCCTCAGCAACGCCGACAAGGAAGCGATCCTTGGAGGGAACCTCGTGAAGCTGCTTCGTATCACCACGTAAGCTGGCAAACGTTGACGGGAGGAGCAGAGGTGCCGAATCGCAGAGACTTCCTCAGGAACGTTGCCGGAGCCGCGGCCGGGATGGTCGTCGGAGGCCCCAGCCTCGGCGAGACGGCGCTCGATGCGCTGCAGGCGCCGGCGAGGCGCCGCGCGATGATCGGCGGCCGGCGCATCACCGTCATCGACATTCACGCCCACACGTTCGTCCCCGAGGTGTGGGATCTCGTCCAGAACACGCCGCTGGCCGCACAGGCCAAGAACAACATCACCGGCAATATCGCGCTCAACGCCGCCGGGCAGGCCGCCCGGCTGCAGTACATGGACAAAGAGGGCATCGACTACCAGGCGATCAATGTCAACGCCTGGGGCTATTCGGCCGACCGCGCGCTGGCGCGCGACCTGATTCAGCTGCAGAACGAAAAAATCGCGCAGGCAGTGGCGGCGCATCCGGATCGATTCGTGGGCATGGCGACGCTGTCGCTGCAGCACCCTGACATGGCCGCCGATCAGCTCGATCAGGCGGTGCGGAAGCTGGGACTGCGGGGCGCCGCCATCGGCGGGAGCGTCGAGGGAATGGAGCTCTCCGATCGCAAGTTCGATCCCTTCTGGGCGAAGGCCAATGAGCTGGGCGTGATGTTGTTCATGCATCCGCAGCAGGCCCAGGGCACCACGGTCAATCCCAGGCTTGGCGGCAAAGGCGGGCTCGGCAACACCATCGGCAACCCGCTCGAGACCACCGTGTTTCTCTCGCATCTGATTTTCGAAGGGACGCTCGATCGGTACCCCAACCTGAAGATCTGTGGCGCGCACGCCGGCGGCTACCTGGCGTCGTACAGCGGCCGGTCGGACGCGCTCTGTGGACGCGGCGGGGGCGACGACTGCAGGGCGCTCAAACGGAAGCCGAGCGAGTATTTCCGGGAGCACCTGTACATCGACACGATGATCTTCCACGAGTCAGGACTGCGCCACCTGGTGGACGAGGTCGGCGTCAGCCACATTTTCTACGGCACTGATTACCCCTTCGACTGGCCAGTCGGGATCGACTTCGTGCTCAACGCGAAATTCCTGAGCAACGCCGACAAGGAAGCCATCCTCGGCGGGACCCTGCTGAAAACGCTTCGAATCACGTCATGACCTGTCGGTATCAACGTGCGGAGGACCGTATGAAAAAGATGTTCGCGATCGTCCTGCTCGGGGCGATGGTGGCGGGGTGCGCGGCCACGGCTCAGGACGCGCCGACGGTCATCGATGCGGCCGTCACGGCCATGGGCACCTCGAACGTGCAGTCAATTCAATATTCAGGCACCGGCGAGGTCTTCATGGTGGGTCAGAATGTGAGGCCGGAAGCGCCGTGGCCCCGGTTCACGGTGCCGAAGTACACCGCCAGCGTCCGCTACGATGCCCCCGCGTTCCGCGAGGAGCTGGTCCGGGTCGACGATGAGAACCCACCGCGCGGCGGCGGGGCCGGCGGCTACAGCGCGGAGACCGGCCAGGGCGGGATGCGGCCGATCATTGGTGAGCAGACCCAGGTCCGCCAGGGGACGCCCGCCACCGACAACGGCTTCCTGCAGGTCTGGATGACGCCGCACGGATTCCTCAAAGCCGCGGCCGCAAACAAAGCGACCCTCGGCAACGCCGACGGCCGGCGCACGCTGACGTTCCAGGGGCGGAACAAAGCTACGGTGACCGGTACCCTCAACGATGAGAACCTCGTCGAGCGGATCGAAACACATGTCGACAATGCGATGCTCGGTGACATGCTGGTCGAGGCCCTGTACACGGATTACAAGGATTACAACGGCGTCAAGTTCCCGGGCCGGATCGTCGAACGGCAGGGTGGCAACCCGACGCTCGACGTCACCATCAGCAGCGTTCAGCCGAATGGGGCCGGGACGCTCGAGGTCCGTGCCAACCCGCCGGGCGAGGGCGGCGGTCAGGCCGCAACCTCACAGCGGCTCGGCGACGGCGTCTGGGTGATTACCGCCGGTCTCAACAGCGTGCTGGTCGAGTTTGCCGATCACCTCGTCGTCATCGAGGCGCTCGGCAACGACGCGCGGTCGCGGGCCGTGATGGCGGAGGTGAAGCGGCTCGTGCCCAACAAGCCGCTCCGCTACGTGGTGAACACGCATGCGCACTACGATCACTCGGGTGGTCTTCGCGCCTTCGCGGCTGAAGGCGTCACGATCGTGACCCACGACGTCAACAAGCCGTTCCTGGAGAAGGTGCTCACGCTGCCTCACCAGATCAATCCCGACATGCTTGCGAAGTCGAATCAGAAGGCCACCGTCGAGGGGTTCAGCGACAAGCGCATCATGACCGATGGGAAGCAGACGCTGGAACTTCACCACATCGCCGGCAATAACCACCACGACGGCATCCTCATGGCGTACTTGCCGACGATCAAAGTGCTGGTGCAGGCCGACGCGTTCCACCCGCGGCCCGGGGCGAAGTGGCAGTACCCGTCGCCGCCGCAGTTCACAGTGAACCTGGTCGAGAACGTGGAGCGGCTGAAACTGGACGTCGGCCGCGTGCTGCACATTCATGGCGGCATGGACCCGTACTCGGTCGTGACCAGGGCCGCCGGACGGGCCGGGACTTCTTGACGCCACGCGCGCGATAGTGTTATGAACCCGTCCGCGTCCCATAAACTCGCGCTTTCGTGTGACTTGGAGGACAACTGTGGCTAGAACGACTGTGTTCGTCGCTCTCGGATTGGCAATGGCGGTTGCAGGGTGCAGCCAGTCTACGGAAGCGCAGTCAGGGGGCGCGGCGGTCCCGTTCAAGCTTGGCACCTTCGATCAGAACGGGCGGGTCTTTGTCGGCCTGGTTCTTCGTGACACGCAGGTCGTGGACGTGGCGCGGGCGAACGCCGCGTTCGAGACCAGCAACGGGTCGGCCGCGCGTCTCACGGCGCCGGCCGACATGACGCAGCTGATTGCGCGGTACGAGGGCGAGTGGAAGGACCGGCTCGGTGCGATTGCGAGGACCGTATCGGCGGCCGGCACCGCGCCCGCATACGCGTATCCGATCGCCAGCCTCAAGACTCTGCCCCCGGTGCGGCCCTCCGTCCAGTTGAATGCCGGCGGCAATTACGTCGAGCACGAGCAGGGGATTGCCGCGAACCAGGCGCGCGGCGCGGGGGCGGGGAACCAGGCACGCGGCGGCGGCGCCGGCGGTGGCGCACGCGGAGGGGCCGCGCCGGCGACCGCAGCGCAGAGCGCGCCGGGCATCTGGGAGCGCAGCGCCGGTGACACGCGGGACAACCCCTACCTGTTCCAGAAGTCGCCGACCATCCTGATCGGCAACAACGCGCCGATCGTCGTCCCGCGCGGCCGCACCAATATCGATTTCGAGTGTGAGCTGGGGATCGTCGTCGGCAAGCGGGCGAAGTATGTCCCGGTCGGCAGTGCCGGCGACTACATCTTCGGCTATACCGCGCATCATGACGTCTCGGATCGCGGCGGCCGGGGCGATCGCAAGATGGGCGGCTCGGACTGGCTGATCGGCAAGAACCACGACACGTTCGGTCCGCTCGGTCCTGTGATCGTGCCGAAGGAGTTCATGAAGGATCCGACGAACACCCGTCACACGATGACGCTCAATGGCGAGGTGATGCAGGATTCGAACACCAACCGCATGAGCCACAACATCTACGAGCTGCTGTCCTACGCGTCGAACATCCTGGCGCTGAATCCAGGAGATGTGATTGCCGGCGGCAGCCCCGCGGGCACGAACATCGAGCGGGCCGACCCGCGCTGGATGCGGGCCGGCGACACGGCGAAATGCTCGATCGAAGGCATCGGCGAACTGACCAATCCCGTCGTGGCGGAATCGAACGTCGCCACGAATTAGATTCTGCGCGTAGGGGCCGACCTTGGTCGGCCCGCGGGCGGAGCACGCTCCGCCCCTACGATCCGGCGATCGACGTCGCATCCTTGGTTTCGAAGGAGACAGGCCAATGCGAACTCTGCGGACTGCGTGTCTTATCGTTGCGTGTTCCTTCATATTGCTGCCGGGCGACGCCTGGTCGCAGACGAGTCTTGCGGGCGTGGTGCGTGACAGCTCCGGTGCGGTGCTGCCGGGCGTGACGGTCGAGGCCGCCAGTCCCGCGCTGATTGAAAAAGTGCGCGTTGTCGTGACCGACAGTCAGGGCGCGTATCGGATTGTCGATCTCCGGCCTGGTCCTTATACCGTCACCTTCACCCTGCCCGGCTTCAACACATTCGTGCGCAACGGCATCGACCTCCGTGCGGAATTCACCGCGACGGTCGACGCCGAGCTGTCGGTGGGCGCGCTCGAAGAAACGATCACGGTCTCGGGCGAGGCGCCGCTGGTTGACACGCGCAGCGCCCGCGCGCAGACGCAGTTCGACGCCGACACGCTCGAGGCCCTCCCGGGAACCGGGCGTCTGTCGACGCTGATCTCAGTCCTTCCGGGCGCTGTCCTGAACAATGAAGGGGACCGCGCTTCCGGCAACCTCAGCGATCGAACGCAGACCCGATTCGCGATTCACGGTGCGCCGAATGCGCAGCCCGTGATCGACGGGATGAACACCGAGATGGCCGCGTCGAACACCGGCGTCTTCGTCTGGAACTCGGTGAACTTCCAGGAAGTGGTCGCCGAAACCAGCGGCATCGGCGCCGACCGCGATACCGGCGGCGTGCAGCTGAACATGATCCCGAAGGACGGCGGCAACGTCCTGTCCGGTACGGCGAACATCGCCTACTCGGGTCCCGACCTGCAGAGCAACAACATCAACGACGAGTTAATTGCGCGCGGCCTCGATAGCTCCACCCGTGGGCTCGCGTCGATCAAGAAGTTCATCGAGGGCACCGCCGGCGTCGGCGGCCCAATCAAGCGGGACCGCCTCTGGTTCTACGGCGCTGGGCGGAAGAGCGTGACGCAGCAGTACGCGGCCGGCATCTACTACAACGCGCACAAGCAGCCCGAAAGCATGCTGTACGTGCCAGACCTGAGCCGCCCGGCGTACAGCAACGACTTCTACCGGGACTACAGCCTCCGGCTGACGACGCAGGCGACGGAAAAACACAAGGTGGTGGTCTTCGGCTCGTTCCAGCACAACTGCAACTGTGTTTACGCGTTGTTCCGTCCGCAAGGGGGCCCCCTGGTCGATCCCGCGGCCGCCACGGAGCACGAATACGAACCGGCCTTCAACGTGACCGCCACCTGGACCTACCCGGCGACCAACCGGTTGCTGCTGATGGTCGCGGGCGGCGCCAACCACATCACGCAGACCAACTATCGCGGCGCCGGCGTGGACGAGAACAGCATCCAGATCACCGAGCAGTCGCTCGACCTGAAATACGGCGCGGCCTACGGCCCGACCGCCGGTGGATCGTCCTATTCGAGCCTGCCCCGCCGGCAGTACCACCAGCAGTTCTCGGCCGCCTACGTCACCGGCACGCACAACATGAAAGCCGGGCTGAACATCCGCGAGGTCAGGACCGGCAACAACGAGAAGTACGGCAAAGACCTGTTCATGGCCAACCGGGCGATCCTCTACACCTTCAACAACCAGCGACCGGTGTCGCTGCAGCTGCTGGCGACGCCGACCCACTTCGAGGAAGCGGCGAACGACATCGCGGTCTACGCGCAGGACCAGTGGACGATGAATCAGCTCACCGTCAACCTCGGCATTCGCTACAACGACATCGACATGTCGAGCCCGGCGCTGGTCCTGCCGGCCGGGTTCTTCGTCGGCGAACGGCTCGTGCCCGCGGCCGAGCACATCCCGCACTGGCGCAACCTGAGTCCGCGCGTCGGCGCCGCCTACGACCTGTTCGGCGACGGCAAGACGGCGGTCAAGGTGTCGCTCGGCCGCTATCCCGACATCATCCGTGTCTCGCCGGCCAACCCGGTCAACCAGTTTTCGCTGACGACGAACCGGACGTGGAACGACACGCTGAATGGCGCCGGTGATCCCCGCAGCGGCAACTTCAAGCCCGACTGCGACCTGCTGAACCCGGTGGCCAACGGCGAGTGCGGCGCGTGGTCCGACCAGAATTTCGGCCGGTCGAGGGTCAGCACGATCAACGAGCCCGATTCACTGGAGGGCTTCAACAAACAGTTCAACAACTGGCAGGCGTCGTTGAGTTTCCAGCACGAGCTGACGCAGGGTCTCGCGCTGAACGTGGGCTATTTCCGCACCTGGTACGGCAATCAGCTCGTCACCAACAACCAGGCGGTCCCCGCGTCGGGCTACGACACTTACTGCATCACGGCGCCTCAGGATTCGCGGCTGCCAGGCGGCGGCGGGAATCGGATCTGCGGTCTCTACGACGTCAAGCCCGCGTTCTTCGGCCGCGTCGAGAACCACGTGACCCAGGCCTCGAATTTCGGCGACGGGCAGAAGCAGGTCTACAACGGCGTCGATCTCACTCTGAGCGGGCGCTTTGCCGGCGGAGGACAGTTCTCGGGCGGGTTGAGCGTCGGCCGGACGGTCACGAACAACTGCTATATCAACGACAATCCGTCGCTGAGTTCGGCGGCGTTCCTCAACGTCGTCGCGTTGCCGGCCGGGACACTGGTGCCGAGAAACGAGGAGTTCTGCAAGGTAACGCCCCCCTGGTCTTCGACCACGCAGGTGAAATTCCTGGCGGTGTACCCGCTGCCATGGGACATCGAGACCAGCGCCATTTTCCAGAACAGCCCCGGGGTCCCGATCACCGCGAGCTACGTGATTACCAACCAGCAGGCGAGCGCGGCGCTCGGGCGCAACCTGGCCGCCTGCCCGGCGGTCGGCACCTGCAACGCGACGGTGAGAACCGAGCTGATTCCGCCGAACACGATGTTCGAGCCGCGGCTGACGCAGGTGGATATGCGGGTGTCGCGGTTGTTCCGCCTGCCGGGCACGACCCGGGTGCGCGGCAGCCTGGACATCTACAACATCTTCAATGCGAGCAGCGTGCTCGCCATGGTCCCGACCTACGGGGCGTCATGGCAGAACGCCGCGCAGGTGCTGAGTGCGCGGCTGCTGCGAGTGAGCGCGCAGCTCGACTTCTAAGAAACACGAAATCGCGAAGGTATCGAAGGAAACGAAGAAATCGTTTAGTCAGGAATCTCTTTTGAACCACGACGACGCGACGAACACGACGTTACTTACTTGTCGTGGCCGTCGTGAGCGTCGTGGTTCTTGTTGCTTTTTCCTTCTCCAAGGTCCGGCGGCAACGTTCGCCCTGGTACGCAGGTATGATCCCACCAGGAGAACCTGATGCTCGGATCGAGGACCTTTCGCTGCGCCGCGTCGCTCGCCGCGGTATGCCTGCTTGCCGCGGCCACGCTGCGGGCCCAGAACACCGCACCGGCGCCGCAGATCACTGACAACGTCTTCAAGAACGTCCAGCTGCTCAGGGGCATTCCGGTCGACACGTTTTTCGACGCGATGGGCATGTTCGCCAACGCGATGGGGAACGACTGCACGTTCTGCCATTCACCGAAGGCGGCGCTCGACAGGAACGAGTTCGCGGTCGCGACGCCGCGGATCCAGCGCGCGCGCCAGATGATCGTGATGGTCAACGCGATCAACAAGATGTATTTCGCCGGCCAGCCGCGCGTCACCTGCTTCACCTGCCATCATGGGAACCAGAGTCCGCGGAGCGATCCGAACTTCGCCCTGCAGTACGGGCCGCCGATCCCCGATCCGATCGCGCGCGACTTCCGGACCGATGCCACCATCATGCCGAACCAGGTGTTCGACAAGCATCTGCAGGCGATCGGCGGCGCGGCCGCGGCCGCCAAGCTCACCAGCCTGACGGCGAAGGGCACCTACGAGGGCTTCGACACCGCGTTCGAGAAAGTGCCGGTCGAGATCTTCGCCAGGGCGCCGAACCAGTTCGCGACAGTCGTGCACATGCCGTCCGGCGACAGCCGCCGGGTCTATAACGGCACGGGCGGCTGGCTCTCCGGGCCGGACACGGCGCTGCCGGTCATCAACCTGACCGACGGCAACCTGGATCGTGCCCGGCTGGAAGCGATCGTCGCGTTTCCGGCGGCGCTCCGGAACTCGTTTTCACAGTGGCGCGCCGGCCGTACCGCGGACGACGACCAGGAGTACATCGTGCTGCAGGCCAGCGAAAACGGCCAGCCGGTGGTGAACCTGTATTTCGACGAATCCGGGATGCTGTCGAGACTGGTCCGCTTTACGCTGACGCCGGTCGGGTTCGTTCCGACCCAGATCGATTACTCGGATTACCGCAGCGTCGCGGGCGTGAAGATGGCGTTCAAGAAGGTGGTCAGCCAGACCTACATGCAGATGACGATCGAGCTCGCCGATGTGCAGCCGAACGTCACAATCGACGCGTCACGCTTCGCCCAGCCGCGACCTTAGCAGGCATAAGTCACAAGGCACAAGTCACAGGCCCAATTTGTGGCTGGCGTCGATTGGCTTCCGTATGCGGCCGGTCTGGACGAATATCAGCGTCAGGCGGAGGCGCTGCTCGAAGCGGTGAAGTCGGGCAGCGGCGATGCGCGGCTGCAGTTCAAGTGGGAGCATCCCCGCTACCGCGACAAGCCATTGGGTGATGTTGACGCCGCGACACTCGGTCTTGTCGACGCGCAGCTGGTCATCGCGCATCAACACGGCTTCCCAACCTGGGCGGACCTCGTGACGTTCACCGAGGCCGTCAAGCGGGACGGCGCCGTGGCCCGGTTCGAGGCCGCGGTCGACGCGGTCGTTTCCGGCGATCTCACGGCCTTGCGGTCGATGCTGCGCGACCATCCTGACCTGGCGCGCGCGCGGTCGACTCGACGGCACCATGCCACGCTCCTGCACTATCTCGGCGCCAACGGCGTCGAGGGTGGCCGGCAGAAGACTCCGCCGAACGCCGTCGAGGTCGCGAAGACGCTGCTCGACGCCGGCGCGGAGGTGGATGCGCTCGCGGACCTGTACGACGCCAGGTGCACGACCATGAGCATGCTGGTGTCGAGCTCGCACCCGGCGGAAGCGGGTCTGCAGACGGCACTCGCCGAGACCCTGCTCGATTACGGGGCGGCGCTCAATGGTCCCGGATCGAACTGGCAGTCGGCGCTGATGACGGCGCTGGCATTCGGGTATCTCTCGACGGCCGATGCGCTTGCGAAACGCGGCGCGCCGGTGGACAGTCTTCCGGCAGCGGCCGGGCTGGGCCGACTCGAGACGGCGGTGCGGCTGCTTCCCGCTGCCGATTCACAAAGCAGGCATGCGGCGCTGGCACTCGCGGCCCAGCATGGACACGTGGCGATGGTGCGGCTTCTCCTCGACGCGGGCGAAGATCCGGACCGCTACAACCCCGAGGGCCATCACTCGCATTCGACGCCGCTGCACCAGGCGGTCTGGTCGAATCACCTCGAGGTCGTGCAGCTGCTGGTCGCCCGCGGCGCGCGGCTGGACATTACGGACACGATTTACCAGGGGACGCCGCTCGACTGGGCGATCTACGGTGGCCGAACCGGGATCGCGGAATACCTGCGCAGTTCGGGCGGTTCGGCCACGCCGCCCGATCGGTAGCCGGCTCTCCGCCTGCGGTGCCGGGGTCTCGACTCCGCGCCGCGGCTCGGCACGCCCGCCGAGAGGCGTGTGGTTCGAGCCTTCGTTGCAGCGCTTGTTCTCTGGCGACCGGGTCCGCGTCGCTCCGCGAGACGCCCGTCGCCGCAGGCTCCGCTGACGGATTGTGACTTGGGCGCCTTGTGTGACTCCTGCCTTGTGACTTGATCTAGTGCTAATATCCGCCGCGCCTGACAGCCGTCGGAGGGTTGACGTGCGAAAACTGATCGTCCTTGTTGGAATCGCCTGTGGGATCGCGTCGCTCCCTGGTCACGCGCAGGAAAAGGGGGTGTACGGCCCGGTCGAGGCGCTCGGCCAGGAATCGGCCGCGCGCCGGCCGGCGCAGACCGGCCCGGCACCGCGGCTGCGGGATGGCACGATCGACCTGAACGGCCTGTGGGTGGGCGGCGGCTCCATCAACGACATCGCCCAGGGCCTGCCGAAAGGTGAGACGCTGCCCTTGCTCCCGGCCTCGATCAAGCTGATGGAGTTCCGGGCGCAACACCCCACCGACGATCCCCATCTGTGGTGCGCACCGATGGGCGTGCCGCGCACGACCCCGTATCCCTTCCGCTTCGCGCAGAACTACACGGAAGGGGAGCCGACGCACATCTTCATCCTTCACGAGGCGACCATCCACACCTACCGGCAGATCTTCATGGACGGGCGCCAGCATCCTCGTGAGCTCGATCCGACCTGGTTCGGCCACTCGATCGGTCGATTCGATGGCAAGGACACACTGGTGATCGACACCGTCGGCTTCAACGACAAGTTCTGGTTCGATCGGAAGGGGACGCCGCACACGGAGCAGCTGCACACCATCGAACGATGGTCGCGTCCGCAGATGGACACGCTCATGAACAGCGTCACCATCGACGATCCCGGGGCATTCTCGAAGCCGTTCACCGTCACGTTTCCCGCGCGGCTGGCTGGTCCCGGCGACGAGATCATGGAACACTTCTGCGCCGAGAATAATCAGTACGGTGTCGCCGGAGGGCACAAGAACCCATTTGGCAATTAACGCGCCTGGACTACGCCTCAATGGCGGCGGTCTACTTCAGGAGTAGTTAGGCGCACAAAGACGGAACTCGGCAGGCGCTGAAACACCGCAGTGCAACAATCCTCAACGTGGAAGGGTTTGCTGGTCATCGCCGGTCTCCACGACTGTGCGATCGGCGCGTACCACCTGATCTTGCCCCGCCAGTGGAACTGGGACGCCGGACTCCAGAGCGTACCGGCCAGCCTGGTCTGGGGTGTCTACATGATCAATTTTTCATGGAGCCTGCGCATCTTGACGGTCGCCGCGCTGATCTTCTATGCGGCTGCGCAGGATCCAACGGCAAGCGCCTTCGCTCGACGAGTGGTGTTTGCGGTTGGGTTGTTCTGGGCGCTCCACGGCGTCTATCTTTGGTTCCATCCGGTACCGGTCCCCGATTCCCTGGCATGGCTCGGGTACGGGCTGGCGGCTTTCCCGGCGATTGCAATCATTCTTCATTGGTTGCCGTTGTGGTTGACGCGGGTCAGTTTCAAGGCTGGCTCGCGGCAATCGAAGACGACAATGGTTGGCGCCAAACTGCTCGTGCTCCTCAGCGCGGCGGTACTGCTAACTGCGTGGGACGGAGCAACGACTGAGGCTGGACCTAGTCGGGCCTCGTCGCAGAGTTCTCGGAACTGCCCATCGGAGCCACCCCTGGAGCCCGGCCCACAAGCGCGAGACAGGGCGATCGCAGCTGTCCGAGAGTCATTGCGCACCGGTCCAGAGGAATGGCGTACGTACGAGATCCAATCTGCCTATCCTGCCTCGAGAGCCGATGGCTTTGGTGCCATCGCCGTAAGAATGTGTGGTCCAGTTGTGGGCAGGAGAACCTGGGTCGTCGAGATGCGCTTCCCCAAGCTCGAGCCCTCGGCCAGCCTGTCTCAAGGGCAAGCATTCGTCAGCAGATTTCGATCGGGGTGGCGAGTGTGGTACCGGTACCACTAACGGAGCCTGCGGCGGCGGGTGTCTCGCGAAGCGACGCGGACTCGGTCGCCAGAGAACAGCAGCCACGACGAAGCCTCGGACCTCACGCCTCTCGGTGGGCGTGCCGAGCCGCGGCGCGGAGTCGAGACCCCGCCGTCGCAGGCGGAGTGTGGTCTTCCGCGCCGATGGTGTGCACGGTCCGGCTGAAGCCGGACACTACTGGGCCTAGTTCGTCGCCCCCTGCCGGCGGCCGCGCGGGCCAAGCACGCCGAAGCCGCCATCGTTGCAGGTGAGGTTGGGCGCGCCGCCCGGCCGTCCCTGCGTCTCAATCCATCCGCAGCAGTAGCCCGGGGCACGCGACGAGCAGTCGGCCGGCGGCTTGTACTTCCCCTTCAGCGTCTTGCGGTACTCGGGATACAGAGTGTGCGCGTAGCCCATGGCGGCTTCCTTCGGGAGGTTGAACACCCGCACCATGTAGTCCTCTTCCGGGTTCTGCCCGGGGAGGTAATGCGGCACGCCGCCGGTGTCCTCGAGACTCGGGATCTCGTTGGCCGTGTTGCAGGTCGGCCGGTCGAACTCGGTCCCGCGTGGGTTCCACTGCCAGACGCGGCTGACGACGTGCGGCTCCGTCAGGTAGTACGGATCCTCCTGGATCGTCACCATCGTCAACAGGTCGTCCCGGCGCGTCATGTGGAGCGTGATCACGGTTTCATCGCTGGCCGGAATGCCGACGCCGCGCCGGATCCAGGCGGTCTTGAGGTGTGTCAACCGCGCCGTCAGCGTATCGCCTTCCCACTTGCCGGTGGCGAAGCCGCCCGCCAGGTGGAGCGCGTTCGCCGACGGATGCGGGCGTCCGTCCATGTAGATGCGAATGTCGTTTCGCAGGTTGTCGCCGCCGATCACCCAGGCCACGACGTTGCCGTTCGCGTCATTTTCGCTCCAGACGCGGAAGCCGACCGGCCGGTACTGGAACACTCCCGCAGACTGCGGCAGGCACTGCCGCTCGTAGGTCGACGGCAGGTTCGACGTGTAGAGCAGCGCCTTGGCGCGCCCCTCGTCCGTCAGCGGCATCCCGGTATAGTTGCCCATGAACTCGCCGGGGCCGCGCTCGATGTAGTCCTCGTACATCCGCGTCTGGTACGAACCAGTCAGGTCCACCTGCGCGCTCGCGGGCATGGCGAACGCGATCAGGGCGCACGCGACAAGCCCAAGTCTCATCTTCTTCATGCTCAACTCCCGGAAACCTGAAGGTTTCCGCCTACCATCGTCAAAACCTCGCGTCGCAGGGCTCGGGGTTCCACTTGCTGCCGTCGGGTTCCTTCTTGAAATGCAGTGCGGTGATCCAGGGCGCCTGCAGGTAGGTCGGGTCGTCCACTGTGTTGGTGACGACGATGTACTTGTCGCCGTTGGTCTCGGTGTGAAGATCCCAGTATTCGGTGAACGTCGCGCGATCGCTGTACGGCACGCCGTTCTTCCGCAGGTAGCCGGGCTTCAGGTTCGTCGTCACTGATTTCATCGAGCCGAAACGGGGCCCGCCGCGGCCCCGTCCGCCCCCCGCCAGGATCCACTGTGCCACCGATCGTCCCTGCAGGGACGGTGCCTGGCTCGCCGGCGCGTTGCGGAACTCGAAGAGGCGCGTCTGCATCCCGTAATCCGACTCGAGCTTGAGCGTATCGTCGTCCAGCCAGCTGATGCGAAGCCGGGTTGGCCCACGCATGAGGCCCGGCGCCCCGTAGGCCTTGCACGCTTCACCCGCCGCCTCATCCTTGGCCGGATCCCAGGCTTCGGCAAGCTTCTGGGCGGCTGCATTGATTGGAATGCTGGGGAAGTCGCCGCGCGAGGGCGTAATCATCCGCCAGCGCCAGTCTTCCGAGATGATGGCCACCCAGTAGCCGGTGAGGTCGATCGGCGCCTGCGCGCGGGGGGTCGGCGGGACCGCCGGCGCCTGCGCGCCGCGTCCCTGGGCGGACACGGTGGGGGTCCGGCTGAAGCCGGACACTACGAGTACTAAAGTAGCGAGCACTACCGCAGGGCCGAGGGTCACGCGGCGCATCAGGATTTCCCGGGGTTCTTCAACCCGCTGTAGATCGCTTCGACGAACATGTCGGTCGTCCAGGGGCCCGATTCCTTGCCCCACCGTGCGCGGTAGCCG
>Ga0075431_100003118_pt1 | contig 16035 bp, 22 predicted proteins | sample RhiMetdeltSRZDD5_FD_75297 | JGI IMG/M metagenome (GOLD analysis project Ga0075431, IMG submission 75297) | Populus rhizosphere microbial communities from Tennessee, USA - Rhizosphere MetaG P. deltoides SRZDD5 | ecosystem: Host-associated > Plants > Roots > Rhizosphere > Soil | place: USA... | reverse complement strand
GACATGCCTTGACCCGCATGGATTGCGGAAATTGGCTCTTGGATGTCAAGGGCGCGCCCTTCGGGCGCGCCAGGCGGGCGGCCTGCTCGCTGCGGGCGACATACCTCCGGCCGCCGTCCTCGCTCGCGCCGCCCGCCACGACGAAGGCACATGACAGAAAGCGCCATCCTCGCGCCAGGCGACCACCCGTGGGAAGCCCCGCACCCCTACGCACCAGTCTTCGGCCTCCGCTCCGCACGTCAAGGGCGCTGCTACGTCGCGTCACTACGTGATCGGCAAGCCGACCCTTGACCCGCTCCACTTCGGCCTACGATCCGGCAGCTACGGGGAGCAGGGCCGGATGTGGCCCGGCGAATCCGAGCTGACGTTAGGGTCGCTGCCCGTGGACTGGGATGTGTTGGTGGCCTTCTTGGCGGGCGTTGCTATCGCCACTGTCACGGCACCCGTGGGTGTCTCGGGCGCGGTGTTCTTGCTCCCTGTTCAGATGAGTGTCTTGCAGGTGCCGAATCCGGCGGTCACGCCGACGAACCTCATGTACAACGTGGTCGCTGGACCGGGAGCGTTGCTCAAGTACCGGCGAAACGGCCAGTTGACCGGTCGGCTCGCGCAGCAACTTCTCGCCGGCTCCGTTCCAGGCGTCATCGTCGGCGCGATAGTCCGCGTCTACTTCGTCCCTGGACCACGCTCATTTCGGATCATTGCGGCGGTCGTGCTGCTGTCGATCGGCGCGTGGCTGCTGTGGCGGACATTCGGATCGCCGCGAGTCCACGAGCGCCTATCGGACCGAAGAGTCTTCCTGCTCGCCGTTGGCGTCGGCGTAGTCGGCGGCGTCTACGGCATCGGTGGCGGATCGATCCTCAGCCCGATTCTCGTCGGCTCAGGAATGGCCGTCGCACGGGTCGCTCCGGCCGCCCTCGCCGCCACCTTCGGCACTTCGATCGTGGGCGCGATCACCTACGCCGTCCTCGCACGGTTCGCCAGCGGTTCGATCGCACCCGACTGGCCGGTCGGGATGGCCTGCGGCCTCGGCGGCCTGATCGGTGGCTATCTCGGCGCACTTGCGCAGCCCCACGTCCCGGAACAGGCACTTCGGCTCCTACTCGGCACCCTCGCGATAGCCATCGGGTGCCTGTACCTGGCGCATGGATTCATCTGAAGTCGGCGAACGGCAGACAAGACCCCGGATGATAGTCCAGGGGTCGCAAAGAAGCGCACGCCGTCAGTCGTGGCGTGTGCTGCCGAGGGTGAGTTGCCGGCGGTGGTGCTGGTAGTGCTGGGTGGCGTAGTGCAGCACGTCTTGGATGGTCATGTAGTCGCGGAAGTACGGATCCCAGTCGACCGGGAAGTGCATCCCGCGGGCCAACTGCTTGTCGGTGGCGCGTTCGAGGGTTCGGGTGAGGCTCGTAGTGACTCGGTCCATGACGCGTTCCATACCGCCGTGCCCGAGTACCCGGGCGCCGCCGAGTGAGCCGAGGTAGTTGACGACGTGGAACGGTCGAGTGGCGGTGTTGAGGCGTGGGCGAAGCGGCGCGCGTAGCCGTCCGGGAGTATCGAGAAGCCGCGGACGAGCCAGAGCAGGTTCCGCACGACCAGGTAGCCGAACAGCATGTGGAACAGCAGCTGGTCGTTGGTCCACTTCGTGCCGTTGCTGGGCTTGCGTAGGTCCGCGGTGGTGGCCTCGTCGACCAGGCGGTGGAAGTCGTCACGGGCGTCGCGGATCTCATCGACAATTGCGGCTGGCGTCATGGCGGGCCCCCGAGTGTGTGCGTGACCTCAACTCTATCCGCGGCGATTCCGGTCACGCCCCGGCTGATGGGCCAGGCTGGACGCAACACGCTCTCGTCGGTGGGAGAGCTCGCTCGGCGGCATGATCGGCCGTTCCGCTACGGCAGTCTCTTGCCGATCCAGCGAAGGGGCGGTCCTAGCAGCCGGTTTTGATGCCAGCCTCGGTTTACAACGGTCTGCCTGGCCTGTCGAGCGAGATCGCGCATGCGGACCAGGACGCCGGACTTGGTTCGGTCGTCAATCTCCCGCGCTCTGTTGGCCGCCCAGCGGGCGCACGGTCGGCAAAGTGCCACCTCGGGGTGGTTGCCCAGGTGCACCATCAGGTCCGGGTCTTCCCTGGCACCACAACACCAACACTGGCCAGCAGGCGGCGTATCGGCGGTGTAGGTGGCCGTTTCGGCGGTCATTCGGAACCCCCGCTACCGATTGCCAGCCGGATGGTCGGCGGCCTGTTTCAACGCCTGCCGAAGAGACCGCCGATCCGGCAACCCGCGCAGACCGCTGGGCGTAGCAAAGGTGCGACATGCGAGTGCTTCAGCGACCCGCGCGGGGAACAGATCCGATCCATCCACCAGGTACGTGGGCGAGCCAGCGAACCGTCGCTCTGGGACATCATCGTCGGCGCCAACAACAGTGACGTCGAAGCGAACAAAGCTGAGCCCGATGTCGTCCAGCGCCGTTCGAAGAAGCGCTCTGGCGTCTTCGGCGTGGGGACAATCCGGGATCACAAGCAACTCGACGTCCATGGCTCAATCCTGCACCCGGCTCACGGCGCTGTCATCGCTCAACGGCGACATCTGGCAGCGTCGGTGAGGCCCCTGTTAAAGACGACTTCCCTGGTTCAAGTCCAGGTAGGCCCACCCCAACGACCGGGCGGTCAGCCCTTCGGTGTGCAGCAGGTGCAGCCGGGTTCGCAGCCGCGGTCATCGTCGGTGTTGAGGATAAGGGTGAGGCCGGTAGGTGCGCAGCAGTTGGCACCACGCCAGGCCTCGACGCCTTCTCTGACAGCAAGCGCTGCGATGATCAGGGCGACGGTGGGGTCGGCCCAGGTCCAGCCGAGGGTGGCGTTGAGCACCAGGCCGACCAGGAGCACAGCCGACAGGTAAGTGCAGATGAGCGTCTGCTTGGAGTCGGCAACGGCCGACGCGGAGCCGAGTTCGCGGCCGGTGTGGCGCTGAGTCAGCGACAGGAACGGCATGATCACGACCGACAACGCGGCGAGCACGATGCCGGGCACGGACTCCTCGGGCGTGGTCGCGCCGGTGAAGGCGCGGATGGAATCGAGGGTGACGTAGGTCGCGAGGGCGAAGAACGAGACGGCGATGATCCGCAGCGCCAGTCGTTCCCTCGCCTCTCGGATGGCATGGTCGCGGGCGGCGAACTGCCAAGCGACGGCGACGGCCGAGGACACCTCGATTACCGAGTCCAGGCCGAACCCGATCAGAGCGGTCGACGAGGCGGCCACGCCCGCGGTGATCGCGACGATGGCCTCGATGACGTTGTAGCTGATCGTCGCAGCCACCAGCCAGCGGATGCGGCGAACCAGCCGCGTTTGGCGTTCGTCGGTGAGCGAGCTGGCGACGTTGAGGTCGGCCATCGGTGTCACTCGGTGGTCACGGCGCAGGCGTCGTCGGAGACAGCCACCACAGCGGTCCGCAGGTCATCGAGCGCGTGGCCCAGCCGGCGGTCGGCCAGCTCGTACCGAATACGCCGCCCGACCGGGACCGTGACGACGAGTCCGCAGTCCCGCAGGCACGCCAGATGGTTCGACAGCCGCGACCGGCTGATGCCCAGCTCGTCCGCCATCTCGGCCGGATGTGCCGGACCATCCTGCAGGATCAACAGCAGTCGGCAACGGATCGGATCAGCCAACGCGCGGCCGAAACGGGCCAAGACCTCGACATCACCAGCAACCGTCAACACCCACCAGACGATACATGAACAGGTGAACTCAGGTAGGGCTGAATCAAAGTCATCGTCACCGGCTTGGCCAGATGACGGTCGACGGGGTCGCACACAGGCGCACGCCGATGCATCCCGCCCCCGTCTTCGCAGGCTCATGAGGACATCTGTCCGCGTCGAGAAGACCCTGATAAGGAAGAGTCCCTGGTTCAATCCAGGTAGGCCACCTACATCTGCGGCGGAAGCCCGTGTACTCGCTTACCCGAGGTGGGGACTGTCGGACCGGCGAGGCAAGGTCGATGACCGCTGGGCGGTTGCAAATCGTGAGACCTCCTGTCTAGTCACGCCTCGGGTGCTGGGTCATCATATGGTTGTGAGGCCCGATCAACCCGAGCGCGACTCGGACGAGCGGCGCAACGAGCAGACTCGGCGAACGAAGCGGGCCAACCAGCGGGCGGCCGCCGCCGACCATTGGGAACAAGCAGCCGAGCGTAGCGGTCGGGAGCCGGAGGAGATCGAGCGCGCGAGAGCCTTGCGCCGCCAGCTCGCCGTTCTCGCCGGCCGACTCGCCAGCACCGAGCGCGACGTCGCTGACCTTCAAGAACGCCTCGCATCCCTGCATCCCGACGAAGCCGCCAAGTACGAACACCTCGCCGAGTTGGCCCGTGAAGGGGAGCGGCGGGCGAGCCAGATCGCCAAGCACTTCGCGAACTGACGCCATGGCGACCATCGAGCGCATCGCGGGGGGCACACAGCACTGCAGCTGTGCCGCGGCCCGACTATTCGTCTGACCGGCGCCCGTCCGAGCCTCGCGACTCACCGCCGGGGACATTCCTCGGCAGGAACTCGGCAGCAAGCTCAGCATCGAGAACCGCCAGGACGCGCTCCGCGTGGACCGGGCGGTCGCGGGCAACGATTGGCGTGCACCGGCAGCCTTGGATTGCGTTCGCAACGAGGGGGTCTGGGGCGTCTCGACCGCTCCCGCCCCATCACCAGTTCAGTGGTGGAAGCTCGTCTTGGACCATCAACGTCGAGGAGTAGAGGTCTTGGACTCGGCATGCGAGGTTGATGTCGGATGGTGCCTCGATCCCGCTGGCCCTGAGGCGGTGGCCGGTGGCGGCGACGGCGACTCCGTCCGGATTCGCGATGGTCACCGTGCCGTCTGGCTGGCGGGATGCTGTGTATCCGGTCGGCCAGATGACGTTACGTACCGATCCTGGGCTGCTCAGGAATACGCAGCCGTTAGCGTCGATCCGCACGAAACTGACGATGAGCGCCCCACTGGTGGCATCTGTGGGTTCCCACGAACTGGTATTGAGCGTGATCCCGTTCGAGGACCAGCCCGGCTCGCCGGGAGTCAGCAGACGAGTAAGGACCACGGGGGCCGCCAGCACCGCCAGCACGGCGGCCACCACCACGACCAGGCCGCGCCAGCTGGGAGCGCCCGCCCGGATCGCGTCCTGGTGGGGCGTCTTGGCCGTGCGCGCCCGGGTGGCCGGGTCGTCCATATCCAAGAGTCTGCGCCAACCCTGGACGCCGCCTGAATCTGGGGCTCTCCCGCCAACAACCCACAGCCGTCGACGGCAGGGAGCGGCCAGGGCATGGATGGATCGGTGGGGTCCCGCGTGCACACCAGGTGCACGGGCCGATGCAAAACGGCGGCTAACGCTGAACAACGCTGCGTAAGCGTTCGCCCATGTCAGCCACCGTTTCGCTCGACGGGCTGCGGGCGAGTGGCACCCGTTTGCTAGATGTCGAAGTACAGCTCGAGCTTGGGTCTCATGCGGACTTGGCGGGGCTACGGCGACCAGGATTCGCCGGTGGGCAATTGCTCGGATTGTTGTTGACGACCAGTCGGCATGAGGTAGCTACGACCGCCTGTGACCCTGGTCAGCTGTTCGCTAACTTCAGCGAGCGGCTGCTCGAGCTTCTTCAGCTGCTCCGGCGTCTGCCTCGACAGTGCTTCGGTGGCGGGCTTCATGTACAGCTGGAGGCCAGACTGAGCATCGTCATACCGCCGGCGGAACTCGGTGTAGGTCACAAGACGGAAGCCATCTGGATCTCGATCAAGCACGCTCTCGGCGAGCGCCAAGAGATGATAGAAGAACACGCCACCCATCGCGCTCTGGACTGCTCGCGTAACTCGGAACGGCGTAAGGCCGCGGCCAATTCGATCCAGCTCCACGTAGACACCTTCGAGGGCGAGTATGCGCTCCGCACCGAGGGCCCGCCCGAACGCGTAGATGGTCGTTGGCTCCCAATACCCGGGATCCTTCAGTTCGGAGTACTCGCGCCCCCCGTAATGCGCCCAGTTCGCTATGCGAGACCGGAGCGAATCGACGGCCTCTTGGAGCTGGAACAGGTAGCGCTGAGCAAGAGCATGAAAGGCCTCGCTCGCCCGGCGGTCAGCCTCGCTCGCGCGACGATCGGCCTCATCGCGGGCTTCCTTCGCGCGGCGATCGGCCTCATCGCGCGCCTGGCGCTGCGCCGTGCGCGCTTGCAACAGTGCACCTCCGAGCGCTGCGACACCGCCAACTAGCGCACCAAGCAGCCCGATCAATGCCTCAGACATGGGCCCAACGCTACGCCGGGCTTCCCTTCAGAACGGTCGACCCGCCAGCTACTCGATCGGTCGTACGCATCCCCGGCCATTAGCAGGCCATTGACACCGTCCCCATAGGGCCACTCCAGTCCGCGACGGGCCGGTGGAGCAGGCGAGATCATCGGCGTGGGCCCGCCCCTTGGCACGCTTCCCAAGCTGACAGTGCGGGCCCGATCCGGTCGCCAGCTTTACCATTTGATCGGGCTAGCTCGGCGAGGGGGGCCTCGGTCCGCGTTAGTGGCGGTGTTTGACGGAGACGAGTCGGAGGGTTTCCGGTGGGCCTTTGGTGACCGATTCCTTGATCTGGCCGAGACCTTGTGCGTGGTATGAGTGGGAGATCTTGGCCATCGAGGCAAGCGGAAACCAGACGCTCTCGTCGTCGACATTCACGACCACGCGCTGAGGCAAAGGGTGCGTCGGCGGCCGGCTCGTGCTCGCCGCCGACGTACCCCCAGCGGCATCGGCCCACACTGGCCACCAGATCACGAACTTCGACGATTCCCTCGACGACGTTCTACTCGCTGGCGACTAGATCAGCATCCGTTCGGGCACCAGAGGGCATCAGATGTGTCGCCACCGGGGTCACTCCATGCCGGCACTGGCCGTCCGAGCAGGCGAAACCCGCACTCTCTTACCCCTGGCCCGACTCCCAAGTTGACAGGAGCACCACACCCACGCCCGTAGATAGTCAGCAACGGTCCGTGAAGTCCAGGCTGCCCAGCGACAGCGAATAGCACTCAACCCGCGTGAGCAAGTTACCCAGACATCCATCGCCACCCAACGCCGGTAGCGTCCGTGGCCGTCACCCCGACGACAGGGCATACTCCATGCGGTGAAGGTAAGTCGCCGGATGTGGGCCTGGGTTCTCGTCGGGGGAGTCAGCTACTTCTTGTTGGGTTTCCTGGGGGCCCTGTTGAGTGGTGATGCCGCCGGGTTGTCGGTGGTGTTCGCGGTGGTGTTCGCGCTGATCTGCGTGTCGCATCTGGTGCGACCGCGGGACCTGTCGATTCCGCGCCGATGGGCGATCGTGGCCCTCTTCCTGTTCGCGGCTCTATCGCTCATGGGCGGAGTTCAGGCAACCGTCGACGCAGTTCAGGCCTCCGGGGCCGACCGAGCCGTGTACTCCACTCTCGCCGCCGGCTTTCTGCTGTGCGTCGCGATCTTCGCCTTCGTCACCGTGGATGCCCACAGACAACCAGAGGTCGACACAGACGCGCCAAGGATCGAGAAGAACTGATCATCCGAAGTCAGATGGGGCTAGGAAGCCTGCCTCTTCAGGTGTCCTCCGCGAACGTGAGGTAGTAGCCGTTCGGATCCCGCACCACCAGCTCGCGGCGGCCCCAGTCACGCTCCTCGACACCCCATTCAAGGTCGATCACGCTGCGCAGCTCGTCGTGAACCGCGGTAACGCTGGGCGGTGCAGGTAGAGACATCCGGTCATCGCCGGCACGCCGGGCCAGGGTGTCCCACCGGACAGGAACTGGACCACGAGGTCGTCCCGCGCCAGCTCGCACCAGGCCGGCTCAGTGTCAGGGAAACGATTCCGCAACTCGAGGCCCACCGAGGTGTACCAGCGAATCGTCTCCGCCATGTCGAGCGTCTTCAAGATGACGTTGGCAACACCTTCGGCCATAGGCCGATCCTAAGGCTGCACAGATCAACGACCGGCAGCAAGACAGCGGTGACGGTCCGAGGAACCGATCGATATGGGAGTCGAACTCGTCAGCGGTCCTATGCCGGTGCGGCGATGCTAGGCGTCGGTCAGCACGCGTATGACCCGAAGCTGCGCCGACGAAATCGCCGCCCTCACGCCTTCGGCCATCGTCTGCGCCTGGGCCTCGTCCTCAAGAATCACCACGGCGTGAGCCAGGGTGACGTCATCCGGCTCCTGGCCCCAGTAGCCACGCACGAACCCTTCCTGCTGCCGCACCGTGTCGGCGATGTGGGTCAACTGTTCCGCATCCAACGCCCCGTCGACCTGCCACGTACCAATGACTGCGAACACAACAACCTCCAAGTCCTCCCACCTATAGACCGCCCCGGCCGACGAAACTCATCGCTCCGAGTCGCCGCCAAGCACAACAGTCGGCACAAAGTCGGCGACATCCGTCAGGCCGAGGGATGAGGAACGGCGACGATCGACGCTCATCTCGGCTCGAGTAGATCGGACACAGAGCACGCGTCAGTGGCGTTGGTCGCCGACCCGAGGCTTAGCCCAAGCAGATGATCGTGGTGGACGGTGGGCAGCGCCCGTTGCGGGACATCCGGCCCTGGGCGTAGCGTCGCGGTAGCGACATGAAACTCGTGGATCTCTCCTCGCCTCGGGCGGCACCGACAGCAGCTGGAACGGTCCGCCCGGGGCCAAAATCCCCGAGAGGTGCGCCATAGGCAGCGCGCACCAGGTAGCGGCCCCGAACCGTCGCGTCACAGGTTGGCTCGGGGCCGTCGCCTTCGCAGACGTGGGAGCCTCGGCGGTGCGGCTGGGTCTCAAAATTCGCCACCGTTCAGCGACATACAGCATCGGGACTGACCAACCCTCCCCAGGATCAGCATCCACTTTCGACTCGTGTCACACGACGACCCCGACCTGTGAGCCACCGCGTCGGCGGTCACACCCGTGGGCCGGGGTCGCATCTTCCGCTGGGTGGGCAAAGGCGTACTTCACCAACCGGCTTCAGGGTACGCCTCGTGGCCAGTTCCCGCCTCCCTCGCTGCCGGTGGTCGGTCTGACCCACCGCGAGGAATACTCCAAGGGCGTCGCCGAGGACCAGTCCCGGGTACTGGCGCTCGACGAGCAGGCCGAGGTCCCCGCCGGGCACAACAAGCCCGTGTTGATGACCGAGGACTTCTCACCAATCGAGCCAGAAGTTTCTGAACTCAAGTTCTACGCCAAGGAAAGCGGCCAAGCAGTGCTCGACAACAACCCGCGTTCGCAACGAGGGGGGGTCAGGGGCTTGGGCCGCTGACCTAACTGATGGCCTCTGAGGTCGCACAAAAGCGCACGCCGACGCACGCCGAGCCCTCTCGCGAGGCGAGGGACGAACCCTCTCACCACGGCCCCCATTGCCTTCACCCGGAAGAGGTCAGCGGACATCACCTGCCTCGTAGACCCATGGTTTTGCCCATGCCTATCGATCGGAAGCAACCAGAACTGATCGACCATCCTTACGACCACGAAGCGGGATCGATGCGGGTCAGGGGAGGGGTCGGGGAGTGGCCCGACATGGTCGGTACCGACGAAGAGGAATCGGAAGGTTCTCGGTTCAAATCCGAGCGTCGGCTCTCTGATCTGCGGAAACGCCGATCGTGGGGGATCACGCTCTGTGGCCGTGACCCGAAATTACCGACGCCATTTCCCAGAGTCCCACGCTGCTGGTTAACGGCGGTGGCCGTCGTCGTGTGCTCCTAGGTGGGGTGCATTCGGAGGATCCGTATGCGGCGATGCGGATGGTAGGTCGCAGAGTGCTCTGGTCCGTGGATCTGATGGGACAGCTGCAAGGCCTTGCTCGAACGCAGGACCGCAACTCTCGACGCCGGCGGCCTCGTCACGACCGTCATCCACCTCTTCGCCGGGCGGTTCCACCACGAGGGCTGAGCCCCGGACGGGTCGAAGCGGCAGCTCAGCGGCGGGGCGGCGTCGCCGGGTCATCGGAGGTCGAGGGCGGCACCGCGAAGAACACGCCGCCGGCCGTCACGATCAGGGCGACGATGAAGTGCCAGACGTACGCGTGCTTGCCGCGGCGCCCGGCGCACATGGCGAACGCGGCAAGCGCGGAGCCGATCGCCACCACGAGATAGGTCCTGAACCGGGACACCTGCTGTGGCGTCGGCTGCGGCACCTCTCCCCAGAGGACGAAGTACGCGTCGGCACAGTTGAAGATCAGCGCGACGACGAAGGCCAAGGCGCAGGCCGACATGACGACTTCGGGTGATCCGATGCATCTGCGGAGTGTCATGGCACCCATCCTGTTGGCGCGTCGCGTCGCCGGCATCGGTGCAACTACTCACCCGATCAGGCCGCGTCGGCGCAGTCTCCTGCCGGTTCGATTCGGAACCGTGAGCTCGTTGCGGGCGTCACAATAGGGGTCGGTGGCGGGGCCGGGCAGTGTGAGGGGAATGCCGATGGTGGTGAGGCTTGGTGCGGTGTGGCTGTCGGTACTCGTCGCGATGGCCGGGTGTGGTGAGACCGAGCTGGGTACGAGTCAGAGGCCTGGGCTGATGATGGTCGACGGCGAGCCGATGGTGGCCTGCGGAAACATCCGTCCTGCGTTCGCGGCGTCCGCGATGGATAACGGCGTAGCCGGTCTGGCCGATGAAGCCGAGGTGGCCGCCGCGCTTGACGACCTGCGCGCGGAGGCCGGCATCGACGCGCCCAGGGAACTTCAGCGGGCTTCAGCGGCGGAGGCCGAGTGGAAGGTGCTCGGCGGGGACCCGGTCGACGATCCCGAACGGCTGCTGGTGGGAGTTGGGCGTTGGGCAGCAGCGTCCGGAACGACCCACGGGCAATACGTGGTGCTGGAGCGCGCCGAACACGGATGGCAGGCGTCTGAATGGGGTGACTGCAACCTCGCCCCAGTGCTCGTCGAAGGCGCGTCGTGGGCCGAGATCGCTGCAGCCCCGGGAGGTGAAGGACCCGGATCGTCCAGCGTTGACGTCCTGGTCTCCGAGACCGAGTGCGCTTCGGCACGTGATCCCGGCCCGTACCTGCATGAGCCTGTCGTCATCGAGCGCCTCGATTCGGTCACCGTGTACTGGACCAGTGACACTCCAACCGGAGCTCAAGACTGTCCCGGCAATCCGCGCGTGCGACGGACTGTCGAACTCGGCCGACCGCTCGGTGACCGCACGATCTTCGACGGCTCGAGGTGGCCACCCAGGCCAATCAACGGCTCCTAGCCGGCACTAGCCGACAGCTATCTCACCACTGCTGGCCGAGCCCGGCCTCGGGCAACCTCGTGGACGGCCCATGGTGTCTGATCAGGTGCCGCGACCCAATCGTCCGGGACATCGGACGTCGCTGGCGCGGCTTCGACAGAGCGGAGACAGATCATGGCATCGATCAGCAACCCCAGGAGGCTCGCCGGATACCTCACGATAGTCGGGATGGCGGCGGCGTCGCTCCCGTTCGCAGCTTGGGCGGTGTCGACGGCTCCGGCCACCGCGACAGCGACGGTCGCGCCCACCTGCCAGAGCGACTACCACAACTTCCGCAACCTCAACGTCCGCCACGACCGGTACGACGACGGCGCCGGCGGGTGCGAGGACGGCGGCGCGGCCGCCTTCGTGAGCTACATCCGGGTCGCGCACCGGGCGCCCGACACTGCAACGACCAAGACCAAGTTCAAGACCGCGTTCGGCTACGCCTGGATTCAGGTCACCGCCGATCCATCCGATGGCGGCGAGCCCGGACTGGTCGGCCAGACCGTCGATCTGGCCGGTGGCGGCACCCGCGAAGTCAACGCGGCATGCCTGGTCAACGTCGGCCCCAACATGACCTACATCGCGTGGCCAAACAAGCACGGCATCGGTGTCCGCTGAGTCCACAGCCGACGCGCCGGCAAAGGCGGGGAGCACGGATGATCAGCCCGAGCTAGACCGGCGCGGATTCGCGACATGTACGCCCGGTGCTATGCGGCCTCTCAGTAGTCCCCTTGAGCGGTTGATCGGCGTAGCATCTTCGACATGAGCCGAAGGGTTGGTGCTGCGACAGCGCGACTCCGGCTCGCACTTGTCCTCGTGGTCGGCGGCGTGGCCGCCCTGCTGATGCCTTCGCTGTTTGCGGCGGCTGACACGCCATCGGCCGTCGTGCTGGCGGCTGTTGCGGTGGTTGTGGTCGCGGTTGTTCGCCTCAACAGCCGGTTCGTGACCTCGGTGGCCAGCGCGCTGGTACAGCAGCCTCGCAGTGCGGATGAAGTGCCCGCTCTGACTGGGCGAGTAACCGACCCCCTCCGCCACCCACTACGTCCACGTGCTCCTGGACTGGCCTGACCCTCGCCACCTCGGCAACCTCCGGTCCGACCAATCCCCCTCACTTCTCCAGGAGTACCCCCATGTCGTTCCTCGACCCACTGTCACATGCTCTTGCTGCCCTCATAGCGGCAGCCCACGTCGGTCTGACCTCCCTCGGCGCCGACCCCACCAGCGGCACCACCTGGCTGCTCTGCATTGTCGCCGTCGTCGTCGCTGTCCGCGTCGCACTGCTCCCACTGGTCGCTCACGGTGTCCGCCTTGCTCACGCCTCAGCCCGGGCGCGGCCACATCTTCAGGACCTCACCAAGCGCTACCGCAACGGCACGGACCCCGAGAGCGCGCGCCGCCTCATGGCAGAGCGCCGCCGCATCGCCGCCGAACACGGGATGCCACGACTTGGCTGTCTACCGATGCTGGCGCAGTTGCCGATCTGGTTTGCGCTCTACCACCTACTGGCGAACGTCGCCGCGGGTGTACCTGTCGGGGCGATGAGCCCAGAGCTGGTCGGGTCGCTGGGCGCGGCCACTCTGCTGGGTGTCCCGCTGATCGGGCGCGGCTACCTCGGTGCCGGAGCGGCACATCTCGCCGTGGTTGCTGGCATGGCCGTTGTGGCGGCCGCGCTCACGTACTTCACTCAGCGGTACCTCGTCGCCACCAACACCGTGACCGACGGCCTTCCTGAGGCCATGGCCAGAGCCCAACAGATGATGCCGGCCCTCTCGGCTATTGGCGTGATCGTGGCCGGAGGCGTTGTCCCCGTGGTACTCCTCGCCTACTGGCTGTGCAACGCGCTTTGGACCCTCGGGCAGGCAGCGGTCATCTGGCGCTGGTTCCCCACGCCCGGCTCGCCAGCGGCCAGCCGTGCGCGCTGACATCAACCTCGGCATGTCCGCGCTGAAGGCGGCATGATGGGCGGATCGTCTGACGCGATGCCCGAGTGGATCACGCCACTACGAGGACATCGCCGGGCATCTGCGCGGCCTCCTCATCCGACTGGACGCAGGACATGGTCGATCGCGTCGTCAATGGTGCTCGAACGAGAAACGTCGCACAGCTGTATCAGGGATGCCAGGTGTACTCCGCAGGAAGGTTGACGGCCCGCCAGAGTTGTTGATCTCGTGAGCGTCCTACATCCGAAATCGCAGTCATCGAGTCCCGCGTCCGGGGCGTGCATACGATGTCACGGTGATCGACTTCGGTGACGGTGCCGCCGGGCCCGGGAACCTCGATGTCCAGTGGCATGCCGGATGGCCCTCGTCGAAGCATGATCCGGCACCCGAGATCCAAGTCCATCACTACGACCCGCACACGGTGATTCTGCGGCAGAATATGTCGGTCCACCACGAGGCACCGTTCATGTTCCTGCTATCCGGCAACTCCCAGGCGGTGTTGATCGATACCGGCGCCACCGCCGATCCGGCGTACTTCCCGCTCCGCCGTACGGTCGACAGCCTGATCTCCGAGTGGCTCGCCGAAAATCCTCGAGACGGCTACCGGCTGACGGTCGTGCACACTCACGGACACGGCGACCACGTGGCGGGTGATGCTCAGTTCGACGACCGCCCTGACACCACCGTGGTGGGTAAGTCCCTGACCGACGTGGTTGCGTTCTACGGCTTGCCCGAGTGGCCGGACGGTGCTGCGACGCTTGACCTCGGCGGGCGAGTAGTTGACGTACTGCCAGGTCCCGGGCACCACAAGGCGGCCGTCGTGTTCTACGACCGCTACACCGGGCTCTTGTTCACCGGCGACACCGTGTATCGGGGACGGCTCTATGTCGAAGACTGGCAGGCATTCCGCACCACCATCTCCCGGCTCGTGGACTTCGCCGCCAGTCGGCCTGTGAGTCATGTCCTCGGCTGCCACATCGAAATGACCACCACACCTGGCCGGGACCATATGATCGGCTCGACCCACCAGCCGCACGAACCACCGCCGCAGTTGACAGTCGAACACCTTCGTGCGTTGAACGACATGCTCACCGAGGTCGGTGATAGCCCTGGTGCTCCGCCATTCGGAGAGATCGGCACCTACCCTCACGACGACTTCGTCATCTGGCGCATGTGACCGAAGCGCCAAGTGGCGCGCGCCTATCGTCGATAGGGGATGCTCTTAGCCTGCAAAGCCAAGGTCGCGGAGGTCGTGCCGTCGGCGTAGTCAGCAACCATGACGATGTATCTCGTACCGCCGTCGATTTGGTGAACGAGCACGGATGAGAGGTTCCCTCCGCTGTCGTCGTCGCAGGACACGAGCCGCAGGTCGCCGGAGTCGGTCCGGCGATAGAGGTTCAACACCGTGTCGTAGCTGCTGTGGCGGGTGGCGAGCATGATCCGATGGGTCCTGGCCAGGGTCAGGCGATACCAGACCGACCTGCCGGTCTTGCTTCGGCATGCGCTGTCGATCGGCGCCGACGCGTCGCGGGTGGCGGCGGTGACGTTGACCGAGTGGCGGAACGGCAGGGGCGCGATGCGGATCGCGTTTCGTAGATCATCGTTGGACGGCGTCGCTGCGACCGCGGACGTTGGTCCGGCCAATGTGCTCATCGCCGCCGCGATGACCAGACAGGTTGCTCTGTAGGGTTTCATCGTTGTCTCCAGTTGAAGGGTGGTCGTCGGAGCTGTCTGAGTCGACATCGAGGTAGCAGGCGGTTGCCCGACATCGAGTACTGCCAGCGACAAGGTGGGGTCGGTGACGAACCCACCCCGCCGGCACCGGAGCGGCGCTTCCTCGGCGGGGGTGACACCGCCTTGCTCCGGCTAGGTCAGTGCGGCACAGATGTCGATCGTTCTTCCGGTGCGGCTGAGGCGAGTGAAGTTCCCATCCCGGTCGACAGCGATGTCCTCTCGTCCCACGACCAGCGTCGTCGAAGGGCCGGCCGGGTTGTCGGTCGGGAAGTAGATCACGACCGTATGACCGGTCAACGTAAGCCGAGATGATCCCGTGGCGGTGTCGAACCTCTGCCACCGCACTGCGCCGTTTCCTGCGAGCGAGAATGTGGCTCCAGTTGCGACATTGGTGAAGACGAGATCCGATCCCTTGCCTGCGTCGAGCGTGCGTATGCTGCCGTCGGGCGCGACGAACTCCTTGTGAACCTGTCGGTCGCCGGTCTGGTCGATTTGCAGTTCGAATGAGCACGCAAGGCCGGCAGGGAGGGTAAAGGTGGCCGCACTGGCCGGTGCCATCGGTGCGAGGGTAAGCGCGGCAACTGCTGCGGACGCGGACAACGACTTGATGAGCATGATGTCCTCCGTGCGGAGTGAATGACTGACACTCCTGAGACTCCTCGTAAGACACGGTGCTCACGTCTGGCGAAATGCCTATCTTTGGCCCGCTCCGACATCCGCCGATGGCCCGTCGCAGCAAGTGGACAGGGCTCAGCGGCGGAACGTCTAGTCGCCAACCCCGCGGCGTCCAATTGATTCGCGGTACGTAGTCACCCTTGAGCCCGCGGTTATCTGTCACTGCGGCAAATCGGATACATGGTTTTGCATCATCCGGCTGATTTTGGTGCGGCTTGATTGGCAGCCGAGACTGGTGGGATGAGCGGGTTGCCCGGCGGGACAGTGACGATGTTGTTCTCCGACATCGAGGGGTCGACGCGTCTGTTGTCGCGGATGGGTGACCGATACGCCGAGGCGTTGGATCAGCATCGGGCGTTGTTGAGGGCGGCCTGGCGACAGTCGATGGGGCGGGAGTTGGGCACCGAGGGGGACAGCTTCTTCGTGGTCTTCGAAGGCGCTGGCCAGGCGGTGGCGGCGGCATTGGGGGCCCAGCAG
>Ga0075431_100003112_pt1 | contig 16065 bp, 9 predicted proteins | sample RhiMetdeltSRZDD5_FD_75297 | JGI IMG/M metagenome (GOLD analysis project Ga0075431, IMG submission 75297) | Populus rhizosphere microbial communities from Tennessee, USA - Rhizosphere MetaG P. deltoides SRZDD5 | ecosystem: Host-associated > Plants > Roots > Rhizosphere > Soil | place: USA... | reverse complement strand
CACTAGAGATGCGTCGAGCATGGCGGGGTGGTTGAGGCATACGCTTCCGGCCGGGCACGAGAGCGTGGCGGGGTCAGGGTGAATCACGGGCGCAGCGGCGATCGCGTAGATCGTGGGGATCGGGCCCGGCCGGGGGTACACTTCGGCATCGGCGCCGATCACGCAGTCGGAGAGGGCGCCGCTTGACGGTGGCTCTTCGCAGAAGAACGATTTGGTGTAGAACAGACTCACGTCCTCTCCGTCGAACCACCCGTTGATGTAGCCTTTGTCTGCTCCTGCAGCAGCATTGTGGTTGAAATTCGGGGTCAATGGCTCGTGGCTCATCTCGCTCGGCATACTCTGGTCCGCACAGGCCGTGGCCAGGAAGGCGACGAGCGCGCTAGCGGAAAGCGCGCCGATTCGTGAGGAGCGTTCGGTCGACATGTTGAGCCTCCTTTTGCTGGTCGAAACGGATCTTGCCGTCCGCTCTTGACCTCAGCTCCTGCTTGCCAGAGGGCGGTGGTGGCTTAGGTTAGGACAGTCTGCGCGACGCGCGTCATCTCGCGGTCTCCGACCGTCACCGCCCGGGTGACGCCCCGCCTGCCGGATCCCTGGAATGATCGAGCTACGCACATTGGGCGCCCTGGAGCTGACCTCGGCCGACAGCAGAGCCGTCGGTTCCGTTCTTGCGCAGCCCCGACGCGCTGCCCTCCTGTGCTATCTCGCCCTCGCCCTACCCCGCGGCTTCCATCGTCGTGACACCCTATTTGCCCTCTTCTGGCCGGAGGAGGATGCTGAGCAGGCCCGGCATGCCCTCCGGCAGTCGGTCTATTTCCTCCGCCGAGCACTGGGCCCGAAAACGATCGTGTCACGTGGCGACGAAGAGCTGGCCCTCGCGTCAGACCAGGTCTGCTGCGATGCCTGGGCGTTCGACGCGGCGGTAGACCAGGGGCGAGCGGCTGATGCGCTTGCGCTCTATCGCGGCGAGCTGCTCGCGGGCTTCCACACCTCAGCCGCCCCGGATTTCGAGCACTGGCTGGATCAGGAGCGCAGCCGGCTGAGACAGCGGGCGGGAGAGGCAGGCTGGGCCCTGGCGGCGGCGCGGGAGCGAGACGGCGATGCGGCTGGCGCAGCAGAGGCGGCGCGCGGTGCAGCCGCCCTCTCTCCGACCGACGAGGCTGCGCTCCGTCGCCTGCTCCTCCTGCTGGAGCGTCTCGGCGACAGGCTGGGGGCTGTGCGCGCCTACGAGGCCTTCGTCTGGAAGCTGGAGAGGGAGTACGAGTTGCAGCCGTCGGCCGAGACGCAGGCAGTCGTGGCGAGGATCCGCGCCGAACCCGGAGAGAGCGGGGCGGCCACACCGGACCATCAAAGTGGGCTTTCTCCCACAGCCGGGAACGGAAACTCCCAGGCTGGCATGCGGGTAGCAAGGCCCTCGACCGGCTCCCCGCTGGGTGCCCAGGTCGTGGACCGACTGACCCGCGGCTCGTCGCAAGGCCCGGCGATCGTACTACGGAGGCGCGGTCGCGGGTCCGTGCTCGGCCGGAGGCTCGGGGTCGCGGGGACGGCCTTGCTCACGGTCCTGATCGGGCTCGTGGCGCTTCACCTTCGCACGGCACCCGGCCGCCGCATGGTCGTGCCGCCGGGTGCCGCCGAGGCGACGCCCGGCATCGCGGTGCTGCCGTTCGCCGTACCGGATGGCGCGCTGGCGAGCTGGCGCGAGGGTCTGGTGGACCTGCTCTCGATCGACCTGAGCGGCGTCACCGGCCTCCGCGCTATCGACAGCCGTACGCTGCTGGCGCGCTGGCGGGAGCGGGTAGCGGGAGAGGAGATCCCGGAGCTGACCACTGCCCTAGAGGTGGCACAGCGGGCCGGCGCCCGCTATGCCGTGGTGGGCAGCGTGATCGCCAGCGGGTCCCATCTCCTGGTCACCGCCGAGGTGCATGAAACCGAGGACGGCCGGATGCTCGGGACCAGCCGGTCGCAGGGTCCCGCCGACAGCATCTTTACTCTGGTGGACCGGCTGACGCTGGACATCCTGCGGCTGATCCTCAGAGGCGAGGCGCGCGAGCTTCCTCGGATCGATCTGGCCCGAGTGAGCACCTCCTCGCTGCCGGCGCTCAAGTCGTACCTTGAGGGCGAGGTGCTCTTCCGGCGATCTCAATTCCAGAGCGCGGCGGACGCGTACGCGAGGGCCGTGGAGGCTGATTCCACCTTCGCCCTGGCGCGGTACCGCCTCGGGTTGTCGAGACAGTGGTCTTGGACATACATGACTTCGCCCGACTCCAACCCGTTGTACACTGAGCTGGGACGATTCGCCGACCGGCTGCCGCCGCACGAGGCGGCCCTCGTCCGTGCGGCCCTGCTTGCCGACCGTGACGCGCGGGAGCCACGCGAGCTGCTGGAAGAGGAGGTGCGCCGGCGTCCCGACGACGCGGAGACCTGGCAACAGCTTGGTGAGTTCTATTTCCACAGTGGTGCGCCGGCCCTCGTGCCGCCCGAGGCGGCGGATCGCGCGTTCGCCAGGGCCATCGAGCTCGATTCGACCTTTACCCTGCCATACATCCATCGCATCGACCACGCGATCAGTGAGGGCGACACGACAGGTGCGGCCCGGCTGCTCGGCACTTTCGCCCGGCTCGCGCCGGAGAGTCCCTTCGTGTCCTGGTACGGCCTGATGATGAAGCTCGCGTTCGGCGATCCGGCCGCGCGCTCCGCCGCCGAGGCTGCGCTGGACACGCTGGAGACCGCCGACCTCCTGCATCTGGGTCTCATGCTCGGAGCGCCGCGCTGCTGCTGGCGATTGTCGGAGCAGGTGCTGCGAAAGACGCGGGGGCGCGGTGATCTGCAGCCGGACGCAACGACCGCGCTGTTCTGGGTCAGTCTGGCCCAGGGGAAGGCCCGTGAGGCACTCGGATGGGTGGATGATCCGGTCATGCCCGAGGAGTTCAAGGGTATGATGCTCCTGCTGCTCGACGAGCTCGGCGTTCCGGTCCCTCCTGCGCGGCTCGATTCCGCGCTTACTCTCGGCGCGCCTGACAGCGCGAATGCCTTCCAGCTCTTCCACGCCGGCGTCTATGCAGCCAGCCGGGCACGATGGCAGGTCCTGCGCCGTTCGCTGGAGCGGCTGCAGTCCCGCGCGCAGCGTCTCAGCGCGACCGGGGATTTGTCCGAAGCCGCCTTCACCGAGGCAGCGCGGCAGGCACTCGAAGGATACGCGTGGTGGCGCCGAGGGCAGCGAGACACCGCGCTGGTTCTGCTTGAGCGCTCGCAACGCCGGGCGGTCGGCGATTGGCAGCGAGAGATCGTCAATACCCGCCTCCGCTGGTGGCTTGGCCGGCTGCTCATGGAGATGGGGCGGCCTCGGGAGGCGCTGCCGTACTTCGAGTCTCTGACCGGCACCTCGCTGCCGGTCGACTACGAGGTCGCCAGGATCCACGAGCAGCTCGGGCAGACGGACCGTGCGCGCGAGGCGTACTCCATCTTCCTCGCCCCCCGGCCCGAGGCCGACGCCGTGTTCCAGCCCATGGTGCGGAAGGCCCGGGAGGCCGTCCAGCGGCTCGCCCTGGCGGCACCCGAGTGACTCGCCTCGCCTCCTCTACTTCCGGGAGGCTTCCGTGCCCTGGTCTCGTCCGCGCTGCTGTTGACGTGGGACCCAGTTTGACCGCAGCCGACCCCGGATCGGAGGCGGGGCCGCGTCACGGTGTAGAGATCGGCCCCCGGTGCGCGCTGGAAGATCCAGCCGTCGGGTTGTAGAAGAAGAGCTCGAGCCCGTCCGGTGGGGATGGCGCGCAGTCCCTCACCGGCGCAGGGCTGAAGGGCGGCAGCGCCGTAGTTTTGCCGTAGTTTCTGCGGGCATAATCGGGCAAACTATGGCCGGGAAGCGGGCACCGATGCTCGGGAAGTGGCCGAATCCCAACAGGTTGTCGATAATGCCTGCCCAGCCCGGCGGACTCTGGATCAGGAGAGTCCTGGTTCGAGCCCAGGAGGGGCAATGAAGCCCGGCAACGACTTAGGTCGTGCCGGGCTTCTCCTATCTGCGGGTGTGTGAGTCGCTGTGTGAGTCAGTGAGTGAGTTGCTCCGTCAGCCTCAACGGGCTCACTTGCTGACTCGGAGCCATCTTGGTGGTGGTGTCTGGGGCCGCTCGAACTCGACCACCACTCGAAGCGTGTCCAAATCGCACTGCTGATAACACTGCTGCAGCGTTCCGGTATCAAGCCACCCCCCTGCTGCCGCCACGTCGTTCGGCGGGAGGTGCTTTCGCTCGGTGGCCCAGACCCGCCGAAACGTATGCCAGAGGCTCCCATCGGGCTTCTGGAGCTTGCCCCGCCGGAACGCCTCCTTGAGCCACCAGGCTGCCATGTGTCGGCTAACCGGCTGGCCCATCCGCTGCTCTTGTCTGGGGTGCGGAAAGAGCAAGGCACTACCGATGGCCCCCTGCTCCTTTCGAAACCGGAGCAGCTCGACGTGCACCTCTGGGTGTATCGGGACTGTCCAGGTGCGGCGGAGCTTATCGTGCTCCGCCTGCCACCGAATCATCCCCTTAGCAAAGTCCACGTCATCCCACCGTAGATTGAGAATTGCGCTCAGCCGCCGGCCAGTGCGCCGTGCCAGGATGATGAGAATCCGCAGATAAGGATGGACCACCGGTGCCCTCGCGAGGAGCTGGTCGATCGTCTCCTTATCAAGTACTGGGCGCTTGGGATCCTTCTCGCGAGGGAACTTCATTTTGTCGAGCGGGTTGCGCTCCAGTATCGGCCGGCGGCCCTTATACACCGTGCTGGCCCAGTTGAGGGCGGCCTTCAGCATCCCAAAATCACGGTGGATGGTACTGGCGCGGGCTGGGTGCCCGCTGATCACTCCCTCGCGCCGCAGCCGGACGTACTCGCGTATCCGATCGGGTGTGAGGTCTTCGACAGGAAACGCCGGGCCAAAATGCTTCGCCAGGTGCTCGCCCGTCTTCGCCACATGTCGCAGATAGGCTTCGGTTTTCAAAGAGCCGTCCGTGTGATACCGGCCTTCTGACACGTATCGCTCGAACAATGTTCCCAGAGTGAGTGTCGGCGGTGATTCACGGACGACCTGACGTAGGCCGTGTCCAGGTACTCATTGGTGAGCGGGAACGCAGTGTCCATCGCCACCATGTTCCGCAGTTCCGGAATCGCCTCCCCGGCCTCGTCCATCCGGTCCACCGCCAGAAGGTAGTCACCGTCGTACCAATGATGGGTGTTGGCATTGTTCGGGTCGAGCGCCAGCGACCGGCGAAAGTCCCGCTCCGCCTCGGCCCAGTCCCACCCGTACACCACATTGAAGTCGCCGAGCACCGCTCAGGGGCATCCCCGCAGGGGCCCGAGACGATCGTCCCCCCCGCACCCCAGCCGCTCTACTTGAGGACCCGACCCATACTCCCCTGACCAGCTTCCGCAGCCACCGACCCCGCCCGTACTTCTCGTGCCCCCCACCTCGTGAGCCGACCGCGGCCGGTCTTGTCGTAAATGGGGTGCAGCGAGAACCAGGCAACGACCCAACCAAACGAAAAGGAGGTGGGCCATGTCACATGGATCCATGACCGGGAGGCTCGCTATCGCCTGGGCAGGACTGCTCATCATGGGGTGCGCGGACGCGCGCATGCCGAGCGACACGAGCGTGGACGGGCCGCCCGTGACCTCGCTCCCGAAGTCGCCTCAGGCGGTGACTCCCTCCAATGTCGTCACTGAGTGGGTAGCGATCGTTCAACCCGCCATCCACAATGCGGACGCGTTTCGACCACCGGCGAGCTCGGAGGTGCTCCAAGCCACGGTCATGCTCGCGATCTACGACGCGGTGATGGCCATCGAGGGAGGCTTCGAGCCATTCGCGGCGAAGATCGATGCGCCGCCCGGGGCCGACGTTCGCGCTGCGGTCGCGACCGCAGGATACCTCACGGCTCGCGCGCGCGTCGCGTCATCACAGTTTGCCTATCTCGACGGCCAGTACACTGCTTACCGGGACGGCATCCCAGACGGCCAGGCGAAAACCGATGGTATCCAGGTCGGAGAAGACGCGGCGACCGCGCTGCTCGCCCTCCGGGCCAACGACGGATTCAATAACGTGGTGTCCTACGAGTGCAGCGCGACTCCGGTCCCGCCAGGCGAGTTCGAGCCGAATGGCGGCTGTGGCACCCAGCCGGTCGACGCCAAGGTAGGCAAGATCCGGCCGTTTACGTTTGCGGACCCAAGCCGGTTCCGACCCGACGGCCCCGGCCCGCTGACCTCGGATGCCTACACCGCGGATTTCATCGAGGCCCGCGATTACGGGCGCAAAACCAGCACGTTCCGGACAGGCGAGCAGACCGACATCGCATACTTCTGGTCGGAGCATTCCTTCGTCCACTGGAATCGAAATCTGATCAAACTGGTCAGCGACCACGGCCTCACTGTGCGCGAGACCGCTCGGCTGCTGGCGATGGTATACACGGCGTCAGCCGATGCGCTCATCGCCGGCTTCGAGGCCAAGTACTTCTACAGGTTCTGGCGGCCGCGCACGGCCATCCCGCAGGCGGATACCGACGGCAACCCCGACACCGACCCGGATCCGACCTGGGAGCCGCTGCTGACCGTCAACCACCCGGAGTACCCCTCGGCTCACTCATTCTGGTCGACGGCCCTGCTCGAGGTGGTAGCGGACTATTTCGGAACGAACAAGGTCACATGGACCATTGCGACCAGCACCTCTGCGGTGCCGCAGCTGGGGAAGGCGGAGCGGACCTATCATGACCTGAACGCGATTGGGCGCGAGATATACAGCGCGCGCGTCTGGGCAGGCCTCCACTGGCGGCACTCCACCCGGCATGGGGCACAGATCGGCCGCAAAGTCGCGAAATACGTGGTGGAGAACTTCTTCCGACCGACGACGTAGCGTCCGCAGCGCATCCAGCCGGTCGTTTCAGCAGCAGTGCGGAGCAGGGCGGGCGGAGGCGCACTAGCGCCGCGACCCGCCACCTCCGAAATCGTACTCGATCGACGCCTGCAGCCGCCGGGGCAGCAGCGGCCGGGCCAGGAAGATGTTGCTTCCTGCACTCGCCAATCGCGGGTTACCCTCCTCCAGCCCCTTGCTCTGGAATGCGTTGAGCAAATCCAGGTTTATCCTGACTCCCGCGTTCGGCAGGGCGAGTCCCGCGCCTAAGTTGAAGTAGCCGTAGGAAGGCAGCTTGGCATCGACGACTCGTTCTTGCGGGGAATCGGTGAAACGGGAGCCGACCCAATGCCAGTCGCCCTTGAGTTGGAGGCCGGCTATCTGCCGGGGCGTGTAGAGAGCGACCAGATTACCGATCGTGGTCGGCGCCAGGGGGAGCCGCTCGCCGACCAGGCTGTCTATGCCGGGGCCAAGCTCGGCTTCGAGAATGGTGCCAGTGCCCAGCAGCTGAAGTCCGTCCACCGGCGAGATGAACGCCTCGATCTCGGTGCCATAGGAGCGATTTTCCGGATCCAAAGTGATCTCCCACGTGGTGGCTCCCGTGACCGTATCCACAATCACACCCTGGCCGGTGATGTTCCTGAGCTGGGTAAAGAAGCCGTTCAGCGTCGCCGCGACCCGTCCGGCCGCGTACTTGACCCCCAGCTCGGCGGCCCGCACCTCACGACCCTCGAACAGGTCGACTTGCTCCTGCGTCGAAGCGGCTACCAACTCGTCGAGCGCCGGCATCTTATGGCCCCGCGAGCCCAATCCGTACACCGACATCTTGTCGTTGATCCGGAAGTTGAGTCCCACCGAGGCCGACCAGTCGGTGAGGTTCAGGCTGAAGTGGCGGAAGGTATGGTTGCCGAAGGTCTCGAGGTCGAAGAGCGTCGTCGGATCGCCGTCCAGATCGAAGAGCGAGGTGTTCTCCGAGGTCTGCACGTAGGTATTGTGTTCAACCCTCAGCCCCAGGTCGGCCCGCAGGCGAGCCGTGAGCCGGAGCTCGCCGCCCACCACCCCCGACGCGATCGTGGTCTGGCCGGTCCCATTGACGGAGAACGGGAGGAAGCTCCGGAACCCGTTCCGGGTGATGTGGACCGGGGTTTCGCTCGGAGGGGTGACGACCAGGTCCAGGAAGCGCGGGTTGTCCCGCACATCGGTCAGGATGTCGGTGAAGAACCAGTGATTGTCCTCGGTATAGTGGGCCAGGTATCCGCCGATGGACAGCAAATGTCGTCCAAACCGCTTTCGGAGGGAGAGTTGATTCTGCACCGCGGAGATGGGCTTCTGCACGTGCCACTCGCCAGCGGGTGCTACCAGGCCGTTAGGGGTATCGAAGGGGAGCGGAGCTCCGGTGGCGTCGAGGTGGTTGGTGAAGAAGTACTGGAACGTCGTTCCTGCCGGAAAGCCCAGCAGACCTTGTGAAGTTGGTCCCGTTACGTAGTCCGGCGCAGCGACCGCGTTGAAGGCGAAGAGCGCGTTGAACTCCTGATCATTGTGCATGACCTGCGTGGTGTTCTGCAGGTGCCAGTCATTCGCCAGGTCGAACCCCACGTCGGCGGTGAACCAGGTCGCCTTGGTCTTGAGGCCGTTATCAAGCGGTAGAGTCAGATCACCAGCGGGCGTGGGGATTTGGAGACCCACGCCCTCCGGCGTGCTGAAGGAGCCGTAATTGCCGAACCCGGAGACGTAGTCCGGGTGGGAAGGATCGGCGAAGGGCAGGGGAAAGATGAACTGGTTGCGATCGTCTATATGCTTGACCGAGAACCGGAGATACCCATTGCGCAGCAAGCGGGTGACGCTGCCCTTGAGCTGGCCGCCGCGGATACCGGGGAAGCCGGGATTGCGTACCCCGTGGTCGTAGCGATAGAACCCCCCCACGTTGAAGCGCCAGTCCCTGCCCAACGGTCCGTTCATGTTGAGGTCGTACCGGGCGAGGCCTTGGGTACCACCGGTGGCGCGCATGGTGCCGGCGAGCACGTCTGCGCCGGACTTGTTGATGAAGTTGACGATGGCGCCCGGGGTGTTCGAGCCGTAAAGGGGCGAGCTACCGCCCCGCACCACTTCCATCCGCTCGATGTTGGCGTCGAAGCGAAACAGGTTGTCGGGATTCATGAAGAAGGCTTCCATCGTGGGGAAGACAGGTAGCCCATCCTCCAGGAAGGCCACGTACTCCACCCCGAGGACGCCGCGGATGCTGATATTCTCGTTGACTTCCCCACCCGAGCTTTCGACCCGGGTGAAGCCGGGGACGTAGCGTAGCATCTCGGTGGTGCTCCGCGGCACGGCTTGCTCGATCTCGGTCGCAGCGAGCGTCGTGACGGCGACACTGGCGTCGAGGTTCATCCTGGGCGACTGCGTCCCGGTGACCACCAGGGTCTGGAGTTGGAGTGGGTCCCGCCGGAGGGTGAAATCCTGGGTCGCCTGCTGCCCTGCGGTGACTGTCACGCTGGCCGAGTCCGGCCGGAATCCGAGCATGCGGGCACGGAGGACCTGACGTCCAACCGGAACGCGGGAGAGCAGATAGCCGCCGCCCGTGCGGGTGGCGGTCGCGATCGCCGGGCGGATGAGGAACACCTGGGCGCCGGCTATCGGTGCGCCCTGCTCGTCCACTACCCTCCCACCGATGCTGCCGGTCGGCGCTGCTTCCTGCGCGATAGCCGATGGTGGTCGGGCCAGGAGCAGCACAAGCACCGATGCCACCGCTAGGGTGGTCTGTCGACTTGGGGAAACTCCTCGAGTCAAACGCGTTCCCCGGACCACACGGGAATTTGCCATCTCTCGGAGCCTTAGTAGGAAGGCGGAGGTCTCGTAACTCTAGGGAGTCGCGAGGCTCTACGTTCTCTGATGTCTCTCCTGCAAATGCTCAAGCCGCCGCTTCTCAAGTCCACGACGGTGGTGCAGGGGATCAGCGGAGTCGCGCGAGCGCCTGCTGTGCTTGGCGGACCATCGGCTGGAGCTCCGGATCGGACTCCCGCCAGAGCTCGACGAAGCGGGAGTAGTGCTCGATCGCACGCCGCTGGTCGCCCTTGTGCTCGTAGATCTGGCCCAGTCGCAGCTCGGCCGGTCCGGTGTACAGGAGATCGTACGTGAAGCTCCGGTACCACGGGAGCGCCTCGTCCTCCCGGCCGAGTTCGTAGAGTAGCTCGGGGCGGGCGAACCGCTCGTGGAAGTTGGCCGCGAACTCTGAGCCCCCCCCGTCCAGCCCGGAACTGGTGGTCCAGAATTGCGCCCCTTCCAAGAGCGTCAGCGCCTCCTCCCGCCGGCCGCGGATCCACGCGAGCTCGCTGCGGATGGCCTGAGCCTTGTCGGCCGCGAAGCGGCCACGGGGCGACGACCGGTCCACCCGCTCGAGCTCGGCCACATAGCGCCGCGCGGCGGGCTCGTCGCGCAGCCGGGCGCTCAGCAGTCCCAGCAGGTAGAGCCTGAGGTAACGGTGCAGCCCGCGATGGACCGGGAACAACCCGTCCCCCTCCGTGCGCGCCGACGACGGGTCCCAGCGCCGCAGTGAATCCCGGAGCGCCATCAGCTCAGAGCGGGGTGCCTCCCGGAACCGCGTCAATGCATAGAACGCGCGGTGCTCCAGCGCCGCGCCCCGGTCCAGGGCCCCGAGCGCCTCGAGCTCGGCGCTCGCGGCATTCCACCGGCCGTTGGTGAGCTCGATCTTCGCGAGCACCACATGCGCCTTGACCCGGTACCCCACCGAGCGAGAGGGCTCCGTGATGAGGCCCCACAAGCGGCGCCCAGCCGTGAGATTGCCCGTCGTCCAGGTCACGATTGCAGCGCCCTCGTGCGCCCATGCGTCGGGTCGCTTCCGCAACTCCGCCACGAAGCGGGCCTCCCCGGCCGTATCTCCCCGGGCAACCGCGCGTTGGCCCCGCGCGATACTCGCCCAGTGGTAATTCTGGACGAGCTGAAGTTGTCGAGCGGTCAACGAGTCGAGATCGGTCAGCCGCCCCTCTCTGGCTGCAATGGTAGAGAGCGAGAAGAGCGCCGATACGTTTCCCGGATCCAGCGCAAGCACCCGCTCGTACGGCTCACGCGCATCTACCCAGGCCCCTCCCATCAGAGGGCCTTTCTCCTGCGTGAGCCAGGCAAGCCCGTGCCAGGCCTCGACGTCATCGGGGTGCAATGCCACGATCTGGCGATATTGCTGGTTGGCTCCTGTGTGATCCCCTCGCATGGAAGCGGCCAGGGCCCGAAGGAGCGCGCGGTGGTGCTCGCCCAGCCGGTCACTGTGGCGCAACGCGCGATCCACCATCGCTGTATCCCCGGTGAGACCGGCCAGCCAGTAGTAGGCGAGGGCGAAGGAGGTGTCGAGCTGGACCGCTCGGCGAAAGTCCTCTTCCGCTATGGTCGGGCGCCCAGCCCGCAGCTCGCGTGCACCCTCGAGGTACGCCTTCAGGGCGGGGAGCGACGTGGTGGTCTGGCCGGCAACCCGGGCGAACTGGTCTGGCTCATCCTGCGCCTCCGCGAGAATCTGCCGTGCAAGGCGGTCGGCCAAGTCGAAGATTTCCTCCTCCCCGCGAGCCATCGCTTCGAAAGAGTTCCGCGGCCGCCCCCCGGCATCGTAGATCGTGGCACTGACGCCGAGCCGGCCATGGGCCTCGGTAACGCTGCCGAGCACGAAGAGCCCGGCGCCGAAACGCCGTGCGAGCAGCGCACCGCGCTGGGGATCGGTGATGTCGCCCTCCCGGCTCGCGAACTTGAGCAAAGTCCGCGAGTCTACGGGGCGGAGCCCGGGGGCGCCCTCGAGCTTGGTGCTCAGCAGATCCACCAGGCCCTCTCGCAGGTAGCTGAACTTGGGGCTGCCTCGGTAGGCGAAGGGCAGGACGGCGATGGCCGCGGGTGAGGTGGGTAGGCGAGGTGGAGTGAAACTCCGGATCGTCAGGCCGACCGCCGCAAGCCCCATGATGGAGAGGGCCAGGGCTATAACTCTCCGGCGACGCAGGAAGCCGGGCCGCAATGCCCTGACTAGTGGAGTAGCGGTGACCGCCGGCCCAAGTCCGTTGGTGCCGTGAGGAGGGCTCGGTGGCTCGTCCACACTCAGTGCAGGAGCGGTCTCGACCGGTGCGGAATTGGCATGGACTAGGTCGGTCAGGAACTCCGCCGCACTCCCGTAGCGGGCGTCCGGTTCCTTTCGAAGCAGGCGATCGACGATTGGCTCGAGCGACTCAGGCGGACCGCCCACTCTCCTCCGGAGAGGCTCCGGCTGGTCATGCAGGATCGCCTGGATGACCGCCCGGTCGTTCCCACCCCGGAACGGGCGCACGCCCGTGAGCATCTCGTAGAGCACCACCCCCAGACTCCAGAGGTCCGTCCGGTGATCCAGCGAATCGCCCCGCGCCTGCTCCGGCGACATATACGCCACGGTGCCGGGCGTGAGGCCGGGCGCGGTCAGACTCACGTCGGCTACTTTGGCGAGACCGAAGTCGAGCAGCTTCACCGTGCCATCGGGCGTGAGCATCACGTTTCCGGGTTTCACGTCCCGATGAATGATCCCGCGCGCGTGAGCGACAGCCAAGCCGCGAGCAATCTGCCCCGCCACTCCCACGGCCTCCGCCACCAGCAGCGGCCCCTGGCGGAGCCGCTCCTTCAGGGTCTCCCCCTCGTAGCACGCCATGGCGATGAACGGCTGTCCCTCGGCGGTCTCTCCGATCTCATGAACCCCACAGATGTTCGGATGCTCGAGCGCCGCCGCCGCCCGGGCTTCCACCAACAGCCGTTCCTCCGCATCCTGAGCGGAGCTCAGGTGAGCCGGGAGAAACTTGAGCGCCACGTCGCGGTGCAAGCGGGTGTCGTAGGCCCGGTAGACGGTTCCCATCCCGCCTGCGCCGAGGCGGGCCACAATCCGGTAGTGGCCAACCGTGTGGCCCGGGGGGAGCTCAGGCGGCGGACATGGCGGGGCCGGCTCGCGGGCCCCCTCGTCTCCACTCTCTTGACCTTCTCGTGTGGTCCAGGAGGAGGGCCCGACGACGACCTCGGCCAGGCGCGCGAAGAACTCCTCCGCGGCCTCCGCATGCTCGAGGAGCGAGACGAGCTCCGCTCGCAGCTCGACGTCCCCCCGGCAGGCGTCGTCGAGGAAGGCAGACCTGGTCCCGTGGAGCAGCGCCCGAGCCTGGTCGTACAACTGTTCCGCCTCATCCCGGCGGCCCCGCTCGCGGTCGGTCAACGAACCCAGCACCTCGGTCACTGTGAACCCTCGAGTGCTCGTCTGAGGTCCCGGTAGAGCCAGGCCTGCGCCATCGCCCAGCCTCGCTTCACGGTGGCGGGAGAGATCCCGAGTGCCTCCGCCGTGTCCTCGATCGCCATGCCCCCGAAGAAACGGCACTCGACGATCCGGCTCTGTCTCTCGTCGTGCTTATCCAGTCGGCGGAGAGAAGCGTCCAGGGCGATCAGCGCCTCGGTCTCGGCCTCCGACGGGTCACCGCCTGGTTTCAGGGCGGCCTCGACCTCGTGGAGCGGGATCCGACGCTGCCGGCCTCCGCGCTTCGCTCTGTGCTTGCGCTTGGCGTAATCGAGGAGGATCTGCCGCATGGCTCGGGACGCTACGGCCAGGAAGTGTGCGCGACTCTCCCAGGCCGGCGCCGCCTGGTCGACCAGCCGGAGGTAGGCCTCGTGAACCAGCGCGGTGGTGTTCAGGGTATCGTCGCCCTGCCAGCGCTGCCTCTGCCGCTCGGCATGCTGGTGGAGCTCATCGTAGACCAGAGGAAACAGCTCGTCGAAAGCCTGCTGCTCCCCGGCTCGCAGTCGGTGCAGGAGACGACTCACCGTCTCCTGGTGGGAGTTGCTCATTTCCTGCCAAGCGTCCAACCGGTGGGGCCGCCATTACCCGCTCGCCTGCGCGATCGCGAGTGGTGTGGCAGCGCAGTTCAAACGTCTGCCGCAGGCCCAGGTATGTCAACGTTCCGGCCAGCGAGGGCGGGTGGGCAGCGAGGGCGTCCTGCCTTAGGTCCGCGCGCCTGAGCCGAAATCCGACCGTTTGTCGTGAATTGGATGCAGCAGAATCGTAGCTCGACTGACGGGATCACGGTTGGATCGCGAGGACGGAACGGTGCCGAGCTATAGAAGCGAACCTACCGCGCCGTACCTAGTCCCACAACGACGGTTGCGGCCCGAAGCATGCCCCTGCCTGGGGGCAGAAGGCTGCCGTCCGTGCACAGGAGGAATGACATGCAACGGCTGCTCGCCCTCGCGACCGTCTTCTCGCTGGGATGCGCGCTGACCCAGAACGGCGTGCAGCAGATGCCTACGTCAATCTGGGCCCGGAGCCACAATATCAGCGCGGTGGACGTGTATTTGTTGTGTGGCGACCGTGATGCGGAGTGGCTGGGAGTGGTCGAAGCAAAGCAAAGAGAGGCGTTTGAAATCCGCGCTGGGTATCCCTACTGCGGACAGGGGCTGAACTTCTTCCTCGTCGTCCGGCGGACTGGCCGGGGCTACTGGGTAGGGCCCTTTCGTCACCAGCGCGGAGTTCAGCTGGACCTCGTGATCGAGAAATACGCCGGTCTTTCCAGTGCCCGACCGGTTCAGGGGTTACCCTGAGGAAAGGTACAAGAGGTCCGGCGGGCGGGACGTCACCGCTGAAGGCGGAGCGACGTTCAGGTCACGCGCTTCGCGCAGACTGTCCTAACCTAAGCTGCTGTCGACCCCTGGGACTCAGAACCGAGGTCAGTACGGTGCGGTCGACGAGTTTGATCCGTTGGAGAACCACCCTGTACAAGAAGGTGTCCCATGTCACGGCTAGCTATCAAGGCACTTCGGTTGGCGTGATGATCTCGGGCCATCCCAGCTGCAGTTGAGTATCGATCGGCGGGTGCCCGGGCCAGGGCAGTCGCTACACTCTCGACAAGGTATTCCCCCTGAACGTCCACCCCTTCTGGCCTGACGCTGTGCGCGTACTGGCCAGGCTCGCGGCCCTGATGAAGCCCCGCGGCACCATCGCGCTGATGTTCCAGCCCCGCAGTCGAGGCGCGACGAATGAGGACACGCGCCGCGGCGCTGGGCGGATGGCGGAAAGCCTGCGGGCTGCCGGCTTTGGCGACGTGCGGGCGGAGATCCTGCCGATGAAGCCTGTCGATGCCGTCTGCGTCCTGGGGCATGTCGTTCCTGACAGAGCGAACCCGTAGTGAGGAACGCTCACTGCTTACCCTCTAGCTGCCGTAGTTTTGCCGTAGTCTCTCCGGGCAAGAGCGGGCAAATTAGGGCAGAAAAGCGGGCACCGATGCTCGGAAAGTGGCCGTTTCCCAACAAGTTGTCGGAATAACCTGCCCGGCCGACGGACTCTGGATCAGGAGAGTCCTGGTTCGAGCCCAGGAGGGGCAATCAAGCCCGGCAATGACTTAGGTCATGTCGGGCTTTGTCTATCTGCCCGCCTACATAGTTTCGCCGTAGTTTCTCCCGGAGTTCGGCTGGTTATGGTGGCCCCTTTGAATCAGGAGAGTCCTTCGTCTACCCATCAGGGGTGCAGAGCAATATGCTTCTCAGCGGGACCTTGTTCCCGGTGCCACGTAGCACATCCCACCACCCAGTGCGCCTAGGGTTTCGCGCGCTGTCGATTCGAGCCCTAAGGAGGACCCTCGTGGGCATCCATGATTCATCCCGCACCCGAATCGCGCCGGTGTTCGGGCGCCTGCAGTGTCTAGATCCATCCGGTAGACTCTGGCTCCAGGGACTCCTGGAACTGGCGAACACCCGAAAGTTGCCGAGGCCCGACGCCGGCGCCTCCCGTCTGAGGGTGGCGAAGTGGTGGCCGAGGGAGGCGAAACTAGCCGCTCCGCCGGGGCTTCTTCGATGGCTCCTGGAGAATGCGGAGGAGCCCCGTGATGCCGCGGCATGGGGTCGCAGGCCGGAGGTGATGGCCAACCGGCGCCGGATCGTCGACCGAAATGCCGATACGCTGGCTGGGGCATTGCAGAGTCTTCAAGAACGCCGCCCCTCGCCTCGCGCCTGGTACGTGCTCGAGGGGCCAAGTCAACCAGACGTCTATCTGGATTCCGCCGCCGCAGTGATCGTGGTAGAGGGGAAACGAACGGAGACCGCTCCGACAACTTCCACCGCCTGGATGCGTGTGCGGCATCAGATGCTTCGGCACCTTGATGCAGCTTGGGAGTATCGACAGGGTCGGCGAATCTATGGCCTCTATATCGTAG
>Ga0075431_100003111_pt1 | contig 16066 bp, 12 predicted proteins | sample RhiMetdeltSRZDD5_FD_75297 | JGI IMG/M metagenome (GOLD analysis project Ga0075431, IMG submission 75297) | Populus rhizosphere microbial communities from Tennessee, USA - Rhizosphere MetaG P. deltoides SRZDD5 | ecosystem: Host-associated > Plants > Roots > Rhizosphere > Soil | place: USA... | reverse complement strand
GGTCGATCTCAACGGCGAATACTTCCTGCCGAATCTGAGCCGCATCGAGCAGAACAGCATCACGCTCCTCGAGACGAACCAGAAGTTCATCGAAGCCTACATGGTGGGCTTGAACCATGAGATGGCGCGCGAGTTGCTCTGGCGCGAGTATCCGACGGACCAGCGCGGCAGCTACTTCCGGCAGTTCTGGGATGTGAGCGGCTATCTGCCGGACCCGAGCGAGAACCCGGCGACGCTGAAGGAGCGGCTCAAGGACGTCCCCGAGCTGCACCGCTGGTTGCCCACCTCGAAGCTGGGCGATCACGACAACCGCGAGATCGATGGCGCCAAGGAAGAGGAGCTCGTGCTCGTGATCCGTGGCGAGCTGCTGAAGCGCTACCCGACCGCCGTCATCTACGCGCACAAGGCGAAGTGGCAGATGAAGAAGAATCCGGACGGCACGCCGGGTACGCAGATCGACAATACGGTCGAGCGCGATCTCGCCGATATTCCGCAGGGGCTCGAGGACAATCCCCCGCGCACCATCGTAAAGATGCCGCTGTACAGTGCGAAGATCGAGCCGGACATCTACTTCTTCGGCTTCGATCTCACTGCCGAGGTGGCCAAGGGCAGCGATGGCTCGCATCCCGGCGACGAAGACAAGCCCGGCTGGTTCTTCGTGATCAAGGAGCGCCCCGGCGAGCCGCGCTTCGGTCTCGACATCGGCGGCCCCGTCGCCGAGAAGCACACCTGGAGCGATCTCGCCTGGGAGGACGCGGCGCCCGGCGTGCCGGAGGGCGGGTTCCTGCAGATTACGAACGCCACGCCAGCCATCGGTCTGACTGCGCCGACGGACACGTCGCAGGCTGAGTTCGCGGAGGAGCTGGAGCAACACGGCGAGGACAAGCAGATTGCCTGGAGCGCCGGCGCCGATGCGGCGGACCTCGCATACGTGCTCTATCAGGTCCCCGTCCTCGTGGCCGTGCATGCGAGCGAGATGCTGACGGTGAAGCGGGTCTAGTCAGATGCCACAGTTCGAGGACGCACAAAAAACTCTGTCCGAGGCACGCGCTGCCCAGCATCGCGCGCAGCGCGAAGTGTTCCACACGCGCGAGCGCCTTGCGCAAGTCAAACGCAAGCTGCGTGAGGTCGAGCGCACGGCGCCTAGTGGAGACAGGGCGGCAGCGGCTCGACTGACCGGAGAAAAGCGCCGCCTCGAAGCCACGCTCGAGGAAAGCGGTGCGGAGACCGAGAGGCTCGAGGAAGTGCTCGGGCGCATGTCGACCGACTTCTGGAACAATTTCAGCGACCCGCGCCGCAACGCCTCGAAGCTGGATGATGACATTCCAGTGCTGCTGTTTCCGCTACGTCTGGAAACGCGATTCAAGACAGTGCAAGGGCCCGCTGGGGCGGCGCCGGTGCAGCAGCTGTGGGTGCGCGTCTATCCGGACGAATGTCTCATCGACACGTTCGAAGCCACGCTCACCGAAACGGAGCTGCAAAGCGCGACCATCTTCTGGCGCGAGTACTTTCATGCTGCTGGTGTGGAAAGCGCGGAACGAGCGGCCTGGCGCGCACTCGTCTCGAGTCACGGGTCGGGGCGCGCCACGTGGATCGTCAAGCAGTTTCGCCCGCGCAATCCGCTGCGGCCAGCGGATCCGGAAGGCGATCCGAATCTCGAGGTCAAGCCGCAGTCGCTGGCTTCGGGCGAAGTGATTCTGGTCGCTTCTACCAGCGAGACGCTGGCCACGGCGGAGCGAGCGGCCCTCGCCGAGTTCTGGGAATCGATCTGGAAAGCCGACGGCAAAGCGGATCTGGAAGCCGCGGCACTCGAGACGCTCACGGAGGAGGTGGGCACGGCCCGTGCTGAGGAGCTCATCGAGAGCGCGCGTCCGTACAACCTCAACGAAGCGCCGCCCGCTGGATCCACGCGCGCTTCAGCCACGGCACACGCCGCGTTCGTGTTCCTGCCGAAGAGCGAGGACATCGACACGCGCGCGCGTTCATGGACGAAAGCTGCGACCGCGTCGCTGTTGCCGGAGCGCTTCGTTCTGCTGGGTTACCAGAGCGGCGAGCAAGTACTGAGCGTGCTGAGCGAACCCGTGCGGACGCCGCTGCACGTCAGCCCGGATCCGCAGACCGACGCCGGGACCCAATTCCAGTTCGATGCCAATGGCAACCTCACTCTGGGCGAGGACCTGCGCTGGATGGTCGACTTCGACGCTGCGGTCGCTCGCGGCATGGGATTTCGCGTCGATCTGACGCCCCAGCAGGCATCCGGCTTCGACCGCCTGTTCGTGCTGGGTATCCGTTTGAGCGCCGATGCGGAGCGTGGCAAGACGGAATTGCAGACGCTGCTGCAGAACCACTACTTCAGCAGGGCGGGTTTCGCGCTGTTGCCGCAGGGTTCGGCCACCAACAACACCGAGGAGGGCAACTCAGCCTATTCCCGCGCGGACGATGCGGACGCAAGCTATGACTTCGTCTTCAAAGGCCTCGCGCAGTTCACCGAGCAGGAGGATCCGCTCGAGAAGCGCGATGGCCAGTGGTTCGCAGAAAGCCTCGGGCTCGATGCAGAGTGGCTGAAGCAGGTGCCTCACGCTGGAGGTGTGGATCAGCGCGAAGCGCGCGCCATGAACACCGCGCTGTGGCCCGCGACGCTCGGCTACTTCATGGACACGCTGCTCAAGCCCGTCTTCGATGACGATGCCATCTACTACACGCGCTGGTTCTTCACGCGCTTCGTCAGCGGACGCGGCGCGGTTCCCGCCATTCGCATCGGGCGCCAACCCTACGGCATTCTGCCTGCGACCGCGTTCAGCCGGATGCGCTGGATGTCCGATGAGCGCCAGTCGCATCTGCTGTTCGCTTCGCGCTTCGTCGAACAACGTGCGAGTCCGTTCCGCGAGTGGTTGGGAGGGCTCAAGGGCGTCCTCGACCGGCTGCGTATCAGCTGGACGGGGTTCGCCCAGAGTGTCGCGCACGTAGATTCGCAGGGTGGCGATCCGCATCAGAAGCTGCTGGATATCGTTGGACTGCATCCTGCCTCGGTCGAATTCCATCAGCGCTATGCGAATACGAAGGATCAGGAGCACAACATCGCGGCGCTCTGGCAGCTGTTCATCGCCTGGCGGGACCTGCCGGCGAACGAGCTTCACAACGAGGCCTTCGCGCTGCTCAACGACCTGGGGTATCGCGGGCTCGTGACGCCGCAACTCTTCGATCTTTTCTGGAAAGTGAGCACGAATCCGCTGACGGGGCCGGCGATCCAGAACGGTGCGCTGTCCGAGACCGAACCGCTGCGCGTCGTGACCACCAACAACCGCAACTACATCCAGTGGCTGCACGAGTGGGCGCGTCTGTCCTTCGATACGATCCGTGTGCAGGACGGCTTTCAGAACGACCAGTGGCCCAACGCGCTCTTGTTCGTGCTGCTGAAGCACGCGCTGGAGCTCGGCTACTTCGATGCGGGGCTCCGCGTTCTGGATGACGCGCAGTTGCTGGGCGAGGATGCGCGGGCATCGCTGCGCAGCGAGCCGCACTTCTTTCATGTCCAGGACAAACCTGTTGTGGCGGCAGCAGGTGCCGGCCCGGCGGCGACCGCCAGTCGCTACGGTCTTCTTTACTCCGCCAGTCCAGCGGTCACCGGCGATTCCCAAACGCTGCTCGTGGACTACATCACTCGCCGCATCGGCGATCTCTACGGCACACGCTACCTGACGGAGCAATTGCGAGCACTCGAGAAACTCGAGCTGACTCCGACGGCTCGTCTCGAGCGCCTGATGGCCGAGCACCTCGACTGCTGCACATATCGGCTGGATGCGTGGATGAGCGGACTGGTGAGCTACCAGCTCGCCTCGATGCGCTACCGGCCGCGCTCCGCCAACGACGCTCGCGAGGAAACGCCGTCGTACCGCAAAGGCATCTACCTTGGAGCCTACGGGTGGCTCGAAAACGTGCGTCCGAAGGCCAGCCAGTTGACTCCCGTGCGGCTCGACGAGGCACTCGATGAGATCTTCAACCAGCACCAGCCTCCTGGTCAGGACGCGCCGCTGCTGCGCGATGCTCAGAACGAGGGTTACATTCACGCGCCTTCCGTCAATCACGCCGTGACGGCCGCCGTACTGCGCAATGGTTACGTGGCCAACGCTACGCCCGCCGAGCCGGAGCTGCTGAAGGTGAATCTCTCTTCCGAGCGCGTGCGCCGGGCACTCGCCATGATCGAAGGGATCCGCAACGGACAGAGCCTCGGCGCGCTGCTCGGCTATCAACTCGAGCGCGGCCTGCACGATCGCCACCAGTTCGCCGAGTGCGACCAGTTCATCTACGCGCTGCGGCTGGTTTTCCCGCTCTACACCGTACCGGCGGAGGAGCTGCCTCCAGGGACCACGATCCAGAGCATCCAGGCGCGCAATGTGGTCAATGGCCTCAATCTCGTGCGCCACGTGAAGAACGCGGCGCCGGCGGACAAGACCTATCCGTTTGGCTTCCCGAATACGCAGCTGCCTGATGCGAGCGCCGCGCAGAAAACTGCCATCAATGCGGAGATCGACCGGCTGCTCGACATACACGACGCCCTGGCGGACCTCGCCGTTGCAGAGGGTGTGCATCAGGTCGTGATGGGGAACTACGACCGGGCAGCCGCGACGATGGATGCATATGGGCAAGCGACATTTCCGCCGATACCGGACGTCGTCCGGACCCCGCGCAGCGGTATTGCGCTCACGCATCGCGTGGGGCTGCAGTTCGAGGCCAATGTTGCCGTTGCCCCGGGCGACAACCCGCGCGTGAAGGCTGAGCCCGCCATCAATCGCTGGCTCCGCAAGGTACTGCCGTTGCCAGCGCGAGTGGGATGCACGGTGAAGTATCGGGACGCGGTCACCGGCACGGCAAAGTCCACTTTCGTGACGCAGGCCGATCTCGGCCTGCAACCCCTCGACCTGCTGTACATCATGGATCCGGACAACCTCCAGGCGCGCTCGGAGCTCGAAGATCGCATCCGCGATGTCGTGCTGCGCGATACGACGCTGAACGTGCGGCCGGATCTGCTGGTGGAGATCGCGTACTCACACGGCCAGCAGAACGACTTCTCATTCGTTGCCGTTGCGCCGATGGTCCGCAGCCTGCGCGCACTGCTTCTGCACTCACGGCCATTGCGCGCCACCGACGTGGCGTTGCCAACGGAGGCGAAAGCCGAGCCCAGTGCAGCAAATGTACTCGCGCGCGCGCGCGTGGACTTCTTGCCGCCCGCGCTCGCCAGCGAACGCACACCAGCGCTGACGTCCTTGAAGGCAGCTCTCGATGCTGCATTTCCCGCCGCCGGTCCGGACACCGCGACCATCCTCGCGAACGTCGACACCTGGCTCGACGAGATCGTCGCCGCCTGCCGCTCAGTGGCGCGCTACGGGCTGCCGCAGACCTCGTTCGGCGTATTTTTGGAGCAGCGTGCGCGTGTCTTCACCAGCCTGCTCGGCAAAGCGGATGCGCTCGTGCAGCGTTGGCAGGGACTCAGCGATCAATTCGACGCGCTCATGCTGAGCTTGCCCGCTATCGTGGACGAACAGGAGCGCATCGACCTCCTGCTACGCGCTGAGCGCCTGATCTCGACGACACCCACCAATACCACCGGTCTGAGCTCTGCCCAGGTGCTGCCCGTCGTGCAAGCGAAGCGGACCGCGTTCAGCACGCGCAAGGACGCTCTCGCGGACCTGCGCCAGACCACCGAAGTCACCATCGATGGCGTCTTGACGCAGTTCAAGGCGCTGCTGCCACTCACGGCGTTTGACGCGCAACCGACCGATGCGGCCGGCGAAGAGAAGCAGATCGTTACACTTGCCGCAGACATTCGCACACGGGCTGGGCTGCTCATCGAGGACATCGACAAACGCATCGCCGCCGTTCAGGCAAAGCTGGCCGCGCACGACGCGGAAGCGTCCGCGGAGAAGCGCATTCAGCTCCTCACTGAAGCGGCGCGTCTGGTCCTCGGCGAACCATTCGTGCTGGTACCTTCCTTCGCGCTCGCGCCGAAGCAGGCGGCGGAATGGACGAACGCGTATGAGAACCGCGCGAAGCTGCTCGATCATCAGAAGACGGTTCTGCACAATGACTTTGCAGTTGACGACTGGCTGTACAGCACCGCCCGCGTCAACACGAAGTTGCACCACATCGAGAACCTCACCTTCCTGGCGGAGGCCCTGGGCACTACCGCGCCGGAGCTTCGCCCGGTGCAGTTCCCGTACAGCGCCGATGCTCCATGGATGGCACTGGAGTTTCCGCCGGAAGCCAAGGACAAACTCGCGGAGGAGTTGCTGCTGTACACCGCGCACTACTCGCAAGACCTCGACAGCGCGCTGCCTCAATGCGGGCTCCTCCTCGACGAATGGACGGAAGTGATTCCGGCCGAAACCGAAACCACCGGCCTCGCGTTCCAGTTCGACAAGCCAAACGCCGAACCGCCCCAGGCGATCCTGCTGGCGACGCCGCCGCAGTTCACCGGCTCATGGAACTGGACCGATCTCGTGCAGACACTGCACGAGACGCTCGACATGGCTCGCGTGCGCGCGGTCGAGCCGCAGCAGATCGATCAGAGCCCGTTGTCGGTGTTCCTGCCGGCCACCATCCTTGCGACGACCTGGCGGCCCATCACCATCGCCGCGGACCTGTCGGTGGTGAACAACTACGCGAGCCGAATCTCATGAACGAAGCACTCGTCATTCGCAATCTCACGCCGGTGCTCGCTGGCACGATACTGCTGCCGACGATCACGCGTTACAACCGGCTGGAGAGTCGTCCGCGCACCGACAACTTCACGCGCGCGCTGCGCGCCGAAGTGCGCGATGCGCTGTGGATGCTCTGCAAGCAATGGCAGATGGGCGAGTTTGTCGGCGACGACGCGGGCACACCGGTCAATGCGAAGCTGCACGTGGACGGCCAGCAGATCGCGAAGTACCAGCCGCTCGGTCAACCCGCGCAAACGTTCGATCCGGCAACACCGCTCGAGACGACGGTCGAGCGACGTCCCATACCGTTCCAGGCTGGTCGGATCGCGCTCGGTCTCGATCTGCGCTTGCAGCTGGGGCGGCGCTGGCTCCAGATGATTCCTGCCTCGGCGCGCGATGCCTTCCGGCTGCACTACAAGATCAAAGATCCCGATCCCACGTCCAGGGAAGATGCAGCGATCTGCGCGCATGCCGAAGTCCTGCAGCAGTTCAAAGCGGTTGCCGGGCGTGCGATGGATGGCGCCGCGCTCTACCTGCACTTGCAGGCACAATCAACCAACCTCGCAAGCGACGACGTCGCAGGTCTGTCGGCAGCGGACAAGACCGCAGCCGATACCGCCGGTCCGCTCTTCGTGGCCTGGTTCGAGCGGCTGTATTCCGTGCCGAAAAAAGAGGAGGGCGATGCCTGGCAGCCGCAGCGACTGGAGTACGCGTTCTCATGCGCGGTGCCCGATGGCGCGGACGGCGAGAAGGTTCTCGCCGCCGATGAGTATTATCACGGCCGTCTCGACTGGTACAACTTCGATTGGGACAAGAGTCTGCAGCAGCTTGGAGACTCATCGCTCGCGTCTGCGGGTCCGCCGTTGGACCCGCAATACTGCACGCGGAGCTTCATTCCCGCGCCGGTGCGCTTCAGCGGCATGCCCGATACGCGCTGGTGGGCCTTCGAAGATGGCAAGACGAACTTTGGCGACATCAAACCCGGCACGACCGAGCTCGCGAAGCTGCTACTCATCGAATTCGGCCTGGTGTACGCCAACGATTGGTTCCTGCTGCCTTACACCGTGCCGAGCGGCTCCGTGCTCAACATCAAGGGCCTCGCCGTGACGAACACCTTCGGCGAGCGCTTCTGGATCGAGGCTGCCGGGCGCGGCGCCGACGACGCGTGGCAACGCTGGAACCTGTTCAGTCTCGCCGTCAAGGGCGATACGGACGAGCCCGCCGACCTCGCGCTGCTCGTGCTGCCTACCGTGCCGAAGATCCAGGAGGGTGCGCCGCTGGAAGAAGTTGCCCTCACGCGCGACGAGATGGCGAACATGGTGTGGGGAATCGAGACGGTGGTCCCGACGCCAAGCGGCTGGTCGCGCGGTGGCGGCATTGCCGCGGGCGAATTCCACGAACATCTGCAGGCGTTGATCGATGCCGCGGGCGTGCCGCCGCCGCCCATCGAGCGGCGGGCCGATTTCAGTTACGACATCATGACCACCGTGCCGGAAAACTGGATTCCCTTCGCGCCCGAGCACGTCGCGAACGACAACCGGCAGATCCAGCTGCGCCGCGCAGCCATGCCGCGTTACCTGGTCAATGATCCGGCGCCCACGTTCGAGCGAGTGCGCCCGCGCACCACGCTCATGAGCGAAGGGCTCGACAAGATGCAGCCCTATCGCATCCACGAGGAAGAAGTGTCGCGCGCCGGCACGCACGTGCTGCAGTCATTCCAGCGCACCCGCTGGACGGATGGACGCGTCTTCACCTGGCTGGGCGTGCGCAAGCTGGCAGGGCGCGGCGAAGGCCACAGTGGTCTCGCCTTCGATCGCGTCGTGCCGACGCCCCGCTTGTGACAATCTTGCTGGCAAACGCGACCATCCGTGCGGTCGTTCAGCTTCTGCTGCTCGCTGGCGTTCCGCTGCTCGTATACACCGTCTATCACCGATGGCGACACAGGCGCCGCTGGTCGGAAATCGCGAGACGAGCCGGGCTGTCAGCCAGCCCATTGCGCTATGTCCTTTGGAGTGTGGCACTGGCCCTTGCGGTGGTGGTCGCGATAGCAGTGTGGTCCCCGCCGCTTGAGCTGGTCACGCGGGAGGGGTCGGCGCAAAGGCCTTTTGTCGGTCTCGGTCTCAGTCAGGCGGCGGTCGCCTTGGCGTTGCTCTACGGAGTGGTGCAGACGGGGCTGACGGAGGAAATCCTGTTTCGCGGTCTGATCGCTGGAAGTCTCTCCAGGCGACTCCCGATCCTTTGGGCGAACGTCGGGCAAGCGTTCATCTTCTTTCTTCCGCACCTCTTGCTCCTCTATGTCATGCCGGAGGCATGGCCGTTGTTGCCGCTGATCTTTGTCGGTGCACTCGTGTTGGGGTGGCTACGCATCAAGTCCGGTTCGATCATCGGGCCATGGCTGATGCACGCCTCAGGCAACGTGGCTATCGCGCTGAGTGTCGCGATTCGCACGGCAACGTGATCACAGCGGATTGCCGCGATCGATACCTATAAACTACTTGACCTTCATCAAGTAGTTGATAAGCTAGCCGCCATGGCACGTATTGCTGTGGTTACAGGCGCTACGCGCAATCTTGGTCTGGCGCTCGTCCAAGAGCTCGCGCAGAGACTCGCCCCCGATGACTATGTTTACCTGACCGGTCGCGATCAGAGAGCGGTACTCGAGAGCGTCGCGCAGATTGTCAATGCGCGGGCGACTGTTGCGCCGGCGAAGCTGGACGTTTCGAGCGGTACGGCGGTAAAGGATTTTGCCGCCGGCCTTGCCGACCGACACGGTGGGATCGACATTGTCTTCTCCAATCATTATCACAGGACTCATCCGCAGGATGATCCTGCCAACGTCATTGACTCCTATGTAGCGGCGAACAATCTCGGCACCACGCAGGTGCTGCGAGCCTTCGCCCCGATTCTCAGAAATGGAGGACGGCTTTTTGTGGTTGCCAGCCGCGCCGGCAGTTTGCGCGCGCTCGCTCCTGCGCTTCATTCTCGCTTCGAGCGACTGACGACGCTGGAGGACGTGGATGAGGCAGTGTGTGCGTGGCGCGATGCGGTCCGGAATGGCAAAGCGGCGGGCCAAGCTTGGCCAGCCTGGATCAATATTCCATCGAAGATCGGACAGGTGTCGGCCGTGCGTGCGCTTGCCTCGGAACGTCGCGAACACGACGCGCTTCGAGGAATCATGATCGCAGCCATTTCGCCGGGGCTGATCGATACCGGCGCCTCGCGGCCATGGCTCGACATGACGGGTGCTCGATCCGCAGCAGATGCTGCTAAACCGCTGGTGGAGTTCGCTCTCGAAGGTCCGCTCGATCCCACGTTTTATGGAGAGCTGGTCCACCTTGGAGCACCAGACGGCCGACTCAATTTCAGGTCGCTCGTGCCCTGGAAGTAATGATGGCCAAGAGGCGTGCAGCGGCTGGAAAACCGGGACTGGGTACGTTGCTCAAGCGCGCGGAACAGGCAATGCTGCGCGCGAAAAATGTCGTCCTGAAGCCGGTGGGACTGACCTTGGCGCAGTATGTCGCTCTGACCGAGCTCGAGGGCAAGCAGGGGATCACCGCCGCTACGTTGTCCCGCGCGTGCCTTGTCTCTCCACAAGCAATGATGATCGTGCTCAAGAACATGGAGGAGCAGGGCTTGATCAAGCGCTCTGCGCATCCTCGCCACGCCAGCGTGCTCGAAATCCATGTCACTGACGTCGGCAAAGAAGCGATGCTGCTTGGCCGAGAGAAGGTATCGCGGGTCGAGCAACAGATCTTCGATGCCTTCTCCAAGCAGGAGCTGGCCGTATTTGCCGAGTTGCTCTCGCGCTTCAGCAAGGCACTCGGGACGCACTGAGTCCTTCAGTCGTCAAGCGAACGGAAGCGGTCGGTCGCGGCGATCAGGAGCCGGCGCGTCGTCGGTTCGAGCGCCGAGTGTCCTGCATCCGGTGCGATGTGAAGCCTGGCTTGCGGCCACGCCGCTGCGAGCGCAACTGCGGCATCGACCGGGCAGAGCATGTCGTAGCGGCCATGTACGATTGCGCCGGGCACGTGGCGGAACTTCGGAACGGAATCGAGCAGCTCGCTCGCGCCGAACCACGCGTGCTTCATGTAGTGCGCCTCGATCCTCGCCATTGCGAGCGTGGAGGTATCGGCCGGTGCCTCGGGATGCTCGATGCACAGGAGGGTCTCGCACTGAGTCTCGTAGGTGACCCACGCTACCGCCGCGGGCATATGGACAGCGGGATCGGGATGGGTGAGGCGCCGGTAGTAGGCGTCCAGGAGATCGTGGCGCTCGGCCTGCGGGATATGCTCGACGAACGCCTGCCAGTACTCGGGATAGACCATGGGAAGAGCCTTGAGCCACCATTCAAGATCGCTCTGCCGGCCCATCCAGATGCCTCGCAGTACCAGTGCCCGGCACGCTTGCGGGTGTGCGGCGGCGTACGTGAGCGCCAGAGTCGAACCCCAGGATCCGCCGCAGACCACCCAGCGACGCACGCGCAAGTGCTCGCGCAGCATTTCAATGTCCTTCACGAGTTCCGCGGTGGTGTTCGCCTCCAAGCTCGCGGCCGGCGTCGAGCGGCCCGCACCGCGCTGGTCGAAGAGGATGATTCGGTAGGCCTCAGGATCGAAGAGGCGACGATGGACGGGCCAGCAACCCGCGCCCGGGCCGCCGTGCAAGAACACGACGGGGCGCCCCGCGGGGTTTCCGCAGATCTCGTAGGCGAGCCGATAGCCGCCGGACACGGACAGAAATCCACTCTCGTGCGGTTCAGTCGGCGGGTACAGGTCGCCCGCATCGCGCTCACTGCCAATCGGTTCTTTCACGCTTTGATCTCCCGGTGAGCGGCCACTCCGATCATGACGAGCGTGATGCCCATCAATTCCGCCAAGGACGGCACCTGTCGAAGGATGAGCATGCCGATCAGCGTAGCGGTCGCTGGCAGCAGTGACAGCAGGAGCGCGAACGTGCCACGCGACAGCCGTGCCATCGCCAGCTGGTCACACACGTAGGGGATCACGGTAGAGCAGATCCCCACACCGATCCCGGCAGCGATGAGCACTGGGTCGAGGAGCGCGCTCGCTGCATCCGCAATGCCGATGGGAGCACCGACGAGCATGGCAATCAGCAGCGCGATGCCCAACCGGTCGATGCCGGACGCGCCGCCTTGGCGCGCGATGCGATGGCTGAGCACGATGTAGAGCGTGAACAACCCGCAGTTGATGAAGGCCAGTACAAAGCCAAGCGCTTCGTCTTCGATCCGAAGGTCGGTGAGCAGATAGACGCCGGCGCCCGCGACCGCGAGCGCACAAAAGTTGCGCGGCGTTCGCATGCCGGCGGCCGCGACGCCAATCGGCCCAAGGAACTCAATGACTGCCACGGTGCTGAGGGGGAGCCGGTCGATGGCGAGGTAGAACGCCGCATTCATCAGTGCGATCACCGCCCCGAGCGCGAGAACATCTCGGCGCAGCGCCTGATCGAACGTGCGCCATTGCCGCCAGGGTTTGCGCCACAGCGCGAAAATCCCTGCCGCGGTTGCGTTGCGCAGCCAGGCGACTCCGAGTGGCGGCACCTGCGCGAACAGCAACACGGCGAAGGCAGGCCCGAGGTAGTGGAAGATGGCGCTGACGATGAAGAAGACGTGCGGCGGCACCCTGGCTGCTGCGGCCGTTGGTACGACGCGAGAAGTCTCGGAGGGCATGGGGCACGCACTCGGCAGCAGAGCTTATTGGGGCCGTGGGTAGGCAGCGGCGCGGATGTCCGCCGGTGCGCGCACGACCATCTCCATGACGATGAGTGCGCCGAGCGGCAGCTCGTGCACGCCGACCGTCGTCCGCGTTGGAAACGGCGCTCGGAAATTCTCCGCGTAGACTCTGTTCATCTCGGTGAAATCCGCCATACGCGCGAGATACACGGTGACGCTCTGCACGTCATCGAGGCTGCAGCCCAGCTCCGTGAGTAGAGTACGGAAGTTGCAGAAGATGCAGGCGGTCTGCGCCGAAATGCCGCCGTCGGCGAACTGACCCGTGGCGGGATCGCGACCGATCTGCCCGGCGATGAAGATGTGCTCACCGGATCGCACGGCGTGTGAATACGGCCCTGCCGGAGCGATGAGGTGGGTACTGTTGTGGGCCATGCGGCTCATGGCTGCTCCGGACAAGTGGCAATGCACTTCAGTTCGATGGCGATTGGACCTGGCAGTCTTGCGACGCCGAGCGTGGTGCGACAGGGTCGCACTGCGTAGAAGTACTCGTCGTAAACGCGGTTGTAGGTCGCAAAGTCTCGCTCGAGATCGGTGAGGAACACCGTCACGTCGATGAGTCGCTCCCAACTGGAGCCCGCGTCCTCGAGCACCGCACGCACGTTGTCGAACGTCGCACGGCACTGAGCGTCGATGTCGTAACGCATGATGCGACCCTCAGCATCGAGATCGAGCCCGGGCACCGTGCACTGGGAGCGTTGTCGTGGCCCCATCCCGGAGAGAAACAGCAGCGAGCCGACGCGACGCGCGTGAGGGTAGGGGCCGAGCGACTCGGGCGCGCGCTGTGACGTGTGTGCGTGGCTCATCGCGCAACGGCTCTAGTAGCTGACGCAGACGTTGCGCGGCTCAGTAAAAAATCGCATCGCTTCATATCCGCCTTCGCGGCCCGTCCCAGAGTTCTTCATGCCACCGAGTGGAGTGCGCAAATCGCGCAACATCCAGCTGTTCACCCAGACGACGCCGCATTCGAGGCGAGCGGCGATGCGGTGACAGCGCGCGATGTCCCGGCTCCAAACCGAAGCGGCGAGGCCGTAGGGCGTACCGTTGGCGATCGCCAGGGCTTCGGTTTCGCCTTCGAATGGCAGGAGCGTCGCGACCGGTCCGAAGATCTCTTCCTGATTCGCCGCGCTTGTGGGTGGCAGGTTCTCGATCACCGTGGGCTGTACAAACCATCCGTCGCGGCAGGCTGTGCTCGCGACTTGTGTAAGGCCGCCGCCGCAAAGAATGCGGCCGCCGTCGGCGCTTGCACGGTGAATCGCGTTGATGACCTTGGCGCGGTGCGCGGCCGAGACGAGCGCGCCGAGATCTGTGCTCGCATCGCGGGGATCGCCGACACGCAACGCTCGTACGCGCGCCACGAAGGCATCGCGGAAGCGCGCGTAAATCGACTGCTCTACGAGAACGCGCGACCCGCACAGACAGATCTCGCCCTGGTTCGCGAAAGCAGACCGCACTGTGCCCGCAACGGCTGCCTCGAAGTCGCAGTCCGCAAATACCATGCTCGCATTCTTGCCGCCGAGTTCGAGCGAGAGGCGCTTGAAGTGGGGCGCCGCGGTCGCGGCGATACGCTGCCCAGTTGCGGTACCGCCGGTAAACGAGATCGCGCGGACGGCAGGATGCGCGACCAGGGCCTGCCCGATCTGGGCACCCTGGCCATGCAGGATGTTGAGTACTCCGGCGGGCAACTGCGCCTCGATGCATCGTTCGGCAAAGAGGCAGGCGGTGAGCGGCGTGATTTCCGAGGGCTTGGCGATCACGCAGTTACCCGTTGCAAGCGCCGGTGCAATCTTCCAGGTCAGCAGGTAAAGCGGCAGGTTCCAGGGCGAGATCGTAGCGACGACGCCGTGGGGCTGTCGCAAGGTGTAGTTGATCGCCCCGCATTCCATGGCGTGCGACTCGCTCGCGAACTGTGTTGCCGCGGCCGCGAAAAAGCGCAGGTTGGAGATCGCGCGCGGAATGTCGAGGGTGCGTGCGAGGGCGACGGGTTTGCCGGTGTCGCGCGACTCGGCGCACGCAAACTCCTCGAGGTCGCGTTCGACCAGGTTTGCGACGCGGTTCAACCAGCGTGCGCGTTCGCTAGCGGGAAGGTCGCGCCAGGCCGGCAGTGCGTACTGTGCAGACTCGAGCGCCATGGCGAGGTCAGCCTCGTCGGATTGGGGCGCGCGCCCATACACCTGACCCGTTGCCGGCTCCCAGACTTCGAGCCAGCGACCGGACTGTGCCGGTTTGCGCGCACCATCCACGTAATTGAAGAGCTCGAGCATTGCCCGACGAATTATCCGTATCGCGTGCGCAAACAGAATGCACTTTGAACGGCCACCGCGCATGTTTTCTTGCGCTTCGTAATTATTGTTGTGCTCTTGGCCTTGCATTCTCCATTCAGGGCTGCTGGCGCTCGCTCCATCATGTGCATTGCTCCAGCCGCTGCCGGTGCTGCCACCACAGGAGAATCTATGATCGCTGTGATTTTCGAAAACATCGCGCAGGATGCACAGAAGGAAGCCTATCTCGCCGCCGGCGCACGGTTGCAGCCGCTGCTTGCGGACATCGACGGCTTCCTGTCGATCGAGCGGTTCCAGAGCCTGACGACGCCCGGCAAGCTCCTGGCGCTGTCCTTCTGGCGCGACGAGGAAGCGGTGCGTCAGTGGCGCAACCTCGAACAGCATCGCGCAGTACAAGCCGCAGGACGACGGTCGATCTTCGAAGAGTATCGACTGCGCGTCGCGCACGTCGTGCGCGATTACGGCCTCAACGATCGCGCGCAGGCGCCGCAGGATTCGCTCGCCGCACACCGGTAGTCAGCAGCGAGAAGTACATGGGGCCGGGCTCCGGCCCCATGTTGCGATCAACGAAGGCGATCGCAGCGCCCTCGGAACCAATCACATCCAGACGACATCGGCCACCACGCTTCTCACCCAGATGACATCGGCCATCACGTTTCTCGTCCAGATTACATCGGCCACCACGTTTCTCGACCAGACGACATCGGCCACCAGGCTTCTCTCCGAGTCCCGGTCCGCGAACGGAACGGCCAATGCTGCCACCAGACAAATTGCGAACAACACGAGCGCCAATTTCTTGCGCATGATCGCTACTCCCTGAATGAAGTGAATTCCCGACACGAAGTGGAGCGCCCCAGCTCCCGCGCCCAACTATAGTCCTTGCCAAGTCGACGGGAACGCGCATATCCGGCAAGGAGACACATCGACCGTACGATTCTGCTTGACTGATCCTTTCATGCTGCGCGCGAGCGCGGCGAACTATCGTCTGCAATCTCGTGCCTCAGCGGGACGCTATCGGCCGCTGAGGCTGCGTTGCCGAGTCTGCGCGCGGGCGCATTGTGCTGGCCAAGTGCCTGTCGACAATCGATGTGCCGACCAAGGCTGTGGCAAGCACGGCGAGCAGCGCGAGCAGAAACAGTGACTCGCCTCCGGCGCTCAGCACGATGCCGCCAGCGAAGGTACTCGCAATTCCGCCCAGCCGACCGAATGCAGATGCAACGCCGAGTCCGCGTGATCTGTACTGCGTTTCATATGAGTGCGCGGCGACCGCGAACAGACACGTCGTCAGGGCGCCCATGCAGAAGCCGTTTACGCCGGCGCTGGTGAAGATGACGCTATGAAAC
>Ga0075431_100003108_pt1 | contig 16075 bp, 14 predicted proteins | sample RhiMetdeltSRZDD5_FD_75297 | JGI IMG/M metagenome (GOLD analysis project Ga0075431, IMG submission 75297) | Populus rhizosphere microbial communities from Tennessee, USA - Rhizosphere MetaG P. deltoides SRZDD5 | ecosystem: Host-associated > Plants > Roots > Rhizosphere > Soil | place: USA... | reverse complement strand
CGCGATCTCGATGCCGCCAATCGCGCGCTGGCTCGCCTGCGCGCCGAATTCGGCGACGAAACCGTCGTATGCGCCAAGCTTACCGACGGCCATCTTCCCGAAGCGCGCTTTACCTGGGAACCTGTGCTCCAAGTCAGATCACCCGAACCGAAAGACGCTCCCGTGAAAACTCTTGTGCGCCGCGTCGCCGCCAAGCCAGTCCGTCTCGTCGGTAAACCTTATCACTCGCACGAAGACGGCTGGCTCATCTTGGGCCTGAAGCGCGGCACGATCGACAAGCTCACCGGCCCCTACATTCTCGCCGGCGGCTGGTGGAATCGCGAGATCCAACGCGAATATTACTACGCCGAAACCCGCCGCGGCGATCTGCTCTGGCTTTATTATGATCGGATAAGACGGAGATGGTTTTTGCAAGGGAGCGTCGAATAATAACCGTTCAGAGCAAGCTAAGCAGGTTTTGGAATTTGAACCAAAACCGAAGAGTTTATCTTGATGAAACAATTCGAAGATTTGTAAGTTGGAAAGAGGTGCGACGGCTGACATAAGAGATCTACCGTTTGACCTGGGCAGAGAAATTCTGAAGGATTTCGCGCTGAGCGACCAAATCGAGCAGGCGGCAATCAAGAGTTTCAGTCAGTTTTTTATATACCAAAATATACCAAAGCTTCGTGTGAAGTATGCTTGCCGTAGATCAAGGTTACGTTGCCATGGCAGACGCCGACCTGCTCACAAAAGCGTTCAAATGCTTGTCGAGTATGATCAGCAATCTGATTAGGCCTCTGAGAAAGAGCGGAATGAAGGGCGAGAAATTCAAAGAATCTGCATGACCCAGCATTCAATCGAACAAAAAAGAGTCAGACAGTGAAAACGGCAGACGCGGGCTGATCGAAGCGCCACGTGCTAGTCTAGCAGGCTGCTGAAAAATGGCCTTTGCGTCTAACTGCCGTAGTCACTCTTGATTTGCGACGGCATGATAAACCACGACCCGGTACAACTGCGGCGGGCGGTTTCGCCGATATCTTTACCGTTCGTGCCGCCGTCGTAGTTGCCGGGAACGTCAAAAGTTGCGGTGTAGGCTACGGCCGCGGTCGCTTGTGTCCCGACGCACGTGGCAAGCTTAAAAGGTACGTGCAGGATCGAGAACAGAATGCTTCCCAAAATAAAAATACCATTGTCCTCTTGTGCTTGCTGCGCGCGGGCCACACCGGGCATGATTAACAGGGCAACGGCCAACATCACCGCGAACAGTCCCGAAGCCAATCGTCTTTTCATAAGTCTGCTTCCTTTCTATTGGGAATTGTCCTCTGATCGTTTGCTATTGTGCTTGCGAACGGTTGCCAAGTCATGCAGCCGTGTTGGGCTTTTCGATCCCTTTGCGAGCGGAATTTAAAGCCTTAGGGTCGTAACTCTCGGCTCGCTCCAGTGGAGCCGGTTCCGGTGTTTCCGCAACGAATAGCCGCTCCTTTACGGTCAGCGGCGGCTGTAACAAAAACTTAGTCATGGCATCCGCAGGGATCGGCCGGCAATAGTAGAAGCCTTGGCCCTCATCGCACTGAAAAACTCTGAGCAGTTTTTTTGCATGAACCGTCTCGACGCCTTCGGCGACGACTTTTAGGCCGAGGTTATGTCCAAGGTCGATTATGGATTTGACAACTACGGAGTTGTCCCGGTCGGTCTCAATGCTTTGCACAAACGATTTGTCGATCTTGATGCAAGAGACTGGCAGTTTGGTGAGATAAGCGAACGAAGAATATCCGGTCCCGAAGTCGTCAATGGCGAAATGAGCACCCAGTTGACGAATCTGGTTTAGTGTACGAATCACCCTTTGAGGATCGTTCATGATGCTGGTTTCAGTGATTTCCAATTCCAAGTTTTTTGGCGCTACTCCCGTATCGCGTAGCAGTTTCTCAATTTGCTCCGGAAGTTCTTGCGCCTCTAAGTTCCACATAGTCAAATTGACAGCGATGCCTATATCCAGGCCCATTTCATTCCACTGCCGGCACTGGAAAAGGGATTGCTGGAGGACCCACAGGGTTAACGGAATAATCAATCCCGTGCGCTCTGCAACCGGAATGAACTGATCAGGGACTATGACGCCGTGCTCGGGGTGTTGCCAACGCAGCAGTACTTCGACACCTGTGACGCGACCTTGCGAAAGACTTACTTTAGGTTGAAAGGTCAGGAACAGTTGATCCGTAACGATCGCTTGGCGCAGCTCGGTCATCCATTGACGCGGGGTAAACAGGCTGCGTGGGTTCCCCGAGAAAGCAGTAGAAAATTTTGCGTCGCTCTTAGTGAGCGCGAGGTCATTTGCCGCATATTCGATTAAACTTCTGACGCTGTCGCCGTGCTCCGGATAGAGGGCCGTTCCGATTCGTGGTTGGAGCACAATGGATCGATTCTCAATCTGTACGGGATCTTCTATGCGGCTCAATAAGCGGTTTATGACCAAATCGAGATCTTGAGGGCCCTGCACTGATTGTAAGAGTACGCCGATGTGGCCGCTGTTCAGCAATGCTACAGTATCGGAATCCCGCAAGCCGCCCCTCAATCGCATTAACGCTGAATTATTGAGGGCGTTGCCAGTCGGGTCAAGGTCGTCGCTGGTGTTCGAATGATTAAAGGCAAAAAGTAAAACGGCGACCTGCGGTACGGTGTGTTTCGCCGAAAGCAGAGCTTGACGAATGCGTAGTTCAAATTCCGCATTGCCGGTCGTGGAGACTGCGTTGTGACTCATCATGCCGGTCATCTTAAAAGCCTGAGCCCAAGTTTGGATTATCAAATTCTCGATCGATCGGCGCGCAAGGCAGACGATCAGGGGTAAGTGGCAGCAATGGTTGTGCCAGCGACCACAATTGAGTTTGGTGGCAGTTAGCGGACCGTCAGTTGAGTGCCCACTCTGATAACACGACACGGGAGTGGCAAAAAGACTGAGAAGTCGACATATTTGTCATGCTCATAAAGAGGCTGCAAAGAATCGTGCGCAAGGGAAGTCTGAGCGATTGATGGACAAGCGGCACGTACTGGTTCACTGAACGGTAATGACTTACTGCTTGATTACCAAATTTACGGCGGGATACTTCGCTAAGAGCAACGCATGCTCGGGAGCGTTTTTCACAAAGATTGTCGCTACTGAGTCGGAATAAATTGCTTGCCAGTCTATTTGATCGTGGAGGGCAGCTGTGAGCGGCGACTGAGTGTTAAAAATGACCCAACTGACGCCGTATTTTTTTAGAATCTCTTTCCATCCCGGCTGCACATCGGCAATTTTTAAGTAATCGCCGCCATATTTCTCGCCGTACATGTCGCTGCGACCATCTATATAGACTCGGTACGCGGGCCACGCCGTAAATATAATATAATCGCCGAATTCGTCGTTATTGAACATGTTTCCAGTGATCGGTTCTCGTTTCAAAAACTCGACCGCCGCGACTGGAAAAACCTTTTCGTCGAACTGATACATTATGCTTCCTGACGCGGCGAGAGCCATGATTAAAGCAGCGATGCTCACCGGCCAAACGTAACCGTTAACTTCCCCATCAATAGCATTCAAGTTTCGATTGCGTATTCGATAGAACTCTAAGATAGGTTTAGGCATCCTGTCGAAGATTCCAGAAGCTGTTTTCAGCAGCACGGGTGCCAGAATAATTGCAAAGAGCGACACGTGCCGCACAGAATAAAGCGACATATAGGACAGCAAGACTATGAGCGAACAATCGATTAGATTGAGTGCCGACCGCGATAGCGCTAGAGCGCCGATGAGAGCCAATAACATGTATTTAAACGGCAAGGCATCGTGGAAATTGGGTGACAGAAATTCCGTTACTCGATCCATAACAAAGCGATCTGACGTGATGTGAATAGGGAACCAGAGAATCTTAGGTCCATACGGATTCACCATGCAAACGCAGACGCAAACGAACAGCAATAGAGATAATCCTTTGACATTTCGAAGGGATTTTTGTGAGACGTCTGGCGCCTCAGTGAGCGAATAGAAGAAGTTCCCCGTCAAATAGATCACCACAAGAAGAAGGCCGATGAAATAACCGCCGTGGAGATTGACCCACAATAGCATAAGAACCGGAAGAAGATTGAGAGCACGTTCATTTCCAGACTGAAACCGATCCAAACAGTGGCACCAAACGACCGTGAACAATAGTGAAAATGCGTGCGGGCGAGCAAGCCAGTGCGTCGACGAAGTCGCCGAAGCGAGCAAGGTAACAAAAATACACAAAAGGGTGTTATCCGATTTGCTTCTGAGAACTCGATATAGCAACCACTGAGCGGTGGCGAGAATAAAGGCGAAAAAGACAACCACTCCAGTCAGACCGAACCCTCTGACGATTGTCGCCATTACGAGCTCCGAGAGCCATTCGTGAGCCGTCCATTTGAGCGGCGGATAATGATACGAATAAGGATCATCATAAGGGATGCGCCAGGTTTGCGCGATTAATTCACCGGTGCGGATGTGGTAGCCGGTGTCGCCATCACTAAGTAGTGCGTTTCCCAAACTAAAAATCAAAACAGAGACCGTCGAAACGAAGACGATGTTGGCAGTCGACGGGAAGAGTAGCACAGAGGGCCAGCGCATCCTGCCTGAAGCGGTATCGCTGTCTTTAGCCATCAGAACTCCCGGGCGAAGGCGCTCTTGAACGGTCGAGTTGAAATGCCGAATCAGAGAAAACTGAAACTATCCAACCGCCCGGCGAGTGTTGATGGTTTTTTGCTCCTCGGCTTCTGCATGTGCGAGGGCGGCCGATGCGCCTTGAAGTTGCGCAGGGCGGGATTTTATGAGACCCATGAGCCAATGTTTCCGCGATCTCTGCTTGCCGTAATTTCGCGGGAGAACTATCCGGAAGCTGGACCCTTTACCTAGTTCACTTTGTACAGTGACGGTCCCGCCGATTTGCTCCAAATGCTTTTTGACAATGCTTAGGCCCAGGCCGATTCCACCGCGCGAGTTTTCGGTGGAGGTTTTGTGCACCTGCATGAACGGTTCGAATATGTTCATTAGATGCTGTTCGGAAATTCCCATCCCGGTGTCTTGCACTTCGATTGCAGTCGAGTCGGTCGATGGGTGTTTTCCAACTCGAACCGTGATTGCCCCGCGATCGGTATACTTGACCGCATTCTGCAATAGATTGCTGACGACCTCTTTCAATCGAGTCGCGTCGCTGCGAATCGATAAAGGGTCTCTGGGGAGTTCCCAGCGGAGTTCGATTCCTTTTTGCCGGCAAAGAAATTCGAAAGTATCTTTCAAATCATTGATAACTTTCGTCAGTTGCAGCTCTTCGATGCGGAGCGGTTGTTTGCCGGCCTCCAGTCGCGAGTAGATCAAAATCTGATCGATCATATTCTTGAGATGGGTCGACTGTTTGGCGACGACTTGAAGAATTTCATGATGCTTGGATTCGATTTCTCCATAGAGCCCATCGGTGATGCATTCGATGTAACCGATGATAACCGCCAGAGGCGTACGCAACTCGTGGGAAACTTGATTCAAGAATTCTGCTTTCAGTCTTGCTAGATTCTCCGCCTTTTCTTTTTCCTGTTTCAGCAGCGTCAATTGTGCGTTCGTTTTGCTCTTTGCATTCGACGACGCGCTGCCGATCGCGAGTCCCATCATAAGAATTCCGAAAGCTGCAATGGCGCCGTAAACAAAGAGTTCTTTGTTGGTTCCCAGCAATTCGGTCAACGTGTCGAATCGGGTCGGCAGGGTTTCTTCCTTGCGCGTTGATTTGGACCCGCCGCGTGGAGGGTTACCGGCTTCCCGCGCTTGCGCAAGTTCTACAACGAGTCTTGGTTGGTTCCATAAGTCCGCGGCCGACAAATTGGCACTGACGCCCAACGTCACGAGGACGAAAGCTAGGCTTATAAAGGTTCGCGCCAGCATTAAAGTCAGGGATGGACGGAGGTTTGAATTGAGCTAGTTTTTTTTTCAGGTTCCCAAATTTCAATACGATCTTTGCCGGAATTTTTTGCAACATACAACGCGCGGTCTGCGTCATCCAACAATTCTCGCCAATCCGCATAGTATCGTGCGGACGTGGAGCTGACTCCGATACTGACGGTCAGCGTGAATGGCCGCGCCGTGGTGCCAAAAGCGCACGTGCGTATGGATTCATGAATTTTGCTCGCCACTTGAAGGGCATTCTCTTGATCAGTCTCGGGTAAGACTAGCACAAATTCTTCCCCACCATAGCGGGATGGAAAATCACTCTGCCGAGTTTTTTCGCGAAAGGTTTCCGAAATCTTTACAAGAGCGGCATCGCCGCCATGGTGACCATACGTATCGTTGATCATTTTAAAATTGTCGATATCGAGAATTAGGAGTGACATGGGATTGTTATAACGTTTAGAGCGCTCAAACTCCTCGTGAATTTTTTTCTCGAAGGCCCGACGATTGAAAAGACCGGTGAGTGAGTCGACCTGAGTTTGATATTCAAGATGTTGCTGGTATTGAACCACGCGCGAGCCGACACGGATACGCGCGAGCAATTCCGAAAAGGAGAATGGTTTGGTGATGTAATCATCGGCGCCAAGATCCAGACCGCGCACGCGGTCGCCTTCTTGAATTCGAGCCGTAATCAAAATGAGGTAAATATTTTTTAAAGCGGGGTTTTCGCGAATACGTTTGATGAGCTCGAATCCATCCATTTTCGGCATCATGATATCGGAGAGGGCGATCTGGACCTTTTCGGTTTCTAGCTTATCGAGTGCCTCCAAGCCGTTCGCCGCTGTGATGACCTTATAGCCTTCTCTCTGAAGCACTATAGCGAGTAGGTCCCGCTGGTCCGGATGATCTTCAATGACCAAAACCGTCAGCGGAACGTTCTCTTTTTTGTCGTTGTTCATATTTTTCGTGTCCTTCGAGTTCGTATCGTTATTTAGAACGTGAGTGTAAAGGAAATCAAACGTATATTTGCGGTAAATCGAGAACGATCTTTAAAGATTAATGTATCACCGATAGCAAAACACATACCCTTTTACTTTAGTCGTGCCCCGACGTTCTTAATGTGCGACTTGACTCGACATCTGTTCCACGCCTTGGGAAGTAAAGAGGTAAGAACCGCTCAATATGTGAGGAATTTGTCCTGGCTGCTTCCAGAGCTTCCGGGCCGCCAAGGTCCATTTGCGGTAAGTGGTCCTTAACGGTGTTGTGACACCAAGTTCAAATCCGGTGTCAAATTTGTCAAGCAAAAAACTGAAAATTGATAGCCAGAAAGTATAATTAGCTGAATTTCTGATGATCTGAATATTGGCACAAATAGTGCTGTGTTCCCCAACCGTCGCCTTAACTGAAGAGATCAAACAGTTTAACAGCTCAAGACAGGAAAGGGGGTGAATATTTATGGAGCTTCTAAAGCGTTTGTTAGTCGAGGAAGAAGGTCAAGGTTTGGTTGAATACACCTTGATCGTTGTGCTGGTCGCCCTGGTTTTTTGGGTAGCCATTAAAAGTACCAATATCGGCAGCGGATTGGCTGCTGGCTGGAGCAAGGTTACTGATTGCGTTGGTACTCCGTCATCCTGTAATTCAGCTTCGTAATTCTGAGTTGTTTCAAGAGCCTTGGCTCGAGAGCGGTCGCAAGGCCGTTTTCGGCCAAGGCTCGAATGCGCCTCACGGTTCGGGGAAATTTAATTGACAAGGTTTTGCATGCAGTGTACGCTTTGGCGGTTAATAATAACGTTTTAAACATTTGAACGTGTCGGACACCGTTATATTTGTGGTGAGCGGGCTATCGGCTTTCTTTGATCTAAAACTTAGAAGAATCCCGAACTGGCTTATCGCCATTGGATTAGTATCTGGTGTTATATTAAACGCTTTTCACGGGTCATCTTATCTTTTGCAAAGCCTTTTGGGCTTTGTGGTTGGAGTCGCGGTGCTAATTCTTCCGTTCGCATTTGGTTGGATCGGTGCGGGTGACGTAAAATTTTTCGGTGTCGTCGGCGCGCTTCTTGGCGTGTCATGGCTGCCGCGGGTTTTTTTCTATTCTGCATTGATCGCGGGACTGATTGCTGTCGGCTACCTCGCAATGGGTATAGCTCAGATCTCTCGTTTCAAAGAATTCTGGTTGAACATCAAAATTACCATTCTTAGTATGGGAAGCATCTTGCCGGATCCGGTGCACGTAAAGAACCGAGAGGGCGGCGGCTCGGTTCCCTGGGGCGTTGCCTTTGCAGCTGGAATGATAATCGCATACTATTTCGACTCTACAGGCAAGTGGGCTGGCTTTTGATTGTAGTTTGATTTGATCAAAGAGAGATTTTGAAGAACGCTTAGTAACTTTCGAGATAATAATGACCGTGGATGAGGAGCTGTTATGCAGAATAGGTTAAAGATTGCGTTAGTGGTTGCAGTATTTTTCGGTCTCATTGCCGCCTATGGGATATACAATTTTCTCAGTGAACGACAAAAAACGGAGGATACGCTGCGCGCGGCGAACCAGGAAATTGTTGTAGCCGCACAAGACATTCCACCGGGGACGATTTTCAATGATGAAACGATGAAAAAAGGTTTGACCAAGACTACGCCTTGGCCGAAAACCTCGATACCAGCAGGTGCATTTTCATCGCAGCAGCAAATCGTTGGCAAAGTAAATCGGGTAAAAATCTTGGCGAATGAGCCAATTTTGGAATCGCGGCTCGCCGGCGAGGGCGCGGGGTTAACGGTTCGCTTGGAAGCCGGTAAGCGTGCCTTAGCCTTGCGCGTGGATGAAATCGTCGGTGTTAGCGGGTTTATTGTGCCGGATGACCGGGTCGACATCATTCTAACCACGACGCCTCAGGGTGCTACCGGGGATGTGAAGATTTCTAAGATCGTTTTACAAAACAAGCGGGTGTTATCCGTAGCTCAAAGTACGGAACAAAAAGACGGCAAGCCGCAGCTCGCGCGGTCAATCACTCTCGAAGTGACTCCGGAAGAAGCGGAGAAGCTGTCGTTAGCGTCGCAAGAGGGCCAAATTGTTTTGGCTTTGCGAGGCCTTGGAGACGATGCAACCACGATGACCATCGGCAGCAATAAACGAGATTTGTTAGCGCTCGCGGCCGCGCCGCGCAAGGTCGGTACCGGGAGTGGTGTGGCGCAGCCCCCACCGCCGGATAAGTATCGAGTCGAAGTCATTCACGGTAGCAATCGTAATGTGGTGGAATTCTAATGGTAAGGGGAGGGTTCATGAGTCACTATTGTTTAGTCCGGGGGCGGCTAAATAAGGTAGTTAGTTTAGCGGCGATTTTTCTTTTGACCTTGGCGGTGTCCAAGTCGGGTGCGCAGTCACAAGCGGCGCCGGCGATTACCGTCACTGTCAACAAATCGATGGTTTTCCGGCTCGCCGAAAGGGCTAAGCGCGTATCGGTTTCGCAACCGGAAGTGGCCGACGTTCTTGTGGTGGCGCCGAGTCAGCTGTTGATCAATGGCAAGAACGTGGGTACCACATCTCTCATCATCTTCGATGAGAAGGGTGAGGTATCGAACTACGATTTGATTGTTGCGCCCGATATTTCTGCGTTGCGCGGGCAACTCAGAGCGATTTTTCCCAATGAAAAAGTTGATATCTCGACATCAGGACCGTCTTTGGTCCTGCGCGGAGAGGTGTCCAACGAAGTCGTTTACGACCGGGTATTGGAAGTCGTCGCGACCTATCTCCCGCCCAAGCCTCCCGCGACTGTAGCGCCTTCAACAAGCACGTCTTTTACTATTGGAGCGAGTCCTCTCGCACAGATTTCGAGCTCGGGAACTGGCTTTGCCAGTGGCGGAACGTTGGCCTTTAACGAGGAAACATCCATCACCGACACATATCGCTGGAGTGACAAGAAGAAAATCGACGGAGTCATCGATATGCTGGTCATTAGAGAAATCCGCCAAATTGAGCTCGACGTCGTCGTGGCCGATGTTTCAATGACCAAACTCCGAGAGATCGGCCTTGATATTTTTCAGAGCTACCGCAATGTGGGGGTCAATAGTTTGATTGGTAGCAATGCATTTGGGCTTCTGTCTTCAAATACCGGCGGAACATCCGCCCCAACACTCAACGTTCCTCCCCTGACTGGTTCTTTTTCGTATGTTAATGCTGGGTATCAGTTACTAACATTATATCGAGCGCTTCAAAATAAAAATATAGCTCAGATACTTGCACAGCCGCGGCTTGTGGTGAAAAACGGCAAGAGTGGCGGCTTTTTATCTGGCGGAGAAGTCCCTATCATCACAACCACAGCAAACACGTTTGGCGTGATCTATAAACCCTTCGGTGTTCGGCTTGATTTTATTCCGACAATTACTTTGTCGGATAGAATTGATCTCCGGGTGTTTCCGGAGGTCAGCGATATAGCTGCCGGTATCGGGACAGGTACCCCTAGTTTTGTGGTCCGTCGAACCATAAGCCGGGTCGAGATGAAGGAAGGTGAGAGCTTGATTATCGGAGGCCTGTTAGATCAGAGAATCGTCAAGGATCTGACGAAATTTCCATTTTTGGGCGACGTGCCAATTTTGGGAGCCCTCTTTAGAAGTACAAAGTTCCAAAACAAAGAGTCGGAGCTTGTTTTCGTGATCACGCCGCGTATCGTGCGGACGATGAAGCCGGGCGAAAAACCGCAGCTTCCGAGCATTGAAAAATACGATGGTCCGGATATGCGCCAGGTGCCGGTGCCGGGTGGTGCGGAAGAAAAGAAAACACCACCCAGTGGCGCCTCGATACCTTGAGGCAATAAGCGCGTCGCCCCGGCGTATACAAAATGATATGGCATCCAGCTAGATAGAACACGGGCATGAAGTTACCAATTTGTTTGATCGGCGAAGACAGTTTGGCTCTGGCTTCTTTAAAGCAGCAGCTTGAAAAGGAGTCATCGGTATCGGTCGAACCGCGGGTGTTGAGCTACGGCGAGGCTTTTGACGGATTGAAAACTCGTAGCGGCTCGATAGTCGCCGTGGTGGATATCAATCTCGATCCCGAGCGGGCTTTCAATGTAGCGGAGCAAATTAAGCAGAGACTGTCGCATGTGCGATTGGTGATGACTTCGCCCACCGGCGCGCCCGACACGATTCTTCGCGCGATGCGCTCAGGCGCCGAAGAATTTCTTACGCAACCTTTTAATTGGACCGAAGTTCTAAAATCATTCGATACGATTCGAAAAAAGGTCGACGTGCATACGTCGAAGGGGAGTGAGCGGGGGCATATCCTTGCAATCTCATCCAATAAAGGCGGCGTCGGTTCTACCACGGCGGCGACAAACTTGGCTGCAACTTTGGTGGCGCAAAAGAAATCGGTTTGCTTGGTCGATCTCGTGTTGCAATTCGGATCGGTGACTAGCTTTCTCAATATCGATGCGTCCTACACGATCCTCGACTTGGTTAAAAACCTGAAACGGATCGATCCGCTTTTTCTCGATGGGTCGTTGGTTAAGCATGCTTCCGGAATCAGGGTTTTGGCGGAGCCCTTTTACGCGGAAGATGCGCGGAGGATCACGCCAGCGGATATCGACGAAATCTTGGAAGTGTTGGCCCAGTCGTTTGACTTTGTCGTGGTTGACACACCCAAGGAGTTCGACGACATGCTCGCGCTCGTTTTAGATAAAGCGAATTTGATTCTCTTCATCACTGAAATGGACGTGCCTTCACTCAAGAGCGCTCATCGGGCTTTGGAACTCTTCGAACGTATGGGTATCTACGACAAGAAAATTCGTTTGATTCTCAACCGGTACGTCAAGAGTAAGTTGATGACCTTGGAATCTGTCGAAAAAGCGCTCGGCGTGAAAGTGTTTTGGACGTTGCCGAATAATTACCCTGTTGCTATTGCAGCGGTTAATCAAGGCTTGTCGATACAGGAGTGCGATCCTAAGGCTGATATTTCGAAGAGCTATTTAGGTCTTACCGATGCAGTGCTCAATACATTTTTGTTTTCCGGCTCGTCGCGAGCGGAAATAGGCGACGACAAAAGATCAGGTTTACTCGGTCGGTTTCTACCACCGGTGCGTGGATTAATTAAGTAAGAGGCGATCATGAAAAATCCTTCATTCGATTCGGACAAGGACCGCTGGGAAACAGATAGAAGCGCAGGCGACGGCGGCAGAGCCCCGCTCAGATCCCTGCAGACGACAAGCCCGGATATCATTCTGCAGGATCTCAGGCTGCGCATTCATAGAAAACTCATCGATACCTTGGATCTCTCCAAGCTGTCTAACCTGGAAATGGAGCGGGTTCGAGTAGAGATTCGGCGCATTCTGGAAGACATCGTCCTGACTGAGGCGATTCCGCTCAGTCGAGCTGACCGCGACCGCCTGGTGATGGAGGTCCAGCATGAGGTCTTTGGCTTGGGTCCGCTCGAAAGCCTCATGAAGGACCCGGAAATCTCCGATATTTTGGTCAATTCATCGAGTCAAATCTACGTCGAGCGCTACGGCAAGCTGGAAAAAACCGACGTGCGTTTTCGCGACGACGCGCATCTAATGCAGATCATCGAACGTATCGTCACCCGGGTGGGACGACGTGTAGATGAGAGCTCGCCAATGGTCGATGCCAGGTTGGCCGACGGATCTCGCGTCAATGCGATTATCCCGCCATTGGCTTTAGACGGTCCCGTACTGTCCATCCGTCGGTTTGGCGCCGAGCGCCTCACCATCAACGACCTCATTCAATTCAATTCGATCCCGCCGCAGATGGCGGAGGTCGCGGCAGCCTGCGTGAAATCCCGGCTCAACATGATCGTTTCCGGCGGCACGGGTGCGGGTAAGACCACGTTGCTCAATTGCTTATCTAATTACATTCCGGAGACCGAGCGCATTGTGACCATCGAGGACTCCGCCGAATTGAAACTACAGCAGGAACACGTAGTGCGGCTGGAGACCCGACCGCCGAATATCGAGGGCCAAGGTGCCGTGACCGCCAGAGACCTGGTACGAAACGCCTTACGTATGAGACCGGATCGCATCGTCATCGGCGAGGTGCGCGGTGGTGAGGCGCTCGACATGATGCAGGCGATGAACACCGGTCATGATGGCTCCATCAGTACGGTCCACGCCAATAGTGCGCGTGACGCGCTCTCCCGTCTGGAAACGATGATGCTGATGGCGGGAATAAGCTTACCGGAAAGGGCCTTGCGTGAACAGTCCGCCGCGGCCATAGATGTCATCCTTCAGCTCACCCGCTTGAACGACGGCAGCCGGAAAGTTATCGAGTTTTCTGAAGTCACCGGAATGGAAGGCAGTACAATCACTACGCAAACAATCTTCAAGTTCGAACAGAGAGGTATGGAGAACGGTAAGATCGTCGGTGAATTTGTTGCGACCGGTGTGATGCCGTCGTTTATGGATCGACTCGAGAGATATGGGTTTAGGATTCCTAACAGTCACTTTTTACCCGTAGCAATGGGAGCAAAAAGAAGGGCGGTATGAGTTTACTTCTCATCAGCATATTCTCTTTTCTCGCGGCAGTGTCTTTGATCGTGATACTTTTCATGCTGCCGATGGCGGTCCAGGATTCAGCCCAAGCGAGAATCAAGCGGCGGCTCACGACGATCGGCCGGTTCGACCAAGCTTCGCGAGCCGAGATGCAGAGTATTCTTAAAACTTCGATTTATAGCGAGATTCCTTGGGTCAATGAGCTGTTGTCGCGGTGGAAATTTATTCACAGCATCGATCTCAGACTTGAGCGTGCCAACGTCGATATGACGCCCGGGATGTTTCTTCTCTGCTCGGTCGGCGCGGGCGGCGTTGCCTTTTTTCTCGTGGCGATCTTGGGCCAACCGACGGTGATGTGTTTCATTTTCGGTTTGATCGCGATGTTCTGTCCGTCCATTTATCTTCAGTTTATCATTTGGAAACGCTTGAGAAAGTTTCTCGAGCAATTTCCCGATGGGCTCGATATGATCGCCCAGAGTCTGCAAGCCGGCTTGGGGTTGACGCAGTCGATGGTCTTCGTCGCCAAAGAAGTGCCGGATCCGATGGGAACTGAGTTCTCCGTGTTTATCGAAGAGGTGAATCTCGGCTTGCCGCTCGGCGACGCGTTAAAAAAATTCGAAGAACGCATGAATTTACCCGAGGTGCGTCTCTTCAACACCGCCTTGATGGTGCAACGCGAAGTTGGCGGTAGTCTTGCTGAATTGCTAACCAAGCTGTCGAGCATCATTCGAGATCGTTTCCGTATCGAGCGCTTGATCAAGAGCTTAACCGCGCAGAATCGCATCAGCGCCTGGACGGTCTGCTCCGTCCCGCCGTTTCTGGCGTTCTTTATGTTTATCCGCGAGCCCGTGATGATGAATAATTTCATGCAAAATCCCATAGGCCGGAGCCTGATGGCGGCGGCGCTGTTTTTGGAAGTCTGCGGCATCCTGGTGTTTCGTAAGATCATCAAAATTCATATCTAGGAATTTATTTTATGGAACTGTTAATCGCCCTCGGCTTTTTTGGTTTGATAACAGCGCTTGTGTATTTCGTGATCGCCTCCAAGGCGCCGGTGGCAGAGGACGCCATTCAAAGGCGTCTGGAGAGTATCGGTTTGCAAACCGAATCAAGAGCCCAGGTGCGGCTCCACGACGCGGAAGAAATAACGTTTTGGGAACGGGTCGCCAATTTCTTTTTCGGTGATCGGGAGCTGCCGGAGCGCTTTAATCTGGCGAGCAAACGTCTGCATCAGGCGGGTTACCGCGGCAATCGAGCCGTGCGTATTTTCTGGGGTCTCAGAATTTTTCTCGCCATCGCCCTCGCTTTCGGCGGTATGTTTATGGCGCTCACGTCCGGCGCCGCGATGACTGATTTTCTAATGCTCAGCGGCGCCGGCGCGGCAACGGGTTATATGCTGCCGTTTATTACGGTGCTCCGTAAATCGCGCTCCCGAGTGCGCGAGATGCGCGAAACGCTGCCGGACACGCTGGATTTGATTGTCGTTTGCGTCGAGGCGGGAATGGGCGTCGATGCCGCGTTGAACCGCGTCGGCAAGGAACAAAACTCGCAGAAGCTGGCGCTCGGCGAAGAGCTGATGCTCACCACCCAGGAAATGCAGGCCGGTGCGGTGCGCAAAGATGCCCTGATTCGGCTGGCGGAGAGAGTCGGTATCGACGAGTTTCGCGCCCTCGTGACGTTTCTCACCCAGACAGAGGAAATGGGTGGTAGCATCGCGCGCTCGCTGCGCGTCTACGCCGAGACGATGCGCGACAAGCGCAGCCAGGCGGCGGAAGAAGCTGCCCGCAAGACGGTTATTAAACTGATTTTTCCATTGGTATTCTTTATTCTCCCGGCGATTTTCATTATTCTGCTCGGACCTCCGGGGCTGGGGATCGTGGAAATGCTTGCGAACCCATTGTGAGTACTTGGAATTGGTCGTGCCGGTAATCAATTTAACCAAAGAGACTTGGCTCGCCACCAAGGTACGGAAGGCGGACAACTTTCTCACGCGGCTGGTGGGCTTATTGAAACGAACGAATCTCGGACCCGAAGAGGCTTTGTGGTTGATGCCTAGCCGCGGGATTCACACGATCGGGATGAAGTTTCCGATCGACATCGTATTTCTAAACAAGCGCCATCATGTCGTTGGACTGATGGCCGGGTTGGCGCCCTACAGAATAAGCCCAATCCATTTTAACGGCTATAGCGTGCTGGAGTTGCCCAATGGCACGATCAAGAAATCGCGCACCGAGATCGGCGATCAATTTGAGATTTCACTAGTGGAGACTTCCGAGATCGACGATTTGAGGGATACGCGGTTGAGTAAGATAGGTTGAAAATACCGGCCACGAACTTCCCTATGGCTGCAGACGATGGACCACTCATTGGATTTTTAACAATTTGAACCTAGGCACTATTGCCCGGATTAGATGCGAGGGCTTCTTTGGAGCGAGTAAATGCCCGAGCCAGATGGCTGCCAACTCAAGACAAGCCAGCGCGGACCAAGACGAAAGTGTTTCATAGTGCCCGGCACAATTCGTGAAAGGGCAAAGGAACGATGGGAAGACAGAATGTTGACGAGTACCGGTCATCCCCGCTTGCGTACCGCACAATCTACCATGCGTATCAGTTGCGACAATAAAGGCCAAGCGGTAGTCGAGTTCACGCTTTGCTTCATTCTACTGCTCGTAATCGCCTGGATACC
>Ga0075431_100003101_pt1 | contig 16090 bp, 15 predicted proteins | sample RhiMetdeltSRZDD5_FD_75297 | JGI IMG/M metagenome (GOLD analysis project Ga0075431, IMG submission 75297) | Populus rhizosphere microbial communities from Tennessee, USA - Rhizosphere MetaG P. deltoides SRZDD5 | ecosystem: Host-associated > Plants > Roots > Rhizosphere > Soil | place: USA... | reverse complement strand
GTGGACTTGCGGCGGGCCTGCTTGTCCATGATGGACAGTGCGCCGACCCGCGCGTCGTGGTCCGGGCTGTCGAGCAGCTTCTCGATCTGCGCGATGGGCAGCTCGATGAACTCCTTGGCCAGGGCGAAGATCTGACCGGCGCCCATGCCTTCAGTCAGGCGCTTTTTGAAGGCGGCTGCGGTCACGGGCGGCTGGTGATCTGCTGCACGGCCCAGCCGTTGCCGTCCGGGTCCTCGAAGAAGATGAATCCGTTGTTGTTCAGGTCGTCCTCGTCGGTGGCGGGGCGGAACCCGCCCGGCCCGGCGAACTGGACCTCGCCCACCTCGACGCCGCGCGACGCCAGCTCAGCGTGGGCCTTGCGCACGTCGTTGACGACCAGCTGCACGCCCTGCAGCGACCCGGGCTCCATCTTGGCCACGCCCTTGCCGATGACCACCGAACAGCCGGAGCCGGGCGGGGTCAGCTGCACGATGCGGAAATCGTCGCTGATCTTCGTGTCGTGGTCGACGTTGAACCCGAGCTTGGATTCGTAGAACTCCTTGGCGCGGTCGACGTCGGAGACGGGTACGACAACGACCTCAAGCGTCCAGTTCATTTTTCTCTCCTAGGAGTTGCGCCAGCCTGTTGTGGCTTTCGTTGATGCCCCGCTCCATCGGCGAGGCGAGCACCAGGTCGCGGACCTCCCGGCTCGGGAAGGTCAGCGTGGTGACGAGCGTCGTGGAGCCGCTCAGGTCGGCTTCGACCCGGGCGACGCCCGGAAACCATTGGTCGTCATAGCTTTCGGTGTATGCCAGGCGCAGGGCCGGCACGATCTCGGTGTAGACGCCGCCCTGGCCCATGCGCATGCCGCCCGGCCCGAGCGAGACGAAGCGCCACCGCCCGCCCACGCGCAGGTCGATCTCGCACTCGACAAGCTCCCAGCCGTCCGCGCCGAACCACCGCTTGAGCAGGTCGGGGGTGGTCAGGGCGGCGAAGACGAGGTCGCGCGGTGCGTCGAACTCGCGCGTCATGACGATCTGCGTTTCCGATGGCGTGGTGACAACCGTGCTCATCCTTGCAACTCCTCAAGCAGCGCGTCCAGACGCTGGTAGCGGCGTTCCCAAAAGTGGCGATACTCCTCAAGCCAGTCGGTGGCCGCCTTGAGCGGGCCCGCCTCGAGCCGGACCGGCCGGCGCTGGGCATCGCGCCCGCGCGTGACCAGCCCGGCGCGCTCCAGCACCTTGAGGTGCTTGGAGATCGCAGGCTGGCTCATCTCGAACGGCGCGGCAAGCTCGGTCACGGTCGCCTCACCCGCCGCAAGCCTCGCCAGGATCGCACGCCGCGTGGGGTCGGCCAGCGCGGCGAACATGCGATCCAGCGCCTCGCTTTCATAACCCTTCAGTTCCATAACCAATTGGTTTTATATACCCTCGATCAAGTAGTGTCAAGAGACATGGAGAAGGTTGCTTTGGTCGTGGAGAACGACCCCACCGACGACATCCGGCGGCTTGGGGACTGGCTCACCGAGGCCGGGCTACAGCTCGACGTCAAGCGCCCGTACACGGGCGACGAGCTGCCCGAGACCCTCGACGGCTACGCCGCCTTCATCGTGCTCGGCGGCGAGCAGAGCGCCTACGAGCGGGTCGACTGGTTCCCGCGGCTGGAATCGCTGCTGCGCAAGGCGGTCCGCTACCACGTGCCCACCCTCGGCATCTGCCTGGGCGGCCAGTTGCTCGCCCAGGCTCTCGGCGGCCGTGTCGAAGCCTCGCCCAACGGCCTGGAGATCGGTGCCAAACTGGTGGCCAAGCGGGACGTCGCCGCAGGAGACCCGCTTTTCGGGCCCATCCCGTTCGCCCCCGACGTGATCCAGTACCACAGCGACGAGATCACCGCCCTGCCCGCCGGTGCCGTGCTGCTCGCCGCATCGACTCACTACCCGAACCAGGCCTTCCGCGTCGGGGAGCGGGCGTGGGGCACCCAGTTCCACATCGAGACCGACACCGAGATGTTCGCCGATTGGGCCGCCAAGTGGGAGGACGCCGACGAGCTAGTGGCCGCCGTCGATGAGCGGCAGGACGACGTGCGCGAGGTGTGGGAGCCCTTCGCCCAGCGCTTCGCCGACATTGCCCTGGGTCGAACCCGTACCAACCTGCCGCTGCTTGCGCAATAGTGGACACATGACCAAATGGATCGTCGAGCTCAACTTCGATGAGGACGAGGACTACACCCAGGCGGTCGCGACCCTCAAGGCGCCGGATGGCCGGGAGCTGCGCGGCCTCGGCCAGTCGCGCCGCAACCCCGACGACAAGCCGGTCACCCAGATCGGCGAGGAGGTCGCCGGAGCCCGTGCGCTGTCAAGCCTCGCCCACGAACTGTTGGACTACGCCGCTGCCGAGATCGAGAAGAACGTCAGACGGGGAGACCCTGCCATCTAGAGGAGGCCCATTCGCCGCTGCTTGGCCCGCACCCGCCGCCACGACGAGGCCCAGTAGCCCCAATATCGATGCTGATGGTCTTGCCCGGCGGCTTAGTCTTGGTCTGTGGCAGTTGGGAGACTAGCGCGTTATGGGCTGACCATCGCGTGCCCCGCCGGCCTGCGCCTGTGGGACGAGGCCGCCCAGCGCCCCGTCGACGAGGAGGCGGCGCTCATCCTCGAGCAGATCGGCCGCGCCGCCGACCCCGACCTGGCCCTGCGCCAGCTGCACCGCGTCTTCGAGCGCGACCCGGCCGTGCTCGACGCGATCAGCGGCGACGAGGACCTGCGCATCCGCCTCATCACCGTGCTGGGCGCGTCGTCGGCGCTCGGCGACCAGGTCGCCGCCTCCAAGGACGCCTGGCGCGTCCTGCGGCACACGTTCCCGCCGCGCTATGAGGTCCACAGTGGACTTTCCGATGTGGATGATCTGCGCCGGGGGTACCAGAGCGGGCTGCTGCGCATCGCCGCGGCCGACCTGTCGGGCGAGGTGGCGAGCATCGAGACGGTGATGACCGAGATCACCGCGCTCGCCGACGCCACCCTCCGAGCCGCCTACCGCATAGCCCTTGCGCGCGTCGGCGGTCACCCCAAACTCGCGGTGATCGCGATGGGCAAGTGCGGCGGCGACGAGCTGAACTACGTCTCCGACGTGGACGTGATCTTCGTAGCCGCCGAGGATGAGGACCTATCCGGGGGTACCCGTATCGCCTCCACCCTCATGGAGATCTGCGGCAGCGTGGCGTGGCCCGTTGACGCCGCCCTGCGCCCGGAGGGTGGGCGCGGGCCGCTCGTGCGCACCCTCGGCAGCCACCAGGTCTACTACCAGCGGTGGGCGCACACGTGGGAGTTCCAGGCGCTGCTCAAGGCGCGCCCGGTCGCGGGTGACGCCGCGCTCGGCAAGGCGTGGCTGGCCGGACTCCGTCCACTCATCTGGCGCGCCGCCGAACGGCCCGAGGCGGTCGAGGACGTGCGCGTGATGCGGCGGCGCATCATCGACCAGATCCCGCCCAAGGAGGTCGACCGGGAGATCAAACGCGGGCCGGGCGGGCTGCGCGACATCGAGTTCGCGGTGCAGCTGCTGCAGCTGGTGCACGGGCGGGCCGACGAGAACGTGCGCTCCGGCAACACGCTGAAAGCGTTGCGCGCCTTGGTCAGCGGCGGCTATGTGGGGCGGGGCGACGGCGGTGCGCTGGACGAGGCCTACTGTTTCCTGCGCCGGGTCGAGCACGCCCTTCAGCTGCAACGCCTGCGGCGCACGCACACCGTGCCCGTCGAGCCGGGCGCGGTGCGGTGGCTGGCACGGGCGCTGGGCTACACCGTGGAGGGGTTCCGGGCCGCGTGGGTGAGCCATGCGGCGGAGGTGCGCCGGCTTCACGCCAAACTGCTTTACCGTCCGCTGCTGGCGGCGGTCGCAAGGGTACCCACTGATGGTCTGTCATTGAAACCGGAAGCGGCGCGCAAGCGACTGGAGTTGCTCGGCTATGCCGATCCGCGTGGGGCGCTGCGCCACATCGAGGCGCTGACCGCCGGGGTGTCGCGCACGGCGGCGATCCAGCGCACGCTGCTGCCCGTGCTGCTCGCGGAGTTCGCCGACGCGCCCAGCCCCGACGCCGGGCTGCTGGCGTACCGGCAGGTGTCCGAGGCGCTCGGCCAAACCCCTTGGTACTTAAGGCTTCTGCGTGACGAGGGCCCGGTGGCGATGCGGCTGGCGCGGGTGCTCGACTCCGGGCGTTACCTGACCGACCTGCTCAGCCGCGACCCGGAAGCCCTGCGGCTGCTCGCCGACGACTCCGAGCTGCGCCCGCGCAGCCGCCAGTCCCTTGTGGACGGTGCCGCCGCGGCGGCCGCCAGGCACGTCGAGGAGGTGCCTGCGGTCGCGGCGGTACGGGCGTTGCGGCGGCGGGAGCTGTTCCGGATCGCGGCCGCCGACGCCCTCAGCAGCGCCGGTGAGCTGGCGCCCGCCCACCCGATCGACGTGCTTGCGGTGGGATCGGCGCTCGCCGACATCACCGAGGCGACGCTCGGGGCCGCCCTCGCCGTGGCGCGGCGCGGTGCGCCCGCCGACATGCGCTTGGCCATCATCGGGATGGGGCGGCTCGGCGGGGCCGAGATGAGCTACCCGTCGGATGCGGACGTGCTGTTCGTATTCGACGGCGGGTCCGACGCGGCGGCGCTGGCCGTGGCCGAACGCCTGCGCACGTTGCTGGCGGCGCCGGCCCCGGATCCGCCGCTCGGCGTCGACGCCGACCTGCGGCCGGAAGGGCGGCAAGGGCCGTTGGTGCGCAGCCTCGCCGCGTTCGAACGCTACTATGCCACCTGGTCGCAGGTGTGGGAGGCGCAGGCGCTGCTGCGCGCCCGCCCCGTCGCAGGCGACGCCGACCTGGCCACCACGTTCATTGGGCTCGTCGACAAGGTGAGATATCCGCGGGGCGGTCTGAGCCGCGAACACGTGACCGAGATCCGGCGGATCAAGGCTCGGGTCGAGAAGGAACGGCTGCCGCGCGGCGCCGACCCGCTCACCCACGTCAAACTCGGGCGCGGCGGCCTCGCCGACATCGAATGGACCGTCCAGCTGTGGCAGCTGCGCTTCGGCCACGAGATCAAGGCGCTGCGTGACACCCGCACCCTCTCGGCCCTGAAAGCCGCCGCCGACGCCGGGCTGGCCAGCGCCGAGGACGCCGAAACCCTGGCCGCCGCCTGGATCCTCTGCTCGCGGGTGCGCAACGCGCTCACTCTCGTGCGCGGGCGCGCCTCCGACCAGCTGCCCCGGCGCGGCGTCGAACTGGCGGCCGTCGCCCGGCTGGTGTCACCCGGCCAGAGCCCCGCCGAGTTCCTTGATGGATACCTGAAGGTAACTCGACGCGCGCGAGCTGGGGTGGAGAAATTGTTCTTGAGTTAGAGTGATCCGATGGCGTTCTATGTGGTCGGTGATGTGCATGGGTTCCTTGCCCAGGCCACGACCGCTCTGCACGCCGCTGGGCTGATCGACGACGAGGATCACTGGTCCGGTGGCGACGCCCGCCTGTGGTTCCTAGGTGACCTGACCGACCGCGGGCCGGACGGCATCGGTGTCATCGACCTTATCCGCCGGTTACAGCAGGAGGCCGCCGCCGCCGGTGGCGAGGTGGGCTGCGTGCTCGGCAACCATGACCTGCTGCTGCTGGGAAGCAGGTATGTGCCGGACGCGCTGGTGAGCGAGCAGCGCTCCATCATCCAGGTGTGGGCGCTGAACGGGGGAAAGGACGAGGACCTGTCCGGGTTGGACGGCGCGCGGGCGCAGTGGCTGGCGTCGCTGCCCGCCGTCAAGCTGATCGACGACCACCTGCTCATCCACGCGGATACCCTGGCGTACCTGGAGTTCGGCGAGACCATCGACGAGATCAACGAGACGGTCCGTTCGTTTGTGCGGCAACGGGATCCGAACGTGTTCGGGTACCACACGCGTCTGCTGTTCCGGCGCTTCGAGTTCCTCGACGGGCAGGAGGGCGTGGAAAACGCGCGCTTCCTGCTCACCGTGCTGGGCGGCAAGCGGATCGTGCATGGGCACTCGACGATCCCGGAGACCTTCGGCGTGGCACCGGCCACGGTGGACGGCCCGATGGTCTACGCCGACGGCCTGGTCATGGCGACCGACACAGGGCTCGCGCTCGGCGCGCCCTGCGTCGTCATCGAGCTGCCGTTCAAGGAGCCAGCGTCAGAGTCTGAACCTTCTCCCGTTCAATAGTGGCCTTGTCGAAGCGGAAGGGCACGGTCTGCCCGGTGCGCCACAGCTCCAGCTGATCGTCGTAGTTGGCGTGGAAGGCGTGTCCCGAGTTGCCAGTGAGCTGGATCCAGCGGGACTCGTTGAGGTTGTTCAGGTCGACGATCATCCGCATGCTCGGCACGGCGTCGACCACATAGCTCTCCCCGGCATGCCAACCGGTGGCGTTGACGATCGCCGTGCCACCCGCCGTCTCGATCTCCGGCCCGTTGAACAGCCACTCCAGCGGCGCGATCCCCGACATGCCGAAGGTCGCGTGCGTAGGGGCGAGCGTGTGCAACTCGCCCCACGTCCAGTCTTTCGCCGACTCGCCCTGCAGGTCGGAGAGCTCTTTCACGGCGTCGGCCATCGCGCGGGCGAGGGTGTCGTCGCGCCGCTCGAGGGCGAGCGTGGTCGTGTCGTCCCACCACGCGTTGCCGGGTTGCTCGAGCAGGCGCCGCACCACCTCGAACCAGCGGTCGCCGCCATTGGGAGCGTACAGCGGGGTCAGCTCCTCGAACGTGCGCAGGAGGAGGTGACGCCAGATGGCGTTGTAGTAGGCCGCGGCCGGCGAGTCCTCGGTCTGCTGGAACTTCCACGACTTGAGCAGGGCATCGGCGTCCATCTCCACTTGCGACAGTGGCGGCCGCTTCACGGCCTGGAGCACCGGAACCAGCGTCGGCGCGAACCCGTTGTGGTTGTCGAACTGCATCTTCTGCACATCGTCGACCGTGACGCGGCCCTTAGTCGTCGCGATCATCTCGTTGATGCGCTGGCTGCGGTAGCCGTAGGCCCAGTCGCTGGTGATCAACCGCGGATACTGCGGGCCGATTACGGCCTGGTTGGCGGTGACGATGTAGCCCTGCGGCGGGTTGTAGGAGCTGGGCAGCTCGGCGAAAGGGATGTAACCGGTCCAGTCATAGGCCGGATCCCACCCCGGCGCCATGTAACGTCCGTCGCCCTTGCCCCGCAATGGAATCTTGCCCGGAGACTGGTACCCGATGTTGCCATCGACGTCCGCGTAAACCATGTTCTGCGCGGGCACCTCGAACATCGCCGCCGCCGCGCGGAAGTCCTGCCAGTTCGCCGCCTTGTTCAGTTTGAAGATGGCGTCGGCGGTGCGGCCGGCCTCCAGAGCGGTCCACCTGAGCGCGATGCCCTGCTTGGGCGCGATCTTCTGTAGCTCGTCGCTGGCGTCGGAAATGAGCGGGCCATGCTTGGTGCTGCGGATGGTGATGGTGACGTCCTTGCCGCCGGCCACCTTCACCGTCTCCTGCCTGCTCGTGACCTCGGTGGTCCCGTCGAGGCGCTCGAGGTACAGGTCGATCACGTCCGGCCCGAGATTGGTGAAGCCCCAAGCGATCCGGGCGTTGTGCCCGATGATGACGCCCGGCACGCCGGAGAAGGTGAAGCCCGCGATCTCCAGGCCGCACTCGCAGTGCAGGCCCATCTGGTACCAGATGCCCGGCTGGCTCGGGCTCAGGTGCGGGTCGTTGGCGAGGATCGGCTTGCCCGAACCGGTCTTGGTGCCGCTGATGACCCACGAGTTGGAGCCAATGCCGTCGCCGTCGTCGTGGCCCATCAGGCCGGGTAGCTCCTTGAGATCCCGCTCCAGCCCCTCCAGCCCGGCCAGCATTGCGCCCGTTGTTGTGAGCTTCGCGTCTTCGTCGCTCAGGGGTGTCGCGTTGGCGAGCAGGGTGAGGGCGGCGCTGTTCGGCCCGACAATGGGCACGTTGCGCTCGAACGGGTACGTCGGGTAGAGGTCATCCACCTGCTTGTGGCTCAGGCCAACCCCGAGCAACGCCGCGCGCCGGATCTCGTCCTGCATGTTGCCGCGCAGGTCCCACGCCATCGCCTTTAGCCACGACAGGCTGTCGACCGGGTGCCACTTCTCGATGACGTAGCCCGAGTTCTGCAGGCTCAAGATCTTGTATTCGAGCGAGCCGCCACCGGGGTTGGCGTCCAGCCAGGCGTTGACACCGGCGGTGTAGGCCTCAAGCGCCGCCTTGGTCTCCGGCGCGAGGAGTTCCCACTCCTTCTCAGCCACCCGGCGCCAACCCATAGTGCGCAGGTAGATGTCCGTCTTGAGCTGGCCCTCGCCGAACAGCTCCGCCACCCGCCCGGCCGTCACGTGGCGGCGGAAATCCATCTCCCAGAAGCGATCCTGCGCATGCACGTAGCCCTGAGCCTTCAGCAGATCCGCCTCGGTCTTGGCATAAAGCTGCGGCACGCCGTACTTGTCCCTGTGAACAGTGACCGGGGCGGACAAGCCCTTGAGCGTCAGCTCGCCATCGTGTTGCGGGAACGCACCGCGGACGGCGGCAACGGTCCACGTGACACCGGCTAGCAGCAGCACGAACAGCGAGATCAGGACGCCTATGCCGGTGCGGCGCAGGATCGTCATGAGGCGAGGGGACGGCTTCACGCCGCAGGACGTTACCAGGAAGGACCCGCTTTGCGGACAGCCCTTGCGATCCACCGAGGATAGACGCGGTCTGCCAGAGCGCGCACCCGGCGCCAGCCGAACAGCCCCGGGCAGACAGGGGCTGCTCGAACAGCTCGCGCCCGGCTCAGCGGAGCGGCTGACCCGCGACCGTCCGTGATCGCTCGGCCAGGAACTCCTCCCACGTCCTGTGGCCGACCGCCCGATCCGGCGCGAGATTGGCGCCTTCCCGGAAGATGCGCGCCGCCTTGCCCGGCAGCCTCACCGGCACGATCGGCCTGCGCCGCCCGGCTGCGGCAAGGTAGCTGCGCATCAGCTCGGCCGTCTCATAGATCCGCGGACCCGCCACGTCCTCCACGAGCCCACTCGGCTCACCCAGCGACAGCTCGACCACCCGGGCCGCCACCTCACCGGCGTCGATCGGCTGGACCCGGAAGCCGGAGGGCACCGGGGTCACCGGCAGTTTCGCCACCGCACCGGCGACCTTCAGTACGAGATCGTGGAACTGGGTGGCGCGCAGCGTCGTCCACGGCAGCCCGGACCCGATGATGGCCCGCTCCGCGCCCAGTTTGGCTTGGAAGTAGCCGACCGGGATCCGGTCCGCGCCGACGACCGAGATGTACACCACGTGCCGCACGCCGGCGCGGGTCGCGACCCGCATCAGGTTGGCCGTGGCCACATCGTCGCCCTTGGGGCCGCCCGCCAGGTGCACGATGATCTCCACCCCGTCGACCGCGGGCTCGATCCCTTCGCCCTTGAGCAGGTCGCCTGTGACGTACTCGACATCTTCCTCGGGCGGGTGGCCGTGGCGGCTGAGGATCCTCATCTTGCCGCCGGCCTCGCGCAGCATCGGCACGACGTGGCGCCCGAGCGTGCCGGTACCGCCGGTGACAAGGAATCGTGAGGTCATGGTCTTTTCTCCGATCTTTCGCTTTTCATGTGGTACCCATGCGACCGGCCGTATCCCGAAAATGTGACAGCACTAGCTAAAGTCGGATCCCTGACATAGACATTGGTGAATCACGGCCCAGCACCTGACCCGCCAGCAGCTGATCGAGGCGCTTTGGGACTCGTGCCCACCGGTCACCGCGGTCAAGTCGCTCAACAGCCACGTCGCGGGAAGGAGTTCAGCGGCCTCGACGGTCGCCCGTGGCGTCTGACGCGGCCGATCGGACCCAGGTAACGGCGGCACATCCGCATCCACGAGCGCTGCTGCGTGATACGACTGCTGAAGAGACCGACGGCGGACCTGCGCTCTTCCTGGCCGGACGCGCCCTGTTCGAGTACGAGGTGTTCGGCCGGGTGTCCCGCAGCAGGCTAATCGGGTTCGGAGTGCTCGCCGCCATCTCACCCGCGATGATCATCGTGCCGCCGCTGGTGGTCGCCTCCGCCGCTGCCCTCGTCCTGACCGGGATCGCCGTGTCCGATGCAGCCCGCGCCCGAGGACGCCCACCCGAACCGCCGTCACCACCTGGCTAGTGCGGGCGCATGAATGGCCTGACGCGGTTGACCGTACCCGCTCGCTGATCGATGGTGCACGTGGCCGACACGAAACGGCGGCCACGTCGGCCTGGAGCCGAACATGACCGCCGTCTTTCAGATGTGGCTGTTACCGCAAGTGGGCGCCTTGACCAGGCTCAGACGTCGAAGTACAGCTGGAACTCGTGCGGGGTGGGGCGCAACCGCACCGAGTCGATCTCGGCGGACTGCTTCATGTCGACCCAGGTGTCGATCAGGTCCTGGGTGAACACCCCGCCGGTGAGCAGGTACTCGTGGTCGGCCTCCAGGCCGGCGAGCACCTCGGGCAGCGAGCCCGGCACCTGGGTGACCTGGGCTGCCTCCTCCGGCGGCAGGTCGTAGAGGTCCTTGTCGACCGGGGCCGGCGGCTCGATCTTGTTCTTGATGCCGTCGAGGCCGGCCATCAGCATGGCCGAGAAGGCCAGGTAGGGGTTGCTGGACGGGTCGGGGCAGCGGAACTCGATCCGCTTGGCCTTGGGGTTGGTGCCGGTGACCGGGATCCGGGTGCACGCGGAGCGGTTGCGCTGCGAGTAGACCAGGTTCACCGGGGCCTCGAACCCGGGCACCAGGCGGCGGTACGAGTTGACGGTCGGGTTGGTGAACGCCAGCAGCGACGGCGCGTGGTGCAGCAGGCCTCCGATGTACCAGCGGGCCGTGTCGGACAGGCCACCGTAACCGGTCTCGTCGTAGAACAGCGGCTCGCCGCCTTGCCACAGGCTCTGGTGGGTGTGCATGCCGGAGCCGTTGTCGCCGAACAGCGGCTTGGGCATGAAGGTCGCAGTCTTGCCCGCGGCCCATGCCGTGTTCTTGATCGTGTACTTGAACAGCTGGAGCTGGTCGCCCGCGGCCAGCAGCGTGTTGAACTTGTAGTTGATCTCAGCCTGGCCGGCCGTGCCCACCTCGTGGTGCCCGCGCTCGACGGTGAAGCCCAGGCTGATCAGGTTGCTGACCATCTGGTCACGCAGGTCGGCGTAGTGGTCCGTGGGGGCGACGGGGAAGTAGCCACCCTTGTAGCCCGGCTTGTACCCGCGGTTGGGCTGGTCACCGTCGACGGCCCGGCCCGTGTTCCACGCGCCCTCGATCGAGTCGATGTGGTAGAAGCCCTCGTTGGCCGAGGTCGAGTACCGGATCGAGTCGAAGATGTAGAACTCCGCCTCGGGCCCGAAGTACGCGGTGTCGGCGATGCCGCTGGCGGCCAGGTACGCCTCGGCCTTCTTGGCCACGTTGCGCGGGTCACGCGAGTACGCCTCACGGGTGAACGGGTCGTGGATGAAGAAGTTCAGCGCGAGCGTCTTCTGTGCCCGGAACGGGTCGACGAAGGCGGTCGTGACATCGGGCAGAAGCAGCATGTCGGACTCGTGGATCGCCTGGAAGCCGCGGATCGACGACCCGTCGAAGGCGAGACCATCGGTGAAGGCCTTCGCATCGAAGGACTCCACCGGCACAGTGAAGAACTGCATCTGGCCAGGCAGATCACAGAAACGGACGTCTACGAACTTCACGCCCTCAGCAGTGAGGTACTGAAGCAGCTCCTCGGAATTGGCGAACAACACGTCCTCCTGGCTAGCAATAAAGCAATCTTGTGAGTAATAGCTCGTGGCGAACGTAAAACCGGTGGGTTGCCCGGCCGTGTCGCCTCTGTTTCGGCCGTGTTACGTCGCTGTGTTTCGCGCGGCATGCGTAGCCAACGCCCGTGCTTGTCGGGGCGATGGTGGTCACCCGCACTCGTTATTTGCTGCCGCGTCGCTGGCCGCCGGTAGTCTTCACTACCGTGACTGCACCCACGCTGGCGCGCAGGTTCGGCGCCTTGCTGCTCGACTGGATCCTGTGTGTGCTTGCCTCCGGGATCTTCGCCCGTCCTCTGGTGGACGGCTGGGCTCCCGTGCTTGTACTCATCGCAGAGTACGCCTTCTTCATCGGCCTGTTCGGTCAGACACCTGGCATGCGGCTGGCCCGCTTCACGTGCCTTGACGCAGAGACCGAGCGGCCCGTCGGGATCCCGCGGGCGTTCGTGCGCGGCCTGCTGCTGGCGCTGGTCATCCCCGCCCTGCTCGGCTGGCACGACCGCCTGGCCGGCACCGCCCTGCGCACCCAGATCGCCGAGGCACCGACCGGCAATTGATCGACGGGATCGAGCGCCGCCTCACCCAGCGACCGTATGACAGCCCCGTCGCGCCCACGGGCATGGCGTTGACGGTCTCCAACCTGATCGCTCCCGGCCTGCCGAACTACACCGTCGGGCCTGCCGGCGTCATCGTGCCATCGGTCGCCGACCCCGCGCCGCCCGAGGTATGGACGCGTGGCACGATCACCGTGCTCGGCGCCAACACGCCGCCGGTCTTCGCCTCGGACACGGCCCTGCGCACCGTCGATGCCTTACTGCACCCCATGCCCCCCGTCGAGGTCGACTTCGTCGGCGAGTTCGACCCCGCCCGGCTCACGGGTTTCTCCGAGGCGTCCAAGGCACCGCTGGAGACCTACCAGGCGCCCCTCGCCGCTGGCGCCGACGAACAGAGCCGCAAACTCCTTGGGGGACAGGCATTACTACCAAACAGCAATCCTTCCGGGTACCTTTCCCAGCCACCGCTGCTTCTGACGACGATGACCGCGGCGACACATCTGCTCAAGTCCACGGCGCAGGGCCCGATATCGGCGGTGCGGGTGCGTGTCGCCGGGGTCGAACACTTCGACGCCTTCAGCCGCGAGCACATCCGCCTTGTGGCGGAACAGATCGCGCTCGCGACCGGGCTCGACGTGGACATCACCGTCGGCGCGTCGCCGTCGCCGCAGACCGTGCTGCTGCCGGCGGGCAAGTTCGGCCGCCCCGAGCTGACGCTGGCCGAGGGCTGGAGCCGCAAGGGCGTGGCTGTCGCGATCATCCAGGCCATAGACCGCAAGAGCGCCATACTCTTCGGCCTCATCCTCGCGGTATGCCTGCTGTTCCTGGGCAACGCCCTGATGGCCGGGGTGCGCTCGCGGCGGCGGGAGTTGGGCGTGCTCGCCTGCCTCGGCTGGCCCCGGCGCAAGCTGGCCCGGCTCATCGTCGCCGAGGTGGGCGGGCTGGGGCTGCTGGCCGGGATCGCCTCCGCGTTGCTCGCCTGGCCGTTGGCGGCCTCGGCCGGGGTGACGGTCAGCCCGGCGCATCTGGCCGCCGCGATCCCGATCGCTTTAGGACTGTCCATGGTGGCCGCCGTCGTCCCGGCGTGGCAGGCCTCGCGGGCCGCACCCGCCCCGTGCGGTCGCCGCCCACGGCGTGCGGGGCAGGCGGCGCCTCTGGGGGCGGCCCCGGACCATCGTCGGCCTGGCCATCCGCAACTGCTTGCGGCAACGGGGGCGGTCGGGCGTTGGAGTGCTGGCGATGGCCCTGGGCGTCGGGGCGCTCGCGGTCATCGCCGCACTCCAACTCGCCTTCCACGGCGAGGTGACCGGCAGCGTGCTGGGTGAGGCGGTCTCGGTGAAGGTGCGCGGGTTCGACACAGCCGCCGTCATCGCGACGATGGTGCTCGCCGCGGCCGCAGTCGGCGATGCCTTGTATCTCAACGTTCGCGAGCGGGCGCCGGAACTGGCGGCGCTGCGAGCCTCCGGCTGGACCGCAGCGGCGGCGCCGAGGTCACCGCGGTCGACGAGGTGAGCCTGACGATCCCGGCCGGCTCGATGGTGGCCATCACCGGCCCCAGCGGTTCCGGCAAGTCCACCCTGCTGCACCTGATCGGCGCCATCGACACCGCGGACAGTGGGACCATCGTGGTGGACGGGGTCGAGGTCACCTCCGTGCGGCGAGGGCGGGCTTTCCCGGTACCGCCGAAGGATTGGCTTTGTCTTTCAGAGATATCACTTGATACCCACACTGTCCGCATTGGACAATGTGGTCGCCCCGCTCATCCCGCACCGGGTCGGCCTCAACAAGGCGGCCAGAGCCCGGGAAGTCCTTGCGGCCGTCGGCCTCGAGGGCCGCGAAAGCTCCCTTCCCGCACAGCTGTCCGGCGGCCAGCAGCAGCGGGTCGCGATCGCCCGTGCTCTCGTCGGCTCGCCCGGCGTGATCCTGGCCGACGAGCCCACCGGCAACCTCGACTCGGCGACCGGGTCGGAGATCCTTGAGCTGCTGACCCGGCTGCGCGCCGAGCACGGGACGACGGTGCTGATCGCCAGCCACGAGCAGCACGTCGCGGCGGCCTGCGACCGAATGGTGCGCCTGCGCGACGGCAAGGTGGTGCAGGACCTGGAGCTGGGCGGCCGGCGAGTCGCCGGAGGCGACCCTGGCCAGGGTCAGCGGCCTGCGAATGACCTAAGGCGTGATCTCTTCGATGGGCAGCTTGAACTCGAAGGGTTCGTCGAGCTCTAGCAGCTCCGCGCTGTCGGCCATGAGCTCGTAGGTGCCGTCCCTGGACAGCCGATAGGCGAACACGTGCACCGGATCCTGCTCGATGCGCCAGTAGTACGGGATCCCCGCCTCGGCATAGGTCACCGGCGGCACATCATAGACTAAGTCTATCTCCCTCGCATCTGCCGCATGGTGCCCTTGGGCGGGCGGAACTCCTTGGGTAGCTGACCTTTGGGCATGGTGGGCCGGGCCGTCAGAGCGGTCAGGGCGCGGTCGAGCTGATTGATATCCTTGCCCGACAGGTTGCGCGGCAGTCGCAGCAGGGTCATGCGCAGCTTGCGGATCGGGACTTGGCCCTCGTCGTTGCCGACGACGAAGTCGTACATCGGGGCGTCGCCGATCACCTTTCCCAAGCGGCGCTTCTGCTCACCCAGCATCGAACGCAGCCGTGCCGGATTGCCCTCGGCGAGCAGGATCACGCCGGGGCGGCCGAGCACAAGGTGCACCACGTCCATCTGGGTCGTCGCCGACAGCGGCCGCTCGATGTTGACCCGCCAGTCGCCGCGCATCTGGCTCACAATGTGCGCACCGGCGCCCGGCTGGCCCTCCATCGCGTTCATCATCGCCGCGTTGGAACGCAGGTTCAGCACGATCAACAGGGCGAGCAGCGCGATCATGATGCCGAACGGGATAGCGAGCCAGCCCCAGAGTATGAAGGCCGGCACGGTCAGCGCGAGCGGGATGATGAGCGCCCCCGCCGCCAGTGGCGCGAACCACTTGTCCTGCTTGGCGGTGAACTTGAACACCATGCCGATCTGCTTGAGCCGCGTGACGAAGGAGACCTTCTCTTCCTGGGACTTTGCCATAAATATGAATAGTAGTGGGCGCCGGTCGCCCTGGCCTCGGCTAGGCGGCTGTGACCGTGCGCGCCTCGAGTGCCTGCTGGTAGAGGCGGCCCGCGCGGTAGGAGGAGCGGACCAGCGGTCCGGACATCACCCCGGCAAAGCCAAGCTCCTCGGCCTCCTGCTTCAGCTCCACGAACTCCTCCGGCTTGACCCAGCGCTCCACCGGGTGGTGGCGCGGGCTGGGCCGCAAGTACTGCGTGATCGTGACCAGCTCGCAGCCCGCCTCGTGGAGGTCCTTGAGCGCCTGCGATACCTCGGCGCGCTCCTCGCCCAACCCCAGGATCAGGTTGGACTTGGTGACCAGGCCGGCGGCACGGGCCTGCGTGATCACATCGAGCGAGCGCTCGTAGCGGAACGCCGGGCGGATGCTCTTGAAGATCCGCGGCACGGTCTCGAGGTTGTGCGCCAACACCTGCGGCCGCGCGCCGAACACCTCGGCGAGCTGCTCCGGCTCCGCGTTGAAGTCGGGGATCAGCAGCTCGACGCCGGTGCCCGGGTTCATCGCGTGGATCCGCCGGACGGTCTCGGCGTAGAGCCAGGCACCGCCGTCGGCGAGGTCGTCGCGGGCCACGCCGGTGACCGTGGCGTAGCGCAAACCCATGGCCTGCACCGATTCGGCCACCCGCCGGGGCTCCTCGCGGTCGAGCTCGGCCGGCTTTCCGGTGTCGATCTGGCAGAAGTCGCAGCGCCGGGTGCACTGGTCGCCGCC
>Ga0075431_100003099_pt1 | contig 16092 bp, 13 predicted proteins | sample RhiMetdeltSRZDD5_FD_75297 | JGI IMG/M metagenome (GOLD analysis project Ga0075431, IMG submission 75297) | Populus rhizosphere microbial communities from Tennessee, USA - Rhizosphere MetaG P. deltoides SRZDD5 | ecosystem: Host-associated > Plants > Roots > Rhizosphere > Soil | place: USA... | reverse complement strand
CTGTTGTTCTTTGCAGCGTGGCGTGGAACAGCAGTCACCCGCGTAGTGCTCGAGCGTCGACAACCGGTGGTTGCAGTACCGGCAGTGCGTGTGACCGGGCGCTTTGCGGCTTGCTTTAGGCAACGCGGTCTCCCGGTTCGCGCCCGGCGAAGAACGCGTCCAGGTTGTCGAGCGCTCGAAACCCCATCGCGTCGCGCGTCTCACGAGTGGCGCTGCCAATGTGCGGCATGAGAAACGTGTTCGGCAGCGCCGTCAACCGGGGATCGACGTTCGGCTCATTGTTGTAGGCATCGATGCCGGCGGCTCGCAGCTTCCCGGACTGCAGCGCCTGGACGAGGGCATCATCATCGACGAGCGCCCCGCGCGCTGCGTTGATGAGGATCGCGCCATCGGGCAACAGCGCCAGCCGTCGCGCGTCGATGAGGCCGCGCGTGGCCGGGGTCACGTTGCAGTGGAGGCTGAGGAAGTCGCAGTAGGGAAGCATGTCGTCGAGCGTGTCGTGATAGGTGCCTGCCTCGGTGCTGGGAAGCGGCCGCAGATCGTGATAGTGAATCTGCATGTCGAACCCGCGTGCTCGACGTGCGACGACTCTGCCGACCCGCCCCATGCCGAGAATGCCCAGCCGCTTGCCGGTGACCTGCGTGCCCACCATGAACGCAGGGCTCCAATCCTTCCACAGCCGCTCGCGTACCAGTTTTTCACCTTCGCTGGCGCGGCGCGCGGCGCCGATCATCAGCATCATCGTGAGTTCGGCCGTGGCGTCCGACAGCACGTCCGGGGTGTTGGTGACCACGATGCCTCGGGCGCGCGCGGCTTCGAGGTCGACGTGGTCATAGCCGACGGAGAAATTGGCAATGATCTTCACTTCATCAGGGAGGCGTCGAACGACGTCGGCAGGAAAGTGCTCCGTATGGCAGGGAAGGATGGCTTGCGCACCGCGGGCGCGCGCGATGATCTCGTCACGGGAGTACAACTGGTCGTCTGGATTCAGGCGTGCCTGATAATCGCGCTGTAAACGGTCCTCTACGGCCAGCGGAAGCTTGCGTGTGACGAATACGGTCGGCTTCAGGCCCATCTAGTGATCCGTCCTTGAAATCGAGTGGCGACTCGGGTGAGAGTCTACTCGCACGGCACAGTGTGAGCGAACGGCGGACACATGAAAATCTACCGATTCATCAATCGGGTGCCAGGCGGGCTGATGGTCGTGCCGCTGTTCATTGGCATGGTCATCAACACGTTCTTCCCGACTCTGCTGCAGATAGGCGGGTTTACGCAGGCCTTGAGCGGCGTGGGTTATCCGACAGTTCTGGGGATGTACCTCTTCACGGTTGGCACAAAGATGACCGTTCGCGCCGCGCCGCGAATGCTCGGACGCGGGTTCGGTCTTCTTGCCGCCAAGGTCGGCACCGCCACGATCTTCGCCCTGGCCGTGGCTCACCTGTTTGACGGTGACATCCTCGGACTGAGCACCCTGGCGGTCATGGTGGCCATGAGCGACACCAACGGCGGCATGTTCCTGGCCCTGACCGGCGTCATGGGCAACAAGGAAGATTCCGGGACCTACGTCGTCCAGAGCATCGAGACCGGCCCTTTCCTGACGATGCTGATCTTTGTCGGAACGGGGCTGGCGGTGATCCCGTGGCTGACGATGGTCTCGGTGATCGCGCCGATCCTGGTCGGAGCCATTCTCGGGAACCTGGACGACGACCTGAAGGAGTTCTTTGCATCGCACGAGCCCATCATCGTGCCGTTCATGGCCTTCACGCTGGGGCAGACTATCAATCTCAAGTCCGTTGTCACGGCGGGCCTGCCCGGCATCGTCCTCGGCGTGACCGTGCTGATCGTGACTGGCGCGGTATGCATCGTGGCAGATCGGCTGCTCGGCGGGTCGGGCGTCGCTGGAGCGGCGGCCTCGAGCACCGCCGGCAACTCGGCGGCCGTGCCGCAGGCAGTTGCGCTTGCCGATCCGTCGTTTGCTCCGGTCGCCGCTGCCGCGACGGTCCAGGTCACGGCATCGGTTATCGTGACGGCGATACTGACGCCGCTGCTGACCGCGTGGTGGTATCGACGCCTGGCTCGCACGCGGGCACTGGAGGCGGCACGCCAGCGTGTCGAAGAGGCTGCCGCTCAGAGATAATCCGCCAGGCGTCGTGGCAATTGCGACTTTGAACGAGGAGAACTGCACATGCTTGCTTCCAACGCATTCCGAGTCGTGGCGTTTCTTGCTGGTCTTGCTGTAGGTTCAGGTGCCGCGGTTGCCCAAACACAAGCAGATCGTACGCAGGATAAGGTGGCGTTTCCGGCGCACAAGATCGTTGGCAACCTCTATTACGTGGGCACGGCGACATTGAACTCGTACCTGATCACCACGCCGCAAGGTCACATCCTGATCAACAGCAACTTCGAAGACACGGTGCCGCTCCTGACCGCATCAGTCGAGAAGGCCGGTTTCAAGATGAGCGATGTCAAGATCATCCTGGGCAGCCACGCCCACCTCGATCACATGCAGGGCGACGCCGCGGTCAAGGAGTTGACGGGCGGGGCGATGGTGATGGCGATGGAACAGGATGTGCCCGCGCTCAAAGCGATGAAGTCGGCGAGCGGAAAGCCACATCCCATCGACCGTGTCCTGAAAGACGGTGAGCAGGTGACGCTGGGTGGGGCGGCGCTCACTGCCCACCTGACACCCGGCCACACGCGTGGCTGCACGACGTGGACGATGGGAATTGCGGAGGGTGGACGAACCTACAACGTACTGATTGCGTGCGCCGGGCTGCAGGCCGATGCGCGTCTGGTCAACAACAAGAACTATCCCGAGATCGCGGACGATTTCGCGACGAGCATCAAGAAGTTCAAGTCGTTGCAGCCCGATGTCTTCCTGGGCGCTCACAGTTGGTTCTTCGACCTGGCCGGAAAGTACAAGAGACTCGGGGGGACCACCAATCCATACGTCGACCCTTCAGGGTACAAGCGCTGGGTCGACAACCAGGAGAAGAGCTACAACTCGGCGCTCGCGGAACAGAAGAAGAATCCACCGACCAATTGATCACCTTCGGGCGATGCCACTACTCGACACATCGACGGCGAAGCCTTTTCGACATCAGGGACCGCTGTAGCACGTATGTAACAGCTTGTGCTACAGTGGCGGAGTGAAGCAGTACATTCATGCGCGCCTGGGTGAGAAAGACCGGGCCGCCCTCGAAGACCTGAAGCAGAAGACCGGGCAAAGCGACTCCGAACTTGTCCGTCGTGGATTGCAACTGGTCGCCGAGCAGGAACGTCGTCGTCGAAGCGCTCTGGAGCTTGCCGGGCGTAGCGTCGGGCGATTCAAGAAGGGGCCGCGCGACCTGTCCACGAACCGGAAGCACCTCGAGGGCTTCGGCGAGTGACGCCGGCAGGAGTCCTGCTCGACACCGGCCCCTTGGTAGCGTTGCTGTCCCAAAACGACGTGAACCACGAGCGGGCGCGGCGACTGTTTGCCGGGTGCGCTCCCCCCTTCCACTGTTGTGAGGCCGTGGTGGCCGAGGCGTGTTTCCTGATGCGGAAGGTGCACCGCGCCGGCCCCGCAGACGTTGTAACGCTCGGAGCACGCGGTGTCTACCGCATCGCGATCGCTGCCGAGGAGCATTGGGCCGGAATTGAGTTGTTGTTGAAGAAGTACGCTGATCGGCCGATCTCACTCGCTGATGCATGTCTCATCCGATGCGCCGAGATTTACCAAGAGGCGAGAATCGCCACCTTCGATAGCGACTTCAGCGTCTACAGGTGGGCGCGGAGCAGGAAGTTCGAGCTTCTGTGAGCGGATCAGCCCGCTATGCGGGCTCAACCGCGAATTTTGTACTCGTTGTTCCAACCGCATAACGGGCTAGGCGCGCAGAGCGCGCCCAGAAGACGTTGTCACTAGTCGAGGGCTTCGCCGGGATATCAAGGGCGGAGCCCTTGACTAGTTGGTGGGGCACGAGACCAGGCCGTTGCGTGGGCCGGACGGCACCTCACACGGTCAGCTGTTTGACGAAGAACTCGAGCGCGATCCGTGTCTTCGTTTCCTGACCACCCTGAGGCTTGAGGTGCAGGCCTTTCAAGAACTCGTCGAACGCGGCTGAGGCGGTAGAGGCTTGAGCCGTTTTCACCTTGATGGAGACCTCGATGAGATCCCAGCCGTCGGTCAGCGTCCATTCTTCGACCGCGATGGGGTAGGACAGCGCTTCGTGTGTGACGTCCCAACGAACCGCGTGCCCGGGGCCGAGTACCCATAGTTCTTTGAAATTCACGCGCACGGGTGACATCTCGGCAAGGAGCTGCTCCTGCTCGGGTGAATAGAGCTTTTCGATCGCGCGAATGTTGCGCTCCACCGCCTTGATTTCATCGTCGCCCTGTTCGACCGACAAGGAGGCCGAGCGAGTCAGCGTGTTGCCGACGCCGTCTGCCTCGATGTTGAACCCCGTCAGCCGGTGCCACTTGTCGGCGAGCTTCTCCGGATCGACCGGACGGATCTTGACCGTAGAGTCGTCTTTGCCGCCTTTCTTTTCCCGCGCACGCAGCACGACACCGTGCTTGAACAGCGCGAGATCTGGAGTGTCGAAAAAGAAGATACGGCGGCGTTCACCCGGCTTCTGATCGAGACCGAACGCGCGTGCAGCGGCATCCTCTTTCTCCTGGGATACCGTCACCTTGAGCTCGACGCCCTGGGTGCCGGTGGTGCCCTCTGCAGGTCCTTTAGCGTTTGATTGGTCGGCATAAGCAACCTCGGCGTTCGTCTCCGACTCGCGGCAACCCGGCATTACTGTCGATTAACGCACCAACGAGGCCGAGTGAACAGAGGTCGGCGCGGTTTGACACCGGGGCGGGCTGGTCCTACGATCGCGCTACATCTTCGTTCGGCTCGGAACTCCTGGCTAGCTCACGAGGAGGCGGCATGCGTGCGTTTGGCTCTGGACCGTTACGCGCGTTGTTCGTTGGCTGCTTGCTGGCGTGGACGGCGTCGATTCTCGGTGCGCAGGCGCAGTTGCCGCAGGACCATCCCGCGGTCGGCGCGCCAGACGGCCGGTCCGCGGCGTCCGACTTGACCGAAAAGCTGCGGCCTTCCAGTGCCACGCCAGCTTCCACCCCGATTCCTCGCCGGAATCTCATCGACGAATTCATCTTCGGGAAGATGGAGAAGGACCGCGTGCCCCACGCGGGGTTGTCTTCCGACGAGGAGTTCTTCCGTCGCATTCACATCGACCTGACCGGCCGCCTGCCGCAAGACGACCAGTTGCGCGCGTTTCTCGCGTCCCGCGATCCCGACAAACGCGACAAGCTCATCGATCAGTTGGCGACGTCCCGGACGTACGAGACGAAGTGGACGTATTTCTTCAACGACATCTACAAGCCGGCACCCGGCCGGATCGGGAACACGGCGAAGAACATCTTCTACCTGTGGGTCCGCGACAACATCCATCTCGATCGTCCGTACAACGAGATGGTTTACGAGATGCTGACGTCGAATGCGATGTCGAACTGGTACATCGGTCCGGCCAGCTACGTCGCGCGCTGGGTGATCACCGCCGTTGCCTGCGAAGACGAGGTCCACGAGGATACCTCCGACGAGCTGGCGATTCATGCCGCGAAGGATTTTCTTGGCATCGACATCAGCTGCGCGTCCTGCCACGACGGCGCCCGCCACCTGGAAAAGATCAACCTGTATCTCAGCCAGCGGAAGCGCGAAGAGATCTGGAAGATGGCGGCGTTCTTCGGCAGGACGAACGTGCTTCGCCGCACTGAAACCAGCACGGCCCAAGACGAGTACTCCATCGACGATAACGGCCCCGGCTATGACCCGTCCGCGCGCACCGTCATTCGCGTGCCACGCCGCGGAAAGCCGGGACTCCTGGATCCCGTCTACATGTTCACGGGCGAGGCTCCCAATCCGGCCAAGCATCCTCGGCCGGAATTCGCGCGGATGCTGACATCGGATCCACAGTTCGCGCGCGCGACCGTGAACCTGCTCTGGGCCGAGATGTTCGGTGTCGGGATCGTGGAGCCGGTATTCTCATTTGACCTGGCTCGTCTCGATCCGAAGAACCCGCCGCCGGCCCCGTGGGGGTTGCAGCCGACGCATCCGGAACTGCTCGAAGCGCTCGCGCAGTATTTCCGCGACAACAACTACAGCATTCGATCGGTGGTGAAGCTGATCGCCAAGTCCAACGCGTATCAGCTCTCGTCCCGGTTCCCGGGCGAGTGGAAGGTCGATTACACGCCGTACTTCGCGCGCAAGTTCGTGCGACGGTTGAAGGCGGAGGAAGTCTACGATTCACTCGTCGGCGCCACCAACGTGTTCTATGAGGTTCCCATCCGCGGCACCGACGTCAAGGTGCGGTACGCCGCCGAAGCGTATTCGCCGGACGAGTTCATCAGGAACGTGAACGATCCGATTCTCAAGGAGATCCACTTCTTCCTCGAATCGTTTGGCCAGGCCAACCGGCAATCGTCCGAGCGCAGCAACGACGGAGCGATTACCCAGGCAGTGCAGCTGATGAACAGTCCGCTGGTCCATCGTCAGATCAAGACGGCGGACGGAAGTTACCTGGCAGGGCTGCTCAAACAAGACATCACCGACGACGAGAAAATTACTCGCCTCTACGAGCGCTTCCTGGTACGGCGTCCAGCGCCGACCGAGGTCGCCGACGCGAAAGAAATCGTCAAGAGCGGGCCCGAGGGATGGGAAGATCTGCAGTGGGTGCTGGTCAACCGAGTTGAGTTCGTCCACAACTTCTAAGGGGCAGAGGTCATGTCCAGCCTTCTCGACACTCTCCTCACGCGCCGCGAGGCCTTCAAGGTTGGCGCCTCCCTCGTCAGCGCCTACTGGTTCCTCCCGCTGGTGGAGCCGACGAACGTCTTTGCGCAGTCGAAAGTCAGCCCGCGTGGGTCGGCGCGCTTCGTCATCTTCGTGATGCTGGAAGGCGGGCAGTCCCATGTCGACTCGTGGGACCTCAAGGAACAGAAGTGGACGCCGCAGAATTTCGACATCCGCGAGATCGCGCCCGGCGTGAAATGGCCGATGGCGCTCTTTCCCCAGCTTGCGAAGCAGCGTGAACGGTATTCGCTGATCCGCTCGATGGAAGCCTGGGACAGCGTGCACTTCCGCGCGCAGTACTACGTGCAGTCCGGGCACATGATGAATCCCGCGCTGCAGAAAGAGCTCCCGCCGATAGGGACCGTCGTCGCCTACGAAGCCGCCGCCCGGCGCCAGGCGACCGACACGCTGCCCGGCTATGTGGCGGTCAACGTCACGCAATCGCAGGCAGGGCTGCTCAGTTGCGGGTTCCTTCCAGCGACCTATACGCCATTCCACATCGATACCACGAGCGGAATCGGCGCCATCTCGCTGGACGATGAGGATCGGAAGAAGCTGCTGCGCCGATGGGAGCTGCTGAAGAAAGTCGACGAGCGCCTGCGGAACGATTCGTCGCTGGCGGCCAAAGCGTATCGCGACTATCACAACCACTACGAGGGCGCCGTCAGCATGATGTCCGATCAACGGGCGTCCCGGGTGTTCCAGATCGACACCACTGACCACGAGCGCTACGGCAAGTCACAGGTGGGCGACGGGTGCATCCTCGCGCGCAATCTGGTTGAAGCCGATGCCGGCACGCGCTTCGTGCTTGTGAATCATCGCGACTGGGACCATCACAATCGCATCTACAACGACAACAACCATTACAGGCTGTGCAAAGAGCTCGATACTGCGCTCTCGTCACTGTTCGATGATCTCGCCTCGCGAAAGCGCGCCGATGGGCGCACGCTGCTGGATGAAACGATGGTCGTCTGCTTCGGCGAGTTCGGTCGCACGCCGGGCGAGCTGAGCGCCGCGAACGGACGCGATCACTATCAGTACGCCCTGACCGGCCTGTTTGCTGGTGGCGGTGTTCAGGGCGGCCGTGTGATTGGAAAGACCGACGAGATGGGCGCCAAGGTGATCGCGCCGGATTGGAACGCCAAGCGCTCGGTCTACATGGAAGACGTCGCCACGACGATGTATTCGGCGCTCGGCATCGACTGGTCCAAGGTGATCGAAGGCGCACCCTCAGGACGCGCGTTCCATTACATCGAGCCGTTCGCGTCGAAGCAGATGATCAAGAACCAGGAAATCACGAACCTGTTTACATAGTCCAGCGAGCTTCGCGCATCTGAGATAATCCGTCCTCGGAGGCTGGATGCGCGTTCGCAAGCTTCTCGACTGGCGCAAGCTGCTGATCTACTCGCACCGCTGGCTCGGCATCGTACTCGGCATCGTTTTCGTGGCTTGGTGCGTCTCAGGCGTCGTGTTGATGTACTACGGCGTCCCGCACCTGACGGCCGGCGAACGCCTGATGCGGCTCCCGCCGCTCGACCTCTCCTCGATTCGGGTCACTCCCGCCGAGGCCGCCAGGCAGTTCAAGGATCCTCCGCGGCGCCTGCGGATCTCGATGCACGGTGACCGGCCCGTCTACCGCTTCAATACGGGCCGCGTCTTTGGCCGCTGGACGCTCGTCTACGCTGACACCGGTGAAGCTGTTGCCCCTCTCGATCGAGACGGCGCACTCATGTGGTTGCGAGGCTATCTGGCGGAGGAGCGAACGCTTCGCTACGACGCTTATCTGGAGCGCCCGGATACCTACACGCGGCTGCCAGCGATGCAGACGCACTTCCCGCTGCACCGCATGGCGCTCGATGATGCCGCTGGAACTGAGTACTACGTGTCCGAACGGTCGGGCGAAGCCGTGATGAAGAGCGATCGACGGACGCGCCTGCTCGGGTTGTTCGGATACATCACGCACACGTTCTTCTTCTTTCGGCAGCAGTCGTGGTGGAGTGCGTTGTTGCAGTGGGTCTCGTGGATCGGGCTGGCGATGTGCCTGACCGGCGCAGTCGTCGGCGTCTGGCGCTACGGCCTGTCAGCGCGATTCCGTCACAAGGGAGTCCGGTCGCGTTCCCCGTACGTCGGGTGGATGAAGTGGCATCACTACGCAGGACTGCTGTTTGGCGGGCTCACCATCACATGGGTGTTCAGCGGCCTGGTGTCGCTCGATGTGATCCCTGGAATTCGTGAAACGAGATATTCGCCACAACAGGTTGCTGAGGGCGCTCGCTCCGTGCAAGGTGAAGGCGCCATCATCGACGTGGCAGCGCTCTCATTGGACCGTCTGCGAACCGCGACTGAGACCGTATCCCGATCGTTCATGGCTAAGGAACTCGAGCTCCTGCAGTTTGGCGGTGAGCCGTATCTGATTGCGTATCGCGCGCCGACCGCCGACGAACTCGGCGCCTGGGAGAGCCGCAGCGGCATGGATTTCGTCACGCCGACACCGGAAGGGGAACACGTTCTTATCTCTCCACGACAACCCGACCGAACGTTCGCCCGTTTCGACGATGACACCATGATGCGCGTGGCACGCGCCGCGATGCCGGGTGCGGCGATTCGCGACGCCGTGTGGCTCGACGAGTACGACGACTACTACTACAAGACCGTGTCGTCGTTCGATCTCGGCCTTCCGCGAATGGCGAAGCCGCTGCCGGTATTACGAGTGCGGTATGACGATGCGGCCGATACGTGGCTGTACTTGACGTCGTCGCCGGGTCAGATCCTGAAAGTAGAGAGGCTCGACCGCGCCAACCGGTGGGGCTACTACGGTCTGCACGGCCTCACTTCGCGTTCCTCTATCGCAATCGGCCCTGGTGGGACATCGTCGCAGTCGCGCTACTGGTCGGCGTTGGCGTCTCGACCGTCACGAGCCTGGTGCCCGCATGTCGGCGCCTGGCACGCCACGCGCGACGCGTAACGCATCCCGCAACCGTCGGCATCGTGCCGGCTTTTCCGAGTGATGTGGAGCGGGGGCTTCAGCCCCCGCGTTCGGAGCATCGCGCAGGCTGAAGCCTGCGCTCTTTACGCTGTCACCATATAAGCGGCGCGGAAGGATCCGCTATCGACTGAAACTGAACCGCGACGACGGCATTGCGATCGCGGCGACTCGCGATCGGAACCAGTCCCGCGCTCGCCAGCCGCCGCATCTCCCCTTCAGTGAGGAACCGTTCACCACAGGCCTGCATCTCTCGCTCACCATTGCGTGTGAACGTGTACGCCGGCAGATCGTTGATCTCGCGCTCTTCACCGAGCTGCATGTCCCAACCGCGATCGGTGAAGCCGCGACCGATGAGCATCGCCAGGCCGAGCGACGAGTAACCCCATAGAAATTCATCGTGGACGGGCGGCCCGACGAATTCTTCAAACGTGAACGACTCGATCGGATCGCTCCGGTTACCGTATGGCGCGCGCAGCAAGATGCGTGGTGCCGCCAACGCAATCCAGGGTGCCGCTTCACTATGCCGGAGCGCCTGCCAGCCCTCCAACGCCGCGTCATCGTCGCCGGCAAGATCCACATCTGCATCGCCGAGGATTGGGCCCCCGGCCTGAGACGCGACCAGGCCAAGAGCGGCCAGGAGACCGATATCCGTATTCGATGCACCGAAACGAGTCAACGTAACGAACGCCGACCAGCCCTCTGCTCCGGGCACGTTGCGCCACCGATCGACGAGGGCTCGATAAATCCCCGTGTTCGCAATCTGGCCTTTCGCTTCTGCGAGATCCGTCAGCAGTTCCGCTCGCGACACGTCGAACAGATGCAGTTGGAGATTCTCATCGAGCTCGAGCCGCGAGACCAGCCAGTGAACGCCGCGCCATGCTGCTTCCAATGACTGAAAAGCGGCATGGTGGAGCAGCGAGCGCATCTGCTCTGCGATCGCGGAGTCCACGGCCGCCACATATGCCTGCGTCTGTGCGGATGTGTCCTTGACGATGTGCGGGGCAACGGCCTCACGGATGAATGCGTCGAGCCCGCCCGCGGCGGCAGGCGCCGGCGCCTTCGGTTCGGAACTCTTTCCCAGCAGCCGGCCGATATCCTCGTCGCCGCCCGGAGGTGCTACGCGCTTTTCCCGGAGAGCCTTGAAGACATCGAGTCGCGCGTACAACCGATCCGGGTGGAAGTCGTCGATCTGCTCGAAACGGATCTCACCCGCGGGTACTGTCAGCGCGGGCCTCATGCGCCGCAGAACGGCGTCGATGGTGTCGACATCCACCTGCTGTGTTGGCCGGCTCGCGAGCGGCGGCCGTTCCGCTACCGCGCTCCCGCGAAAGTCACCGAGTACGAGCAGCCGCATCGGGTCGCCGCCTTCGCGACGGCGGCCGTGGCGACCAAATCCAACGTCGAACTTTAAACGCTCAGGCATCGATTGCTCCTGATGCTGGACACTATAATCGTCTTCTCCATGCTGCTGCCGCGATTGTTCACGTTCCTGGTCGCGTTCCCGGCCGCGACGACGGCTGTTGCTCAAACGCATACCGTTCGCGTTGTGCGCGACGTCCCTTATCTGCAGAACGCCGGCTACGCGGACGACAAGGACAAACTGGACCTGTATCTGCCTGAAGGCCGGAGCAATGCTCCAGTCATCGTCTCGTATTACGGCAATCAGTTGATGGGTGGTGACAAGAACGAGGACGCCTTCATCGGACACCGGTTCGCATCTGCCGGGTTTGTTACCGCGGTCGTCAACTACCGGCTCTCACCCGGCGTGTCTCATCCAGCCCACGTTCAGGACGCCGCCGCATCTTTTGCGTGGGTCAAGCGACACATCGCGGAGTATGGTGGCAACCCGGACAGGATATTCATCATCGGCTATTCGGCCGGCGGATACCTCGCGGCCTTGCTGTCCACCGATCGACGCTATCTTGCCGCGCATGAGCTGTCGCCGCGCGATATCCGCGGCACGGTTCCCGTCAGCGCGTTTTACTGGGTTGAGCGCCGAGGCGTGGCACCCGATCGCGACCAGCGCGTCTGGGGCAGCAGACGTGACGTCTGGATCGACGCATCACCGGCCCATCATCTACAGGCCGACGCGCCGCCGATGCTCATCCTCTACGCCGATCGAGACGAGGACTGGCGGCGCGAGCAGAACGTCGAGGTCGCCGCGGCGATGAAAGCCGCGGGCCACGCGAATGTCGAGATCGCGATGATCCGCGATCGGAATCACGCCACCATTTGGGAACGGGTTGGCGACGATAGTGACGAAACGGCCGAACGCATCATTCGATTTGTTTCACGCTAAGGACCAAGCACCAAGGAGCAAGGACCAAGCTTACTGGCTCAGGTGGTAGCTTTGTGACGTGTCGATCTTGATGGTCGGCGCCTTCGCCGCTTCAGGTGAAGCAATCAGCGTCCAGATCACCAGGGCGACTCCGGCCGTCAGCGTCGCGCCCACGATCGTGAAACCGTACGCCCACAGCACTCGCGCCCATGGCCACTTGAGCGGGTTGCGCCAGTTGCTGCCAAACGAGTCGTTGAGCAGCCGGAGGAAGTCGTCGGTGATCGGCTTGGGTTCGGCAGCGCTCCACAACTCCCACAGGAACCACACAGCGACTCCGATCAGCATCAGACCGCACAGCGCCGTAAAGGCCGCGTCTAGCGCGCCGCCCCGATACAGGATCCGCTCGCACGGCAACGCGACCGGAGGCGGAGCGTAGCAGTTGGTGAGATCCGACACTGCGACGATGCGTTTGGGGGACGTGATGACGAGGAGCGCGCCCAGTCCAAACGTGAGGCATAGGAGCATGCCCATCCAGATCTCCCATGCGGCGAGCAGGATCCAGGCTTGCCTCGAGTTCGGCGGAATCGTCAACGACCGTGGTGTCCACGGACTCAGTTCCGGCAACGGCAGTCGCGGCACGCTGGCCTCCGTTCCGCGTGAAGGCGGACACTACGTCGTCACGGTTCGGCTAACCGCCTCCGCCCTGGCTACGGCGGTCAAGAAGCCGGACACTACGTACGATCTTCGATTGTAATGACTTTGTTCGATCCTCGATCGCCCCACGAGGGCGGTTCTCCATCGCCGACGCGGATGGTGATCACCGGAAATGGCGGCATTTCCTCGGGCCATGGGGTCTGACAATCAGTCACGATGACGAGAAGATCGATCGGGTCAACTTTTCGGTCAATGAACCAGCGCAGACCGGCGCCGATGTCTGTGCCACCGCCGCCGTATAGCTCCAACTGCGCGGCGTTGAACACCTTCTTCACATCGTGCACCACAACGTCGCAACAGGCCACGATGACTTCCGTGCTGTAACCGAGCTGCCGTGTCAGGCCGCCCAGTTCGGCGACGGCTCTCGCCAATTGCGTGTCCTCCATGGAACCCGACGTATCGATCAGAAAGCCCGGTCGTGGCCGAGGCTGGTGAAACGACGGCATCAGGAACTCGCCGTAGCATGCCTGCCGGCGATGGGGCCGCTTGTACGTGCGGTCGTAGCGGCCGAGCGTGCTGTCACGCAACGCCTTGCGCACGGCGTGCCGGATGGTGGCCATGTAATCCACTTTCGGCGCCAGGACGGTGCTCGCCCATCGTCGCCAGCCCAGGGGCGCGTCGCCGGCATCGCCTGACCGATCGAGGAGACGTTGGGCGACATCACGACGTACGAGCTGCGCCTTGACCGGGTCCACCCCCGGCGCTCCACCCGGGCTCCCGTCGTCGTCAGGCAACTCCCAGGGGCGGGGCTCGCCGTGAGCGCCGGAGCCACAATCAATTGGGGTCAGACCCCCTGAGTCGACTTGTGTCAAGGGGTCTGACCCCTTCACATACAGTTGGCGGTAGTAGGTCTCGGCGTTCTCGCCGGTGTGGAGCCCGTACTTGCCGGGCAGCGGCGGGTCGTCGGGGAGGGGGAGTCCTTCCGCGGCGAGATCGTCGTTGATCTCGCAGTCGGTGGCAGTGTTCCAGAGCGTCGCGTTCTTCACGGCCGTGGCCTGCTTGCGCGCCTCGTGCTCGCGCAACAGGTGACTAACTTCGTGGATCAGCACGGCCGCGTTTTCTTCCACTGAGTGCGCGGCCACCCACTCGTCGTTGTAGTACAGCCGCCATCGAGTGTCGACGGCCATGCTGGCAATCTGGTCTGTCTTGACGGGGATCAGGCTGAACAGCGCGGGCGCGAAGTACGCGCGCTGATACGAGGCGCGAACACGCGCGGCCTGCAGCGCGCGCGAGTATCCATCGCCACGTCGGTCCAGTCCACGAATCAGTTCCGTCAGACGTCCCAGCATTTTGAGCTCCGGCTAAAGCCCTCACACTATGAGGTCCGGCTAAAGCTGGACACTACGTACTCCGTACGTCATCGACTAATCCCTTGGCAGTACTTTGGCCAATTGCATGAGTTCATAGAACGGTCGGCACTCGTCCGGCAATTTGATCGTCCCGTCGGGTCGATTCCTCCGATCGCACAGCGTGCGCGCGGCTGCCGTCGGGATGTCGGCGTTCTTCCTGCACGCGACACCGAGCGCAATCATCGCCGCCTGCCACCGCTCTGGCGTCTTGTTATTGAGAACCGCACCGACGAGCGACGAGCACACGGCATAGGCGCGATCGATGCGATCCGGCAGCACAAGGCTGCGCGGGTCTTTCAGAATGTCCTCGGGATCCGGCAAGTTCAACGTCTCGCGGTACTCGAGAAAGGGAAGCGCCTGATCGCCCACCAGACCGGCGAGCGCCGCGTTCTGCAGTAACCGATTCCCAGGTGACACCGCTTCGACCGCGGCAAGGAGCCGTGACGCAAGATACCAGGTCCGGCCAGACGGCCATGGACCGCTGCGGCGCGCCGGATCGTCGGGGGGCGCCATCCAGGCGCCTCGTCCCGCTGCTTTGACGTACGCTGCAATCATCGCGCGCTGACGATAGTGATGCGTGTGCAGGTAATCGGCCGGCAACACGGGCAGGCTACTGGGAGCGGGGAAGTCGCTGACCATCATCTCGCACCAGGTGTCATGATCCATTGGGAACTCGCCATGCCACAAGCGATTCGCCATCGGCGCCTGGATCTCCTGTCCACCTGCCGCCCATTCAACCGCGTTGCTTGCGCACAGATAGACGACGCCCCCCTTGCCCGGTTCGTAATCCGGCAACTGCAGTTCCCCGCAGACGTTCTCGGTGAGCAGCCGCAGCATCGCCGCCTGCGTCGTCGGTGGCACTGTCGTCAGTTCGTCCAGAAAGACAACGACCATGTAGCCCTCGTCGGCGAGGCGCTTGGCATCGCGCGCCCAGGCCATCGGCAAGAGACGCACGCCCTCCGGCGTCGACACCGGGAAGCCACCAAAGTCCTGCGGTTCACGAATGGACCCGATGAGGATGATGACCTTGCACTTGACCCCTGCGTGCGTGAATCCCGCCTCGAGGCTCTTGGTGAACTCGGTCTTGCCGACACCAGGGAAGCCGGTGATGTGCATCGGGATCCGCGCCTGCAGGCCGATGGCAATTAGCTGGACGAAGTGGCTGAACTGCATATTGGTCTGGCAGACACCATCGTCGGTTAGACACCATGAAATCGAAAACGGTCTAACAGCGTGCCGAAAAATGCGTCAACGCCCAACCTCCAACTCCCAAACAGCCTGATTCCTTGGGACTTGGAAACCGGAAGGATTCCACGCACAGGCTCAAGCCTGCGCTCTACGCCCGCAATGAAAGCCGAACTGAACGTAGAGCGGGGCTTCAGCCCCCGCGGATCAGTGTGAACTACTTCAGGACCTGTGCGCTGCGATCGAACTGTGTAATATCCGTGCTGATTCGGTAGTTCTCCGCCAGGTCCCAGTTGCGAAAGATGCGGCCATCGGCGGAGTTCTCGAACTGCATGAACGGCTTGAAGAGCCGATCGAGCGTGGTATCGCCGGCGGGGCAGTTGGCCACGCCGACGAATTCGTGCAGCGTCGCTGGTGTGCCACTGGCAAGAGTGGCACCGCCCGCCGGACGAAGCGCGCCGGTCGCAACGAAGCGGCCGGAGTTTTCAGGGGCGAGGTTGCCGTTGGCGGCCTGCGCGCTCCAGAAGCCAATGCCGCTCGTGCTGGCAAGCGCGCCATTTCGGCTGACGGTAGTGACGCGCAACAGCGCGCACCCGGTCGTGTTCTGATCTCTCGCCATCACGACACGATGAAAGGCCGGCAGGTTCGTCGACTGGGTGAGCTGCTCGGTGCAGTCGACAGACGTGTCGTCGATTGGTGTGCACTGCGGCACGTTCAACGTCAGCGGCGACGTAGCCGCCTTCAG
>Ga0075431_100003098_pt1 | contig 16095 bp, 12 predicted proteins | sample RhiMetdeltSRZDD5_FD_75297 | JGI IMG/M metagenome (GOLD analysis project Ga0075431, IMG submission 75297) | Populus rhizosphere microbial communities from Tennessee, USA - Rhizosphere MetaG P. deltoides SRZDD5 | ecosystem: Host-associated > Plants > Roots > Rhizosphere > Soil | place: USA... | reverse complement strand
CCTCAGCGTAGAATAGAATTCCAGGTCATCTTCTACTTTAGCCCGCCGCCGTAAGCCTGCAGTATCAATGAAGTTGAGGGTCCTACCTTGAAATCGCAAGACACTGTCGATGGCGTCCCGCGTGGTGCCCGCCTGGGGTGTCACCAGATGGCGTTCCTCCCCCAACAACCGATTCACCAGCGAAGATTTTCCCACGTTCGGCCGTCCCACGACCGCCACGTTGATCGCATCCTCGGCTTCTGCCGGATCGTAAGGCGGAAGGTGGGCCACGATGGCGTCGAGAAGGTCGCCGCTCCCCTTGCCTACTGCCGCGCTCACACCCTGCGGTTCGCCGAAGCCGAGCTGGTAGAAATCGTACTGCTCGGTGCTCCGCTCCAGATTATCCAGCTTGTTCACCGCCAGTACTACCGGCCGTCCAGCCTTGCGCAACCGGTCGGCGATGGATCGATCGACCGGGTTCGGCCCCTCGCGGCCGTCTACTAGGAAGATGATGACATCGGCTTCGGCCACCGCGAACTCGACCTGCCTGCCGATGGCGCGGTCCAGCGAGTCATCCGAGTCCGGGACCAGCCCGCCGGTGTCCACCAGCCAGAAACGACGACCTTGCCACTCCGCGTCGCCGAAGTGGCGGTCTCGAGTCGTTCCCGGCCGCTCCGACACGATGGCTGGACGTCCGCCCAGAATCCGATTGAACAAGGTGGACTTGCCCACGTTGGGGCGGCCGACGATGGCAACCGTTGGCTTGCTCACACCTCGACCGGCTCGCCCAAGACATCCGCGAAATCCTTGGACGGCAGGGCCTCGACCGGAATCGAGGTCTGCAGCCGCTCCAGGCTCATGCTGTCGATGAAGAGCTCGTCATCGTTGAGCGATTCGCCGGGAAGGAGAACCAGATCGAGGTCAGCCCGATTGCGCAGCGCTTCCTCCACCGCCGCCCCGGGGAGCAGTCCTGCGGTCGTGACACTGGGGCCGAAGAGCGTGTTCACCACCGGAATGAGGTCGAAGAAGGCTCCGGTCAGCCGCTCCAGTGGCTCGAACACCAGCGGCATCAGTCGCGCCATGGCGGTACCGCTTACCACGCCGATGCGCTTGCCGCTCCAGTTGAGACTCCCGGCCTCAAGGGTGCCGATTCTTTGCTGCAGCCAGCGAACCGATCCCACTCCATTCTCCACCTGCTCGAAGCCGTCGTAGATCTGCGCCGGCGGAAGCTCGACCCCTGCCCGGAGGTATAGCTCGTCAGCTCCCAGGGCCCAGGTGATGCCGCGCTGGGCCCGGGCAATGGCCGCCTGCCCCTCTACCAGCGCGATAGCTGCCCGACACTCCTCGGCCGTGGGCTCGCGTACCAAGTGGTGCTTCGAGAACTCGGTGAGCCCTACCGGGACGACGGCACAGTCCAGGATCGCTGGACCAAAGTGGTAAAGCGTCTCCAGCGTCTCCCGGAGGACCGGCCCGTCGTTCACTCCGGGCGACATGACGATCTGGGTGTGGAACTCGATGCCGTGCATAGCGAAGCCGCCCAGCTGCGCCACGATGTCCGGCGCGGTGGGGTTGCGCAGGAGGTACCGCCGGATGGTCGGGTCGGTAGCGTGGACTGACACGTACAGCGGTGACAGCCGGTAGTCGATTATGCGCTGAACGTCGCGCAGCTTGAGATTAGTAAGAGTAGCGAAGTTCCCGTAGCGAAAGGACAGCCGATAGTCGTCGTCGCGGATATAGAGCACCTCGCGGAGCCCGTCCGGCAGGCCGTCCACGAAGCAGAAGTCGCACCGGTTGGCACACCGCCGGATGCGGGGAGGCTCGAGCGCGACGCCCATCGGCTCGCCCAGCGGACGCTCGATATCGAACTCGATCTCCTCCCCGTCGGGCTGGCGAACGTGGAGGAGGATCTGCTCCTCGGCGGTAAGAAACTCCCAATCCAGGAAGTCGTCGAGCTCCCGCCCGTTGACCGACAGAAGCTCGGTACCCTCGCGCAAGCCGAGCTCGGCGGCCACGGAGCCAGGATGGACGGCGGTGACGCGTATCATCGGGCAAAGATCTCCCCGCGCGCGGGCACATTCAAGCGGGAATAGCTGCGTTTGCCCTTTCCCGGGCGCAGAACTCATACTTCATCCGATGGCAGCAAGGCACCCGGCGACTATCGGTGAAGGGAGGCAGCGGTGGCATGAAGCTCAAGCCTTTGGACCAGCAGGTCATCGTCATTACCGGCGGCACCAGCGGGATCGGGCTCGCCACGGCCAGGCGCGCGGCCGAGCGCGGCGCCCGGGTGGTCCTGTGCTCTCGCGATGAATCGGAGCTGCAGGAGACGGTAGACCAGATCGGGCGGAGTGGCGGCACGGCCCACGCCGTCGTGGCAGATGTGTCCAGCCCGGACGATATGGAACGGCTCGCTGCCGCGGCGGTGGAGCGATTTGGCGCCCTGGACACCTGGGTCAATAATGCGGGCGTCTCATTTTACGGGCGATTGACCGAGGTTGCCATTGAAGACATGCGCCAGGTCTTCGAGGTGAATTTCTGGGGAACGGTTTACGGGAGTCGCGCCGCCGTTTCCCATTTGCGCAGCGGTGGTGGCGCGCTGATCAACATGGGAAGCATCGTCTCGGATCGGGCCATTCCGCTTCAAGGGACCTATTCCGCGTCCAAGCATGCGGTGAAGGGTTTCACCGATGCGCTTCGGATGGAACTGGAGGAGGAGGGAGCCCCGGTTTCCGTCACACTGATCAAGCCATCCGCCATCGACACCCCATACTTTCAGCACGCCAAGAACTACATGGAGGTCGAGCCCAAGCCGCCGGCGCCGGTGTATGCACCGGAGGTGGTGGCCAGCGCCATTCTCAGAGCTGCGGAGCATCGGGTTAGAGACATCACCATCGGCGGAGGCGGTCGCTTGCTGACTGCCTTGGGTACGGCGCTGCCTCGCGTGACCGACTTCTACATGGAGCGGACGATGTTCAGGGGTCAGCGTTCGGACACTCCGGCAGCGGCTCGCTCCGGCAACCTCTTCCGGCCCAGCGGACAGGAGAACCTGGAGCGCGGAGGTTATGAGGGGCACGTGATGAGGTCCAGCCTATACACGCGAGCAGCGCTCTCCCCGGGGAAGGCGCTGCTCGCGGCTGGATTGGGACTCGCGGTCTTTGCCGGTATTCGATCCCTGGTCGGCTCGGACGACTAGAGTCTACTGGATCCTGATGAACTTGCCGGCTGACGGCACTCCGTTCCGGTTGAGGATGAACAACATGTAGTAACCGGGCGGCGCTTTCCTGGGGCTGTCGGGCGCCGTGATTTGAAGAGTCCCCTCACCTGCGCTGAAGCTCAGCTGATTGGCCAGTTGACCGTCGTCGAACGCATGGGTGACGGTCCCCAGGCGGATCACCCGTACCTGGGTGATCTGGGCGGCGTTCGGTGTGGCCACGGAGAAGGGCACTCCGTAACCCACTACCTCCGGGGCCTGCGAGATGGACGGCCGGGCCCCCATGAACATATAGGGTGGCGAAAAGATCTCATGGTTTCTCTCCGGCGGAACCGGAACCGTTCCAGCCATCGCGTCACCGCTGGAGCCGTGGAGCACTCTCCCATCCGGAAGCAGCAACGAAACCGAGTGATACACCCGCATGATGCTGTTGGCTGCCAGCGGGCTCCACCGGCCGGTGCTCGGATTCCAGAGCTCCGCCTGTTTGGTGGCGAGTCCCGGATCGATGTTCACGAATCCAGCACCCCGGGTACCTCCCGTCGCTAGAACCTGACCATCCGGGAGGATCGTCGCGTTCATATGACGGCGGGGATTGGCCATCGAGCCCGTGCTCGTCCAGCTGGGACTGGTTGCGTTCAGATCGATGATCTCGGCCGTGGCGGTGGGTTGCGTGGCCTTGGGATCGGGAGTTGGCCACCCGGTGTGCCCTCCGCCTCCCACCACCAGAATCTTTCCGGCCTCATACTCGACCGCCGAGCCGTAATCTCGATTGAAGCGGTAGATGTGGGGCGGTCCGGAGATCCATCGGCCCCGGCCGGTGGGGCCTGTTCCATCGACGTCGAACCAGCGGGAGTCGATCCGCTCGCTGGCGTAGAAAACGAGTCCGTTCTTGGGATCGACGAAGTTGCGTGGGTAATAGGGGATCTCCAGGGTGCCGGCCCCCGGCAGCTCGACCCAACGATTCCCTTCCCAGATCTCGGGCGTCGTTACTACCAAGTTGTTCTGGTCCCGCCCGGCCATGGTCAGCATTCGCCCATCGGGAAGCACGGTGAGCGTCGGGTACCAGCGCCCGTGGGCCATGTCCGGGCCCTTCTGCACCGCACCTTCGGGACTGAAGAAATACGTAGTGGGAATGCCGCGGTCGTCCTTGAGATGCCCACCCGAGACCATCAGTGTCCCGTCGGGCATGAGCGTGTGACCAGCGCAAAAGAGCATCGTGTCCACGCTGATCATCCGAGCGGTGCTCGGAGGCCCTGCTGCGGGGTCCCAGATGCGAGGCATGCCCATGGTGTCAGGCGGTACGTCGGTCTTGCCCCAGGCGAAAATCTTTCCGCTGGGAAGCAGGTTCATGTGCAACGGGACAATGTCCCAGTTCTCCAGCGAACTAGTCCCATCGGGATCGTTCCAAGACCCGGTGGTCGCCTCGGCCGGCAACGCCGATACCTCGACCGTCGAGGTGACCGTGACGGCGCCCGCAGTGAACACCAGGGAATGGCTTCCGCTCCCCCGAATGCCTAGGTCGGCAAACGCGGCGACGCCCGAGCTGTTGGTGGTGGCGGTGGTGGCGCCCTCAAGGGTTCCGTTGCCGCTCGCGAGGGACGCGACAACCTGAACCCCAGAGAGCGGAATACCGCTGCCGTCCCTCACCTCCAAGACCGGCTGGGCTGCCGGGTCGAATACCTCGGCGCTCAAGGCTGCAACTGGCGGATTATTCGTAATGGCGATGCTGGCAGGTTCCCCGGCTTCAACCGCCGTGGAGACGAACGTGACCGGCGATCCGTTCAAGCCGGCCGAGGTGGCCGTCGTTGTCTGCTGTCCCAGCTGGGTTCCCAGCACCCGCTGGACTGAAGCGCGGCCATCGGAGCCGGTCGTCGAGCTGGCGGCCGACACGCTTCCGCCCCCTTGTGCCGCCCACTGCACCGGGACCCCTGGCACCGCATTGCCGGAAGCATCAGTGACCCGCACCACCAGCGGATTGGGAAGCGGCTGTCCGACCACTCCATTCTGCTGATTCCCCTCGGCCATTTCGATATCGGTGGGGTTGGTCGGCTGGACGTCGTCACCGCAGCGAAGTGTGGCGGCGGCGAGCAGGCCGGCAACCATCCAGATTCGGATACCGCGTAAACGACTTAGCATCACCATGCAGATCTCAGGTCCCGAGTCTTAGTTATAGCACTGCTTTCCAGGCGCGGTGCATGCAGATACCGGGCCGGGGAACTGCTGCCAGGTTCCCCATTAACTAATGCTCCAGCAACATCTTATGAACATGGTCCAGACCGCCGTTGCGGCTGCGCCACGAAATACCAAACCCGGTCCATCAGGCCACGTCACCTGCCGGCGCGCAAGTTACCCCCGGCCGGGCCGAAGACAAACGGCCTCCACGACCTTGCGGAGCCGAAATATAGGGCGACCACTACTGAAGGGAGCGTGAAGTCGGGATGAAACGTAGGACAGCTGAGTCAGCCGGCGGGATGCGGCGGAGCAATGGGAGAGCGGGCGACCGGACTCGAACCGGCGACGTCCAGCTTGGGAAGCTGGCATTCTACCACTGAATTACGCCCGCAGGTGCGCAGTAATGTGAGGAGGCAGGTTGAAGGGGTCAAGGAGTGTAGAACTACCTAGCCTCCGACGCCTCGAGAAAGCTGCGCAGATCCGGCTCGCTGATGGCAGGCTCGCCCGGTGAGACGTTGTCCAACCGGCCCTCGCGCATCCAGCGCTCCAAGTCCCCTACCAGATCGAATAAGTGATCGAACGAGTCGACGATGAACAGCAGCGGCTGATAATGGTCGATCTCGAAATACTGGTTGATCACCCATTCCAGCTGGATGGGATAGCGCTGGACTTCCGGTGAATCGATACTGTGGGCGATCTCACCATATGAGCTGAGCAGGCCACTGCCGTAGACCCTGAGTCCGCCCTCACCCCGCATCAGCCCGAATTCGATCGTGAACCAGAAGAACCGGGCCATCGCCTTGAAGATGCTGGTGACCCGCCGGATCTTCTCCTTTTCATCCCGGATGCCAGCCACGATCTCGGCCGCTGTATGGGCGCAGTCGCCGAACCGGACTAAGGTATCGGCAAAGGCACGGTCGGTGTGCATCGGAACGTGACCGGCAATGTCGTGGAAAATGTCCGGCTCGGGCAGATAATCGAGCGTCGCCCCGTCTCGAATGGTGATGGTGGTTGGAAACTCGCGATTACGCAGGCTATTGAAGAAAAGGAAGGATGGGATGTAGCCGCTCACCGCTTTGGCCTTGAAGCCAGTGAGCGGACTGAGAAATCGATTGACGTCCTCCAGCTTCGGAACCCGGTTCGGATCCAGGCACAGGCTGTCGATGCCCTGCAGGAACCGGGAGTTGGCATACCGGCGCCAGCGGTTCTCCATTCGGGAGAACAGCCTGCGCCAGGCGTCATGGTTCGCCACCGAATAGAGCTCGTACGGCTGGTGGATGTACAGGCGGCCTTCCTGCTGGGCCTGCTCGATGAAGGGAGCCTTCGTCGTGGTCAGCCCGATTCCTTCTTGCGCCCCTTGTACACTGGCCATGTCGAGTCCCCTTACATCCGCTTGTAACGCCAGGCGGTAATGCCGGCACCTTCCGCCTTGGCTTCGATGGGCTGGCTCTGGCCCGGTTTCAGCGCCGGGATCTGGACTTCCTGGTTCGCGATCACGGTGCCCTTGATGTCGATGAACTCGACGATCAGGGTGACCGGCTTGGCGGCGATCGGCTTGCCCTGGGGTGTCTGCGCCTCTCGACCGGTTGCCGTGCCGGTGAGACTGGCCCCGCTCGCCGTGGGAGCGAACTGGGTGATCGACACTGCCAGCGGCATTCCCAGCACCTGGGTTGCAGTCTTGTTCGCCAGGCTTTCCTTCTTGGCCATACGCTGCCCGGTGGCCAGCATCCGCGCTATTTCATCGTTCATCGGTTCGATCTCCACCAGCCGGGCAGCCGTTTCGGCGAGCTTGGGCCCGTTCTTGAGGCCGATATACGAGTTGGCCAGTCCGAACAGCGCGTCGCGATTGTAAGGCTCACTGGCCACTACCTTCTCGAAGGCAGCAGCCGCCTCCTGATATTTCTTGCCATTGTAGAGAGAGATGGCCTCGTTCATCGCGCCGCCGGCTACCGAGGGCGGGCCCGCCGGAGCGGCGGGCGCCGCTCCCACTTCTTTCTCCAATGCCACTGCCTTCTCGGTCTGCCCATTGGCCCGATAGGAGAGGGCCAGCGCGCGCTTCACCTCAGCATCGTTGGGAACCCAGCTCAGATAGCGTTCCAGCACCGGAACCGCCTCCTTGTGCCGGTTGGCGCGCTGATACATCGCGCCGAGATTCCTGGTCGCGACGTTACGATCCTCAGTCGCATTAGTCCGCTCGGCGATTTCCGCGGCCTGCTCCCAGTACACGATGGCACTGTCGGTCTGGCCTGCGTTGGCGAAAATGACTCCGGCGTTCAGGAACGCGGCCGGCTTGTCGCGGTAGATGCTGTTGGCCTCGCGGAAGAGGACGAGCGCGGAGTCATTCTGCTGCTTCTTGGCAAACTCGACCCCGCCGTTGACCAGAGGAATCCAGCCGGTGTAGCGCACCTTACTGATATCCGCCTTGCATCCGGGTGACAGCGACTCCGCCTTGGAGAACGAGCTGTCGGCACCGGCAAGGTCGCCCTGCTGCAAGTAAATCCGGCCGAGATAATACCAGGCGGCAGGATTCTTCTCCTGCCCATCCTTCTGGATGGCTTCGAGAAGGACCTTGCTTCCCGATGCCAAAGCGCGATTCCGATTATCGGGCACTTCGGTTTCCACGCCCGTCTTGAGATAGGTCGCCCCGCTACTGACCTTGAAGTGTCCGGGCTTGAGTCCACACTCGGGAGGCACATATCGGCTCGGCAACGCCGCCACCACGCGACTGTTGGGTGCCGCCTGCTGGGCCGCTGCTGGAACGGCTGCGCTGCCGGCCAGCATGCTGGCCAACACGATTTGGATTTTCACTGGTCAGGACTCCTTGTTCGAGATCAGAGACCGGAGAGCCCGGTTGTGCAAGTCCCTTGCCACCTCGTGGGCCGGCTGCCCGGTACGGCGCGCAACTGCTGCAACATCTTCGTATTCCGGCTTTACTCGAGGTCCATCCGGCCCCTCGAAAACCTTCACTCGAACGGCGGTGCCGTCCGCGGAAGTGACCTCGAATTGACGCCGGGCCAGAGTGACCCGCTCCGCGATCTGACGCCGGACTCCGGACGTGCTACTGTGCCGAAACAGCGCAGCCACGACGGCATCGGCGTCTCGCGGCGCCGTGACCTCGATCCGAAACCCGGTCCGGCCCTTCTTCATCTGGGTCGCCCAGACCTGCACGTCCAGCGCCCCGGCTGCCAACAGTGCCTCCCGCAGCGGCTCAAGATACTCTGGGCTCAAGTCGTCCATGTCAGTCGAGAGAAGCACGACCTCTCCTGCTTCGACCGCGGCAGCGGCCAGAATGAGCCGCAATGCATTGGGATACCCGGAGGGATCTCGAGTTCCTGCCCCCCAGGCGCCGGCCTGGAGCGCTCTCCACCGGGCCGGCGGGGCACCGGATGAAAGCACCCGCAACAGGACGGCTCCGGTCGGCGTCGTCGCCTCGCCGCTGACGGGGCCGCTGGTGGCCACTTCGAGCCCCTCGATCAGAATCGAGGTAGCCGGCGCCGGTACCGGCAGGTTCCCGTGTGCGGCCCGGACCCATCCGGATCCCAGGGCGACTGGACGGTTGTAGATCCGGTCGATGCCGAGCTGCTCGAAGCCCTCGATGCCGGCAACGATATCGACCAGAGCATCCACCGCGCCGACCTCGTGCAGCGCCACCCGCTCGGCAGGCATTCCGTGAACTCGGCCCTCCGCCTCGCCCAGCAGGCGGAACGCGCGCACCGCCCGCTCTCGAACCCAGGGCGAGAGGTCGGCCCGCGCCGCGATCTCGATCAATTCTCCGATGTGCCGGTGAGGCCCGTGATGGTGGCTGTGGTCCTCGTGGTCATGAGGGAGGTCAGACGGCTCCTCCTTCCGCTCACCGGGCAGGACGACGTCTACCTTGGTGGCCTGTACACCGCCCCGCAGCACGCTCGTGACATCGACCCGGACCTCAGGGAACCCCAGCCTGGCGGGGACCGCCTGGAGCCACTGCGCCGGAGCCCCTGCCGCCAGCACGGCGCCGAGCAGCATGTCTCCGCTGATGCCAGCGGCCGGGTCGAGGATGGCAAAGCGTCCATCGGACATAGACTTAGAATATGACAGGTCGGTCAGCGTCAGGCAAACCTGGAGACCGGAGGGATCAGCGCTGCGGGTTGGCCGTCTTCAAGTGGTCCAGGATCCGCTCTGCCTGCCGAACCGAGAATCCGGGCACCGACGCGAGTTCGGCAACCGAGGCGGAGCGCACCCCGGCCAGGCTGCCGAAACGCTCCAGCAGTCGCCGCCGCTTGGTCGGGCCGACGCCGGGAATGCTGAGCAGCTCGGAGGTGATGGTCCGCTGCGTCCGGCGTTTCCGGTTGTATGCCAGCCCGAACCGATGCGCCTCGTCCCGGGCCCGCTGCAACAGGCGCAAAGATGGGCTTCGCCAAGGCAACCTGAGGCTGTCGCTCCGGCCGGGCACAAAAACTTCCTCCTCCCGTTTGGCCAGGCTCACGATCGGCAGATCAGGAAATCCCAGCTGGGTCGCAGCCGCCACGGCCGCGCTCAGCTGACCCTTACCTCCATCGATGACCACCAGATCGGGAATGGGCTGCTCCTCCTCACGTCGCCGGGTGAGATACCGGGTGAGAACTTCCTGGATGGCGGCGTAGTCGTCCTGCTGTCCCAGGCCGCGGATCTTGAACTTGCGATACTCGCTCTTCCGCGGTCTCCCGGCCTCGAACCAGACCAGGGATCCCACCGTGTCCCTGCCCTGGTTGTGGGAGATGTCGATAGTGACGAAGCTGCGGGGCACGGCACTCAGTCCCAGATCTCGGCCCAGGGCATAGACCGGATCCTCGGCACGCTCCTCGGTCTCGAAGGACTCTATCCGCAGGCTCTCCAGCAGATGCATCGCGTTCTGATCCGCCAGCTCCAGCCAACGCTGCGCGGTGCCCCGCTGCGGCACCGACCAGTCGGTGCCGGGCAGCAGCTCACGCACGGTATCCCACTCGTCCGGTGGGAAGGGCACCACCAGCCGGCGAACCCGGTCGTCGGCGGGCACGTAGTAGCGGACCAGAAAGGCACTGAGGACCGCACTGTCCTGCTCTTCCTCGACTCCCTCCAGGAAGCGATGCTCCCGGCCGATCACCCGTCCGCCACGCACCCGGATCAGCACCCCCACAGCATCGTCTCCGTCGCGAGCGTACCCGATCACATCCGCGTTGCCAGTGCCCATGATCTCGACGCTGAGCGGCTCTTCCAGCCGGTCCAGCCATCGCAGCGCGTCCCGCAGCTCCCGCGCGCGCTCGAAGTCCTCCCGCTCGCTGGCTTCCAGCATCGCCTCACGCACTCGAGTCCGCACATCCTGGGTCCGCCCCTCCAGGAAGTCGACCACATCCTCCACCATGCGCTGGTACTCGGGCATGTCGTGCCAGCCCATGCAGGGAGCGCGGCACCGTCCGATGTAGTAATCCAGGCAGGGGCGTTCGCGCCGTTCCTCGGGAAGCTTGTCATGGCAGCTCCGGACGGTGTACAGCCGCCGAATGATGGCCAGGGTCCTTCGGAGCTGCCCGACATCGGTATAGGGTCCGAAGTACCGGGCACCCGGGATGTCGCGTCGGCGGGTCACCAGCACTCGGGGAAATGCTTCACCCAGAGTGACCGCAATCGAGGGATAGCTCTTGTCATCCTTGAGGCGGACATTGAACCGGGGCCGATACTCCTTGATCAGATTGTTTTCCAGAATCAGCGAGCCGGGCTCACTCGGCACCACGATCGTTTCCACGTCTCCAATGAGCCGCTGCAGGAGCTGGTTGCACGGACTGGCCGGGAAGTCGGTGGCGAAATAACTGCGTACCCGGCTGCGCAGCCGCTTCGCCTTTCCGACGTACAGCACTTCCCCGTCCCTGCCCTTCCAGAGGTACACACCTGGGCCTTCCGGAAGGGTGTCGAGCTTCCGCTGGAGTGCTTCGGGAAGTAGGGGTGTGGTCACACTGTGCTCGTCAGCTTACTCGTGTCGCCGGGGAGAACACCACTGAGGTCAGGCGCTGCGGAACCAGGGGACTCGCTTCAGAAGCCGGCGTGCTTCCGGAACGCCGAGCTCAGCGGTGATCGCGAAGTACGCGATACCGTACATCCCCAGGGAAAATAACGCGACGACCAGTGGGTGCTGGCCGTCCAGAGCCAGCTTGACGACTGCACCGGCGATGGAGGCCCCGGCGGCCCCCCCCCAGAGACGGGCCAGCAGGCGCGCAGGTATTCCGGTGTGCCCAATTCGGCCGCTCAGGGCTCTGCGGAGCAAGACGAACTCCACCCACCCTGCCAGGCCCGCCGAGACGGTCAGCCCCGCGGCCCCCCAGCGCTGGTCCACCCCGATCCAGCCCGGAAGCGGTATGGCGAGTAGATATCCCAGCACGATGGTAAGGACGACCCGGATGACCGCGTAGCGCAGTGGAGCCCGGGTATCCTGCAGGGCGTAAAACGTCGAAGCGTAGAGCCGGCCCAAGGTCGAGGCCAGCAATCCTACCGCGGAGCCGGCCAGAATGCCCCACACATAGACAGTAGTGGCTCTGGTGAATTCACCGGTTTGGTACAGCGCTGCCACAATCACATCTCCCAGCGCCAGGAAGGCCACGGCGGAAGGGATGACAAAGAAGGCAATCTGTCGCAGACCGCGATCCAGCCGGCTGCGGAGTTGAGCTGCGAGCTCGTCCCCTTCCCCTCTCGAGCTCGACATGGCCGGCAGCTCAGCTGCCGAGACCGACATGCCGAACAGACTCACGGGCAGGGTATAGAGCACCTGGGCATAGGAGAGCGCGGCAACCGCTCCAGTAGGAAGGAGACTGGCCAGCACCGTATCAACATAGGCGCTGATCTGGACCACTCCTCGCCCCACAAACACCGGCAAGAAGTTCCGGATGACGGTGCGTACGGCCGAGGAGGTCCGTTGCAGGGTGATCCGCAATCCGTGCATAAGCCGGAGCACGAGGGGAAGCTGGACCCCGAACTGAAGCGCGCTCCCGGCCACAGAGCCCCAGGCGGCGTATTCCGCCAGCGTGTAGCCTCCCGAGGTCTGACCCAATCCAATCAGGGTCCCGATGATCGCCAGGTTCCATAGCACGGGAGCGGTGTAAGACAGAAAGAAGCGTCCGTGACTGTTGAGCACCCCGAGGCACCAGGCCGACAGCACGAGCAGCCCGGCGCCGGGAAAGAGGATTCGTACCAGGCGGATGGTGATCTCCCGCTTCTCGCCCGAGAAGCCGGGAGCAATGACGGCAAGCAGGCCGGGAGCCGCCAGGATGCCCAGGAGCACGAGCACCGCGCTGGTGAGAGCGAGCAGGCTGAAAACCGCGCCTGCAACCCGGCCGGCCTCTTCCCGCTCGTCCTGGCCAAGCAAACGCGCATACACCGGAATGAAGGAGGCAGAAAGCACCCCTTCGCCGAAGAGATTCTGGAGGAAGTTGGGAATCTTGAATGCCGCGTTGAAAGCATCCGCGGCATCGGATGTTCCGAGGAAATGCGCGAACACCCGGTTGCGCACCAGGCCGAGGATCCGGCTCAGCAGGATGCCGGCGGCGACGACCGCCGCAGGCCCGGCCGGCCTGGCTTTCAGGGTCGAGGCGGCGGTGGGAGGGTTGCGCGCTGGGAGGGGTCCTCCAACAACCGCTGCAGGAAGGCGTTCTCATCCTGCAGCGTCTGTACGCTACGCGCCAGGTCGTCCACTTCCGCTTCCAGGAGCTCGACCTTCTTAGCCAGTTCCGATAGAGCTGGAGGGGTCTCTTGCGGACCCTCCAGTCGCCGTGCAATGGCCCGCCCGATAGGAGAGTCGACCACGATGCCCATGATCGGGATCAGGAGCGCCACTAGAAGGATCAGTGCGATCACCGACATTGGTCGAGTCTATGAAGGGTCGAGCGCGCCTTCAAGGGCCGTCGCATACCACGTCTCCATGTTCTCGCTCAACTCGCCGATGAGACCAGGTCCGTAGCGAGCCAGGTAGGAAGCGATGGTCAGGACCCGCTCCTGAGGCTGATTGTCTGGGAGCACCTGGGCCCGGGCCCGCGCCAGCTGCGCCAGCTCCACTTCCTGGCGGCGCTTTAGGTGCTGAACCAGCTTCTTCTCGGTCTCGTTGAGCCCGGCGAGCGCCTGGTTCTTGGTGCCCTGGACCGCTCGCGTCAGTGTGGGATCGATCTCCGTCGCGCTTCGAGCCAGGGCCTCATAGCCCGACAGAATGCTGTCTCGGAGGCTCCGCAGCGCCCGGGAGGCTTCGTCGGGCAGCTGGGACCGCACCAGGCGGGATTCGAGCGCACCCCCGGGCTCGAGCAGATCGGCCAGCTCGATAGCGAACTTCTGCAGCACTCGCTCCACCCTCGGCTCGACAAGGACACCTGACCATCGCGGGAGCACGACCTGGCGGGGGACCCGCATACGCTCGTACACCGGCGGCGTGAGCGCCAGGTAGGCGAGCTCGCCGGGACCGCCGAGGTACGCGACTGTCGGAAGGAGCGCACTCTCCAGAACCGGGCGGAGCAGCACATTGGGCGAGAGCCGCTCGGGCTCGCTGGCGGCAATGCGCTGCAAATCGTCGAGGGTCATCCGCTCGCGGCCGCGGCGGGTGACGAAACCACCATCATCCATCAGCAAGCGGTCGCGGCCGAGCCGACCCTCCAGCATCACCAGGCTGGCCTGCTCCCCGACCGGCACTCCCGGATCGGCGCCTGCCATCCTGAGCTCCATGGCGCGATCCTCCAGATCGCGGTCCAGCTCCCGAGCCGTTCCCAACGCTCGGATCAGATAGCGAGCCCCGGCCCGCTTTACCGCTCGGTGAGTGCTCTCGAGACACAGGACTCCAGCGGGCGCCAGCAGCTCAGCCATTGCGCCGGCGAAGCTGCCGGCTAGCGTGGCCCCGGGTCGGTAGTGCCGGCGCAGCCACTCCAGGGTCCATTCCCCGAACTCCGATTGCCCGAGGTCGTTCCCCAGCGCGTCCAGGATGTCCGTGATCTCGGTCCCCAGAGGCTCGCGATAAAGGGGCGTGAGCGGCGCGTCCGCCGGCCGGGGCGGCAACCCCATCCGCCGCAGGCTGCCATCGGCGGCAAGCCAGCTGGCGTGGCTCGCCTCGGCGAAATCGTGATCATCTCCCGCAACCCAAAACACCGGCACCACCGGACGCTGCCACTGCCGCTCCAGGATCCTCGCCAGACCCGCAGCCGACAACGCCTTATAGATGGTGTAGAGCGGGCCGGTGAAGAGTCCCGGCTGCTGCCCGCTGGTGACCGCCAGGGCGCCGGGTGTCGCCAGCCGGACCAGTGCCGCATCGCGCGCCGCACTCGGCACGATGGCGGCGGCGAGGTCCGGGTCGAACGGCCCTTCCCTGGGCGACGGAAACTCAGCCAGGGCAGCGAGCGCCGTGGACACCATCCGCAGGCTCATGCGACCTGTCCCAGCAGGATGGTTCGAGGCGAACTTGGTTCCAGTGGAGCGGCGTCGTAGTCGCCGAAGCGATGCCGGATCCGCACTCCCGCGACTTCCAGCATCTGCGAGATCTGCTCCGGCTCGAACAGACGGACCCGCTCCATGTAGTGGCGGCCGATCGGAGGCCGAATGCTCTTGCAGACGTAACGCCCGTCGGGCGACACCGAGCGGGTGACCTGAACGCTCTGTCCCGAGAGCTGGATGGTTTCTTGGGGCACCAACTGACGCCGCACTGCCGCCGGGTTGAGAAAGTCGATCACAAACCAGCCGCCGATGCGAACGGTGGAGACCATCTCCTGGAGCGCAGCGGCATGCTCGGCGTCACGCTCGAAGTATCCGAAGCTGGTGAAGAGGTTGACGGTGAGATCCATAGAGCCGGGCCGGACGGGGAGGTACCGCATATCGGCCCGGATCAGCGGCGCAGTGGTAACCTGGCGCGCCAGCCGCAGCAGGGTGGCCGAGAGATCCAGGCCGAAACAGAGCGTTCCGAGGCCGGCAAACGCGCGGGCATGGCGGCCGGCCCCGCACGCCACATCGAGCACTCGCCAGCCCGGTCGAAGTCCCACCGCACGGGAGATGAGCGCAACCGCCCGCCCGGCATCCGCGTCGTCGCGGTGAGGATAGAGCCGAAGGTAATCCTCGCCGAACCACTCCTCGAACCATTCGGTCATGAGTCGGCACCCGCGACTCTAGACTCCCTTGTGATACGGTTCCCCCCGCAGAATCGTGAACGCCCGGTAGATCTGTTCCACCGCGACCACCCGGGCGAGCTCATGGGGAAAAGTAAGTGGCCCGAGACTCCATCGCGCGTGAGCTCGATCGATGAGACCCTGATCGAGACCGTGGGAGCCTCCAATCAGCAGTGACAGTGGGCGGCCTGCCAGGAGCCAGCGCTCCAGCTGCCGGGCCAGCTCCTTACTGGACCAGCCGATCCCCTCCCGCGCCAGCGCGACGATCGTGCTCCCGTCAGGCACCCGCGCTTCCAGCCGGGCTGCCTCGTCCGCCCGCTGGGCCGGTGCCGTGGGAGCCCGGCTAGCCTCCCGGACTTCGTGCTCCTGCAGCGTGGCGTACCGTTTCAGCCGGCGCAGATAATCGTCCACCGCCTGGCGATAGTAGGGCCGCAGCTTACCGACGGCGACAACCGAAATGTCCATGGCGCTCACGCATACATCCCCCGGAGCCGATGCACCGCGGCAACCCGCTCGATCGCCTGCATGTACGCACCGATGCGCAGGTTGATCCCGTGCCGGCCGGCCATCGAGGCGACCTCATCGAACGACTGGACCATGATTCGCTCCAGCCGCTGATTGACG
>Ga0075431_100003092_pt1 | contig 16114 bp, 10 predicted proteins | sample RhiMetdeltSRZDD5_FD_75297 | JGI IMG/M metagenome (GOLD analysis project Ga0075431, IMG submission 75297) | Populus rhizosphere microbial communities from Tennessee, USA - Rhizosphere MetaG P. deltoides SRZDD5 | ecosystem: Host-associated > Plants > Roots > Rhizosphere > Soil | place: USA... | reverse complement strand
GTGTCGATGGCCTGCACGTCGTAGAGGCCGATGGCGGTGCGGATGTGCTGCGAGGCCTCCTTCTGCCGCTCGCTGCGCGCGGACAGGAAGTCGAGCACGGTGAAGGACTGGGCCGCGTTGCGGAAGTAGTTGCCCACGATGGGCTGCAGGCCGTGGTCGACGAGGTTCTGCATGGAGCCGACGCGCGAGATCACCTTGGGCGCGTCCGGCGCGGCCACGTGGATGATCTGCGACACGTCCAGGGTGAAGGCGAAGCCGTCGCGTGACCGCACCGTGATCGAGGAGAGCTTCGCGTCGTAGTTGTGGGCCTCCGTGCGGCCCGCCCAGTTGAGCACGATGTTCGTGGTGGGCACGAGCTCGACCTTCATCACGCGCGTGTTGAGGGGGTGCTTGCCGGGGTAGAGCGGCGTCACCCAGACGCCCTTGTGACCGGGGTCCACGAGGTCGCCGTGCTTGAAGTCGGCGCCGCTCACGTCCTCGTGGGCCTGGCCGACGAACGAGATCACGACCCCGACGTGGCCGATGGGGATCTCCGTCATCGGCACCGGCTCCACCTGCACGAACCAGGGGTTGAGGTTCCAGGAGCCCGAGAGAAGCACCTGCTCCTGCAGGCCGCGCCGGCCGCCGCTCTCGATGAAGGCCTGCCCGTTCTGGAAGCTGTCGTGGCCGGGCACGGTGGGGCCGGCGATCTCGCCCGCGTCGATGGGGGCGCCGTCGAGCGTGGTCACGATGCCGACGCGGTCCGCCTCGATGCGATGCACGCGCAGGGAGTCCGCGAGCATGCCGTGCGCCGCCGCCGTCTGCCGGGTGATGACGTCGAACAGCGCGGGGTTGATGCGATAGGTGCCCGCGGTCAGGATGGCGAGCTGGCGGCCCTTCTCGCCGCCGCCGGTGAGGAACGCGCGCGCGTCCTGGAACGCGTTGCAGCGGACGGAGCGCCCCAGGATCCGCTCGCCCCCCATGGCCTTGCCGTCCGCGGCGACGACGAGGCCGATCTCGCCTTGCGGGATCACGGTCACCGGCGCCTTGGCCACGGCGTACTGCCACTTCCAATACGCGAAGTGCACGCCGGGCGGCAGCGTCTCCGCCTGGTAGCCGGCTTCGCCGTCGAGGGCGATCAGACGCCCGACGGGCAGGGCGCGGTTCGAGAACTTCTTCACGACGACGCCCACCTGCCGCTCACCGATGACGACCACCCCCAGCCAGAGGGGCGCGGTCAGCACGAGGAGCACGAGCAGCGCGGAGACGAGCGGGTGCGCCAGCACGAACGACGTGAAGAGCGTTGTCATGGACGAGAGCCCTGACCGTGGCGGCGCCCGTGACGAGGGGCGCGGAGGTGGTGCTGGTTTTCAGTCCACCTGGGCTTGGCTCTTACAGGGAAATACGACAACGGAGAGTAAGCGGTTGCAGACAAAGAGGCTAGCCATCCAGTAACTTACGGGCCTCCCTTTAAACATTTGAACGGACGTTCGTTACAGCCAAGCGGCCAGTTAGGGCTGCAATATCAGCGTGTTCCGCGCTTCGCGTCGGACCGCTTCGGCCGAAAACGCGAGTCGTCTCGTTTCCACCGCGCGCCACGCCTCGAACTGGTCCCGATAATGCGCGCTCGCGGCGTGCCCCGACTGGCCCATGAAGTTCACGAGGCGCGTGTCGTCCGGGTCCGCGAGGTTCGCGATGAAGCGCATCGACGGTGCCTCGACCGCGCCCGCGGGCGTGACGTTGAGGACGTTCGGGGTGGTGTTGGAGCCGCCCATGCGAGCCGCGGGCGGGCTGAGCAGGGGATCGAGCACCCCCGCGGCGCGCGCCAGCGGGTGCTGGATGGTCATCACGTTGAGCGCGCCCCAGGTCCATTGCGAGCGATCGGGTCCGAGCGTGTCCGTCATCTCCGCTTCCGCGGCGTGCCAGGCCGCGAGGAGCACGCCGTCCCAGTCCTTGTCCGCGGCGGGCACCCAGGAGGAGGGGCGCTCGAGGATCAGCTTCTGGGTGGCGGCCACGCGGCGTGAGAGGAGACGGCCCATGGGCAGTCTGGCCAGGCGTGGCAGGATCACCCGCGCGCCGATGGCGCGGAAGGTGAGGACGGCCCAGGCCGCGGCACGGCGGTCGGGCTCGAGACGGCCGTCGAAGCCCGCCATCTCGCGGGCCACGTCTTCCCAGGCGGTGTCGCCGGGGTGCCGGGCCGCCGCCTCCCGCAGGGCGCGCGCGAGGTCGCGATGGGGCAGGGAGAGCCGCTCTCCCTGCAGGCGCGCGAAGTCGTCGGTCGTCCAGCCCTCGCGGGCCTCCAGGTCCTCGAAGAGGGCGGCCGCGCGCCAGGGGCCGACGCCACCGCGCGTCACCCTGTACTTGTAGTCGGTCCCGACCAGGCGGTTGTTGGCGGTCACGATGCGGCCGGAGGGCGGGTCGAAAAGGTGCGGCATCTCGTCGAACGGCACGAAGCCCAGCCAATCGCCGTCCGCGCTCGCGCCCCGGTAGGGCCGCGCGCCGTCGCCGGCGCGACGGATGGGCATCCGCCCGGCCGCATACCAGCCGATGTGCCCGTCCACGTCCGCGTAGACGAAGTTCTGCGCGGGGCCGGGGAACGCGCGCACGGCGTCGCGGAACTCGTCCCAGTTGCCGGCCCGCTGCAGGCGCGCGAAGGCGGTCAGCTCCACCGCGTCGTCCTGCAGGGCCGTCCAGCGCAGCGCGTACTGCCGCGCGCCGATGGTGACCAGCGGTCCATGGCGGGTGGCGCGCACGACGTGATCCACGGTGCGCCACGACGAGGAGAGGGATCCTTCGCGCACGCGGATCGGCTCGTGGCGGACCTGCACGCGCTCCCAGCCGTCGGCCGTGCGATAGAGGTCGGGGTCCCCCGGAGCGAACTCCTCGACGTAGAGGTCCGCGCTGTCGTCGTGCACGTTCGTGCAGCCCCAGGCGATGCGGCGGTTGCGGCCCAGGGTCACGCCCGGAGTGCCCGGGAGGACCACGCCCGCGACATCCAGCTCGGGTGCGGTCAGGTGGACGGCGGCCCAGATCGAGGGCACGCCGAGGCCCAGGTGAGGGTCGTTGGCGAGCAAGGGACGCCCGGTCGCGGTGTGCGCTCCGGAGAGGACCCAGTTGTTGCTGCCGCGCGCGGTCTCGCTCGTCGCCTCGCCCCCCGTCGGAGCGACCGGCAGGTCGCGGCCGACCAGGATGCGGTCGTCGGCGAACAGCTTGGGGAAGAGCAGGGCCTGCACGTCCGCGGGCAGGCGGTCGTACGTGGTGGCGCGCAGCGCCTCGTCCTCCCATCCCCGCGCGAGGTCGAGGACGAGGAGCTTGCCGACGGCGAGGGTGTCCGCGGGCTGCCAGGGACGCGGTGCGTAGCGCAGGAGGCGGAACTCGAGGGGAAGCGCGTCCGCGTGCGTGACGATCCAGGCATTGACGCCGTCGGTGTAGGCCTCGACGAGGGCGCGGAGGTCGGGCGGGACCTGGGGCAGGGCGCGGCGGGCGGCGTCGCCGAGCCCGAGGGTGCGGATGTCGCGGTCGGCCAGCAGCGCCGCCGGCCCGAAGGCCTCCGCGAGCTGGCCCTCCGCCCGCCGGCGCAGAAGGTCCATCTGCCACATGCGGTCCTGGGCGGTGACGTAGCCCTGGGCGCGCATGAGGTCGGGCACGGAAGCGGCCTGGATGTGGGGCACGCCCAGCGCGTCGCGGCGCACGGTCACGGGAGCGGTCAGGCCGGGAAGTCGCACCTCGCCATCCACCTGCGGCAGCGCCCGGCGCGACCAGCGCCAGTAGACGGCGGCCCCGGCCAGGGCGAGCAGCACGAGCCCGAGCAGGGTCCAGAGGGTTGCGCGCAGCGCCCGCCCGGCGAGGGATCGTCGCGCGGGCGGAGGCGGCGCGGGAAGCGGCGCGGAGACGGCGGCGGCGCTCGTCATCGACGAGGTGGAGCTTACCCCGCCTTGCGTCGGAGCGCCGAGGAGAGGAGGTCGAGCGAGCCGGAGAGGGCGCGGGCCAGGCGGGAGCCGTAGGGGCTGATCGGGGGCACCGCGGGCAGGCGCTTGGGACTGCGCAGGGCGATGCCGTGGCGGCGCAGCATCCGGCGGTACTCGCCCTCGCGCGCGGCGAAGGCCTGCAGCGTGGAGCGATAGGCGTGGGCGGCCACGACCTTGCGCGCGCTGTAGCGCATGATGTTGTAGCTGAACATCCGGAGGTCGTCGCGCGTGGGCTCCAGGAGCAGGATGTCCACTTCGGGATGCTCGGCCTTGTAGCGCTCTAGCCCGTATTGCATGCGGCCGTGCAAGGCGATGCGCAGCACCTGGTCCAACACGTAGGTGACGCCCTTGCTGCTGAGGTGGGAGCTGAGGGTGCCCGACCGGTTGTCGATGGGCACGATCGGGTTCACGCAGATCACGAGATCGGCCCCGTTCTGGATGGCCAGGTTGATGTGCGCGGTCTTCTTGACCCCGCCGTCCACGTAGTCGCGGCCGTCGATGCGCACGGGACGGTAGAGGCCGGGCAGCGCGGTCGAGGCCTGCACGGCCCGGGAGACGGAAGCCTTGGGCTCGCGGCCGGGACCGAAGTCCACCGCCTCGCCGCTGTCGAGGTCGACCGCGATCACGTGCAGCGGCCGGGACAGGCTCTCGAAGTCGTTACCGCGCCCGCGCGCGGCGAAGAGCGCGGCGAGGTACTCCTCGATCCCGGAGTTGTCGAGCAGGCCCGCGGGCAGCAGCTCGAAGAGGGCCCAGACAACGTCGCTCCAGCTGCGTCCCTCCCCGGCGAACCGCGCCAGGAGGGCATCCGTCACGACGCGCGGCGCGCGCAGGGAGCGGCGCCAGAACTCGCCGAGGCCCACGCGGAAGAGGGCGCCCGTGGGATCGGTGAGGCTGCCGTGGCGCGGGGCGGCCACGGCGTCGTACATCTCGCGCGGCGAGACGTCGTTGGCCAGGAGCGAGGTGACGAACGCGCCGCCGCTCACCCCCACATAGAGGTCGAGATCGGCCACGCTGCGGTCGAGGAGGTCCTCCAGCGCGCGCAGGCAGCCGATCTCGTAGACGGCGCCGGTGATGCCGCCCCCCGCGCAGACGAGGGCGACCTTCGAACGTCGTCCGCTGCGGCTACGCCGGGGGACGCGCCGACGCGTCTGGGCCACCGAGCCTCCGAGGATGTACGTCGGTTGTTACGCGGACGCCCCGGCGCTCCGGCGACGCGCTCCGGAGGAGCGCCGATAGCCGTCGATCTTGCGCGAGAGCTCGTCCACCTTGCGCGTCAGCTCCGAGACCTCGCGCCGGCTCGGGATGTTGAGCGCGACCAGGGTGCCGCGCACGGTCTCGTCCACCACGCGGCCGAGGTCCTTCTTCTCGCGCTGCAACCGGCCCTGGAGGGCGGTGAGGCGCGACTCGATCTGCCGCGCCGCCTTCCTCTGCTCCTTCTGGGCGCGGGCCCGGAAGGTGGCCAGGGCCGTCTGCAGGTCCGCGGGCTTGATCCGCTTGCGGGCGAGGATCTGCCGCACCCGGCGCTCCGCGCCCGCCTCCGCCGCCGTCAACACCTTGACCGTCGCCTTCCAGGTCTCGCGGATCCTACGGCCGGCCGCCTGCGCGCGGTCCGTCTTCACGCGGGCCCGACGCGGCGACCGGGGGGACGTCTTCTTCTTCGTCGTCATCGCTCTCTCCTTCGTCACTTCTTCCGGCTCTTGCGTGCGGGGGCCGAGCGCCGCCGCGCGGGAGCGCGGGGCGGCGCCAGCAGGTCTTCGAACGTGGACAGGCGCTGCTTCAGCGCCTGGAGGGCCGGGGTCACGCCCTGGTCCTGGTCCGTCTCCAGCATCCGCCGCACCCGGGCCTGCAGGCCGGCCTGGGCCTCGGCCACGAGGCGCTGGGCGGAGCCGGCGATGTCCTGGCGGAGGGCCAGCGCCTCGTCGAGGGTGAGACGCCCGCGCGTCACCAGCCCCGACACGATGCGCTCCGCCTCGTGGCGGGCGCGCGTGGAGGCCTCCTGGGGATCGAGCCACTCCGTGAAGCCGCCCGCCTTGCCGGAGCCGAGGCGGATGAGGCGGCTCAGCACCTGGTGGGGGATGTCCGCGGTGCGCTGCTTGATCCCCTCCAGCACCACCTGGGCCAGCACGACCGTGGTGATGTCCTCGCCCGTGCGCTGCTCGACCACGCGCACGTCCGTCCCCGCCCCCACCAGGCGCGAGAGCTCCTCCAGGGTGACGTAGCGCCGGGCCTCCACGTCGTACAGCTTGCGGTTGTCGTAGCGCCGGATGGTGCGCGGGGCGGTGGGGGCGGCGGCTTTCACGGTCCCAATATAACGCGCTGCGTCATGAATGTCAAGAAGCAATGACGCGCGGCGTCAGAAGGGCGGACGCGAGAGGCTTTTAGTGGGGCGGGGCTTCCAGCAGGTGCAGGGACATGCGGTCGGCCAGGTCCCGGGGCTCGCGGCGCCGGCGCACGATGAAGCCGATGCCGAGGGCCGTCCCCAGTCCCAGGGCGACCCCGGCGCAGATCCCGGCCAGGCCCAGCGAGCTCAGCACCACGCCCACGAGGTCGAAGACGGGACGGTCCACCTTGATCCAGGTGACCGTCTCCGCGGCGAGCAGGGGCAGGATCGTCAACGCCGGTTCCCTCCTGAGGCCACTGTAGATCTCGAGGTGGGGCCGGTCAACTGCCGCGTGCGCGGGCGGCCGAGGGAGTCGAGGTAGGCGCGCACGCCGTCCAGGAGGCTGCGCGCGATCCGGTCGCGGTGCTCGGGCGTACGCAGCAGCCGCTCCTCCTGCGGGTTCGAGACGAAGGCGATCTCGGCCAGGATGCTCGGCATGTTGGCCCCGATGAGCACGTAGAAGGGCGCGGTGCGGACGCCGCGGTCGGACACGTCGGGAGCGATGGGACGAATGGTCTGCACCATCGCCTCCTGCACGCTGGAGGCGAAGTCCCGGCTCTCGTCGATCTTGCTGTTGAGGGCGATGGCCTTCACGAGGTTCTGGAGGTCCTTGAGGGTGGCGGGGGAGATCGCGTTCTCGCGCGCCGCCACCGCCTCCGCGTGCGGGTCCTGGGCGAAGTTCAGGAAGTAGGTCTCGATGCCGCGCACGCCCGCGTTGCGGCTGCTGTTGGCGTGAATGGACAGGAAGAGGTCCGCGCCCTGGGCGTTGGCGATGGCCGTGCGCTCCTCGAGGGGCACGAACACGTCCGTGGCGCGCGTCATCACCACCTCCGCCCCCAGCTCGTCGCGCACGAGCCGCTGCAGGCGCACGGCCACGTCGAGGACGAGGTCCTTCTCCTGGAGGCCGCCGCGGCCGAGGGTGCCCGGATCGTGCCCGCCGTGCCCGGCGTCGATCACGATCTTGCGCGCGCCCAGGCCGAGCTGGCGGGCCAGGCTGTAGGAGCCGGCGCGGTTGACCTGCGGCGCCATCGGCGGGGTGTCGGGATCGGTGCGGGCCAGGACGCGCGGGTTCGGAGTCGGCGCCGGCCAGGGCGAGGGGGAAGCGGCGGCCGCGCGCCGCGGCGGTCCCTCGAAGGGAGCCGCGGAGGGGCGGATCACGGGATCGGGGACGGGCGGGGGAAGGAGGCGCGGGACTTCCAGCCCGTCGACCCGGCGCACGGGCAGCGGCGACGCGGGCGTCTTGCCCGCGCGGGACGTAGCCGCTTTCGGCGCCGGCGAAGGCGAGCGATCGGGCGGGAGGTCGAACGGCTCCGGCGATGCGTTCGTGGCCACCACCGTGGGCGCCGGCCGGCCCGCGATCATCGGGGGCGGAGCCGCCGCCGTCCCGCGCACGTCGATGACGAGGCGGGTCGGCCCTTCGAGGTAGAAGATCGTGTGGTCCTTCACGTCCTTGAAGTCCAGGACCACCCGCACCGTCGTGTCCTTGTTCTGGCCGATGCGGATCTTCTCGAGGAGGCCGTCGCCCACCGGGAACATCTTGCCCATGAGGTTGGGATGGAGGCGCGTGCCCTCCAGGTCCACCCAGAGGCGGTCGGGGTTGCTGATGCGGTCGTACTTGTAGTGGACGGCCTTCTCGACGTCGAGCACGACGCGGGTGGAGCTGGCCCCGCTCCAGAAGCGCAGGTTGAAGACCTGGGCCAGCCCGCGCGGCGGTGGAGTGGGCAGCGCCGCCTCCTGCGCCCGCCCGCCCTTCTTCACCGTCGCCTTGACCTCGGCCGCGCGCGCGGAGTCGGGGAACGCGTCGAGGTACTCCCGCGCCGCGGCCGCGATGTCCTTGCGGTCGCCGCCGGCGCGCGCGATCTCCACCACGTTGAAGAGCGCCTTCTCGCCCAGGCTGCTGCTCGGGTACTCCGCGACCAGGCGGCGGTAGGCCTGCACGGCGTCGCCCGCGTAGCCGGAGTCGAAGCGGCGTGCCATCTCCCGGTAGAGGTCGCCGATGGCCAGGAGCGCGTTGTCGCAGTACCCGCTCTGGGGGTAGCGCGCGACCACGCGCCGGAAGCGCATCACCACTTTCTCCCACTCCGCCTTCCGCGCGTTGCGCGCCGCCGTGGCCTTGAGGGAGGCCAGCGCCTGCACGGCCTCCTGGTAGAGGACGGCGTCGGGCCGCGGGTCGGGCGTGCTCACGGTGCGCGGCCGCTTGGCCCCGGTGGCCCCCGCGCGTGCGTCCGCGCCCGCCGGGGTCGCCAGAGAGACGGCCACCAGCACGGCCAGCGCCCGCGCGGCGAGACCTCGCGCTACTTCTGCCAGTTGTCCACCGTCTCGTAGTAGTCCGCGGCCACCAGGATCTCGCGCGACTTCGATCCGTCCGCGGGCCCCACGATCCCGTCGCGCTCCATCATGTCCACCAGCCGCCCCGCCCGCGAGAACCCGATGCGGAAGCGGCGCTGCAGCATGCTCGTCGAGGCCTGCTTGCTCTGCACACAGAAGCGCACGGCCTCGTCGAAGAGCTCGTCGCGGTCGTCGGCCTCCACCGTCTCCGTCGTGCGCTCCGTCTTGCCCACCGTCTCGTCGAAGGTCGGCTTGCCCGCCTTGCGCAGGTACGACGTGAGGCGCGCGATCTCCTTCTCACTCACGAAGCAGCCGTGAATGCGGAGGAGACGCGCGGAGCCCGGGGGCAGGAACAGCATGTCGCCCTTGCCCAGCAGGTGCTCGGCCCCGATGGAGTCGAGGATGGTGCGGCTGTCCACCCGCGCCGCCACCCGGAACGAGATGCGGGAGGGGAAGTTGGCCTTGATGAGGCCGGTGAGCACGTCGACGGAGGGCCGCTGGGTGGCCAGGATGAGGTGGATGCCCACCGCGCGCGCCATCTGGGCCAGGCGCGTGATCGACTCCTCCACCTCGTGGGAGGAGACCATCATGAGGTCGGCCAGCTCGTCGATGATGATCACGATGTAGTGCAGGGGCTTGAGGTCCTCCGCCACCTGCTCCGCCGTGCGCTCCCCACGGATGATGTTGTTGTACTGGTCGATGTTGCGCACGCCTTCGGAGGCGAGCTTGCGGATGCGCTTCTCCATCTCCGCCACCGCCCATTTGAGGACGTTGGCCGCGATCTTGGGATCGGTCACCACCGGGGTCAGGAGGTGCGGGATGTCCTCGTAGACCCCGAGCTCGAGACGCTTGGGATCGATGAGGATCATCCGCACCTCGTCCGGCGTGGACTTGTAGAGGATGCTCGCGATCATGCAGTTGAGGCCGACGCTCTTGCCCGTGCCCGTGGAGCCGGCGATGAGCAGGTGGGGCATGGTGGCGAGGTCGGTCACGTAGGTCTCGCCGTTCACGGTCTTGCCCAGGCACAGGGTGAGGCGGGAGCTGGCCTTGTGGAAGGCTTCGCCCTCCAGGATCTCGCGCAGGTAGATCGTCTCGCGGACTTCGTTCGGGATCTCGATGCCGACCGTGCCGCGCCCGCTGATGCGGTCGATGCGGATGGACTCCGCCTCCAGGGCCAGGGCGAGGTCGTCGGCCAGGCCGACGATCTTCGAGTACTTGACCCCCGCGTCCGGCTTGAACTCGTAGGTTGTGACCACGGGGCCGGGATGGATCTCGACCACCGAGCCCAGGACGCCGAACTCCCCGGACTTGGCCTGCAGCGTCTTCGCCTTCTCGAAGAGCCGCGTCTTGTCCATGGGCGCGTCCATCTTGATCTCGTCCATGATCGAGGTCGGGGGCAGCGGGAAGTCGCCACGCACGATCACGGAGCCGCCGCCGCGCTTGATCGCGCGCGTGGCCGCGGAGACGGGCAGCACGGGCGCGGCCTCTTCCGGCTCGTCGACCTCGTCGTGATCGTCGGCCTCCGTCTCCATCTCCGCGTCCGGATCCACGGTGTGGGCGAAGGGCAGCGGCTTCTGGGCCGCGCGCGCGGGCTCCGTCTCGCCGGCCGCGCCGGGGGCCTTGACCTTGCGCACGCGGGGGACGCTCTCGCCCCGGGCCGCCGCCGCCTCGTCCAGGGGATCCTTCTCCTTGCTGTGCTTCTTGATCACGTCACGGCGCATCCGCTCCTTGCGCCGGGTCTCCAGGAAGTGGGCCCAGGCCGTGCGCAGGGCCTGGAGGCGCGTGGCCAGGAAGCGGCCCACCGCGGACAGGAAGGAGGCGAACGAGAACTGCGTGGAGAGGATGAGCGACACGAACAGCGACGTCGCCACCACGATGTAGGCGCCGGTGCGGTTGAAGCTCGCGGTGAGGATGGCCGCGGCCAGCTGGCCGGCGGCGCCGCCCGCGCGCACGGGCTCGCCTTCGATCGTCACCGCGCCGAAGGTGAGGGTGAGGAAGGCGGTGAGGGAGACGAGCAGGAGCGACAGCCCCGCCGCCTTGGTGTAGGGCGCTTCGATGGGCCGGCACCAGAACAGCTTCCAGCCCGTGATGCCGAGCACGAGGGGCACGAGCAGGGCGGCCACCCCGAAGAGCTGGGGGATGAGCAGCTCGGCCAGGAAGGCGCCGATGGGCCCGATGAAGTTGCGGACGGGGCCGCTGGCGCCGGCCTTGAAGAAGGGCACGGGGTCGGCCGGGTTGTAGGTCGCCACGCTGATCAGCACCATCAGCGAGAGGGCGAAGGACACGAGGCCCAGGAACTCGGCCGTCTTGGTGTTTTTCGCGGCTGCTGACGCCATCAGACCTCCATGACGACGGGGATGACCATGGGCCGGCGCTGCGTGCGCTTGCGGAAGAGCCGCCGCAGCTCCTGCCGCAGGCGCTCGCGGGTGACCGTCGCGTCGTAGTGCTCCTCCGGCGGGCGGGTCTCCACGATCTCGGCCAGGGCGCGGGTGGCCTCGTCCATGAGGCCCGGCCACTCTTCCCAGTCGACGAAACCACGCGTCACCACTTCCGGGGGCGACGAAAGCCGTCCGGTCTGGCCGTCCAGGACGACCACCGGCACCACGATCCCGTCCGAGGAGAGGTGGCGCCGGTCGCGCATGACGATCTCCTCGATCTCGTCCACCCCGGAGCGGTCGAGGAGCACGCGGCCGGCGGGCACGTTCTCGACCTTGCGCGCGCTCTCCGCGGAGAGGGAGAGGACGTGGCCGTCCTCCATGATGAACACGTGGTCCGCGGGCACGCCCGCCTGCACGGCCAGGCGCGCGTGCTGGGCCAGCATCCGGTACTCGCCGTGCACGGGCACGAAGTAGCGGGGACGCACGCGCTGGATCATCTCCACCAGCTCGTCCTGGCTGGCGTGGCCGGACACGTGCACGCGCGCGGTGCCGCCGTGGACGACGTCGCAGCCGCGGCGGAAGAGGTTGCCGATGAGGCGCGAGACCGCGCGCTCGTTGCCGGGGATCGGGCGCGACGACATCACCACGGTGTCGCCGGGGCCCACCGCGACGTCGCGGTGCTCGTCGATGCTGATCATCGAGAGCGCGGAGAACGGCTCCCCCTGGCTGCCGGAGACGAAGAGGCACATGGCGCCCGCGGGATAGTCCTGCAGGGACTGGGCGGGCAGGCGGCTGGAGGCCGGCAGCTCGAGCAGCCCCAGCTCCAGGGCCACGTCGGCGTTGTCGGCCATGCGGCGCCCGACGAACCCGATGGATCGTCCCGCGCCCAGGGCCACGTCGGCGGCGCGCCGGATGCGGGGCACGGAGGTGGCGAAGCAGGAGATGAGGACGCGGCCGCGCGTGCGCGCGAAGACGTCCTCGAAGGCGGGGATGAGGTCGTCCTCGGCTCCCGTCCGCCCGCGCACCTCGACGTTCGTGCTGTCGGAGAGGAGGGCGAGCACGCCACGGTCGCCCCAGGCGCTGAGCGCGTCGACGTCCGTCTGCTCGTCCGCGGCGGGGCCGTGCGACATCTTGAAGTCGCCGCTCATGAGCACGACGCCGGCCGGGGTCTCGATGGCGAGGGCGAGGCTGTCGATCACGCTATGGGCGACCCGGATGGGATGCACGCGGAACACCCCGGCCTCGACGGGCTGGCCGGGCGTGAGCAGCCGCAGGTCGGCCTCCACGCCGCGCTCGCGCAGCCGGCGCCGCACGAAGCCGAGGGTCAGCCGGCTTCCGTAGACCGGAGCCTGGGGGGCCGCCTCCACCGCGAAGGCGAGGGCGCCGATGTGGTCCTCGTGCCCGTGCGTGAGCACGATCGCGCGCACGGAGCGGCCCCGGTCGGAGATGTACTCGAAGTCCGGCACCACGGAGTCCACGCCCGGCATCTCGGCGGTGGCGAAGCCCATCCCCGCGTCCACGAGCAGGCACTCCGCCTCCCACTCGAGGACGAGCGCATTGAGGCCGAACTCGCCGAGCCCGCCCAGGGCGACCAGGCGCAGCCCGCCGCGATCAGAGGCCGGTTGCATGCTTTCTTGCCGGACCTACTTGCTTGCCAGTTCTCGGGCCAGCTGCGCGAATTCCACCACCGATAGGGTCTCCGCGCGACGCCGACCCTCGATCTTGAGCAACCTCAAGTGTTCCTTGAGGTTAGGATAGCTATCTTGCAGGTTGTTTTCAAGTGTCCTGCGCCGGCGGGTGAAGGCCGTCTGGACCAGGCGTTCAAACGCCTCCGGATCATCGACTTCGGCCCGAGGGGCCGGGAGGAAGCGAGCGCGCAGGATGGCCGAATCCACCTTTGGCGGCGGCTGGAAGGCGCCGGGCGGAAACCGGAGCGGAATGTCGGTGTCCGCCCACAGCGCGTAGAGGACGGAGAGGATGCCGTATTCGCGCGACCCCGGCGGAGAGGCCACGCGGCGCGCGACCTCATCCTGGAGCATGACGTGCGCGTCGCGCAGGCGCGAGTGGAGGTCGAGGAACCGGCGCAGGAGGGGGCTCGAGACGTAATAGGGGAGGTTGCCCACGAGGCGCGTGCCCTGGGGCGCGAGATCCGCGAGGTCCACGCGCAGCGCGTCGCCGGTCACGATGCGCACGTTCGTGGGAGCGCGCTCGCGCAGGCGAGAGGCCAGCGACGCGTCGAGCTCGACGGCCACCACCGCGCGCGCGCGGGCGGCCAGGGGCAGGGTGAGCGCGCCCGCCCCCGGCCCGATCTCGAGGAACACGTCGTCCGCCCGCGGCTCGATCACGCGCAGGAGGCGCTCGACGGAAGCAGGACGGAGGAAATGCTGGCCCAGGCGGCGGGGCATGGCGCGAGATTATGGGGCGTCCGCGCCGGGATTCCGCCGCCCCACGGCCGCGTGCCCGCGGCCGTGGGTTATGGTATTGGCCGCCGGCCGGAATGAAGATCGCCTGGAGATGAAGCCCCTCGACGAGATCCGCGAGCACCTGGGCCGGGTATCCGATCCGCTCGCGCTGCTGGAGGGGATCTTCGCATCCGCGCCGGTGGGCTTCCAGATCTACGAGGCCTCCGGCCGCTGCCTGCTCGTCAACCAGGCCTTCCGCAACCTGTTCGGCTCGGAGCCGCCCCCCGAGTACAACGTCCTCAAGGACGAGATCGCGGACCGCAACGGCGTGCTCGACCTCATCCATCGGGCCTTCGCGGGGGAGACCGTCACCATCGGCCCCATCTGGTACGACCCCCGCGAGCTGACCCACGTCAAGATCGTGCAGGGACGGCGGGTCGCCATCGCGTCCACGTTCTTCCCGCTCTTCGACGGGCGCGGCAAGGTCAGCCACGTGGCCATCGTCTTCAAGGACCTCACCACGGAGATCGAGGCCCGGGAGCAGGCGGAGCAGGAGCGGGACCTTTTGCGCGCGATCTTCCGCCAGAGCGGCGACGGCATCGTGGTGTGCGACGAGGACGGCGTCATCCGCGGGTTCAACCCGGAAGCGGAGCGCCAGCACGGCATCGACCGCAAGGCGGTGCCGCCCGCGGAGTGGGCGAGCGCCTACGGCCTGCGCGACCTGCGCGGCCAGCTCCTGCCCCTGACGGAGACGCCCCTCTACCGCGCGCTCAAGGGCGAACGGGTCGAGGACGCGCGCTGGATGGTGCGGCGCCCCGACGGCTCCATGTGCATCCTCACCGGCACCGCCCTGCCCCTGCATCACGCGGACGGCTCGCCCGCGGGCGCGGTGGTCACCACGCGGGACGAGACGGAGCGCCTGCGGCTGGAGGAGGACCTGCGCCGGGAGAGCGCGACCACCCACCGCCTCTACGAGGAAGCGCAGGAGCTGCACCGCCTCAAGGACGAGTTCCTGGCCACCGTCTCCCACGAGCTGCGCACCCCGCTCCAGGCCATCCTGGGCTGGGCGCGCCTCCTGCAGGAGACGGACGACGACCCCGAGCGGCGCCGCCACGGCCTCGCCACCATCGAGCGCAACGCCAAGGTCCAGGCCCAGCTCGTGGACGACATCCTGGACGCGTCGCGCCTCGTCTCCGGCACGCTGCAGATGGAATGGAAGGCGGTGGACTTCGCGGCGGTGGTGCGCGGGGTGGTGCAGGGCCTCCGGGACCAGGCCGCGGGCAAGAAGATCGCGCTCTCTCTCGACCTGCCGAACTCTCCGGTGGTGGTGGGCGGCGACGTCCTCCGCCTGCAGCAGATCGCCTGGAACGTGGTGTCCAACGCCGTCAAGTTCACGCCCGCCTCCGGCCGCGTCGACGTGCGCCTCGGACTGGAGGACGCCCAGGCCGTGCTCCGCGTCACCGACTCGGGGGTGGGGATCGCACCCGAGTTCCTGCCCTACGTGTTCGACCGCTTCCGCCAGGCGGACAGCTCCACCACGCGCGCCCACGGCGGCCTGGGCCTGGGGCTCGCGCTGGTGAGCCATCTCGTCGAGATGCACGGCGGCAGCGTGGAGGCGCACAGCGATGGCCGCGGCCAGGGTGCCGTTTTCACGATCCGCATCCCGCGGGTGGACGAGGTCGCCCTCGCCGCGCCCGAGGGCGCGGAGCGCGACACGCGCGTCCCCGTCCGCCTCTCCGGCGTGCGCGTCCTCGTCGTCGAGGACGAGGAGGACACGCGCGACCTGCTCTCCGCCGCCCTCGGTCACTCCGGCGCGGTGGTGGACCTCGCCGCCTCCGCGGAGGAAGCCCTGGCCGCCCTGCGCCGCCGCCGTCCGGACGTGGTGGTGTGCGACATCGGGATGCCGGTGGAGGACGGCTACGCGCTGCTCACCCGCGTGCGGGCCCTGTCCGCGGAGGAGGGCGGCCTCGTGCCCGCGGTCGCCCTCACCGCCTACGCCCGATCCGACGATCGGCGCCGCGCCCTGGCCGCGGGATTCCAGGTCCACCTGGCCAAGCCGGTGGATCCGGACGAGCTCATCTCGGTCGTCGCGCGCATGGCCGGGCGCCCGCGTTCGTCCGGCCGCGCATGAGCCAGCCGCCGCTGCGCATCGCGTTCATCACTTCGGAGATGACGCCGTTCATGAAGACGGGCGGGCTGGCCGACGTGTCGGCGGCGCTGCCGCGGGCCCTGGCCGGGCTGGGCCATCAGGTGACGGTGTTCCTGCCGCGCTACGCGCGCGTGCCCTTCCCCCCCGGCGAGTTCGCGGGCTCGGTGCACGTGCCCGTGGACAGCTCCCCGCGCAGCGCCGGCTATTACCGGCGGAGGCTGGAGGACGGCGTCGAGGTCGTGTTCATCGAGCATCCGCCGTTCTTCGACCGCCCGCATCCCTACGGGCCGAGCAATCACGAGGACTACGGGGACAACCGCCTGCGCTTTGCCTTCCTCGCCCGCGCCGCTCTCGAGTACCTGCGCAGCCGCGGGCAGCGGCCCGACGTGTTCCACGCCCACGACTGGCAGGCGGGGCTCGTCCCCGTCTACCTGAAGTCGTTCTATTGGGACGATCCCGCGCTCTACCGCTCGGCCTGCGTGTTCACGATCCACAACCTGGCCTACCAGGGGACGTTCGGCGCCGACACT